>JAABUX010000217.1_pt1 | contig 100748 bp, 87 predicted proteins | sample 5561851 | NCBI WGS metagenome assembly JAABUX01 (sample SAMN10711883, study PRJNA513361) | rock metagenome | isolation source: Antarctica rocks | place: Antarctica: Victoria Land, Richard Nunatak red sandstone | collected 2016-01-03
GGACCTGAAGGCGAAGGTGCTGGCCTTCATCGAGTACTACAACCGGACGATGGCCAGGCCGTTCCAGTGGACCTACAAACCGCTCAAGCAATAACCGCCAAGTCAATTACGCCAGGGTGCACTAGTCTCTAGATTCCGTTAGAGGGTTGGCAATGGAACTGGCATGCCCCAAATGTGGGAGAATCGGGAGGTTAGCGAGAGCGATTCCTGCCGGTAAGATCGTCCGATGCCCGCGATGCAAGGAGACGTTTCAAGCGTTGCCGCCGGATTCCGAGCCCATCCCAGCAAATCCATCCATTGTGATTGACGAGCCTTCGTTTATTAGCGAGGCTTCGATCATTCACGCGAAGAAACCCTCGCGGGGTTTTTGGGCCTTAGTAATACTGATGCCTTTTGTGTTCGGTGGCGGTGTTTTCGCCGGACGGATTTCTAGCCCGAAGGCTGCGGAGCCAACCCCACCACCGACTGCATCCTTGGATCGCACCGAAGACAACTTCAATAAGTTGATTAACCCAGTAACGACGGCCGCTATCTACTGGTCTGAGCCCGAAGCCAAGCTTCGTGAACTCTGCGTCGGGGCTTCTGCTCACCTCCTCGATCGGAAGCATCTGATCGGACCAGGGGAAATTGCCGCGATGTTGACCGTCTGTGGCCGGGTTGAATGCGATTGGAGGGGGAAGGAAAAATGCATTGGGGCCGACTTTGTGGTCGGTCTATATGCTGAGATGCTTTTCGAGGGAACCAAATCGGAAGACGCTTTAAGAATCCTGGCGAACCTCCACCGTTTGAGGCCGAATAATCAGCCGAACCAGACAGCGGCGAAGTGCGGGGTGACTAGGAAGTCAACATATAACGCATTAAAGATGGGAAAAATGATCAGCTTGGAGAACTCATTAGATCAGCTTCTGAGCATTGCTAATCTTGTCCAGGGGAACGAGGCATTCTCGTACCATCGTCAGACGGATTAGTCTCGGAGACGGAAAAGGTGTCAAGAGCCGATGGTCGGTCGATTTTGGAGCCTAACCAGACGTTGCACATTAGCTGACTAGGAGATGTCGCATCGTTTGCTGTCGCTGGCGGTCACGGGGGCGATCCCGTTCTCCGTCGAGGAGTTTGAGCGTCGTCTTGAAGACGGTAGGCCGAACTCCTGCAAGCGCAAAATTGAGCGCAAAATTGGTGTCAAATCATTTTATCGATGCGAAAAGAATGAATTGACACCAATTCTTCCCACACCTCGATCAGTCCCGCAGAGGTAAGAAGCGGCAGATGCCAGCTCGAACAAATCAGAGGGTTCGCAGCTTCGGAATGCTTTCCATTAGTCGAAAAATGAATTGACACCAATTTTCCCCCTAATTTCTCTCCGTTATCATGTCGTGGAATTTGGTTTGTAGTCTTTGTACAGAGGGTCTTCGGCCTTGATGCGTTCAACTTCTTCCATTAGTCGATTGTGGACGGCAATTTCGGAGGCATGAACATTTCGTAATTCGGAGTAAAACCACCTGTAAAAAACTAGTATGTGCTCGCGGTAAGATTGCATAACAATTTGCAAGTTAATTTTGTCAGGTTGACTTTCAATGAATTCCTTTGCGGCGGTAGTCCAACTGGGAAATTCGACCAAGTCACTCTTCGTCAATGTCATAGCTTGGGAATAGCTACTTCCATTGTCGTGAAAAAATATAACAGCTCCAACCAAAGGCATTTTGTAATGCTGGCAATATTGTCTAAAGCACTTGACAAACTGAGATAGCCCGTGTTTGGCAAACATGGAGTTAATCCGCTCCTGATATCCTGGAATTAATCTCTCTTTCTCATAAAACGAGACATGAAACTTCCTCGTGTGGTCAATCAATGATGACGCACTCGCAACAGTGTTGTGGAGATGTCGAAGAACTTGAAACATTTTGTTATTCAAGGCGGTTATCTTCTGAACATCACGAATGTCCAAAAATTCATGAATAGAAAGAGTTTGGAAAATAGCAGTATTCAAGTCATCACCGTTCTCCAAGAAAATTTTTACGCTTTGTCGAAGTTTGTACATTCTATCGAGGACTACCTTGCCCTCAGATGAGTACACTTCTCGGCTCAGATCAACTAGCCGTGATGAATAATTTTGCATGAATGTGCCAGGGTCCTATTTTGAACGTTAGGTTGTCAACCATAAATGATTTGTCGAACACTTTAGACAACGAGGATTGATTTTTCAATCGTCTGGCAGCTTTTTTATCCAAACGGACTTCAGATCCATCCAAAGCAGTTCCAGCCCTTACATAGTATGGAGAGGGAAAGGAAGGGAAAAAGGCGAGAACATTTTACTTCCTCTCCTTGTAAGATCAAGTCCGACTCGAAGGCCGTTGACACCTGAGGGAGTTCCGTGGAACATGAACTGGCGGTGATGCAAGACCGCCGCCTTGGGGACTCTGGCCATGTCTCAGACCGTCGAATTGCCTGATGACTTGGCCGACGCCTTGATCGGCGAGGCGTCGCGCCTGGGGATGTCGCTGCCCGAGTATGCCGTCGGCCTGCTCAGGGCCGCACGCCCTCCGGCGGCCTCAGTAGGCAGCGGTGCGGATCTCGTCGCCTTCTGGCAAGCCGAAGGCTTGGTCGGCAGCCGGCCCGACATCGCGGACAGCCAGACTCAAGCCCGACACCTCCGCGACCATGCCCAACGTCGCGGGACGTAGCCGTCATGCGCATCCTCGACACCGATTCCTCATCGACGTGCAGCGCGGCCATGCCGCCGCCTTGGCCTGGTTTGCGAGCCTCGCGGAAGTCCCATCTGTGCCCGGCCTGGTGGTGATGGAGTTGATCCAGGGGGCTCGGGACGCCCGGCAGGTCCGGGAGGTCTTGCGGCTGACCGCCCCGCTGCCGGTCGTCTGGCCGTCATCGGCCGACTGTCAGCGGGCGTTGGCCGACTTCACGGCCTTCCACCTGTCACACCGGCTGGGCTTGCTGGATGCCCTGATCGCGGCGTGTGCCGTGGGGCTGTCTACGGGGTTATGCACATTCTACGACAAGCATTGCCGGGGCGTGCCCAAGCTCGTGACGACCCAGCCATACATCCGGTAGAAAAAGGTTGCGGCTCGCAGATCGGCTGTAACCCGCGAGCCGGACCCAGTCAACGGCGACGCATCATCCCCGCCAGGGCCACCCCGACCAGCGCCCCGGCGGCGAGGCCGAAGGCGAGTTGGGGGGAGATCCCGGGCTTCTCGGGGGGGACGGAGACGACTCCTCGGTTGTCGGCGATGGCGGGTTGCTGGGCGTATCGGCCGTGCTCGGGGTAGGCGATCTGGTCGAAGTCGCGGAGCAAGGCCCGGAGGCCGGAGCGGAGGGCTTCGCCTTGCATCGGGACGCCGTGGCCGGTGGCGGCGATCTCGGGGTTGAGGGCGGAGAGGGCTTCGACGGACTTGCGGGCGGCAGTCCAGTCGCTGGTGTAGTAGGCGGGGGGTCCGTGGACCTCTTCGCGCTGCTCGATCACGGCGAGGGCGGATTCCTGCTTGGTGGTGACGAAGGCGTCGCCCGCGATCAGGGTCCGGTCGCCGTCTCGGAACAATGAGACGTGCCCGGGGGTGTGCCCCGGCGTGTGAATCCAGCGCCAGCCGGGCATGAACGGGACCGTCCCGTCGCTCGGGAGCGGGTGGACCCGGTCGCTCAAGTCGATCGGACCTCGGGGGAACATCCAGGAGAAGAACGCGAGCAGGCCGCCACCGACGGTCGGGTCGGGGGGCGGATACGCGGATCGGCCGGTCAGGTAGGGGAGTTCCAGCTCGTGGGCGAAGATCGGGGCGTCCCACATCTTCGACAGGGTCAGGAGCGAGCCGACGTGGTCGAAGTGGCCGTGGGTCAGGATGATCGCCGAGGGCCGGGCCTCGGGCTGAAAGCGTCGGGCCGCCGCGCTGGCGATCAAGCCCGCCTGGCCGGGGATGCCCGCGTCGATCAGGACCCAGTCGCGATCCCCGGCGCCCGGAAGCCCGGAGAAGAAGACGTTGACCAGGATCGTCTTGAAATAGGCCAGATCCTTGGTGACGGCCCGGGGCCATGCCTCGGGGGCAAGGTCGGTCCGCTTGGAGGAGATTGGCTCGATGGTACTCGAACTCATGGCGGAAAACCTCGACGTGAAGGCCGCGCCCGGGGCGGGCGACCAATTCGATTCGACCTGATTTCCCGTGGCAACCTCTTTGAATGTCGAAATATCGGGGAGGCGAATCCCATGCCCGACTTCGCCCGAGTGTCAACGGGATTGGGCAAGCAATTCGTCGATCAATTCGGCCACCCCGACACCCCGCGCCCCGAGGGTTTCGAAGTCGGCCCGAGCTTTGACCTCGGGCAAAGCGTTGGCCACGGCGACGGCCAGCCCCGAAGCGTCGAACAACGCCAGGTCGTTCTCGGCATCGCCGACGCCGACGACCTCGCGAGGGGGGACGCCCAGCTCGTCGAGCGCGACGAGCAACCCCGACGCCTTGTCGACCCCTTCCGGGAGGACCATCAAGGCTCGCTTGTTGGCGACCACCCGGAGCGGCAACCCCATCGCCTCGATCACGGCCCGGATCGTCGATTCGTGCGGTTGCCAGGCCGCGACGACCACCCGGCCCACCGAGATCGGCTCGACGCCCGAGGCCCGGAGCGCCTCGACGAATCGGGCGGAGGGAGGGGCCGCCAGCGGTCGTTCGAGGTTCGAGGCGGGGTCGAACAGGGTGCCGCCGTTCTCGAGCACGACCCGGTCGAAAAGGTCGAGCCGAGGGCAAGTCGAGGCCAGATCATCGAGCTCTCGACCCGTCACCAGGACGACCCGACGACCGGAAGCTCGCCAACGCTCGATCGCCACCCAGGTCGAGCCGGTTACAAGGCCCCCCTCGGCGAGCGTCCCGTCGTAGTCGGTGGCCAGGAGCCGGACCCGTTCGGGTTCGAGGGGTCGCCCTTTCGATCTTGAGATCATCGCTTTTCGGATGTTAAGACCGTTGAATATCGTGCGAATACCGATTTGATGGGTTGCAACCGTCTGTCGAAAGAGTTAGGTTAACCTTGGGCGAGGTCGCTCCGTCAAGCAACCTCCACCGGCGCGAGCATCACGCTGTCGGTCATCCAGCATCGCGTCGACGGGTCGAGGGACAACGTGAAGTCGTAGGCGACCATCCGCCCGTCGCCGCCAAACAAGACGACTTGGGTCCGGGCGACACCGTCCTCGACCTGGATCGGGCCGAACTGGGCGGACGAGAGCCCAAGCATTGGTCGATACATGGGGTTTTTGAGCATCTGGGCAAACCGGGCGACCGGCCCGGTGGCCCGGCGGTTGGCCGGAGACGCGAAGCCAAACGCGGTGGCGATCCCCGAATCCGGGCTCGGGTCGTCGTTGCGTCGCAGGGCTTCGAGTTGAAGCTCGACGACTTTCTGAGGCGTCAAGTCGGGATGGGGTATTGAAGGTTTCATAACAAGTTCCGGCCGGTCCTGGCGTCGAGATCAGAAGGGGTGGTTGATCCTTTGTTTATAGCGAGTTGAGCCGAGACCTACCAGGCAATCCGTGATTCTCGAATGGTTACGCGACTTACTCGGGTTCGTCCGGGCATTTCGATCGAGTCCACCTACTTTTTCGGTGGACGAGTCGAGGTCTTGATCTAGAATCTCAAAATCCCCCTACATCCATTCAAGTCCGAGTCCCTCGAACCGCTGATCGGAAAGGATCTACCTATGGGCCCTCCGTGGTGGACTTCCAAATCGATATCGGGTGGCCAGGGCAAGAGCAATTTCAGGGGGATCTCGCATGGCTGAGCCATCCAAAGAAATCCGAATCTTGATCGCCGACGACCACCCCGTTGTCCGGATGGGGATGTCCGCGCTGATCAACCGCGAAGCCGACATGAACGTCATCGGGGCGGCCACAGACGGGCGACAGGCGGTCGAGATGTTCGTCCAGTTCGCCCCCGATATCGTGATGCTCGACCTCTTGATGCCGGGGATGGACGGAATCCAGACCGCCGCCGCGATCCGTTCGCACGACCCGTTCGCCCGGATCATCATGCTGACCACGGCCGACGGCGACGAGGACATTTACCGAAGTCTCCGCGCCGGGGCCAAGGCTTATCTCCTCAAGGATGCCCCGACCGACGAGGTGATCGAGTGCCTCCGGACCGTCCACGCCGGGCGGACCAGCATCTCCCCCGGGGTCGCCGCCAAGCTTGCCGGCCGGGTCGGCACGGCGGAGCTGACCAGCCGAGAACGCGAGGTCCTGACCCTGATCGCCAAGGGGCGGGGCAACCGCGACATCGGCCTCGAATTGCAAGTCACCGAGGGGACGGTCAAGGTCCACGTCAACAACATCCTCACCAAGCTCAACGTCGGCAGTCGGACCGAAGCCGTCACCCTGGCCCTCCGCCGGGGGATCGTCCGGCTCGATGATTGATCCGCAAGATAGAATTTTTCCAAATCCTAGAATTTCTTCGTTCGACCCCGTTGACAGGATGGAATGGCCGTGGCAGTATGGCCCAAGCATTTGATTTCGCGGCTCCCGAGGAGATCGCATCATGCTTGGCTCCGTTGAAACTCCCCCCCCCCCCCTTAATTCGGTTGACCGTTCGAAGACGATGCCGGGTTGGTTCGTCTTTGCGATGACGCTGGTTGCCCTTGGCTTTGTCTTTATCTTCTGGTCTCAGTGGAATTTCGCTTCATACTTATACGCCCTGGAATATATTCAAGGGTCAAGAATCCAGCTTCGGACCCCTTTGCAGCAAGTCGGCATCCATCGCCCCGGCGAACACTTCGATGCGGAGGTGCGGATCACCAATCACGACACCAAACCCACGACCATCGTCGGGGCGTTGTCGGATTGCTCGTGCGTCGCCACGCAAGCCTTGCCTAAGGACATCGCGCCGGGCGAAACCGTCGCGATCCGTTTCGGGTCCGACCCGGGCGACTGGCGCAAGCACGTCGCCTACCTCACCAACAATCCCCGGCAACCTCAATTCGATGTCGAGTTGGTCGGCCGGATCGCAAGCCACTGATGCTCGGGGCGATTGTCCGTTCCGGGCCGGTGCGGGTGTTTCGAGCAGCGAGTCTCGTCCAGCGAGGAGGTTTCGATGGGCCACCGAATCCGAGTGATCGTATCTTCGATGTCCGCCGCGTTCTCGGTCGCGGCGTTGGGGCTGTTCATTCTGCTGTCCCCCCCTTTCAGCCCGACTGCACATGCACTGGCCCCGGGCGCGCCTTGCGCTTGTGGGTGCAGTGGGTCTTGCGGCACCGCTCTGCCGATCCAATCCGGCTCCATCTACAACTGCGTTGGCACTTGCACTGGTGGATGTGGCTCCTTCCCGTGGAGTCCGAACTGCGATGCGAGTTGTGGCTGCAACCCAATTCAGTACTCGATCATCAACCCCAGCAATGGCATGTATTCGCTAGCCGTTGCATGCACCTGCTACTGAGCCGCACCACAGACATCGTCGCGGCGCCGCAACACGCGCCTATTGTCGAGTTTTCGATCATCGACGCGGCGGGTTCCGACTCGCCGCGTCGCAAACGGCGTAGGGGGGTGACGAATGCTGACGTTGCTTCGAAGACTGGCACATCCAAGCGTAGCTTGCATCCTGGTCGCGTCGGCTTTCTCGATGCGGCAAACTCATGCCGAATCGCTCGAGGCTCGCTTCCGACGCGAAGCCCCCTCGGCGTGGGCGAAGCTCGAGCGAGATGACTCGACGATCGAGGTCGAAGGGGTCCTGGTCGAGAATGTGGTCGACCAGTCGCCGCAAAGGTTTCGCTTCGCTCGGAATCGAAATCGGTTCCTCATGGAAGTCCAGCAATTGCCGAAAAACCCCGGCAAAGGGTTTTGCATCGTCGACAAGAGCGGATTTGCCCTGGAGCGGAGGCAGCCGGACGCTCCTTACGCCATCTCGTTCATCGGCAACGACGATCGGTCGGGTGTTTTTTCAAAGATCGATCGCAAGTTTCCCGAGTGGTGGAGGCGACTGATCCTCAATCAGCAACGTTTCGGTTCCAAACTCCCGGCCTTCCTCAAAGACCCGCAAAATCATGTCCTTGGGGTCGAATACGTCCGCCAAGGTGACAAAGACCTCGCGCGATTTCGCTTCGTCTACGCGCCGGACCGCACGGATGAGAAGAATCTGGTCGAGGAAACCACGACCGAGATGTTGCTCGATCCGTCGCACCAATGGGTCGCCCTCAGCCTCACGTCCCACCGCCCGAGCAAGCGCGACTCGGAGATGACATTCGAGTATGGCGACGATGAAGATGGCCTACCCACCCTGAAGAAATATCACACGAGCCAGAAGTTCGTCGACGGTAGTGGCAATCTGGGCGAGATTTGGCAGAATTGGGAGTTCACCAAGTTCAGCCGCAAACCGCCGCCCGACTCCGCCTTCACCTTGGCTGAATTCGGGTTACCCGATCTGGATCGACCCATCACCAGGGCGACCGGCCCACGGTACGAATTCTGGCTGCTGGGATTGGCGGCGATTTTTGCGGTCATCGCGCTGGTTGCGCGGGCGCGTCGGGCACGATGACTGATCGAATGATGGCCGATGGCGGCGAGCCGCCGATGCCGGAAGACCACTGCCGCGAGGTTCCACACATGAAGAACAGAGCGCGATTCGAGAAAAGCCCGGCGGCCTTCACGCTGGTCGAGCTGATGGTCGTCATGGCCGTGATCTCGTTGCTGATCGGCCTTTTATTGCCTGCCGTGCAGTCGGCCCGCGAGGCGGCGCGGCGGATGCAGTGCGGCCATCATCTCAGTCAGATCGGCCTGGCGATCCATGCTTACCACGACGTCACACTGAGCCTCCCGCCGGGTCGATTCCGGACGTATGACCCGCGATTCGCCGGGGCCAATCCCCCTTGCACGTCGCTGCCCGGCGACAAGAGCTACTTGATCCACCTGCTCCCCTTCGTCGAGCAGGGTGCGCTTTACAACGCGATCAACTCCAACTTGACGATCTTTGGTTACGAGAACAGCACCTGCCACGCGGTCGCGGTGCCGTCATACGCCTGCCCGAGCGACGCGGGGGCGGGCTACCCGATCACCCTGACGCCCTACGCCGTAAACAGCGGCCTGCCGCTGGCACCCGACTCGACCACGCGGATGGTCTTCACCAGCTATTCCGCCTGCTACGGGTCATATTTCGTCGACGCATCTCCGGAATACTACCCGAACTGTCGGGTTCCGGGCACCGTCCTCGGGCAAGCCAACGGCGTGATCAACGACCTTTCGCCCATCACGTTTGCCGCCGTGACCGATGGGCTGAGCCAGACGGTTTTCGTCAGCGAAAGGTCGGCGGCCCTGGCGATCCGGGTCACCGAGACCATCGCCAGGGAGAAGTTGCAGCATGGCTGGTATGTTTCGGGATTCTGGGGCGACACGTTGATGACGACGTTCTTTTCTCCCAACCCAGCCTCCTCGTTCGGCCGGAGTGGCAAATTGACCTTGACCAGCGCGGGGTCGAGCGACCACCCGGGCGGCTTGAACGTCCTGATGGGGGATGGTTCGGTCCGGTTCGTCAAGGACTCGATCGACTCGTGGGCGGTCGACCCGACGACGGGCAACCCGGTCGGGGCGAAGCGGGCAGCGGACGGTTCTTGGACGAACTTGCCCCGACCGGGGATCTGGCAAAACCTGGCCACGAGGTCGGGGGGCGAGGTGGTCGGGGATTTTTGAACCGAGCGGAAGGGGTCAGAACCCGTCAAGCCCCACCGCTTCGCCGCCGCTCCGGGTGCTGATGGCTTGCCAGAGGGTGGAGGACACCGAGTCCTTGGCGAACGCGACGTGGCCGTCGGCGAACAGGGTGTTGACCCCTCCGGGGTGCAGACTCCGGGCGGCTTTCCAGCCCGGGTTGTGGTAGACGATGCAGTCGGGCGAGAGGGTGTTGGGCGTCTGGTGGTGGTTGTAGAGGGTGTTCAAGTAGTTGCCGTCGAACCAGGCCGCCCCTTTGTTGAGCAGCCAACCCTTGCCCGCCGAGGCGCAGGACGAGTCGGTCAACGGTCCGGTCGCGACGTGGGCCATCGCCCGGGCTTGGGGCCGAGGGATGGGCGTCGGGCTGGTCTGAGTGTACGAGCCTCCGGCGATCCCGAGCAGGGTTTCCGAACCGGCGACGGTGTTGCTCGACCCGTCGGTGATGTCGGCCATGTTTCGGGCGGGGCCGAGGATGAACACGCCGTCGGCCCCCGTGGCGTCGCCGCCGTTGATCCCCGATCCCGAGCAGAAGGCGTAGTTCGTCGGCCCCGAACCGGGTAACGGCGCGGGGGCGGCGTCGCTCGGGCAGACGAAGGTGGCGACCTGGACGGCCATCGCCGTGGTGTTCGCGGGATAAGGTGGCCAGAACGCGGTGTCGGTCCCCGTCGGCCGGGTTCCGAGCGGAAGCTGGAAGTTGAGCGCGTTGCCGAGCGTGGATTGCTCCAGGAACGGAGCCATCTGGGCCAGCGGCGACCAGCGGTATTGCTGCGGTGAGGAGTTGCTCGGGACCGGGCCGGTGGCCACCAGGAAGCCGACCGGGAAGCTCCCGAGCGAGGCATGGTAATTATGCAGACCCAGGCCGATCTGCTTGAGGTTGTTGACGCACTGAGCCCGCCGGCTCGCTTCTCGGGCAGCTTGCACGGCGGGGAGCAAGAGTGCGATCAAGACGGCGATGATGGCGATCACCACCAACAATTCGATCAAGGTGAACGCCATCATCGGGCGTCTGCGTGTCATTGGGCGGCGACCTTCTTGCCGCCTTGGCTCGTGATCCGCCAGATGGTGCCCGAGCCGTCGTCGGTGACGAGCAACGCCCCGTCCTTGGCGGTGGTCACGCCGACGGGCCGACCCCAGACGTCGCCCGACTCGGTGACGAAGCCGGTCAGGAAGTCTTCATAAGCCCCGGTCGCCTTGCCGTTCTCGAGCGGGACGCGGATCACCTTGTAACCCGTCCGACGCGCCCGGTTCCACGAACCATGCTCGGCGGCGAAGATGTCGCCGTGGTATTCGCTGGGGAACTGGTCGCCGGTGTAGAACGCCAGGTCGAGCGACGCCGAGTGCGACTGGAGCAGGACGTCGGGGACGATCACCTTGTCCTTGAGCTCGGGGTGTTCCCCCTTCCGACGGGGGTCTTCGTTGCCGCCGAGGTAGAACCAGGGCCAGCCGTAGAAGCCGCCCTCTTCGACGTGGGTCACATAGTCGGGGACCAAGTGATCGCCCAGGCCGTCGCGCTCATTGACCGAAGTCCACAAGACGCCGGTGCCGGGCTGGACCGCCAGGCCGACCGGGTTGCGGATGCCGGTGGCGTAGAACTTCTCATCCTTGCCATCGGGGTCGAACACCAGGATATCGGCCCGGCGCTTCTCTTGATCATTGTCGTCGACGTTCGACTTCGAGCCGACCGACACGAACATCCGCTTGCCGTCGAGCGAGAACACGACATCTCGCGTCCAGTGCCCGCCGCCCCGAAGCTGCGCGAACCCGGGCAGTTCCTTGACGATCACCTCGGGCTCGCCGGTCGCCTTGATGTCGCCGTTCTTGTAGGGGAACCGGACCACGCTGCTCGTGTTGGCGACGTAGACGTGCGTCGGCTCGGGGCCTGGAGGATAGAACGCGATCCCGAACGGGCTGTCCAGCCGGTCGGCGAAGACCTCATTGATCTCTGGCTTGCCGTCGTTGTCCGAGTTGCGGAGGACCTGGACGTGCCCGGGCTTGCCTTGAGGCCGGCTCTCGGCGACGAAGATGTCGCCGTTGGGGGCGGTCATGATCGCCCGGGGGTTATCCAACCCGGTGGCGAACTCGTCGACCTTGAACCCCTCGGGGACCTTGGGCCAGGCCCCTTCGGGCCGCTTGGTCATCTTGGCGCCATTGTTGGCCGAGGGGGTGTCGAACGGGGCGGGCAAGTCGCCCGTGGTGATCTTCCGGCGCAAGCCCGGGACGTCGGTCGTCCAATCCCCCAAGGCGTCTTTCCCCGTCTTCACGACGGCCGGAGCCGAGGCCGGGGCTTTCGGCGCCTCCGCCATCGCGCCGCTCGCCACCAAGGGCAAAAAGGCCAGGAACTTCGTTCGCAAGTCGAGCCGCATCGTCGATGTTTCCCGAAAGTCGTCGATCAAAGCATGCCGCAGTAATTAAGATAGCTTGAGAGGCCATCGACGACAATCATCGGGTCGTGAATTTCGCGCTTCGACCCACCCAGAAACGAGCGTCATCGTTTGCGGGCGACGCTTGCTTTCGAGGAACCACCATAGGGCCGAGTCGGTTTGTCTATCATTTCACACAGGTTGCCTCACGTCGCGGGAGTTGCGAAACTCTTTCGATCGCTCGATGAAATCCGACCCGGCGAGGCAACCATGATCAATCCGCCGAAACACCTCAGAGTCCCCATCCACGTCGTTTTTTATCAAGAAGCTCAACGCTGGTTGGCCCACTGTTTGGAATTCGATCTCATCGGCGATGGCGATTCCCGGAGCGACGCCCTCGTCAACTTAACCGAAGCGATCGAAATCCAAGTTGCGTTTTCGATCGAAAACAACAACCTATCAAACCTGTTCGCCCCTGCCGATGGCAAATACTTCGAAATGTACGCGGCGGGCGACGATGTATCCTCGGATACGCCCGAGTGGTCCGCCATGATTGGATCTTTCAAGGGAGCAAATTCGATGGTCACCGATGTCACGATTCGTGAATATCACTATTTGGCCACGGTTTAAGGCGATCATGGCCGACCGCAACCTCAAGATGAAGCAGTTGAAGGCGATCCTGCGACGTTATGGCGTGACTTCTTCGACGCAACGAGGCAAAGGGTCGCATCTCTTGTTTTCCAAGGCTTTTCCCGAAGGTACCGTCTCTTATCCGGTCCCGACGCACGGAACCGACGTCATGGTTTGCTACGTCCGGGGGTGCCGGAAAAAGTTTCGCATCCGTGTTCAGGACGGTGTGTCGGATCAGGAGTTTTACCAGGATCATGGTTGATCCGGGCGGCTTCCGACGGGGTCGGAAGTCGTCATCCACCGGATGTTTCGTCGGGTCGGTCGCGCGTCGCACCGACTCTTCTTGGAGTGGGCAAACTAAGATTCTCAAGAAGGGCGATCCGTTGATCGGTCGGCTGGGTTGGCGAAAGCCACCCTTGGACTTTAAGATAAACCGAGACACGCGGCGAAGGGCGGGACGCGAAAGGGGATCGGGATGGCTCAAGCGGTCGGCTTCTTCACCGACACGACGATCTGCATCGGTTGCAAGGCGTGCGAGGTGGCTTGCCACCAGTGGAATGCCCTGCCCGCTCGCGATGATGGTCACGTCGAACTCACCGGCAACAGCTACGACAACACCGGGGCGCTCTCGGACGTCGACTGGCGGCACGTCAAGTTCATCGAGCAGTTCAGCGAAGACCGGACGTCGCAGTCGCGCTGGCTGATGATGTCGGATATCTGCAAGCATTGCGTCGACGCCCCTTGCCTCGAAGTTTGCCCCACCGGTGCGATCGTTCGGACCGAGTTTGACAGCGTGTTCATCCAGGAACCGGCTTGCAATGGTTGTCGGGACTGCATCGCCGCCTGCCCGTTCGGCGTGATCCACGTCAGCGCCCAGAAGCATATCGCCCAGAAGTGCACGTTCTGCTACGACCGGCTCCAGAACAACATGGTCCCCGCTTGCGCCCAGGCTTGCCCGACCGCTTCGATCCAGTTCGGCCCGCTCGAGGAGCTTCGAACCCGCGCCGCTCGCCGCCTCGAAACGCTCCAAGGCCGGGGGATGAGCGACGCCCGGCTCTATGGCCACGACGACAAGGTTCTCGGCGGTTTGAATTCGTTCTACCTCCTGCTCGACAAGCCCGAGGTTTACGGCCTGCCCGCCGAGACCGCCGTGAAGGTCCCGAGCCAGGGACTCTGGTCGTCGACGCTCAAGAGCGCCTTGGCGTCGGTCGCGATCGGCTGGGGGGCCTTGACGGCGTTCGGTCGCCGGAAGCAAGAGGTGGCCGCCGCAGAGGCCGGAGGGGGATCGTCGAATGGCGCTTCATGACCCTTATGTCGCCAGCCCGGACTGGCACCAGTGGATCGTCTGGTACTTCTTCCTCGGTGGGATCGCGGCGGGGTCTTATGCGCTGGCTTGCCTGGTCCGCCTCTTGGGGACCGAGGCCGACCGCCGGGCGGTTCGCGTGGCCGACTACATCGCCACGCCGATCATCGCGCTTTGCGGGGTGATGCTGGTCGTCGACCTCGGCCGCCCCGAGCGGTTCTGGCACATGATGATCCAGTCGGAGACTTTGTGGCCTATGTTCAAGTGGTGGTCGCCGATGTCCGCCGGGTCTTGGGGGTTGTCCACCTTCGGGGCGTTCGCGGGCCTGAGCTTCGCCGTGGCCTTGGCCGAAGACGGCCGGTTCGGCCTGGGTCGCTTCCGACCGCTCGCCGGGTGGCTGACCCGAGGCGTTCTGGGCCGATTCATGGCCTTCGGTGGGTTCGTTTCGGCCTGCTACCTCGGATCGTACACCGGGAGCTTGCTCAACGCGAGCAACCAGCCGATCTGGGCGCAGTCGACCTGGCTATCCCCCTTGTTCCTGGCGTCGTCGGCGTCGACGGGGGCGGCGGCGATGGTATTCCTGATCCGATGGCGGCTCCGGGCGACCCCCTACGAGGTCGTCGAGCGGCTGGAGCGGTTCGACCGCTTCGCCATTGTCCTGGAACTGCTAACGCTGGTGGGCTTCGCGGTGTCGCTCGGGGGGCTGGCCGGTCCCGCCCTGTTCCGGTGGCCAGGGGTGTTGATCCCCGCCTTCGTGGTCCCGGTAGGTTTGCTCCTGCCGTTGGTTTTCAGTCAAGTCCCCTGGCGATGGGGCCATTGGGTCGCTCCTCTGATGGTCCTGCTCGCCGGTTATCTGCTCCGATATGCGGTGGTCTATCTCCCCGAAACCTTCCTCGCCCACCTTTGATTGAAGGCAAAGCCGCCCATGCCCTCGAAAATCGTCGTCGCCGTCATCCTTGCCTCCACCCTGGGAGCCGGATGCCATAGCCCCGAGAATGGTCGCCCCCGAGGAGGCGGCCACGGCGGCGACGCGGGCAACTATCAGGCGGGAAAGATCAAGCCAGCCAGCAAGATCGACGCCACCAAGGACATGAGCCGGATCGACCACTACGGTCCCGGTCCGTCGGACTGGCGATAACCCGTCGAGTCCCCCCGACTTGAACATCGAAGCGCCCGCGTCGATCGATTTCGACGGGGTGGTCGGCTCGATCCGGCCCCGGAAAGTCGCGGGCGGCGCCCTTTGATCCCACCAAATCGTTGAGCCAGGCAAACCCGGGTCGCCCTCGACAGCGAGACGCCCTCACGCGCGCTATCGAGAAGATTAATAAGCTATTATGTCGAATGGTATATGATAGTGGTCTGGCGGTTTTATGCGAACTTGAAAAATGAATATGCAGGCCCAGAATTTGAAGTCCATCCAAAGATCGGCGGGTGGATAGGTCATCCCGGTGATCAAGGGAACGACGGATCAGCGTTCGTCCCTTGAGCCCCGGCACGCCTGGACCGAATCCATCCTTTCGCAACCTTTTGGGTCGGCTCCGTTGAAGGGTCATCTCCATGAGTCGCCGCTCGCTTCTCTCCGGCCGAAACCAAGCTCCTTTGCGAGCGGATTCGGAAGCCAATCGTCGACGTCGCTGGGCTTCGAGGCTTTCGCTCGAAGCGCTCGAGGCACGCCAGCTTTTGACCGTCACCGCCAATCCGGATCTCTATGTCGCGCTGGAGGCTAGCCCGCTCAACGTGGCCGCGCCCGGTGTCCTGGGCAACGACACAACGAACACCGGGACCTTCATCCAGGTGAGCAGCTTCACCCAACCGACGGGACGCTCACGCTTAAGCCCGACGGTTCGTTCCAATATCTGCCAAAGGCCGGTTACGTCGGCCCCGACGGGTTCACTTACACCGTCGCCGACGCCAAAGGGGGGACCGCGACCGGCTCCGTCACCTCCGCCGTCAACGCCACGACCGACGATGCCAGCGTGTTCGCCGGACCCCGGCTCGCCAGCATCAGCTCCACCCAGGGGACTCTGCTCAACACCACGCTCGGCGGCTTGGTCGGGACGAATCTGAACCTGACCGTCGCCGACTACAATGGGCTGTCTTCGGGGTCGATCAACGGCGGACGCCTGGCGAATGCCCTCGGCGCCGAGCTTGGGGTGACCCCGAGCCAAGCTTTGACCACCAACGCGACGCTCGGGCAAATCGACACCGCGGCGACCGTCGCCCAGGCCGACGGCAACACCGCCGAGGCGACCGCGCTGACCAACCTGACGGCATCGGTCTCCGGCTTGAATGCTCCGGTCCAGCTCGGAAACTTGCTCCAAGCCAACCCCAATAATGGGAGCCTGGCCACCTCGAACCTGAACGCCCTCGACCTGGTCAACGGCACCGCCCAGTTGTTTAACTTCAATAACGTCGCCACCACGCCGACCCCGATCACCGTCAGCGGGGCCAGCCTCGGCTTGCCCGGCGTTGTCGGGTCGGCGGCGATCTCGGCGCAGGTGGTCGAGCCGCCGATCCTCACCACCGGCCCGAGTGGGACGACCTTCCACTCCTCGGCGGTCCGGTTGCGGATCGACCTGAACCTGATCGATAATCTCGACACTTCGACCCTGACGAACGCGCTGAGAGGTCCCCTGAAGACCGCGCTGGGGGGACTCGCCACGACGTCGACCACCGCGTCGCTCGGTTAGCTTTCGGTTTACACCGAGGTCGCCCAAGGCCGAGGAACGGTCGCCAGCGTCGACGCCGTCGCCAACGCCGTCACGCTCCAGGCCACCCCGGGCCTGGCGAACGTCTATCTCGGCAACATCGCCAACAACCTGTTCTTCAACCGGGCCCACGTCATCAACCCGGCCACCGACGTGACCCCTGGCACGGTCGGGACGCTGAACATCGGGGCGACCGTCGCCGGGGCCTCGGTCCTGAATCAGACCACCGGCATCCAACTCCGAAGCGTGGCACTGGGCGCGGCCCCGACAGCCTCGACCGAGGTCTTCAACGCCCCGTTCCCGCAGTCGCAAGCCGTCAACACCGGCGCGAACTTCTCGACCAACTTGGCGAATACGCTGGCGACCAACACCACGGTCCAGCTCTCGGGCTCGCTCGGGACGGTGCTCGATCCGCTGGTCAACACGGTGATCCTTCCCGCCGTCACCCCGATCGTCACGAACGCCGTCACCCCACTCCTCCCGCCGGTCCTGACCGGCGTAGCCGACCCCGCGTTGCAGCAGTTGGGCACCGGGATCGGCGAGCTGGCCTTGACCGTCAACGCGGTCAACCGGGTCGCCCCGCCCGTGAGCAATGCCGACTTCGCCACCACCCAGGAAAACCAGCCGGTGGTCGTCCCGGTCCTCAACAACGATGCGACGCTGGCGGGCGACCCGATCCGCGTTTCCGCCGTCACCCAACCGACCCACGGGACCGTCGTCATCAACCCCGACGGCACCGTCACCTACACGCCGACCACCGGCTACATCGGCCCGGATCGCTTCACCGACACGATCACCGACCAGAACGGCCTGAGCTCGACAAGCACCGTCAGCGTCAACGTTCGGCCGATTCCGCCGGTTGCCAACCTCGACACATACGCCGCCACCGCGAACACACCACTGACGGTCCCGGCGGCGACGGGCGTCCTCGCCAACGACACCGACCCGAGCGGACTACCGTTGACGGCGGTGATCGAGGCCAACCCCACCCGAGGGACCATCACCCTCAACCCGGACGGTTCGTTCACTTACACCCCAACCTTGAATGACACCGGCCCCGATACCTTCACCTACCGGGCCACCGACGGAACCGTCTTCAGCACCCCGGTCACGGTCACGCTGAATGTCCGGCCCGGAGCCCCGATCACCGACCCCGACACCTACTCGACCATAGCGGGTGCGACGCCGACGGTCCCGGTGGCGACGGGGGTGCTGAGCAACGACACCGACCCCAACGGCTTGCCATTGACGGCGACCCTGGTAAGTCAGCCGACGCACGGGACGTTGACCCTGAACTCGGACGGGTCGCTGAGCTAGATCCCGACGGCGGGCTATGTCGGGTCGGACTCGTTCAGCTACCGACCCACCGACTCATCCGGTTCGGGCAGTCCCGTTCTCGTCACTTTCAACGTCGGGGCCGGAACGCCGGTGGGCAACCCCGATGCCTACTCGTCGACAGCGGGCAAGCCTTTGACCGTGGCGGCGGCGGCCGGGGTCCTGGCCAACGATTCCGACCCGAATGGTCGCTCCTTGACGGCAATCGTAGCCACCGGACCAAGCAACGGGACGTTGACGCTCAACGCCGACGGGTCGTTCACCTACACGCCGACCTCGGGATTTGTCGGCTCCGACTCGTTCACTTACCGGGCCAACGATGGGATCAACCTGAGTCTGCCGATCACCGTCAGCTTGGTCGTCAACTCGGGCAACGCCGGCACGACCGGCCAACCGCCTCATGTGGTGACGACCTTCCCGGTCATGGGAACCCAGAACGTCCCGATCGTCTCCGCACCGATCGCCACCTTCAACGATGGCGACGGGAGCACGCCCCCTTCGTTCCGACCGATCTCGCTGTCGAGCACCGGGCCGATCGCACGCTATCTGCCGACGTTGGCGGCCCTGGCGACCGGCCAGACCACCGTCGCTATCCAGCAACTCCACAGTGTCCGGGTCGCCCACCCGGTTCCGGTCCACTCGCCCTCGGTCCACGTCCAGCATGGAAAGGCCAGGCCCAACGCCGTCGCTCGTCGGCACAAGTGAGCTGGTCGAAGCGCGAAGGCTGATCGCGAATCGATGATCCGCGACCCTCCTGAAATCTTGCCTGGCACGACCCGCCGCCTCGACTTCGAGGCGGCGGGTTATTTTGTTTTCTCGGGGCAAAAGAATAGGTCAGGCGGGATCGACGCCTTGGTTCGCCCTTTCGAGGTCCGACGAGGCCCCTGGTTTTTGACTCCACCGGCTCCTAATCTTATCTGCGGTGAAGGGTTCGATCACCGGTTTCCGCGATTATCTTCGACCGAGGCGATGAGCACGGTTAAATCATGGTCTCAGAAGGTCGAGCCACTGATCCGGGAGTTTCCAGCAATGTCTGACTTATCTCGGCGTGGGTTCATCGGTTCGGCGGCCTTCGCGGCGGGTCTGGTCGGCGCGACGACCCAACCCCTGGAAGCCGACGAGACCGACTTCGTGTTCAAGAACAACGTTCCCGATCCTTTGCTCGCGGGGAAAGAACTACCGACCTTCAAATTCGAGCTGGAAAAGTCGAAGGGCAAGGTGATCGGCGGGAACGTCGGCAAGGAAGCGACGGTCGAGCAACTGCCGATCTCCAAGGGGATTTCCGGGGTTTCGATGACGCTCGAACCCGGCGGGATGCGCGAGCTGCACTGGCACGCCACCGCCGCCGAGTGGGCGTTCGTCCTCGAAGGCCACGTCAGGACCACGGCCATCGATCCCCAGGGGAACCAGGAAACCAACGACTTCGGGCCGGGAGACGTCTGGTACTTCCCCCGAGGACACGGCCACTCGCTCCAGGGGATGGGGCCAGGCCCGGCGCGCTTCATCTTGATCTTCGACAACGGCTACTTCTCCGAGTTCGCCACGTTCAGCGTCACCGACTGGCTCGGCCACGTCCCCAAGGCGCTCCTGAGCAAAAACCTCGGCGTCCCCGAATCGGCGATCGCCAACCTCCCCAAGGGTGAGGTCTACTTCGCCCGAGGCCCCGTCCCCCCCGCCGAGCAGCAACCGCCGCTCTATGGCCGCCTCCGGACTCCGCCGCTGACCCACAAGTATGAACTGATGAAGACCGAGGCGCACTCGATCCACAAGGGGGGACGCGAGTGGCGGCTGGGGGAAGACCGGTTCCCGATCTCGACGACCGTCACCGGGGTCGTCCTGGACCTCGAACCGGGTGGCTTGCGAGAACTCCACTGGCACCCCAACGCCGACGAGTGGCAATATGTCATCTCGGGCAAGGTGTCGGAAACCTTGTTCGGCTCGCACGGTCGGTTCCGGACCGAGATCCTCAACGGAGGCGACGTCGGGTACGCCCCCCAAGGGTACGGCCACTCGCTCGAAAACGTCGGCGACGAGCCGGCGCGGCTCTTGCTCGGTTTCAACACCGGCAACTACCAGGCGATCGACCTGTCGGTCTGGCTGGCGGGCAACCCCTCTTATGTCTTGGAGAGCAACTTGGGTTTGCCCAGGTCGGTCGTCGATCAACTGCCGACTGGTCGCGTTTTTATCGCGCCGAAGGAAGGGGCGGAAAAAGGACCATACGGTCACGACCCGCTCTCCGCTTCGGGGGGCGACCGAGATTGAGCGCATCCACCGAGCTTTCCATTGGAATTTCCGGAAATTTGGGTTGATCCCCGCGAAACCGAGGGGCGTCGAACCGGGACCGACGTTAAACTTGTCGCCGACCGACCGGCAACTTCGCCGGTCGGCTCGCCTCGCTTCGGGTCTCGAGGAGCTGTTTCGATGAAGAGTTGGTTCGCGGTCGTGATGGTGGCCTTGGCAGTCCCGGTGGCGGCCTTGGCCTTCGACGACGACAAGGAAACGCCGACGATCAAGGCCGTCATGAAGAAGCTCCACAAAGGTTCGACCTCGGAGTCGAGCGTCCTCAAGAAGCAGGCCCAGGCCAACCCGCTCGATTGGGAAGCGATCGGCAAGACCACCAAGGACTTCGTGATCCTCGGCGCGTCGCTGGCCAAGAATGACCCGCCCAAGGGGGACAAGGAGTCGTGGAAGAAGCTGGCGACCAAATACTTCGACAACGCCAAGGAACTCGACGACGCGGCCTCGGCCAAGGACCTCGCCAAGCTTCAGGCGGCCCAGAAGACGATGGGCGCCTCGTGCAAAGCCTGCCACTCGGCCCACAAGGACGACTGAACACGGTCGGTTCCGCTCGGTCTTTCTCCCCCAGCGATCCGACCCCCCTCTCGGTCGGACTGCCTTTTCGACAAGGTCTACGCATGCGTCGGCGATTCGCGGTTCTGATGGGCTTGGTGGTCTTGGGGTGCTCGCCGGCGGTCCCTTCGCAATCCGTCGAGGCCGATGATCCGGCTTATCGCTCGGAAATCGAGCGGTTCCGGCAGGCTCGCGAGGCGTCGCTCCGGGCCGAGGATGGCTGGTTGAGCGTTTCGGGCCTGTTCTGGCTCAAGCCGGGTCCGAACCGGATCGGCAACGACCCGTCGAGCGACGTCGTCTTGCGCGAAGGCGTCCCTCGATCGGTCGGCGTCTTGACCCTGACCGCAAACCCGGGTGTGGCGACGTTCCAGGCGACCTCGGGCGTCAATCTCCTCCTCAACGGAAAGTCATTTGAAGGCGGGGCGATCCGCTCCGACTCCGGCGGGAGCAAGGCCGACGTCCTGGCCTTGGGCGGCATTCGCCTGATCCTCCTCCGACGCAACGACCGCTTCGCCCTCCGGCTCAAGGACAACCAGGCCCCGACCCGAACCCGATTCGCCGGCCTTCGATGGTATCCGGTCGACGAGGATTGGCGGGTCATCGCCCGATTCACCCCACATTCCCTGCCCAAGACCATTAACTTCGACACGATCGTCGGAGGGGTGGACGTGATGCCCTGCCCTGGCTTCGTCACCTTCGAGCAAGGCGGCCAGTCTTACCGACTCGATGCCGCCGAGGAGCCCGACGGCAAGCTCTGGTTCGTGTTCCGGGACGCCACCGCAGGCAAGACCACCGCAGTCAACGCCCGCCAACTGACCACGGACGCCCCGCAAGGCGACGTGGTGATCCTCGACTTCAACAAGGCGATCAACCTGCCTTGCGCCTACATCGAGCACGCCACCTGCCCGATCGCCCCGGCCCAAAACCGATTGGCGATCGAGGTGACGGCGGGCGAGCAACGGCCCCGCCCTTCGACCGCGAACGCCTTGGCGCCTAAGGTGGATTGATCGGCTTCAAACCTTGTCGCCGACGAACTGGGCCAATTCCTCGAACGGGAGCCGGTGAGGCGGGCCAGGATACGCCGAGGCCGATTTGCCGATCGCCAGTAGCGCGGGGATGGTGGCGTGCTCGGGGAGCCTGAGGATGGTCCGGACCGAAACCGGGTCGAAGCCGATCATCGGCGACGTCCCGTAGCCGTGGACCTCGAACAAGAGCAAGAGGTAGCCCAGCGCGATGTTGCCCTGGGCTTTGCCCCACTGGTCGCGCTCTTCGAGCGTCATCGCCTTGAATGAGCCTTCGATGTTCCCTTTCATGGCCGCCCTGGCTTCGGCCGGCATCGACGGGTGCGAAACGTCGTCGATCCGGCCGAGCGCGGCGACCATGTCGCAGTAAAGCACGGCCACGACGGGGGCCTGGCCCACCTGCCTCTGGTTGTACGCGGCGCCTTGGAGGGCCTGTTTGGTGGCCGGGTCGGTCACGACGACGAACCGCCAGGGTTGGAGGTTCCAGGCCGAGGGGGCCATCGTCCCCACTTGGAGAATCCGGGCGACGTCTTGAAGGTCGACCGGTTCGGGGGCGAAGTCACGGACCGACCGGCGGGTCCTTGCGGCTTGATCGACCAGGTTGGCGGCGTCGGTGATTGAAGCATCCATCGCGATGGGTCCACTTTCCAGGAGGGTGGGTCGATCCGGGTTGGCCGCGACCGGGTCGCCCCATTCTAAGGCGCTGGGGCACCGGAGGAACACCTCGACGCCCGTCAAACCGCTTGCCGAGGCCCCTCCGGTCCGGCATGATGGCGGCTCGCTCGACCCACTTCCGCCCCGACCTTCCCGCAAATCAAAGGAATCTTCGATGAACTGGCTCTCGAACCTATCTGGCTTGATGGTGGCGACCTTGGCCGCCTTCGCCATGATCCCCCCCAACTCCGCCCAGGTCGCCGACCCGCAACTGGCCCATTCGGTGATCTTCGCCCTCAAGGACCACTCGCCCGCCAGCCGCGACAAGTTCGTCGGGATCTGCGAGAAATACCTCACGGGGCACCGGGGGACCGTCACCTTCGCCGTCGGGGTGATCGCCGACGACGTGGTCGAACCGCCCAGCGACCGCGAGTTCGACGTGACTTTGCACGTCGTTTTCGAGAACAAAGGCATGCTCGAAGCCTACCTCAAGAGCGAGCGGCATGACCAGTTCGTCGCCGCGATCAAGGGGACCACCGCCAAGGTTCGGGTGTTCGATTCCTACCTCCCGGTCGGCAAATCCAAAGGCTGATCGGGCCAACTTGGGGTTGCCAGGATCGAGGCGCCCGGGCATCCTCCCGCCGTCCGGGCGATCCCGCGCCTCGGACTTTGACTCGACCCGACCGAGCGGAGGATGCCCCGATGCGGCCGATCTTGTTTGCCATCCCCGGCCTGGGCTATCAGGTCCACGCCTTCAGCGTGATGCTCGTCCTGGGAGCGGCGGCGGGGGTCTACCTCACGGCTTGGAGGGCCAGGCGAGTCGGGATCAACCCCGACTCCGTGTATGAACTGGCCGTCTGGGTCCTGTCGGGCGGGTTCCTCGGCGCCCGGTTTTATTTCCTCGCCCAGCACCCGGAGACCGTCCACACGGTCCTCGACGTCTTCAAGGTCTGGCAAGGCGGGATCGTCTTCTACGGCTGCATCATGGGCGGCCTGGTCGGGACCTTGATCTACTGGTCCCGTCACCCGTTCCCGTTCCTCGCGATGGCCGACGCCGTGGCCCCGGCGCTGGCCATCGGGATCACCCTGGGCCGGTTCGGCTGCTACCTGAACGGGTGCTGCTTCGGCTCGGCCTGCGAATTCCCCTGGGCCGTCACGTTCCCCGCCGGGACCTTGCCCTGGTTCCGCCACGTCGACGCCGGCTGGATTTCGGTTGATGCCGCCCGCTCGCTCCCGGTCCACCCCAAGCAGCTTTATGCCGCCGGTTCGGGCTTGTTCCTCCTGGTCGCGACGACCTTGTTCTACGGCCATCGGCGACGAGACGGCGAGGTGATGGCCCTGTTGATGGTCGGCTACCCCGTCACCCGATTCCTGATGGAGTTCGCCCGAGGCGACGCCACCGGCTGGCACTTCGGCCTGACCGTGTCGCAATACATCAGCCTAGGCTTGTTTGCTGCGGGCCTGGTCGTCTGGCGGATTTTGCCGATGGGCCGGCACGTCGACCGCCCCAAAGCCGACGGGGCAGGCGCCCCGGTCGCCTCCAAGATCTCGCCGATGATCACGGGGCCGACGCGTCGTCGTCGGGAGTCCAGGGCGGCGCATTGATCGAGCTTGGGCCGAAAAATGGTCGCCGGAGGCTTGGTTAGACCGTCTCGCTTGCCTAAGATTCTCGGAATTCCTCTCGAATCCGGGAACCAAGCAACCGGGAAAGGACGTGGACTGATGGCGATCAAGGGATATGCGACCAAGGGGCCGAAGGGTCCGCTCGAACCGTTCGAGTTCGAGCCGGGACCGCTCGGGGCGGACGAGGTCGAGGTCGAGGTCAAGGTCACGCACTGTGGGATCTGCCACAGCGACCTGGCGATGATCGACAACGACTGGGGTTTCTCGACCTATCCGCTCGTCCCCGGCCACGAGGTGGTCGGGACGATCGCCGCCCTCGGATCAAACGTGACCGACCGGAAGGTCGGCGAGCGCGTCGGTGTCGGCTGGTCCTGTGGATCATGCGGCCATTGCGAGTGGTGGGGTCATGGCTTGGAGTCGCTTTGCGCCCAGAACCAAGGGGTGATCGTCGGCCACCACGGCGGCTGGGCCGAGTCGGTCCGGGCCAAGAGCAAATTCGCGGTGCCAATGCCCGAGGTGCTCGAGTCCGAGCTGGCCGGCCCCTTGATGTGCGCGGGGAGCACGGTGTTCACGCCGATGGCCCGGTTCGGCGTCAAGCCGACGATGCGAGCCGCCGTGGTCGGGATCGGCGGCCTGGGGCACCTCGCGGTCCAGTTCCTCAAGGCATTCGGCTGCGACGTGACGGCGATCTCCTCGACGCACTCGAAGGATGATGAGGCCCGCAAGATGGGGGCGAGCCACTTCCTCGCCACCAAAGGGACCGACGAACTCAAGCAAGCGGCCAACTCGTTCGACTTCATCCTCTCGACGGTGTCGGCTGACGTCCCTTGGGGTGATTATGTCGGCGCCCTTCGTCCTCAAGGGCGATTGGTCCTCGTCGGCATCCCCGAGTCGGACCTGAAGATCCCGCCGTTCCCGCTCCTGACCGAGAAGTCGGTCAGCGGCGGGAGCTGCGGGAGCCCCTCCGACACGGCAAATATGCTCGACTTCGCCGCCCGGAACAACATCCGGCCCGTGGTCGAACCCTTCGCGATGGCCGAGGTGAACAAGGCCGTCGACCACGTCCGCTCCGGCAAGGCCCGCTACCGGGTCGTCCTCCACGCTTGATCTTCTTCGACTTCGCACCCTGGTCAGGACCAACTTGCTCATGCTCGCCACCCAAGGATATGCCGCCGAAAGTGTCAAAGCCCCGCTCATCCCATTCTCATTCGAGCGCCGCGACCTCAAGGACGACGACGTCCTGATCGACATCAAATATTGCGGGATCTGCCATTCCGACATCCACCAAGCCCGAGACGAGTGGGGCGGTTCGATCTTCCCGATGGTCCCCGGCCACGAGATCACAGGGGTCGTGGCGGTTGTTGGAAGCAAGGTCACAAAGTTCAAGGTCGGTGACAATGTCGGTGTCGGCTGCATGGTCGACTCGTGCCGGACTTGCACTTCCTGCCGGCGCGACCTGGAGCAATACTGCGTCACGCCCGCCGCACTGGTCCTGACCTACAACAGCAAGGAGCACGACGGGGCACCGACCTACGGCGGGTACTCCGACAAGATCGTGGTCAAGGAGTCCTTCGTCCTTCGGATTCCCGACGGGATGCCGCTTGACGGCGCCGCCCCCCTGCTCTGCGCGGGGATCACGCTGTACTCGCCGCTCAAGCACTGGGGGGCCGGGCCGGGCAAGAAGGTGGCGATCGTCGGCCTCGGCGGCCTGGGTCACATGGGAGTCAAGCTCGCCCGTGGCCTGGGGGCCGAAGTCACGGTGTTGAGCCAATCGCTCCGCAAGCAGGAAGACGGCAAGCGGCTCGGGGCCGACCACTTCCATGCCACGTCCGACCCGGAGACGTTCACGAAGCTGGCCGGGACGTTCGACCTGATCATCAACACCGTCTCGGCCGACATCGACTGGAACCAGTACCTGTCGCTCCTTAGCCTCGACGGGAGCTTGGTCGTGGTCGGGGTTCCCGAAAAACCGGTCCCGGTGGGGGCCTTCCCCTTGATCATGGGGCGCAAGAGCCTGTCCGGCTCAGGAATCGGCGGGATCGCCGAAACCCAGGAGATGCTCGACTTCTGCGGCGAGCACAAGATCACCTCCGACATCGAGGTCATCGCCATGAAAGACGTCAACGAAGCCTACGAGCGAGTCCTCAAGAGCGACGTCCGCTACCGCTTCGTCATCGACCTGGCCACCTTGAAGTCGGCCTGAGCTGAACGTTAAAAGTCAAAGTTCAGCCGACTCGGCCCGGTGGAACACCTTACGGTCGCCGCGAAAACTGGGTCCGCGAGCTGAGTCGGCCCCGCGTCACATCAAGCGTCCCGCTTGGGTGGTAACTCACCGAGCCTATCGGCCCACTCCAAGGCGAAATTTTCCGCATACTCTTCCCTTCGTCGAGCCGAGTGAGACCAAGGCTGATTGATGTGCCCAATTTCATGCAAGAATAGATGGTACAGATAATACCGGCGAAGTTCGTCGATGCCCCAGTGCAAAGTGACTTCGTTCCCTCGAGTGATCCACTCGCCGGAACACCAACGCCCATAATGCCGTCTTGTGGCGGGCCCGACGCCAGCATTCCACACCATGAGCATCGACTTGGGGAAGGCATTCAAGATGACGCACCGGAATCGCTTCCGAGCTTCGACGCCCAATCTGTCGTCGAGCTTTGGTGTCCGACGCAACACGACGGCTTTCAATTCTCGATGAAGACCGGGAGGAAGCCGCTCCAAAACCGCCATATATTCCAACCCTTGGCACGGGTGAAGGTAGGCTCCCGACGGGTTCTCCTTCAGGACCACAGGCGGCCCATCGCCGAGTCGCGTGGATAGGCGGTCCCACAGATCTCGTGTGAAGACGCGGCTGAGTTTCTCGGAAGGATGGCCATCCCGGACGCGACCACCTTGCGTGAGGCCGATCTTTCGACTCCGGCGTGTCGGCTGTCTCATGAGTGGCGTTACTCAAAATCGAAAATCCGAGGTCGGCATAATTTAACAGTCGTTGAACCAGACCGAAGGTGTCAAGGCCGCGTGGCTGGAGATCACAGCCGCACTCTGTCAGGCGAGATGCTCAACAGAGTCGGCTGTCGCCACGCTGGTGATCGCCGCGAAAGTCCCAAAGAGCCGGATCTGGCCCGAAATCACGTAGAAGTCGGGCGAGTCGCCATCGGGATCAAAGGCAATATTCTCAGGGTGTCCAATGGTGACGCGATCTCCATTTTCCATGCTGAGGACGAAGGGCTGAAATGGAGCGGTGCGGACCATGCGGGCGACTTCGGAGCGGATAGATTCGGCTCGCATCGGATACCTCGAACGACTGAGGGACACGCGGATTTACGTTCTCTAATCTACCCCAATGCGAGTAGGATTGCCAATGCTCGATGATTCGGCTCAGCGGATGCATCCAGGAGCGTTGGCAGTCGTCGTGATAGGTTCTGATCGAACAAAAGGCTCAAGCGGCCGGCCTCGGCAGTTGGCTGGCCGCGAAGGCGAGGCAAGCCCGGACATCATCAACAGTCAGTTCGGGAAAGTCGGCGAGCAGTTCCGGCACCGTCATCCCGCCGGCGAGGTATTCCAGGACGTCCCGCACGGTGATCCGCATCCCGCGAATACACGGCTGACCACTTCGCTTGTTCGGCTCGACGGTGATAAAGCGAGTATAGTCCATGATAATGCACTTTCCCAACAATGACACTAGACCAAGGCGGCCGGGGCCTCCAGGTGGAATCGGAAGTCAAGCACCGCCTGCCTCCCGAGCCTGTCGCTTGACCTCCGCCCAAGGGACCGAGGCAACAGTTCCGGAAGCCAGTTCATCGGATCGTCGTCGGATGACTTCTCGCCATGCCTCGATAAAGGGAGGCTCGTCGGCGGCTTGGACGGAGACGACCAGCGCCTCGATCAGTTCGACGCGGTCGTCGTCGGGGAGTTCAAGTGCGGCGGTCAGCACTTGCTCGGCGGTCAGCGACATTGGGCACTCCTCTGTGATCGTCGTTCAAGATCAGAATCGCAGGACGCGGGACCGGACGCAAGATCGCTCCACCGACCCATTCAGAGCTTGGCGTCCCTCGGGGCGACGACGCGGAGGGCGGGGATCGCCTCGGAGGCTTTGAGGTAGAGGTGGCGGGCGACGTAGAACGAGCAGCCGAGGGCGACGGCGGCGATGGCGTTGGTGGCCAGGGTGGCGATGGTGGTCGTCAAGAATGCCGCCGCGTCGACTCGCCTCATCCGGGGGAGGCGGCGCCAGGTGCTCCATTCGAGCAGGCCCAGGCCGACCGAGGCCGTCACCCCGGCCAGGGCCGCGAGGGGGATCATCGCGATCGGCCCTGAGCCGAACCGGACCATCATCAGCAAGAACCCGGCGTGGATCAGGTTCGACCAGCGGGTCCGACCCCCGGCCCGGACGTTGGCCAGGCTCCGGGCGGGGATGCCGACGCTCGGGGGGGCACCGAACGCCCCGGCGACCAGGTTGGCGATCCCGTAGGCTCCGAGTTCGCCGTCGGCGTCGCTCGGCTTGAGGTGGCGGTGCCGCCCCCGGAAGTGCTCGACGACCCTCGACGTGACCAGCAAGTTGGCCGAGATCACGACCGCAAGCCCAAAAGCCGAGGGCAACACGTCGCGGGCATCGGAAGGTTCCCAGCGGAACCCCGCCAGCGAGGGCCAGCCGACGGCGAGGGTCCCGACCGACCGCTCGTGCCAGCCGAAGAGTTGGCCGACCCCGATCGCTATCCCCAAACCCAGGAGCGCCGAGGGGGATCGCGGCCAGATCCGACCGATGAGGATCGAGCCGAAGACCACGACCAGGCCCATGACGATCGGCTCGTGTCGGCTCGATCCGGCTTGCGAGAGCAGCGTGGCAAGCTGGGTCAAGGCGTTGCTCGACGGGTCGCCCGCGCCCGAAGGGAGGCCGAGCAAGGTCCGCAACTGGAGGATCACCATCATCGCGCCGATCCCGCAGGAGAACCCCGAGACGACCGAGTGGGGGATCTTCGATGCGTAGCGCCCCCACCGCAAGAGGGCGAAGATCATCAGGAAGACGGCCGAGGTCATGGCGACCTTGGCCGCCCCCTCGGGTCCCTGGGCATGGGTCGCGGCGGCCAGGAACGGGACGGTGGCGCTGGCGGTCCCGCCGATCAGGACGGGGTTCCGCCCCAGGATGGCGGTGATCGGCGCCGTGATGATCGACGTGTACAACCCCAAGCTCGGCGGGAGGCCCATCAACCGCGCCATCGCCAGGCCGTAGGGCAAGGCGATGAGCGCGGCGATCGCGCCGCCGGCGAGGTCGCCGAGCAGGTCACGACCGCCGTACTTCCTTGCTTTTTCTTTCCTATCACTCGAACGATCAGGCATTCATGACTCGGGCGAACGCGGCCCGGAACTTGGCCATCTCGTCCGCCGTGCCGATCGAGACCCGGACATAGTCGGGCTTCGACGCCCAGATCCGGCCGATGGCGACCTTCTCCTTGATCATGGCGCCGAACACCTCCTTGGCGGGGCGCTTGACGCAGAACATGAGCATATTCGCTTCCGAAGGGTAGCAAGGATACCCCTTCTTGTCGAGCCACTCGGCGGTCTGATCGCGGATGTCGGCGATGATCTTCCGGCGGCTCTCGACCAGGCCCTTGACCTTCAAGCTCGCGGTCGCGGCCACCATCCCGGTAACGGGCAAGGCCCCGGCTCCAAACGCCTGGATCTTTTCCAACAGGTCGGGTCGGCCGAAAGCCGCCCCCGCCCGAAGCCCCGCCATCCCGTAGAGCTTCGAGAACGTCCGCAAGATCACCACATCCTTATCCGCCACGACGTGGGGGACGCCGGTCTCGGCGTTCTTCGACAGGTGGATATACGCTTCGTCGAGCAAGAGGACCGTGTCCTTGGACTTGTTGGCGACGAGGAAGTCGATGTCTTCCTTTTTGGTGATCGTCCCGGTCGGGTTGTTCGGGTTGCAGAGGTAGATCAGCCCGGCGCCCGAGTCGGCGGCGATCATCGCCCGGACGTCGGACGAGCCATCGGCGCGGAGCGGGACGCGATTGACCTTGGCCCCGATGAACCGGGCGGCCTTCTCGCCAGCCTCGTAGCCGGGGTCGGAGATGACGAGGCTCTTGGTCGGCGAGGTGAACGCCATGACCGCCCTGTGGAGCGGGTCGCTCGAACCGGCGAACGGGAGGACGGACTCGGGCGACAACCCTTCGACTTCGGCCAAGGTCCGGACGAAGTCGGTGGTTTCGCCGTAGAGGTAACGCCCGCAGCGGGCAACCACGTTTTTGACGGCTTCGATCGCCTCGGGGCACGGACCCATCGGGTTCTCGTTGGCGTTGATCCGGACGGCGTCTGCGGGCAAGCCGGGGAGCGCCGACAACCCTTGGGCCATCGTCGACTCGTTGTAGAACGGCAGGCTCGCACCCGCCGTCAAGAGCGCGGCGAACTTGCCGAGGTCGCGTCGGGTGAATCCGCGCTGGGCCAGCAATCGGCGCTGGTCGGAGCCAAGAGGTGCGTGCATGAGCCGGTCTCCCAAAAGTCGGTCTGAGCGAGGAGGTGAAGGACGAGGGAAGGCCTCGAAGACTCGTTTCGAGACTCCGAATCGATCGCCGTTCCCCACCCTTCCAGGCGAGAAGACAACGACCCCAGCCAACCAGCGGAGTGGAGATCAGGGGCGAGGCGACACGGTCCGAGGGAGAGGGACGGTCGCGAAACCTCGCAGATCCGGCCCGGAAGCGAAGCCCGAAGGCTCGATCGCTTGCCGAGCGGGACCGGGCGAATCGGACGCAATTGTAAAACACCCTCGGTCATTCGTAAACTCCCCCCTCTCCAAGAAATGTGAGGCTTCAATGAATAGGTTCATCGGGTCGGGTCGTCGGTTCGATTGATGATGGCGTCGGGTTCCTGTAAACTCTGTCACCCGCCCCAGCCCCAGACCGATGGCTCGGGCGCAGGCTTGGGAGTTCGAGATGACCGCTGATCGAATCGTCGAGGGTTCTGGCCCGCCCCGAATCTGCAAAGCCGACCTCTCGACGCCAGCCCTCCTGGTCGACCTTGAGTTGCTCGACGCCAATATCGAGGCGATGGCCGACCACTGCCGACGCGAAGGTTGTCAGATCCGGCCCCACGCCAAGACGCATAAATGCCCTGCCATCGCCCGCAAGCAGATCGCCGCCGGTGCCCGAGGGATCTCGACGGCGACCGTGGCGGAAGCCGAGGCGATGGTCAGGGCGGGCCTCCCGGGAGTCTTGCTGACCTCGCCGATCGTGGATCGCGGCAAGATCGCCCGGATGGTCGAACTGATCCGGTCCGGCGGCGATGTCCTCCTGGCCGTGGGCCACCCCTTGCAAGTCAACCTCTTGGCCGAGGCCGCCGAGTCGGCGCGGGTTCGGGTCAACGTCTTGGTCGACCTCGATGTCGGCGACCGGCGGTTCGGGATCGCGCCGGGGCTGCCCGCGCTGGAACTGGCCCGAAAGATCGACCGGCATCCTTCGCTCCAGATCCAAGGGGCACAAGCCTACCTGGGACTCGCCGCGCACATCCACGGCTTCGAGGCCAGGCGGGCGGCGTCCCTGGAGGCGATGGGCCGGGCCATCGAAACCGTGGACCTGCTCGGTCGATCGGGGTTCAACGTCGGCTTCCTCTCATGCGCCAGCACGGGAACCTACAACATCGACTGCCGACTTCCCGTCGAGGTCGAGCTTCAGTCGGGGTCATATGTTTTCATGGACAACGAGTACCGAGCCATCGGCGGTCGCGATGGGGCCGGGGCCTTCGACGACTTCCAACGCAGCCTCACCGTCCTGACGACGGTCGTCAGCGCCAACCACCCTGACCGCGTGACGGTCGACGCCGGAACCAAGTCGTTCGCCAGCGACTCGGCGTTCGGACCCGAGGCCAAGCATCACCCCGGGCTGAACTACCAATTCCACGGCGACGAGTTCGGCCGAGTCACCGCGCAGCCTGGCACCCCTCTACCCCAAATCGGCGACCGGCTCGAATTTTATACCCCCCACTGTGACCCGACCGTTCACCTCTACGACCGACTCCACGCAGTCCGGGGGGACGTCATCGAAAACGTCTGGAAGATCGCGGCCAGGAAAGAGTCGTTGTCTTGACCGCGCTTAATCCGTAAGGTTGGGATCGGTTTGATGTAACATGGATGGGGTCGGAGTTCTGAACGTGGAAGCGAAAATTCGCGACTTTCGCACGGAGGCACTCGATGCGTCTTCCCAGAATAACGATTAAAAGGATAATGATCGCTGTGGCGGCCATCGCCGTTGATTGCTACCTCGTCATGAGAATCGACGTCGGAGTTCTGCTACCGACCATCGCTCTGAACGTCGGTTTGATACTCGTCCTCCGACAAAAAACCAAAGGGCGAGGTTTTTGGGTAGGATTCGAGACCGTTGGTCTTTTGACCTTGGGGATTTACGCTTGGCTAAATGCCGGGGACACGACTTTCGTCGCCCAATGGCCTACAGCCGTCATCAACTCGGTCGTCGAGCGCTTACCATCCTCGGTACAAATGACCGTTTTTCTATGGTTGGACAACAATTTCTTAATCCTCCAAGACGCCGCTATCGGATCATATGTATTTGAGTCAATTATTTTTGAGAGCACTATTGGGCTGCCCATGGTGCTTCATTCCGTCTTGGGCGGATGGATTTGGAAAAAGATTAGGCCAAGACCGATCATGCATTTCGGATCGGTCGCCACCCACTCGCCTTCCGGGGAGCCGGTCGGCAGTTCGATCGTGGAAGAGTGATCCGGCTTTTCGATTGTTCAAGGAGACGATCGCTTTTCTTCACCGTAGTTTGAATTGATCGATCAGGGCGTTTTGCAGCTCTCGCGAAACCCGGTCCTCAGCCCGATCAGCCGAGGAAGAACCAAGCCTCGGTCGATGTCGTCGCGAGGAATGCTATCGGGAACATCCAGAATGCCCGGCGCTGGATGGTCCGAGCGGCGGTGGGTCCTTTGCTGATGCAGGTGAGGTGGACCACCGTAACACCCACCATATTCGCGAGCATGAATACGAGGCAGGTCACGGCGTAAGTGTCGATAAAGGTCAGGTAGGAGACTTTGGGTAGAGCGAAGTCGATCGAGAAGTTGAACAGGATCACGTTCAGGAGGATCGCCACGGTCGTGCTGATCAAGGGCTGGAAGTTAGTCGGCTCGAACAGGTAGACGAGCCACGACGTCACCACCAAGAGGGTCATCGGGATCAGGACCCTCCAGAGGTAGAAGGTGGCCTGACGGGAGATCGGGATCTCGACGACGAGCCGCGTTGCCGTCCGACCGAACGAGGGGTAAGAGGCGTCGACGACCTTGGCGCTGACCTCGTGGATCTTCCAGTCGGCGACGAAGGCGGTGGCGAGGCGACCGATGTGCGGTTCGTTGACGACGAATTGCAGGTCCGAGGTTTGGCGCTCGAAGGACTCGATCCAGATCGTCAAGGCTTGCGAGTCGAAGGGGAAACGCTTGAGATCCATCGGCCAGGCGAACTTGCCGGTGAACCGGAACCGCTGGTGGACCCGGCCGTCGTCGTCGACGACCAGGGCGGCCTCATTCTGGATCTTGACCTGCTCGGCGGCGTTGGTGAACTCGGAGTTGGGCGTCCAGAGGGCGTCGGTCGGGAACCGTCGCTCCTCCTTGGGATGCTCGCCGGGTGCCAGTGCCAGCTTCGGGTCGACCCAACTGGCGTTGAGATACCCCTGGAGGTCGAAGGTCTCCTCGCGGCCGTTGATCCGGGCGAAGTCGATCAGGTAAAACCCGATGTCGACTTTGATCGGCCGGGGGATGTGGGCGGGGAACGGCTGCATCGGGTGGGCCCCGATGGTCATCTGGCCGAGAACCTCGGGACCGCCAACCAACCCCAAGCTGAAGATCATCGCCGCGATGGTGCAAGCTCGGCCCGGGAGCGAGGCGACACCCCGGAGGCTCCGGTCCCAGACCTATCAAAGACTCGGCATCCCGTTGCGGCGAAGTCCCATCCCACCCTCCTCGGAAGACGAAGCGTCGCGCCTGGCCCCGACTTGGTCTTGGCTTAGTTTTCCGAAGGGGGGTCGTACTGCGGGGCGGGTTTGCCCATGAGATACTTGTCGAACCAGGCGACGATGTGCTGGAGGCGTTCGACCCGGTGCCAGGGCTTGCCGGATCGGGAGAGTTCGTGCGACTCGTTGGGGAAGCGGACCATCACTGTGGGCTTTTTGAGGAACTTCAAGGCCCGGAACATGGCTTCTCCGCCGGAGGTGGACGGGGTCCGGAGGTCGGTTTCGCCTTCGATCAGCATCAGGGGGGTGACCACCTTCTCGACTTGGGTGATCGGCGATCGGGCGGCGAAGTCGACGGGGTCTCGGAACGGGGCGGTCTTGAACCAGGTGGGCTGGAACAGGGTGAAGTCGGCGGCGTACCACCAGGCGGACCAGTCGGCGATCGAGCGCTGGGCGACGGCGGCGGCGAAGCGGTCGGTCCGGGTGATCGCCCAGTTGGTGAGCAGCCCCCCGCCGCTCCCGCCGGTGATCCCGAGCTTCTTGGGGTCGACGAAGCCTCGGCGGATCAGGTCGTCGACCCCGGCCATCAGGTCGAGGTAGTCGTCGCCGGGGTAGCGGTGCTGGATGATGTTGCCGAACTCGGTGCCGTAGGACGAGCTGCCCCGGGGGTTGGGGTAGAGCACGACATACCCCTTGGCGGCCATCCAGTGGAATTCGTGCGAGAAGGTCGACCCATACGCCGCGTGAGGCCCGCCGTGGATGTTGAGGATCATCGGGTATTTCTTGGTCGGGTCGAAGCCGGGAGGTTTCTGGACCCAGGCGGTGATCTCCCGAGCGTCGAACGACTTGTAGCGGATCTCCTCGGGGGCGGGCAGGTCTAGGCCGAGCATCAGCTTGGCGTTGAGGTCGGTCAACCGCTTCGGTGGGCTGGCGGTCGAAGTTGATGCGGTGTCGACCAGGAATAGGTCAGGCAAAGTCAAAGCGGACTGCGCCACGACGACCAGCTTCGACCCGTCGCCCGAGGGGCTGAAGGCGGTGACGTCGCGTTCGCCCGATGTGACTGGGCTGTTTTTGGCGGTGGCGACGTCGAACGCTTCGAGGTTGGCCCGCCCCTGGCGGGAAACCTTGTCGATCAGCGCCGAGCCCCCTTTGATCCAGGCGGGTCGGGTCGGGCTGGAGCCTCGGGGGGCGTGCTGGTCGCCCGTCAGGCCGCCGCCGATGTCGTAATCGAAGTCGACGGTCAGGTTCCTCGGGGTGGACTTCGAGCCGAGTTCGACGACGAAAAGGTCGGGCGGGGTGTACGACCTGGTCGGTTCGCCGAGCAGCCCTCGGAACGCGATCATCTTGCCGTCGAGGCGGGGCGAAGGGGCCGAGATCGAACCGGGGATCGTGGCAATGGTCTCGATCGTTCCCCCTTCGGCGCCGGTGGCGTAGAGCATTGATCGGTCGACTCGGTGGGCGGGGTCGGCGTCTCGGCTCGAAACGAAGAAGATCCGCTTGCCGTCGGGCGACCAGATCGGGTCGGAGGCGTCGAACGGCCCCGAGGTCAGCCGCTTCGGCGCGGCGGGGCGGTCGTCGGAGTCGATCGGGGGGACGGCGACGGTCCAGATCTGCTGCGGGTGCTTCGGGTCGCGGTACCCGACGTTGTCGTTCCGAAACTCCGATCGGGTGACGACCCGGACATCGGATTCCCGAGGGGCGGTCATGCCTTTGGCCTTGTTGGCGGCCTTGAGCAGGTCGTCGGGGGTGGTCCCGCTCAGGAACGCGACCGTCTTGCCGTCGGGCGACCAGGCGGGGGCGGAAACGCCTTCGGGGAGGTCGGTCAACGCGCGAGGCTCGCCGCCGATCATCGCCAGCACGAACACCTGAGCCGGGCGGGTCTTGCCTTCGGCCTCGTTCCGTCGCAAGAACAGCAGCCGCGCCCCGTCGGGCGACCACCGGGGCGAGACATCCCGAGGGCCGACGGTCAACCGCCGGGGTTCGCCTCCGCCCGTCGAGATAACCCAGATCGACGACTCGTAGTCGTCCTTGTCGCGGTCGGCCCCGACTCGGACGAACGCGGCTCTCGACCCATCAGGGACGGTTTGCGGGTCGGCCGCCCAGATGAACCGGAACAGGTCGAGCTCGCTGATCGGTCGCCGCTCGTTGCCGGCATTCGTCGGCTCGACGACCGACCCCAGTCCCAAGACGACCAGGCCCATCATCCGGCCTAAACTTGCCAATCGCGCCCGACGGCCCCTGGGAAACATCAAGTTGATCCTTGGTCGGGGTAACGAAAAAGGCTCGGGCTGATCGACCCGAAATGCCCCTCGCCCATGCTACTCGACCAAGGGGGACGGAATCGACGCCCGGGTTTTGCTCTTTCGACCAGCGGAAGTTCGATCAGTCGCCGACGACGATGACCACGAATGAGCCCGGAACCATGCTTCGACGCCCTTTGGTCTGGGCCTTTCCATCGGCAGGCGCGGCGGGGGCCGGGCCGGGAGTGGCGGCGGAGAGGTAGACGCGGTGGGTGACGGGGTCGAGGGCCATCGTCCGGGCGGTGGCCTGGGTCGGGATGGTGGCGACGACCTTGAACTGGCCCGGTTCGCCCTCGCCGACGACGGTGACCGTCCCGTCGCCGCCGTTGGAGCTGTAGGCCAGCCCCTTCATCGGGTCGAACCCGGCGCCGTCGGTCCCCTGGCCGATCTTGGGCGAGGCGAGGACCGTCCCCTTGTCGGCGTCCATGACGACCATCATCTGGTTGCCGCAGACGCTGAACAGGCGGCGGTGCTCGGTGTCGATCGCCAGGCCGGTCGGCCTCGTGCCGGGGGCGAGCGGATATCGGTTGACCAGCTTCATCGTCTTGGCGTCGAACTCGGCGATCTCGCTCGTGCTCCGGAGGTTGACGAAGATGTGCCCCTTGCCGTCTGACACGGCGCCTTCGGGCTCGCCGCCAAACACCAGCGTGCCGACCATCGTTTCGGACTTCGCGTCGATGGCGTTCGTGTCGTCCGTCCCGTGGTTCAAGGTGAAGACGCGACCACTGGGCTGGTCGTAGAGGATCGCGTCGGGGGTCCCGTTGACCTTGACCTTGCCGGTCGCCTTCAAGGTCTTCAGGTCGAACACCGTCACGGTCCCGTCCCGACCGTTGCTGGTGAAACCTTTGCCCAGCTCGGGCGCGACCGCGATCCCGTGAATCCCCGGCGTGTCGGGCAACTCGCCGACGACGGTTTCCTTGTCGAGGTCGACCACGACGACCCGGTCCCCTCGGGAAACATAGAGCCGACGCCCCACGGAGTCGACCGTCAAGTAGTCCCAGCCCCCTTCACCGCCGACCGTGATCTTATGGACCTGCGCCGGAGTGACGGCGGGGGTCACTTGCGGGCCGACCTCAGGGGCTGAGGCGGGGAGCAGCGCGGAGCAAACGAGCCAGGCGAGGGAATTCATGGGGGTGATCTCGCAAAGGTTGATGGGAGATGGATTTTTGGGGGCGACAACAAAACAAAACCGATTGGCCAGAAAGGAGGCGTCTTCGCGGGTCAAACCGTCCCCTCAATCCACCCCAAGGGCCGGGTTTCCCTCGGTGGAAAGTTCCTCGCTCGTCTCCAAGCGAGGGACGGCATGGTTGAATCTTGGCGTCGGGATGCGTTTCGTGGCTTTTTTGCTAAGCGTGAAACGCGCTGTATACTCATCGAGCCGTTCCTGGATTGCCAGACCCTCGCCTGCGAAGCGATTTGCTTCGCGGACCCCGAGCGTCGGCAAGAGAGCGGACGATCGTGCGTCGAATGGAATCGGTGCCGTCTGGGTCGACGAGGGAGCGGTGACCATGCGGAACCACGGACGGATGGTGCCGGTTTTCCTGTTATTGTCGATGTGCGCGCCCGGTTGCCGATCCCAACAACTTGCCAACGACCAAGATCATATCCGGAATGCTGTCCTGGAGCTTCATACGAATCAGATCATGGATAATCTGATTCGAGTCCGGAAAGGACTCCCGATCATTCAGCTCGATTATCAGCATATGACCGGCACGATCACCCAGACCGCCAATGCCGGAGTCAACGGAAGTCAGACGACCAACACGACGAGAAGCAACACTTTCTTGGGGAATCCCGCGAAGAGCTTCCCTATCTTTTCTCGCATGTTTTCGAACTTCTTTGCTTATAATGTCAGCGGGTCCCAGGTCAACCAATTGACCGTCAACGCCGAGCCTGTGCTCACTAACCCCGAGGTCTACGATGCCTACCTGGATTTCCTCCGGGTCAAGGAACACCTCATCGAAAGCGTCGATCCGCCATCGCCGGAAGAGGCCCTGCTGGTCAGGACTCGCGAGAAGGGGGGCTGCGGGTCGAGATGCTCTCGGCGGAAACATCACCATGAAGTTTATTATTGGGTCCCATGCATCTACAAAGATGACTTCTTCAAGATGGCACTCTATAGCGTCGCCCTCCGAGGATCGCCGGTCCCCATCTCTCCCAACTTCGAAGTCACGATCAAGGGCATCGTCATCCTCAAGGCGCCCCGCAGCCTCGACCCGAGCAAAGAGCGGCAAGTCTATACGATCAAGATGAAGATCGACAAGCGGATTCCCAACGACCGGGGTTACATGATTGCCACGGTCCAATCCATCCTGATCAATGGCAACAGCGTGTTCGCGGTCGAAGTGAACCCGAGCGTCGAAAGCGCCGAGGCGAACAACCTGACCGATAAGCAAAAAACCGACGAAATCATCGTCACATTCAACGTCGGGACGGTCCAGCAGCAGATCAGAGCCGAGAGGCTCGGGGGTGGAGATGTCATCAGGGACCTTTATGGCCAGAAGGTCGGCATCCATCTGGAAAACTTCGCGCCGAGCGGTACCAGGACGGAGAGCTTGCTGGAGGATATCCGTTATCAACTCGAGCTCAACAGGTTGGGCCAGTTCCAACTCGCCCCTCGATAGCAGTCTGTCCTCGAAATCGTGAGGGTCGTCCCGACCCGGTGTCCGCCTTCGCATCCCTCCTTCAATGGAGTCGAGGTATGGTAAGGAAGAAGACCGCCGCCGCCATCGCTACCCAGACTTCGATGGAGATGCGGGTCGTGACCTTGCAGTTGATCATCGATCAGAACAGCATGAATGTCGAAGCGTTCGACATCACCGGCGGTGGCCCCTACCTCTGTCACGTCTCGGGCGCCCAGGCGAAGGCCCTCCTCGATCAACTGAGTTTGACATTGGGGGCCGCGCTCAATTCCGCGACCCTCAACAGCATCCCTTTGTTCGTGGATGAGCACCGAATTCTGCCCGATCAGTCATGACGACTATGAATCGTCCTTGGTGAACGAGTCGCATCAAGGCTTGGCGGGTTCGGCTTTTGGGGTTGGTTTGAGTAGGTTGTTGTCGACCAACCAGTCGCCGAGGCGACCGGGCCATGTGCGGACGGATTGGAGCTTGGATCGGTTCCCCATGTTGAAGCCGTGGCCCCCTTTGGCCAAGATGTGGGCCTCGACGGGGGCTCCGGCGTCTCGGTACTTCCCGAACAGGCTGGCGATCACCTTCGAAGCGCCTTGATCATCATTGGAAACGAGCAGGAAGGCGGGCGGGGCGTCCTTGGGGACGGTCGAGGGGAGGCCACCCGGGCCGGAATAGATCTCGATGAGGAAGTCGGGGCGGCTCGACAGGCGGTCGATGGGGTCGGGGGCGTCGGGCTGGCCCGAGGTTTCGCCGAACGTCACCATCGAAGCGACCTCGCCGCCAGCGGAGAAGCCCATCAGGCCGACCCGGCTCGGGTCGAGGCCCCACTCCTCGGCCCGGCTCCTGACCAGCCTCATCGCCCGTCGGCCGTCCTCCCCGGCGTACTTTTCCAGGGGCATGTATGGCGACTCCGGCTCGCGCCCCAACCGGTATTTGAGCACGAAAGCGGCGACGCCGATGCTATTCAAATACTCCGCCGCCTCGACCCCTTCGGCCTTGAACACCAGCAATCGGTGGCCGCCGCCGGGGCAGACCACCACCGAGGCGCCGGTGGCCTTTTCTTTGGGCGGGAGGAAGGCCGTGATCGAGGGGTTGTGGATGTTCTTGATCCAGTAATCCTTCGCCTGGATCGGCTCGTCCTTGCGCGACTCGAAACCGGGCGCCCCGCCCGACCAGAGCGGGATCTCGGGGGCCTCGTCGAAGGTCGTCGGCACCACGAGGGCTATCAGCAACAGCGGCGCGTTCATCATGGGTGTTGGTCCGGTCTGGGTTGGTCGGATTGGGTCGAGTGCCGGGGCGGCCTTTGGGCGAGAAACGGCCCGAGAAAGCCGCTCGACTCCAGGCCCCAAATCGTACCAGACCGGAACGGAGGCCGCGATCCCATCGCCGCGACCGCTTTGAAGCGCCGGGTCCCCCTCGAAGTCGCGCCGGTCTCAGACCCGGGCCGACTCTGCGGTCATGGCTTCGCTCAACGTCCACAGGCGTTGGGCGGCGGCGTCATCCCGGGCGGCGGCGGTGGGCTTGTTGACGCGAGATTTGGCGAAGTATTCCCCGGTGATCCCGGCGACTTCGGGGCTGGAGGCGAGGTAAATCGAGGTCTGGGCCCCCTTGTCGGCGGGGATCGCCAACACGTTGGCGAGTTGGCGGAAGGCCCAGGTGCTGAAGCCTTTGCCCGCGGTGAAGTTGGTCTTCACGAAGCCGGGGTGGAGGCAATTCGCGGTCACGCCGGAGCCGGATTCCTTGAGCTTGCGGGCGAGTTCTCGGGTGAACAGGATGTTGGCCAGCTTCGACTGGCTGTAGGCTTTCCAGGAACTGTAGGATTTCTTCCCTTCGATGTCGTCGAAGTCGACCCCCTTGAGGAAGCGGTGGGCTTCGGATGAGACCGAAACGACCCTCGCTCCTGGGGTCGATTTCAAGAGGTCGAGCAATAGGTCGGTCAGGAGGAAATAGGCCAGGTGGTTGAGCGCCCAGGTTCGCTCGATCCCATCGGCGCTTTCCTGCTTCGTCGAGATGATTGCCCCGGCGTTGTTCAGGAGGACATCGAGGTGGGGGTACTTCACCTTCACCTCGTCGGCCAGGCGGCGGACGTCGGCTTGCTTGGACAGGTCGGCGACAAAGACGTCGACCAGCGGCGTGGCGGCTTCCTGTTTGATCTTCGAGGCGGTCGCCTCGCATTTGACCGGGTCTCGACCGACGATCCCGACCCTGTACCCTTTCTTGCCAAGGGCCATCGCCGCGACTTCGCCGATTCCTGCGGTCGCGCCGGTGATCAAGCAGATTTTCTGATCCGAGATCTGGTCGCTCATCGCGGCGTCACCCTTGGGCAATTTGAATTGTTCCGACTCGATGGCATTGTATCCGAGCGGCCAAGCCTCAGTCCCCTGACCGCTCGGTCGTCCCGTCGATCAGCGAGAGGGAAGCGCCGGGAACTCGGTTACCCGGAGGTCGGTGCAGCCGTAGGGGATCAGGGTGATCGCCTCGGTCGGCTCGCCCTTGAGGGCGGACGGATCGACCGTCGGCGGAGGTGCGGCGGCGTTCTTTTCCAGGGTCCAGCCGGGCAAGCGGACCCCCCGGGCTCTGGCGATGATCGGGGCGCCTTCGGGAGAGAACGGGTGGTCGCCGACCGGTTTCGTCTCGAACGTGATCGACTTCTCGGGATGGTCGCGGTCGATCACCAAGGCGTAGTTCCAGGGGGAGTTTGGGAAGACCTCATAGTCGGCGAATGGTTCTTTGCCTCGGAGCTTGATCCACTCGGAGTCGATCTTGAGCGAGTAGACCAGCGGCCCACGCTCGACGGAAACGGCGTTGTTGTATCCGTTGCGGAGCTTGACAGGCATCGTTAACCGGAGATCGACGGTTTGTTCTCCTTTGCCGATGAACAGGAGGTCGAGAAAACTCCCTTCCGAATTGCGCATGGTTTCTACCATGCTGAAAGAAGGGCCACGCGACCCTGCACCGATCGAGTTTCCGAACGGGCCAGTCTGAAACTCGAAGTCACCCCGGGTTTCCAAGGACACTTGCTTCGTCCAGCCCGGTAATCGGAGTCGAAGCGGTAATTCCATCTTTTTGTCAACCTTGATGTTGAAAGTCAAAAGATCGCTGAACGGGTAGTCCGTCTTCAACTCGACCCGAACCGGCACACCATTGACGGTCGTTTCGACGATCGACGGGGCATACGCCAGCGCGACCAACCCATCATTTTTGACGTTCCGGCCCCAAAGGTGGGTAGCGAACTTGGGCCATCCCTGGTGCATGTTGGCGGTGCAGCAGCCGAAGTTCGGTTCGAGGCCGTAGAGGTTAGCTTCGGGGCCGTTGTCGGTGTAGACCTTGGGCTCGGACAACTTGCAAACCACCTGGTTGGCCTGCTGGTCATACTGGTGTGCGGTCATGTCCTTCTTGAACGTGGCGGGAAAGGCGTTGAACGCGAGCTTTTCGAGCCGGTCGCCGAGTCGGGCGTCGCCCAGGATTCCTTCGGCCAGTTCGAGCGAGTACATCTCCTCGGCCACGGTGCAAAGCTCGGTCCCTTGCGACGGGCTGAGCCCGGCGTAATGTTCGTCGCAACTGAATGCGCCCGTCGCCTGGCCGTGATAGCGGTCGAGCATTTCGAGCATCTGGAAGATGCTGGTCCGATCCTTCGGGTCGCCGGATGACAGCGAACGGACCACGCCGAACTTGAGCCCCATCGCGTTGTTGACGCCGTGGTTGTCCAGCCCGAATTTGGTCGCCTTGGCCCGGAATCGGTCGAAGTCCTCGAAGTGCCGCCTCCAGTCGTACGACTGCGCGTTGATCTTGTCGGCCAGGGTCAAAAGGCCGGCGTCGCCCGTCCTGGCATGGAGCCACCGGAGCCCGACGACCAGGTCCGCCCCCCGGAACTTGGCCCACTCGTAGAGCGGCTCCCCGGTCACCACCTCGTCGATCTTCTTCGAGCATTTCAGCAACGCGGGGATGACCCGGGGGTCGCCGGTCGCCTCCTGATACTGGGTCAAGGCTTTGAACAGGACGAACAGCGGCCAAACGTCGTAAGGCTTGTGCCCGGCGGTATCGCCGATCGGCCCCATCCAGCCGTCGGGCATCTGGTGGTCGAGGATGTAGTCGATGTAACGCTGCGCCTTGGCCTTGAGCCGGGGATCATCCAGGAGCCAAGCCAGCGGGACGATCCCGTCGAGCCAGTAAGGCGTCCGCTCCCACCCTTCGGCCTTGCCGCCGATCCACGAGCTGTCCTTGATGTCGGGCCAGAACTCGTCGACATGTCCGCCCAACCCTTCGGCCTGGATTTTCAGTTGAGCCTTGAGCCAACCCGTCGGCTTGATCGCCCCCAGGGGCAACTCGGCGACCACCGGCTTCCCGGGATCGACCGCCCGAGCGGGATCATCGGCCCAACTCGGCCCGGCCCCGATCGAGCCGCAAAGTCCTACGATCAACGCGACCACCGCATGTCGTGTAAAGCAGTTCATGAGACAAGACTCATCAAGGTGTCTTCCGCTTCGAAACGCGACGTCGTCGCCCACACATCGGATCATCTCCCGGCCATTATCCCGAAAACCCCTCGACGCAACGAGGCTGGACTCGACCAGAAGGGGCATCCGCCCTCGAAAAAACGCCTTGATTGTCTTGGGAGTCGCCCAGCCCAATCAGGCATGATCTTGTCCAGGTGAATCGTTCGACCCTCACTCACAAGGTTGACCATCCCGATGAACCCCTCAGAACCGCTCGACTCGACGACTCCCCCCCGTCCCCGCCGCCGATGGTTTCGGATCAGTCTTCGAGGGTTGATGGTCCTGGTGGTCCTGATCGGTGGCGTCGCCGGTTGGATGGCCAACAAGATCCGGACGCAGCGTCGGGCCATCGCGGCGGTCCAGGCCGCCGGCGGGAGGATCAGGTTCGACTTTCAAGGAGAAAAGGTCGGGATGAGCGGGAACCGTACGCTTTATCGAACCGAACCGACCGCCCCGAAGTGGGTCCGGCGGTGGTTAGGGGACGAGCTGTTCCAGAGCGTCAAGCGAGTTTACTCCCTCAAGCCGACTTCGCCCGACCAACTCGCCGATGTGGCTCGATTTGACGGCCTCGAATACTTGTCCTTGAGCGATGCCACCAAGATCGGTGATGGTCTTCGCCACCTCCGAGGTTTGAGCCAACTTCATCGACTTTGGATCACCCCCTCGGGCGTGACCGACGTCGTCCTCACCGAGGTCGCCCAGATCCCTTCGATCCGCGAGTTGATCCTCAAAAAAGAACTCCTGTCCGCCCCCACCGTGAATGCTCCCGCGACGGATCAAGGTTTCATCCGGCTCGCTAATCTAATGAATGTGGAAACCCTGGAGATCAAAGACTGCCCGAACCTGACCGACTCGGGGGCCTCGCGGATGGTCGAGGGGATGCCTCGCCTCCGAAGCCTCTTCCTCGAGGGCGGGCCAGTTTCGACCACCGCCACACTCCCGACGCTGGCCCGCGCCCACCCCGACCTTCAGTCCTTGGGCCTCGACCGCAGCGGCGTCACCGACGACGACCTCAAGGCCCTTGAAGGGATGGCCCGGCTTCAACATCTCCAGTTTCAACGGACATCGATCGGCGATGCCGGGATGGTCCATCTCCAACCGCTCAAGGACTTGGTCTCTTTATTGATCAACAGCACCAACGTGACCGATCAGGGGATGAAGTCGTTGGGTCAGTTGACCTCGCTCAAGCTGTTGCTCGTCAACAATGCCCGAGTGACCGACGCGGGGCTGGCGAACCTCGAACAAATGGCGAATTTGAAGCATTTGGCCGTGGGCTATTCGACCATCACCGACTCAGGGATGTCCTCGATCGCCCGAATTGTCAGCTTGGAGCGGCTCGAACTCAACCAAGTCCCGCTTCTGACCGACGCCGGTTTGATCCCCCTCGAAAAATTGAAGAATTTGAAAGACCTCTCCATCACAGAGACCAAGGCGACCCCCGAGGGAATCGCCACCCTCCGGAAAGCCATCCCGACACTCAGCAAGGTGGCCACCCAACCTCGCGTCCGTCCAACAGCCGGCCCTGCCCCGTCCAAATGAGACCTTTCCCGACCGCGAGCGCCTCTCGCCTCGGTGGATGACCCTGCTCGATCGCCCGAGCGGAGCGATAATGGCTCAAGGTGGGTTGATTTTACCGTTCGGGTTGAGGAGGTGGCATGGCAAGCGTGACCGCGAGTTCGAGACGAACCGATGATTGGGCCGCGAAGGCTTGGGTGCTCGATGAGATCGACCCCCTGGCGCGGTTCCAGGGCGAATTTTATCGGTCTCCCGGGCAAATTTACCTGGATGGCAACTCTCTGGGCCTGCTGGGCAGGCGGGCCGAGGCGACGGCGCGGGCGGCGATCGACGATTGGAAGTCGCGGGGGATCGGTGGCTGGCTCGATGCCGAGCCGGCGTGGTTCACCCTGGCCGAAACCCTGGGGGCGAAGGTTGCCCGCCTGGTCGGGGCCGAGGCCGACGAGGTGGTCGTCGCCGGCTCAACCACGGCGAATTTGCATCAACTTCTCGCGACCTTTTATCAACCGAGCGGCCATCGGTCCAAGATCCTAGGCGATGCCTTGAGCTTCCCGTCCGATCTTTACGCGATCAAGAGCCATCTCGAATTGCGGGGAGTGACGTGGGAAAAACAATTGAAGCTGGTTGCGAGCGAAGACGGGCGTACGCTCGACGAAAACCGGATCGAAGCGGCGATGACCGACGATGTGGCTCTGGCCATCTTGCCCTCGGTGGTGTATCGAAGCGGGCAACTGCTCGACATGGAGCGGGTCGCTCGGGCGGCTCGGGATCGAGGAATCCTGGTCGGGTTTGACTGCTCGCACTCGGTCGGGGCGATCCCGCACCGGCTCGGGGCTTGGGGGGCCGACTTCGCGTTCTGGTGCTCGTACAAGTACCTCAACGGTGGGCCGGGGGCGGTCGGCGGATTGTTCCTGGCCCGGCGCCACTTCGGGCGTGCGCCTGGCCTGACGGGCTGGTTCGGGATGCGGAAGGATCGTCAGTTCGACATGGGCCCGACCTTTGAGCCCGCCGAAGGGGCGGGCGGGTTGCAGGTGGGGACGCCGCATATCCTCAGCATGGCGCCGCTCTTGGGAGCCTTGGAGGTGATCGAGGAGGCGGGGATCGACGCGATTCGGGCTAAGTCGCTCGCCTTGACCGGCTTCCTCCGAACCCTGGCGGAAGCCGAGTTGGGTTCGTTTGGGGTCGGCTTTGCCACGCCCGTCGAGGACGCTCGGCGCGGCGGCCACGTCGCGTTGACCCACCCCGAAGCGGCTCGAATTTGCCGGGCGTTGATCGCCGAAGGGATCATCCCCGACCATCGCCCCCCCGACATCGTCCGGCTCGCCCCGGTCGCGCTTTACACGAGCTTCGCCGACGTCTACGAAGCGGTCGCCCGGTTCCGGGATATCCTGGAGAAGCGGACCTTCGAGGCGTACCCGACCGGTCGGGGGCTGGTCTCATGACAAGGCGGATCATCGACATCACCAGCCCGCTCGACGCAGACCTGGCCGGTTGGCCGGGCGACACGCCTTACCGGTTCAGCCTGGCCTGGTCGCGAGCCTCGGGGGCCAGCGTCAACGTCGGTCGGGTCGAGACAAGCCTCCATACCGGGACGCATGTCGACGCCCCGTTCCATTTCGACGACTCGGGGGCGACGGTCGACCAGCTCGACTTGTCGCCATTCCTCGGCCCAGCTCGAGTCGTCGACGTCCGAGGGGTTGCATCGATCCGGGTCGATGATCTCGCGGGCCTCGACTTCTCCCAGTGCCCTCGCATCCTGTTCCGGACCGACGCCTGGATCGACCGGGCCCGGTTCCCCGAGTCGATCCCGGTCCTCGATCTCGAAGTTCCCGCCTATCTCAAACAACAGGGCGTGGTGCTGGCCGGGTTCGACTTGCCGTCGGTCGACGCGATCGACAGCAAGACCTTGCCGGTCCACCATGCCTTGGCTTCTTCCGGGATCGCGATCCTTGAAGGTGTCGACCTGACCCGCGTCGAGGCGGGCGAGTACGAGTTGATCGCCTTGCCGATCAAGCTGGTCGGTACTGATGGTGCGCCGGTCCGGGCGATCTTGCGAACGTGGGAGACGTCGCCTTGATCAAGGGAAGGTGAACTTCAAGAGAGTGCTATAGGAGCCGTTGAAAGTGTCGAGGTCGACGTTCCCGCTGACTCCAGGGACGCTCCCGGTGTCGGAGTACTGCCAGAAGGTGTAGGTCGACCAGGCGGAGGGGATCGTCGGCGACGCCGAGTACGAGGCGATCCAGAGCGGGCAATTGAAGTTGCTCGGCGAGTTGCCCGCGCTGTCCCTCCAAAAATAGAAACCCGTATAGAGGATCGCCGGCTTGCCGGTCAGATATTGGACCTCGTTGAGGAAGGTTTTGGTCCAAGCCAAGACCCGAGACGGACTCAAGCCGTCGGTGGTTTCGAGGTCGAGGGCGAGCTGCAAGCCGCCGGAAAGCCCACCCGGGGCTGCCCTGACGGCATTGACGAAGTGCTGCGCCTGGGTCACGGCGTCGCTCCCGGGGTGGCCATAGTGGTAGGCGCCCGGGATGATCCCGGCGGCCTTCATGTTCCCCCAGTTCGAGGCGAAGGTGGCGTCGGTATAGCCCGTCCCCTCGGTCGCCTTGGCGAATCCGAACGAGTAGCCCGCATTGCTCACCGCGCCCCAGTCGACCGCCCCCTGATAACTCGAAACGTCGATCCCATAAAGCTGGGCCTCAGCCAGAGGACTTGCGAAGCCCAACCCAGCCCAGAGAGCGAAACCAAGGATCGCTCGGGAGAATGTTCGACGAGACATACGCATGAATGGTGCCTTCCCGCGATGAAAGGAAAGGAACCCTTGATGAGGTTCCCAAATTCAAACAGCGACGGGGAAGACTGGAACCGCCCTCCCGAACCGGTCGCCTTTGGGTTCCGGTCAGGCGGAGGACCGATGCAAATCAAAGACCGGTCTGTCATGAAACTTAATGTTGAAGATTGCCGCCGCCGAATTTCTCAGCATTCGCTCAGGCTGACGGGGATCTGGATGGCCAGGCCCCCTTCGGACGTCTCTTTGTATTTGGTATTCATGTCCTGGGCGGTGGCCCACATCGACCGGATCACGGCGTCGAGCGAGACCCTGGCGTTCTTCGGGTCGCCGCCCAGAGCGATGTCGGAGGCGGTGATGGCCTTGATGGCGCCCATGCTGTTGCGCTCGATGCAGGGGATCTGGACCAGGCCGCCGATCGGGTCGCAGGTCAGGCCGAGGTGATGTTCCATGGCGACCTCGGCGGCCATCAAGACCTGGTCGACCGTACCGCCCGAGACCTGGGTCAACCCGGCCGCCGCCATCGCGCTCGACACGCCGATCTCGGCCTGGCAGCCGCCCATCGCCGCCGAGATGGTCGCCCCCTTCTTGAACAAGCTGCCCACCTCGCCCGCCGTGAGGAGGAAGTCTTCGACATCTCGGACGAGCCGGTCGTCGGGAACCTGGCCGAAGCAGGTGTGGTAGAGGAGGACGGCGGGGATCACGCCCGCCGCGCCATTGGTGGGGGCGGTGACGACCCGGCTGAACGCGGCGTTCTCCTCATTGACGGCCAGGGCGAAGCAACTGACCCACCCCAGGACGTCGCGGAAGTCGCGCTTCGCGCCCTGGATCGCGTTGATCCAATCGTCGACATCGGCGATCTCGCCAGCCTCGGGGCCGAGCCGCTTCCGGTTCATGCTCGCCGCACGTCGGACGACGTTCAGGCCGCCGGGCAAGATCCCGTCGATCCGGCAACCTCGGTGGACGCACCGCCTCATCACGTCCCAAAGCTGCGCCAGCCCGGCGTCGATCTGGTCATCAGTCCGCCAGGTCCGCTCGTTGGCCCGGACGACCTCGGGGATGGTCATCCCCCGGTCTCGGCAATAGCCGACGAGGTCGCTCGACGTCTCGATCGGCATCGGCAAGCACGACAGGCGGTCGTCGCCCCGGTCATCGCCTTCGCGGACGACGAAGCCCCCGCCGACGGAGTAGAAGGTTTCCGAGGTGGTCGAACCGTCGTCCAGGGTCGCCTCGAACCGGAGCCCGTTGGGGTGCCCGAGCAAGGTGACGTCGCGGTGGAACCGGAGGTCGGTCTCGTAGCGAAACGGGATCGGGCGACCGCCGTCGAGTGCGATCTGGCCCGAACTCCGGATCGAAGCCACTTGCGGGTGGATCGTCGAGGGGTCGCAGGTCACAGGGTCTTGCCCGGAAAGGCCGAGCAGGACGGCGATGTCGGTGCCGTGGCCCCGGCCGGTCTTGGCGAGCGACCCGTAGAGGTCGATGTGGAGCCTGCAAATCCGGTCGAGGTCGCCCCGGTCCCGGAGGATCGCCAGGAACCGCTGGGCGGCCCGCCAAGGCCCCATCGTGTGCGAGCTTGACGGGCCGACGCCGATCTTGAAGATGTCGAAGACGCTGATCGACTCCACCTCGCACCCCCTTTAAGTTCGATACGCCTCAGCGTACCGAAGGTTCGGTCGGGCGTCGACGGCAGGCGAGATCAATCACAGAGGTCCATTGCAAATCGCAGATTACAAATTGCAGAGTCATCCAAAAGCACGATTCGCGGTGTGCGATTTCGTGATTAGTATCACTCTGCAATTTGCAATCTGTCATTTGCAATGCTTTTGGATTATTTGCCTTTCGGCTCGCGGATCTCGACGAGGCCGGCGTCGATCGACTGGCCACCAGCCGTCTGGTGGCAGTGGACCGCCAGGATGTTCTTGCCGGGCTTCAGCGTCGACGCGGCTTCGGGGCTGATCGGCACCTCGTCGTACCCTCCGGTGTGGCCGGTCACCTTGGCGGCGAGCACGCCGTTGAGGTAGAACTCGGCGCCTTCGTCGTGGATCATGGTGAGGAGGAGCTTGGTCGGGTTGACCTCGGGGAGGTCGAACGACCGCCTGGCCCAGACGTCGGCGGTGTCCCAGATGGTCCGGACCTGGGCACCGGGAGTTCCTCGGGTCCCGAGGACGCCGACGCCTTCCTTCCAGTTTGAGGCGTCGAAGTTGGGCGATTCCCAACCGCTCGAAGGCTTCTCGGTGCTGTACCGCCAGGGGAGGCCGGTTTCTTGCGAGGTCGCGACCACCGGGCGAATTTCGGCAGTCTTCGAGAAGTCGCCGGTGTTGACGGCGAACGCTTGGTCGAGGTCGACCTTGAGGATGCCCCGGTCATAGGTCAACAACCCGTTGGCCTCGGTCTCGACGTCGGTGATCTGGGTGTAGACCAGGGCGTTCAACCCTTTGGCGTCCTTCAACGCCCAGCCCGCCTTGAGGAGCTGCTCGTACTTCCGGGTCAACTCCGCCGACGACGCGGTCCCTGCGTAGCCCCAGATTTCCTTCTGCCATGTGTGGCCGTCGACGCCCAGGCTCAGGCCGCCGAACTCGCCGAGGACGCCCGCTCGCTTGGCTTCGGGCTGAGGGGCGGCGGGGCGAGGGTAGTTGTGGAGGTCGTGGAAGTCCCCCACCCCGGCGCGGTCGGCCCAGCCCGAGGCGGCGTCGACGAGGCGGGTCGGGTCGTAGGTCTTGGTCCAGTCGGCCACCCGCTTGGTGTCGAACTGGCCCCAACCTTCATTGAACACGACCCAGGTCACGATGCTCGGGTGGGCCTGCAAGCCGTCGATCATCTCCTTGAGTTCGAGGTCGTACTGCTTGGCCGACTCGGGCGACCGAGTGATATCCGGGTCGTTGGGGCTGATGAACTTGTCGCCCGAGGGCATGTCCTGCCAGACGAGCAGGCCGACGCGGTCGCACCAGTAATACCAGCGATCCGGCTCGACCTTGACGTGCTTCCGGGTCATGTTGAACCCGAGCTTCTTGGTGATTTCGACGTCGTACCGCAGCGCCTCGTCGGTCGGGGCCGTGTACAGGCCGTCGGGCCAGAACCCCTGGTCGAGCGGCCCGACCATGAACACGGGCTGGTTGTTGAGCCGGATTCGGTTGACGCCCTGGTCGTCCTTGGCGATGTCGACCTTCCGCATCCCGGCGTAGCTCGACACCTTGTCGAGCGTCACCCCTTTCTTGGTCAACTCGACCTGGAGGCCGTACAAGAACGGGCTGGAAGGGGACCAAAGCTTGGGGTTTCCGATCGCGATGGCGACGGGCTTGCCGGGGTCTCCGGCGGCCTCGCCGACCTCCTTTTTGTCCCCCTTGGCGGAGTCGTCGATCATCACCACCGAGACGCTGACCCCGGCCAGGTCGTCGCCTTGGACGTCGGCATAAACCACCAGTTGCTTGGCGTCGACGTCGGGGACAATCTTGAGGCTGCGGATGGAAGCGGTTTTGGCGACCGGTTCGAGCCAGACGGTTTGCCAGATCCCGGTGGTCGGGGTGTAGAAGATCCCGCCGGGCTTCTTGACCTGCTTGCCCCGGGGCTGGGTCCCGCCGTCGGTCGGGTCGAACACCCGGACGATGACCTCCTGGTCCCCCTGGCCGTCGGGCTTGAGGGCGTCGGTGATGTCGTACTCGAAGGCGTCGTAACCCCCTTTGTGGGTCCCGAGTTCCTTGCCGTTGACCCAGACCGTCGACTCCCAATCGACCGCTCCGAAGTGGAGGACCAGGCGACGGTCGCGCCAGACGTTGGGGACGTGGAAGGTCCGGCGATACCAGGCCCGGCCGTTCTCGACCGGCTTCATGATCCCCGAGAGCGCCGACTCGACCGGGAATGGGACCAGGATCTTGTCGCCCAAGGTCTGACCCACCGGCACGGGGTCGCCTTCCTTGCCGAAGGCGAACTGCCAGACGCCGTTGAGGTTGGCCCAGTCGGTTCGGACCAGTTGCGGCCGGGGGTACTCGGGCAGGGGGGCATCGGGCTTGACGTCCACCGCCCACTTCGTGACGAGGGGGCCGGTCACCGGGGTGCCGTCGCCCCCTCGGGCACTCGGGACGAAACCGACGACGAGGGCGAGCGTCGCCACCATCAAGGGGCGTTGCCAGGGCCAGTTGCGAATCATGGGATGGGGACTCGAAGAGAGGTGAAGACCGCCAGAGTCGCTCGACACCAAGCGACGTCCGGCGACCTCGAACCGACCAGGATCGCCGACCCAGGCCGGTTTGTCACCTTGAAACCATGAATTAACCCTGGTGCGATTCCGCTTAATTCCCTTTGCCGACGAGATTGACCTGGCGTCGCTCAATCCTTGAGGTCGAAGTTGATCGAGCCTGCTCCTTTCGCGACGGTCGCCTTCAAACCCGAGGTGTCGGGACCTTCGTATCTGGCGGGGACGAGATACTTGGGCGGGACGGGCTTCTTGGGGATGTAGTCGAGGACGACATCATCCCGAGCCGAGATGGTGACGAGGTAGTCGCCATAGAGCGCGCCGTCGCCCGGGCTCTCGGTCTGGAGTTGATAATTCCCGTTCTCGTCAATCTGCCCGGTGGCGATCCGACCGCCGGGGCTGGCCGGGACGAAGCTGACAAGCCCCTTGGGGACGGGTTTGCCTTGATAAGTCAACTTCCCCGAGACCTGGGTCATGCCAGGCCCGGTCGAGCCGCAGGCGATCGCCGTCAAGGCGACGGCAGCGACGACGAGGCATCGGAACCGGCCATCGGGGCCGATCGCTATGTTGATTCGACTCAATTTCGGTCCTCCCCAAGCAAGCAGAGGATGGCGGTCGGGTCGCGACCTTCAGCCGTCGGCCCGACCCGACCTGTTTTTCGGAGCGAGAATGGGACGCGGGCCGACGTCAGAACTGGTCGGCGGAAACCACTTCGCCCTGCCCTCGGGTGCTCAGGGCCTGATAGGTGGCCATGTTGATCGTGGACTTGATGAACTTGACCGAGCCATCGCACAGGGCGAAGTTGCCGCCGCCGGGGTGCATGCTCCGGAAACTGTACCAATGGAACCAGTTGCCTCGGTCGCTCGCTCCGGTCGCGTTGATCGTGCTCCCGGTTCCGCTGATGCTGACGCCGGATGCGAGGTAGTTGAGCGGGACGGCGGTCGAGCCGATCGACTGGTTGGCTTCGACCCAGGTGTTCCATTGCGTCACCTTCTGGATCTGCTCGCCGGCCAGGAAGGTGTTGGAGGTGCCGTCGGAGATCTGCTGGAGCGGCACGCCCGAGCATTCACGCCAGAAGATCCCGCTGCCGGTCCCGGCACTCGGCGGGATGGCCTGCGTCGACGGGTCGCCGAGTTGTGCCCCTCGGCAGTTGTACCCCTGGGGGGCGCAGAACATGACGACCGGGGCGCTGTTGGGGGTGTTGCATAACAGGCAGTTGTCGCCGAGGTTTCCGACGTAAGACGTCCCCGCCGCCAGGTCGGTGTCGATCTCGTCGGCGTTGCTGGAGTCGAGCGCCGGGCTGGGGTCCGAGGGGCAAAGCAGCGAGCTGATCACGCTGACCCGGACCGTGGAGTTCTGCTCGCCCAGGTAGGTCGGGCTCCAGTTCCCGAGGGCGGTCGATCCCCACATCACGTTGAAGTTGATCGCGTTGTAGAGCGGCTGCTGCTCCATCTGCGGCAAGATGAACACCAGCCAGCTCGAGTTGTTCCACGAGTAAGTGGCCGTGGCATAGGCCGGGTGGAGGTACAAGTTGGAGGGGAAAGTATTCATGACGTCGTTGTAATTGTGGCATGCGAGCGCCAGTTGCTTCAAGTTGTTGACGCATTGGGCGCGTCGGGCCGCCTCTCGGGCCGCCTGGACCGCTGGCAGGAGCAGGGCGATCAACACCGCGATGATTGCGATCACGACCAGCAGTTCGATCAACGTGAAGCCTCGAACACGCTTCGACATGTCATTCCCCCCTTCGAAGTTTTCACTCGGCGATGAGAGATGGGATGGTGATTGCGGGCGACCCGCATGCGTGCCGAATGAGGCCCAGCTTCGAGCAGGGAAGATCGTTGGATCTCGATGTCTTGGAGCCGGGATTGGCGTCAAGTTAACTTGTGCGTCACGTCGAGTCAATTACTGCGATCGTGTATTTTAAAGATTGACGAAAATAAGCGGGTCGGGACCATCTCGAACGGGTCGATGGAAGCCGCGAACGGCCTGTGGAATCGGTGTCGCTCGAAGACGGGCTTGACGACGAAGACGGGCCAATTGGCTGAGGGTTTTGTGGGGGAACTGGTTGCTCCATTTCGTCTAAGCCCCCGCAGGCAATCGCGATCGGGGGTGGACGATCGCCGGTGGCTTGACGATCATCCACCCCCGATGTTTTGTCCCGCCCGGAAGCAGGGAATCTTCCGAGGCGCCGGGGTCGGATATCGATCCGTCCCACCTGGGTTTATTGCTCGGAGCGGCGGTAGCGGTCGGCCAACGACAGGAGCCCTTCGGTCACCAGGCCGAAGACCAGGTGGGAGACGAGCCCCCGGGCGTGGGTTTGCCAGGGGAAGTCGGCGGGTCCGGGCGTCAGGCCGAGGGCGGGGTTCAGCCCTTCGTCGGCTATGAGCCACAAGGTCGCGCCGAAGCCGAGCCCTTTGGTGATGGCCGGGGCCGGGACATGGCGTCGGATCGCCCCGTAGGTCGCCCCCGCCCCGGCGCCGATCCCGAAGTGGATCGCCCCCTCGGTCGCCTTGATTTGCGTCCTGGACGGACTGGCGCCGACGGCCCCGGCCAGCTTCTTGGCGGCAACCTCGGTGGCCGACTGGCCGCGTCGTGCCCATTGCTCCCGGAAGCGGTTCGGGCGGCTCTCGTTCGCGTAAAGCAGTTGCGACATCCCGCTCAGGGCGAGTGTCGCCACGGTCCCCGCGATCGCCCCGAAGGTGAGGTCGGCGGTGACGCTTTGCGGCTCTTGGCTCATGGTCGGCTCCAGACTTGGTTGACTTCGCGCGGATCAAATGACCCTTGCGCCGGAGAGTATCATTTGTCATGCCAGGGTCGGCCCGCCGGGCGTCCGACGCTGGTCGACCCGTGGCCGAGGGGGCGGTGCCGGGTCGCCCGATCGTGCGACGAACGCTCCTCCGGGGGGCCGGGTCGGTCCAACTTCCGATTTTCCGTGGAGCCGGCGTGTCCGATCGCGGAACCTTGGGGGCGGCGAGCGATCGGCTCACGGTTTGCTCGCTCCAAGTTGTGATCATTGCCCCCAACCCCAGCGTTGGAGTGGGAACTTCTTGGATCAAGGAGCAGGCCATGTCGAAACCCGAAGCGTCGAACATCAGTCGCCGATCGTTGTTGAAGGCGGGCACCCTCGCCGCCGGGGCCTTGTCGCTGGCGGGCTCGCCCGGTCGACCATCGCTCGCGGGGACCTTGGCGCCCAAAGGACCCGAACCGGGGCAGGTCGAGTGGCGGAACAAGCAACCGGGGATGGCTTATCGGCAGCTGGGCCGGACGGGCCTGATGGTTTCCGAGGTGGTGGCGGGCGGCGACCCGATCACGTTGGAAAACTTCAAGCACATGGAGATGGCCCTGGAGATGGGCCTGAACTACCTCGACATGGCCCCCCGTTACAACAACGGGGACACCGAGCGGGCGTTCGGCAAGCTCCTGGGCGGGTCGTCGTCGATGCGCGAGAAGGTGTTCCTGACCACCAAGATCAGCGACTTCACCAGGACTCGCGACGGGATGTATCAGGAGATCTTCAAGGCCCTGCCCGAGTCGAAGCAGGAAGCCATCCGCAAGCGGTCGGCCGCCCTCCGCGACGAGCGAGGCGTCGAGGCGCCGGGCTACTTCCTCGAATACTTCCCCGGCGAGCGGAAGTCGTTCGAGCCGACCTACCTCCGCGTGGCGATGCTCGAAGAGTTCGGCCCTCGGGTCGAGGGAAGCCCCAAGCTCCGCCAGGTGATCGTCGACTCGCTCGAAGGGAGCCTCAAGCGGGTCGGCACCGACTACTTCGACAACATGATGTGCCCCCACGGTGCGGGTGCTCCCGAAGAACTCACACCCGAGATCGCCGAGGTCTTCAACGACCTCAAGCGGCAAGGCAAGGTCCGCTTCCTCGGGGTGACCTCGCACAACGACCCGGCCGGCGTCCTCCGCCGGGCCGCCGACCTCGGCCACTACGACCTGGCGATGGTCGCATACAACGTGATCAACGGCGGCTACGTCGACGGGGCCGTCCGCCATGCGTCGGCCAAGGGGATGGGCCTGGTCGCCATGAAGGTCGCGCACGCCGTGGCCACGCACCACAAGTCGCTCCAGCCCGTCCCCGAGTGGCGGGTCGCCAAGGTCGACCGGATCGTCCCCGGCGACCTCAAGGCCCCCCAGAAAGCCTACCTCTGGGCCTTGCAAAACCCCAGGATCACCGCCGTCGTCTCGAACCTCTGGGACGAGACCTACGTCAAGGAAAACCTCGCCTTGGCCGGCAAGAAGGTCGATTTGCACTCGGCCTGAGACCCATCACCAACTGGCCAGGGTCACGAAACCACCTGACGGGCCGACCTCAACGCGAGGTCGGCCTGTTCGCTTGGGGGAGCCGAGCTGGCTCACAACTCGAAGTCGAGATTCGTGGGCGTAGTCCTTGTGACCTTGAACGGAGGTTGATCCTTGCCGCGATCGTCGGGCGTCACGTCGAGTTGGGTCGTCGGGACGTCTTTGCCGACGACCTCGAAACGGAGGTCGTCGACCCAAGCTTTCCCCGGGCCGACGAGCAGGCAGCCGAAGTAGATCTCCTCGGCTTCGTCCGGCACATCAAGGACAACTTCATAAGGCTTCCAATCGCTCGTCCCTCGCGGCCTCCGTTTTTCCATGTTGTCAAAGGCGATCGACGTCTTCTCCTTCCCATCGACCCGCATCCACAATCCGGCTCCTCCGGGGCCGACGCCTTCGATCTTAAGGAAACCGGTCAACCGGAGCCGCTTGCCGCGATATCGGTCCGCCCGCAACCACTGGGTGAAAGTCCCGAAATTCCCCGGACCGTCGGTCGACTGGATCGAGCCGCTCGATTGCCCTCCATGCTTGGTCGTCGCGTCCAAGAACAATTTGTAACCGCCGCCCCCGCCGCCCCAATCTCGGGGATAATCCGCAGGGGCGAATGCAAGCGTGGCGGGGAGGAAAACTCCCACCAGGATCGAGAACCGTCGCCTTGACCTGAAATCTTTCATGACTGAGTACTCTCCTTGTTCTCAAGGTCAACTCTTGACGCGAGAAGCCCGCAGTAGACCTCGATCGGATCAACCAAGGTCGATCAACAACTCGACATCGCGCTTCGACGGTTGTCAAGTTGGTCGTGGTCTCGCATTTGGTCGGCTTGGTGATGGAACTACCTTCCCGTGATGGGACCGTGTTGTCTTTTCTCGACATCATGGTCAGCATGCTTGCATTGAAGGGTGAGATTGGCGACGATCGTCAGACCACCACGACGGAAGCCAATGTGTTGTGTCGATGACGACACCTCTCCTCGAAGGCACCCCGAAAGCTCGCCCCTCGGAGTTCGCCCATGATCCGCCCATCACGTTTGAGGACGTCTCGGACCCGCCCCCAGTTCGAGGCGCTGGAAGCGAAGCAACTCCTGGCCACTTTCATGGTGACCAGCGCCTCGAACTCGGGTCCCGGCTCGCTCCGCCAGGCGATCCTCGACGCCGATGCCGACTCGAACTCCAAGCCGGTCGCGGGCATCACGCAGGAACAGATCCAGTTCGCCATCCCGGGCGACGGCGTCCAAACGATCGCCCCGATGTCCCCCTTGCCGACGATCGACCAGCCCACCGCCATCGACGCGACGACCCAGCCGGGCTACTCCGGCTCCCCGCTGATCGTGCTCGACGGCCTGAACGCCGTCGCGCCCGGCGGCGGGCCGGTCGTCGGCCTCGACTTCACCGTCGGCAACAACACGGTGGGGACCGCGATTCGAGGGTTGGGGATCGTCCGGTTCAGCGGCTCGGGCATCCAGACCGACACCTCCAGCACCGACGTTACCGGGGTCGTCATCGGCACCGACGCCGCAGGCGGCAAGGACCTGGGCAACGGCGGGTACGGGATCAAGTTCGGGATCAACGGGGGTAACAACGTCACCAACAGCGTGATCGAGAACAGCGGGCTTCGGGCCATCGGCGGCGACAACGACACCCCGGGCGTTCCGTTCCAGAGCGGTGAATACATTACCACACAGGGGGTCGTGGAAGCGAACAACGACACGAAGGCGACCAAGCTCGTCGTTTCGACGCCAACCGGCCCGACTCCAAACACGATTTATGGTGAGTGGGGGATCTCCCAGACGCTCACGTATACCATCACCAACACGGGGCCGGTCGCCGCGACGGATGTCAGAGTCGCGCTCTTCCAAAACGTCTTTACTCCAATCTTCTCGATCACCTCGGCGACCAGCTCGCAGGGGACGGCCGGGACGACCTTGAGCGTGACCGGCCCGGGCGACTACCCGGCGACCGCGATGCTGGGGACGCTGGCCCCCGGCGCCTCGGCCACCCTCACCATCACGGTCAAGGTTGGTTCTCAGGCCGATTTCCCCCAGGGGTTCGGGCAGATCACCGCCGAAGCGTCGTCGCCGCAAGTCGATTACAACCCGGGCCAGACGAGCGCGACCTACGACTATCAGGCCAGCACCACCGGCGTTCCCCCGAGTCCGCTGGTCGTCTCGGCTTTGAGCGGGAACGCCGTTTTTGATGACTACGCCCAGTGGGGAAGCGTGGTAACTCTGACTTACTCCATCACCAACACCGGGCCGACGGCGATCGACGACGTCACCGTCGCGGTGGCTCAGGCCGAGTTCTCGCGCCTCCTGTCGGTGATCTCGGCGACCGTCACACAGGGCACCGTCGGCACCAACTTGAGCCTCGACGACGACCACCCGGACTTCGCCAAGATCGGGACACTGGCTCCAGGCGCCTCGGCGACCCTCACCGTCAAGGCCCAGGTCGGCCCCGAAGACCCCAACGATGCCTTGGCCGACATCATCACCGCAACGGCGTCGGCACCGCAGGTCGCCTCGATCCCCGCCTATGCGCGGTTCGCCGAAGTGACCGTCATCCCCAACGCGACCGGCCTGCCCCCCGCCTCACCACCGCCATCGGCTCTCCCAACGCCGCCCGTTGTCCCGGTTGGAGTCACGACGACGCCCATCATCCCGATCTTCGTCCCCAGACCGGTCTCCACGACCGGAACGCCCCCGAACAACGGCGGTTCGGGTTCGGGGCCGCCGATCGCCGGGGGCGCCCCGATCGGCTCGCTGCCGCCGGTCTCCGGCAGCTTCCCGCCGATCGCCGGGGGCGCCCCGATCGGGTTGGGACCGATCGTCCCGTCGGCCGACCTGGTCGTCTCGGCCACCGCGCCGGTCGGGCCTCGCGTCGGGACCGGCTCCCTTTTCACCCTCACCATCAAGGACGCCGGGACCTCCGCCGCCGTCGACGCCGTGGCCGCCCTCGACCTCGGCGGAATCCCGTCCGGCTCGTTCTACTCGATCCTCTCTCGGGAAAGCACCGGCGGCTTGGGCAAGGTCAAGCCGGTCGTGGGCCGACCCGGCGTCTACCTGGTCGACCTCGGCTCGATCGCCGCCGGGGCCTCGGCCACCATCGACGTCATGGTCATCCCCGACGCCGCCGGGCCGATCGGCCTGGCGGTCGCCGCTTCCGACGCCGGTAATCCCGTGCCCGACCTCAAACCGGCCGACAACGTCGCGTATGCCGGCACGCGGGTCGCGCCGGCGGTGCAGGTCGCCGACGTCGAGATGCTGGCGGCGGGGGTGATCCAACTCAACTTCGACTCGGCCTTGCCCAAGGCCCAGGCCGAGAACCTCGCCAACTATCGGCTCACGACCTCGGGGGCCACCGGCTCTCAACTTAACTCGACGGTCCGGCTCCGGTCGGCGAACTACGACGCGGCGAGCCACCGCGTCACCCTCCACCTGGCCCGCCCGGTCCCGGTGGGCGCCTCGGCGGTCCGGTTATCGCTCGCCAACCTCGGCACGACCGGGGCCGGCTCCGCCACCACGCTCACCCTCGCCCGAAGGCGCCGGTCCCGTTGATCCGGACGCCGAGGAAATTGAGTCCGTCTGGTTGGATCGGGCCGGGGTTTCCGGGCGGACGAACCCATGAGCACCGGCGAGAATGCTCATCCCGGTGAAACCGGCTGGTCGAGGGGGAACGGATCTTTGGCGGTCGGCCGGGGTGGTGGCTTTCGATGGCGGGGATCGTCGGGGGAAGGTAGAATCCTCGGGTCGGCGGCGTCCGGCCTCGGGGCCTCCGCGTCGTTGCTTGCGAATGACCATTGACCCGACAAGTCGAGCCCCACCGGATGAAAGCCGTCGCCGTCACCCCAGGCAAGCCGCACAGCGTCCACCAGCGCGACATCGCCGAGCCGACGCTGGAGACCCAGCCCCACCCGCATGTGACCACCATCCCCGAGGGGAGCGGCGTCCTGGTCGAAACGCTCCAGGTCGGCGTCGACGCCACCGACCGCGAGATCAACGAGGCGCTCTACGGTAACGCCCCGCCCGGCGCCGATTACCTCGTCGTCGGCCACGAGAGCTTCGGGCGGGTCCTGGCCGTCGGGCACAAGGTCAAAGCCCTGGTGCCCGGCGACTATGTGACCTGCACCGTCAGGCGGCCCGGCGGGTCGATCTTCGATAAGATCGGCCGGAACGACATCACCAGCGAGGAAACGTACTTCGAGCGCGGGATCAACCTGTGCCACGGGTACATGACCGAGCGGTTCGTCGACGATGCCGAGTATATGGTCAAGGTCCCGCAAAACCTCCGGCATATCGGCGTCCTGTCCGAACCGACGAGCGTCTGCGCCAAGGCGATCGAGCAGGCTTATCTTGCTCAACAGCGGCTCCAGGTCTGGGAGCCGAAGCGGGCGTTCGTCCTCGGGGCCGGGCAGATCGGCCTTCTGGCGACGATGATGCTCAAGCTTCGGGGGATCGAGGTTTTCACCCTGGCGACCAGGCCGGGGCCGCACCTCAAGTCGGAGATCGTCGAGGCGTTCGGGGCGACCTACGTCAGCACCAAGCAAACCCCCATGAACGACCTGGCCAAGCAGGTGGGCAAGCCCGACCTGATCTTCGAGGCGACCGGCAACGCCGAGGTCTGCTTCGGGGCGATGGAGGTCCTGGCGCACAACGGGGCCTTGGTCTGGACGAGCATCACCGGGGGTCGGTACGATCTGTCGCTCGACGGGGCCAAGATCAACCTGGAGTGGGTGTTGGGGAACAAGCTCCTGGTCGGCAGCGTCAACGGCAACCGCCGCCACTTCGAGCTGGGAATCCAGGCGATGTCGCTCGGCGAGCACACCTACCCCGGCGTCATCGGGCGGATCTTGACCAACCCGATCGCCGGGTTCGACCATTTCGACGAGATGATGAAGCAGCTCGAAGACAGAGACGCCTTGAAGGTCTATGTTGACATCGCCAGGTAAGTCATTCTTTTCCGCCCTTGACCTCCAAATTTGAATCGTGAACCGGGGAGTTTCGCATGAGCGGCTTGAACGTGCGCCAGGGTGACAGTGAACTCGACTTCCTTGCCCTGGGGGCCTTGGTCAACCGGCTCGACCCCGGAGTGATCCCGTTCCGCAAGGCGAAGACCCTGGAAATCCACGTTTCCGGGGGGGAATACAACGTCGCGGCCAACCTCGCCGACTGCTTCGGCCTCAAGACCGGAGTCGCCACCGCGATGGTCCGCTACGGGATCGGTGAGCTGGTCCAGGCCCGGGTCCGCGAGATGGGCGTCACGCCGTTCTACAAGTGGTTCGAGCACGACGGCGTCCGGGGTCCCAACATCGCCACGGTTTACAGCGACCGAGGCCACGGGGTCCGCGCCCCGGTGGTGTTCTACAACCGATCGAACGAGGCGGCGGCGATGCTCAAGCCGGGCGACTTCGACTGGGGAAAAATCTTTGCCGGTGGCGTGAAGTGGTTCCACTCCGGCGGGATCTTCGCCGCGCTCTCCGAAACGACCGCCGAGGTGATCATCGACGGGATGAAGGCGGCCAAGGCGGTGGGCGCGGTGACCTCGTTCGACCTCAACTATCGGGCCAAGCTCTGGGCGTCCGTGGGCGGCGCGGAGAAAGGGGTACAGACGATCCGCAAGATCGTCGAGCACGTCGACGCCTTGATCGGCAACGAAGAAGACCTCCAGAAGGGCCTGGGATTGCCCGGCCAGGACGTCCACTCGCAGTCGAAGCTCAACCCGGAAAACTTCTTCGGGATGATCAAAGAGGTCCGCGAGCGGCACCCGAACGTCAACCTCGTCGCCACCACGCTCCGCGAAGTCCACTCGACCAACCGCCACGACTGGGCGGCGGTCCTCCACATCGACGGCCAGAACTACGTCAGCCCGACCGCCCAGCTCGACGTCATCGACCGGATCGGCGGCGGCGACGGCTTCGCCGCCGGCCTGATCTACGGCCTGCTCAAAGGCAAAAGCCCCGAAGACGCCCTCAAGCTCGGCTGGGCGCACGGGGCCTTGCTCACCACCTTCCCCGGCGACACGACGATGGCCAAGCTCGAAGAAGTCGAAGCCTTCGCCAAGGGCGGCTCGGCCCGGGTCCAGCGATGAGGTCGAAGAATCGAGCCACAGATGAACACGGACGGGACACGGATGAGTTCGGATGAGATTGTGGTCTGTGTCCTTCCGTGTTGATTGATCGCTACTTTGAGGCTTCACGATCTCTTTCGGCAGGATTTCCGAGCTGGAGCCACGTCTAACATGCTGACCCCCGGAGGGTGCGCCGCCCGCCGCGAGCGGCTCTGGAACCTCGAAGCGTCTCGGGGGTGTTCGGCCCTGGTGGTCGGCCACCCGGCACACCTGGTTTACTTCGCCAATTACCTGCCGTCGCCGTTCGAGTTCCGGACCAATGAGTCGGCCGCCCTGCTCGTCCTGGAGCCGAAGCGGGCAACCCTGGTCGCCGACAACCTCCTCGAACCGTATTTCGCCCAGGCCCACGTCGACGCGGTCGATGCCCCGACCTGGTACGACGGCCAAAGGCCGACCGAGCCTCGCCCTTTGCGGTTGGTCGAGGCGACCCTGGATCGCTTGAGCAAGATCGCCGGGAACCGGATCGGCGTCGAACTGGCGAGCGTCTCGGCGGGCGTCGTCGAAGGGCTTCGGGCGGCTCGCCCTGGTGTCGAGATTGTCGACCTCTCGAATATCATCCGACCGATGCGACGCTCCAAGGATCTTGATGAAATCGAAACCCTCCGCCGGGTCATGAAGGCGGGCGAAGCCGCCCACGCGGCAACCTTGCTCGAAGTGAAGCCGGGGATGACCGAGTTGGACGCCTACCTCGTCGCGCACAACGCCGCCCTCCGGTCGCTCGGCGAGCGGGCGATCGTCTACGGCGACGTCGCTTCCGGCCCTCGGACCGCGACCGACAAGGGCGGACCGCCGACAGGTCGGGTCATCGAAGCGGGCGACCTCATTCTCCTCGACCTGTCGGTGATGTCCGAAGGGTATCGAGGCGACTTCACCAACACCTTCGTCGTCGGCGGCGAGCCTACCCCCGATCAAACCCGCCTCTTCGACGCCTGCACCCATGCCCTCGAAGTCGCCGAGAGCCACCTCAAGCCGAGCACGGTCGCAAAAGCCGTCGACGCCGCCGTCCGAGCCCACTTCGACTCCCTCGGCCTCTTGGACGCCTTTCCCCACCACACCGGCCACGGGATCGGCCTCGGCCACCCCGAACCCCCCTACTTCGTCCCCGAGAGCGACGAAGTCCTCGTCGTCGGCGACGTGGTGACGGTCGAGCCGGGCTTGTATGTCGAAGGAGTCGGCGGAATCCGGGTCGAGCGGAACTACCTGATCACCGCGTCCGGCTTCGAGACGTTGTCGAACCACCGGATCACCCTCAAGCCTTGATTGAGGTGGGGTCAGTAATCGTCTTGATGAGGATCTGCGGTTAAGCGGTCTTGGTTTTTGCGATTGTTGTGGAGATGGTTTATCATCATCCTGGAAACGAAGCGGTGAGGCCCGATCTCGTCATGAACCGCTCATCAAACCCCTGGCGATCGTAGCCTCAACCCTCGGTGCGCTGAGAACCGCTGCGGCCACTTTTCGTTATGTTAGTCCACAGACCGACTCTTGCCAAATCAAAGCGAGGCTTTCAGTTCGGGACGCTTCAAGCGGTGGCGGTCAGCCCGCTGCTTGCGTTCGCAGCTTCCTGATCAACCTGAATAACCTCCACCCCCCAACCATCGCGTCAGTTCCAAAAACTGCAATGATTAGTGCGAATCATCGCCCCGAAAGGATGTCTAGCCAGTTCTTCAAGTCTGCGTAGAGCTGGTCATAAGTAATGCAGTGGACTTTTTTGCTAGCCACAACTACGGACTCGCTACGCCAATGGAACCGTTCTCGGAGGTCTGGCCTCGCTAAATGACGATCGCGGCCGATGACGAGTAGCATCGTGAAATAGATCAGGTCGGCACCAAATCGTGTCTTATAGGCAGTGTTCCCCTTGTTATTTTCGATCCACAAAATCCAGTCGATCAGTTGGCTGTAGCCGTGCTCGTACCGTGGCGACCACTCTGGGGTTTGCTTGGTCGAGGCTTTGAAGAGGCTGGTGGCCTTCGCATCCTCGAACTCGCAGAAGCAGTATTGGTTGGTGGCCAGGTCGCCAACAACCAAGTCGGCGCGGTGGTCGCCGAAGATGCTGAACTCTCGGGCGATTGCAACCTTGCGGAGGCTCATTCTCGTGTTGTACAACCCGACCAGGATGCAAAGCTGCTGGGCCGCGCCAAAGAAGGGAAGGAGATCGCTCGACTCACCGAGGTCTCCCTGCCCCTTCCCATCGAGCAGGCGAGCGAAATCATCCAGTTCCGACCGAGCTTGTTCGAGATTCAGGGATCTTTGCTCGAAAACGCTCATCCAGGGATTCCCTGGGAATCCGGGACATGAGGTAGGTCCACAGTACTCCGCTGCGACGGACCGAACTCTTCCAACACTTGCCGCAGCATGAGGGCCATGATCGTGATGTTACCTTGATCATTCGTGTAAAGGATTCGAAGATCACCGGGACCTTGAAACTCCCAAAATCGGCTCCCTGGGACTAACTGATGACTGCCGGGAGGCTCGCTGACGTGAGCCAGGAATGCTTCTCGGCTCTTCAAGATCCGTGAAACCTCACGTTTCGTCTCTGAGTCCAGTGCGTCCAGGCCAATCGAGACTTTTTTCTGGATCGTGAAGTTCGCAACGGGCTGCTCGATGGTTGTCATGGCCTTGCTCCTAACAACGACGATCCGGTCCAGGTGATTGTAACGCCCATCTTGGGACCTTGATACCTGAGTTATTCGTTGAGCCTACTGATATCACGCTCAACGCGACGTCGCTGGGACCATTCAGCAGGCTCGCTTCAAAGGTCGGGCAGTTGCCAGTTGATCGGTGTTTGGCCGATCGACTCCAGGGCGGAGTTGATCTTGGAGAAGGGTTTGCTGCCGAAGAACTTGATCGCCGAGAGCGGCGAGGGGTGCGCGGCGGTGAGGATCGGGTTCTTGGTGGGGTTGATCAGCTTGGCTTTCTTCTGGGCGTAGGCCCCCCAGAGGGCGAAGACCACCGGCTCGGGGCGCTCGTTGAGGGCCATGATCGCGGCGTCGGTGAACTTCTCCCAGCCCTTGTCCTTGTGCGAGTTCGCCTCGTGGGCGCGGACGGTCAGGACGGCGTTCAAGAGCAAGACCCCCTGCTCCGCCCAAGGGACGAGGTCGCCGTTGTTGGGGATCTTGCAGCCGAGGTCGGTCTTCAACTCGCGGAACATGTTGGCCAGCGATGGCGGCGGCTTGACGCCGGGCTTGACCGAGAAGCATAGCCCGTGCGCCTGGCCGGTCCCGTGGTAGGGGTCTTGGCCCAAGAGCAAAACCTTCACCTTGTCATAAGGGGCGAGCTTGAAGGCGTTGAAGACGTCTTCCTCGGGCGGATACACCGGGTGCTCGGCGCGTTCCTGAGCGACGAAGGCTTGGAGCTGTTCGTAGTAGGGACGGGAGAACTCTTCGAGCAGGGCGGATCGCCACGACTCGGGCAACGGTTCGGGACTCATCGACTTCGCTCCTGCTGTTGATCCATCCGAGGTCCGACCATCTTGCCCGGATCGCGGCGGCGAGACAACCCTCCGGGCCGGATCACCGGCCTCCGGCGGGTCGGTCGTCCGCTTCTCCCTGATTATTGTGGGCACGAGGCGAGGCCGGCCCGAAGACCAGGAGGATCAGGAGCCAGATGATCAGGACGTTCCTGCCGTTATAAGCGAGGATCACCCAGAGGCTCGTCCTGGGCAGGGAGTTCAGGGCGGACGGTGCCAGCAGGGTCGAGGCGCAGACGCTCGCGAACAGCCAGCGGCCTCGGCGACCGATCGGGGCTTCCAAAGCCGCCATGAAGGGGATCAACCAGATCAGGTACTGGGGCGAGAACACCTTGCCGGTGACGACGAACGCGAGGATTGCCGCGCCGGAATACCGGATGGTTTCGTTCGCCCCTCGACGGGCGAAGATCCAGGAGATGGCAAGGATCGAGGCGGCCTGGAGGGGGAAGATCCCTCGGAGGACCAGTTCCGACCAAGGGGTGATCGACGAGAACGAGCCGTGATCGCGAGAGATCAGGATCTCGGCGCCGACGATCTTCGCGGCCAGCATCTGCAAGCCCGAGCCGAGGCTCCCATATTCGAAGCCGCGCCCGGAGTGATAACCGATCGACTTCGAAACCCCCTCGACCCCGCAGATCGAGAACCAAGCCGCAACGCCGAGGATCGACGTCAAGATGAACGCCAAGGCTCCCCAGGGTCGCCGCCCTCGCTTCCAATCCCCGACCGAGGCGACCAGCGCGATTGCCGCCGGGTAGATCTTCAGCAGGGCGCCGAGCGACGCGGCCAGGCCGCCCAGAGCCCCTCGGTTCGAGGACCAAAAGGCGGCCGCCACGAAGCCGACGAGCATCGGCGCCGCGTCGTATCGGGTGACGACCAGGCGGCACAGGATCAGGACGAACACCGTGTACCAGGCGAGTCGCGCTGGGACGCTCCTCAGCCCTTCCCTCCGCTCGACCCATCGGGCGACGAAGAGGACGGCCAAGCCGTTGCAAAGCAGCATCTCGACGGCGAGGGCCACCTTGAACTCGACCACGTCCTTGGCGAAGGCTGCGGGTGCCAGGAACAGCGGGATCGCCAGCGGGGGATATTCGACCAGGAAATCTCGGTAGGGGACCTTCCCCTGCCAGGCTTGGGTGGCATATCGGTAATACGCATCGGTATCATCCGTCCCCGATCGCAACTTGGCAACGGAGATCAGGAACACCAGCGTCGACTGGACCGCGACGGCGATCAGCCCGAGGGTGAACCAATTCCGCCAGATGGGCCGGTTCGATCCGATCACGATCACGCCCCGATTCCGATCCTCTTTCAACGCAAAATTCGACGCTTCGACGCCCAGGCCCGGTGTGGCCCTTTTGTCTCGACCATCTCCCTTGAGGCGAAGACTTCCCCAAGGCGACCGGTTGAGGATATCAGTCGAGCCGGTGAAAGAACATTTCGAGTCGAAGAGGGGGTGCCCGGTTTCGGCACGATCTGGGCGGTGCGGATCGAGCATTTCCAGCCTCCGGGCCGGCCTTGCTTCCTCAGTCTTGATGACCAGTTCGCGGAAGAAGGTTTCCCTCGGTGGATTGGTGTCCTACGTTCCTTATAACCTTGGATCGGGGGAACATCTTGTTCGTCGAGTCGGTTCGCCTCCGGGAGTGGACCCGGCTAGTTCCAGAAAGAGGAGGAATGGTCATGGCGGAGGCTCATGGAACCGGCGGATACTCGATCGCGGCCGTCTCGAAGTTGACCGGGATCAGTTGCCATGCGCTCCGGGTTTGGGAACGGCGGTATGGGTTCCCTGCCCCCGAGCGGTCGCCGTCGGGGCATCGTCGGTATCCGACCGAGCAGGTTGGCGTCCTCAGGGAGATCGCCGCCCAGACTCAAGCGGGGCATCTGATCGGCGACCTGATCGATGGGTATCGCGCCGGGAGCCTGACAGCCAGCTCGCTCCAAGGGGGGGAAGCGGTCGAGCCGCTCGCGGCGACGGTGTTGCTCGACCTCCTATCGGTCGGCGATCTCGTCGGGGCTCAAGCGGTCCTGGACCGGTTCCTCGCCAGGCTGGCTCCGTTCGAGATGATCGAGCGAATCATCGAGCCGGCCCTGGTCGAGGTCGGCGAGCGCTGGTTTCGCCGGGAGAGTTCGATCTATCAGGACCGATGCGCGGTGGGGTGCGTGCTCGGCCAGCTCAATCGCTTGCTCGACCAGGTTCGACGGGTCAACCTCAACCCCGGTCGGCGTGTCTTGGTCGGAGCCGTGCAAGGCGAACTGCACGAGGGGGGGGTGCTGATGGTGAGCCTGGCCTTGGAACTCGCCGGGTGGCGCGCGATCCCGATCGGGGCCGACGTGCCGATCCTCGACTTTCAGAACGCCGTCGAGGCTTGGAAGCCCGACGCACTCGCGCTCTCGTTCGTCCTGTCGAGGAACATCAACAAGCGGTTCGCCGAGCTGGCCTCGATCACTTCGGTCCCGGTCTTCGTCGGCGGGCGGAGCATCGTCAATCACCAGCGGCTGGCCCGTCGGTTTTGCCTGATCCCCTTGACCGGCTCGCTCGCCGCCGCCTCGGCCGAGTTGATCGCGGAAACCGAACGATGGCACGGTCGACGATCCCGGGTCCGCTCTCAAAATAACGGGGCCGACAGCTTGGCTTCACCTCTGTGGAACAGGATGGTCGGCGGCAACGCTTGAATCATCGATAATCCGTCCGACCAACAAAAAAAGCGATGTTCCCACCTTTCGGGGAAACACCGCCTGAGAACGATTCGAGATCGTCCGAAGAGTTGAAACGACCCTAGGGTCAATCCTCCTCAAAAGTTCCCGAGAACTCAGCCTTGCGGGGCGGCCTTGACCGGGGCCTGCGGGGCCGGGGCGACCTTCGCCGGAGCCAGGGCGGCCGGATAGACCTTGGGCGGGGCCTGCGGAGCCGGAAGAATCTTCGCCGGGGCCGGGGCCGGGGCCTGGGGAGCGGGGGCCACCTTGGCGGGGGCTTGCATGACCGGCATCACCTTGGCTGGGGCCTGGGGGGCCGGGGCGACCTTGGCCGGGGCCTGCATCGCCGGGAGGATCTTGGCCGGGGCCTGGGGAGCGGGGGCCACCTTGGTGGGGGCTTGCATGACCGGCATCACCTTGGCCGGGGCCTGGGGAGCGGGGGCCACCTTGGCGGGGGCTTGCATGACCGGCATCACCTTGGCCGGGGCCTGGGGGGCCGGGGCCACTTTCGTCGGGGCCACGGCAACCGGCATCACCTTGGAAGGAGCTTGCGCGGAAGCCATGATGGTGGTCTTGTTGTGGTGGCCGAGATTCACACCGCTCAAGGCCAAAAGCAAAACAACGCTGGTCATCGCGACGTCCTCAGAGGATTGGTAGGGTCATCCCAACAGATCGATCGATCATTCGCTTCAAACTTCAATCCCCGGTGATATGGCTCGGCCCGTGGCGAATAATGATCGCAACGGGATTTGCCAACACCACTGCCCCGGCGAAGCGGCGTGCTGCTTGAACCGGTCTTCCCCATTGAGAGGAAGGAGCCCGATGACCAAGGCCGCAAGTTGTTCCGCTCCATCACGCAACGGGAACCCGTCTCACGTTGGCCTCGGGACTGCGGTGGAAGTGTCAGGTCGGTCATCATGGCCGGCCTTCCACTCCACCACTGGGGTGGCCAGAGTTATTCATCGGCAGGCCGAGGCATCGCGCTCACCCCAGACTTTGAGAAATTCGAGGATTTGCGAGTTTGGCGGGTAATAGGGGAAATGGCGTGGCCTAGCAGCCTAGCTAATCGGACGAGCCGATTTTCCATCGACATGGGACTGGCACTCTGCCGAACTGTTGGGGGAGTATCCAACAGGGATGAAGCTCCTGCCGTGGGTTTCGCTATGATAGCGAGAGACATGGACGAGAAGCGTGGTGGGTCGAATATTATCGGTAACCGGGAGGCAGCATGCGTATCGGCTTCAGGCTCGTGGGGATGATCGTCGGCGCTGCGTTGGTCGCGATGGTTGCGACGACGACGGCTCCGGCGGCGGGACCTGGCGAGGAGGTCAAACATGTCCCATTGGGTGGGACGTTGACGGGCCAGACGGGCGATCGTTACTTCGGAGTTTATGTCCCGACCCGGTTCGGCGGGAACCTGACCATCACCCCAAGCTCGGGGACCGTCGAGGAGATCATGGGGCCGGACAACAAGCCCCGATCCAACGGCGACGAGACCGGGGTCGATGGTCAGGGCTGGTATCGATTCAAGGTGGCCAAGGCGGATGAGGGAAAACCCTACTCGGTCGAAACCAAGTTCATCCAGGTCGCCCAGAGCCGTCGGTTGCCCTGGAATTTCTATTACTGGCCGACCAAGTCGGACGCCATCCACGAACCCTGGGCGGGCGGCAACGCTCGGGTCGACACGATGCAAGCCCTGGGCGACGACGTGATGGTCGCGACCCCGGGTGGTTACATCGCTCCTGGTCAAGACATCGTCCGGGCCGGTGCCAACGGCCTGCTCGAAACCCCGGTCGCCCCCGGCGACACCAGCACCTGGTTCCCCAACCTCTACGACGACCTCACGTTCCGAGGGGCCGACGGTACCTTGTTCGCCACCCCTTCGCCGATGCTCAAGTACGACCAGCTTTTTAATAGCTCGGCCCGGAACTGGGAAGCGGCCAACAGCCAGAACCAGGACATCCAGCGCTGGCCCGGCCACTGCTTAGGCGGTGCCGTCGCCTCGATCATGCTCAACGAGCCGAGCCCCAGCCCCGGTTCGGGCTTCACCAAGGACGAACTCAAAGCCCTCTGGGCCGAGCTTGGCGAGAACCACTACAACCACCAGATCGGCGACTACGCCATCGACATCCCCCCCGGCCCCCCTCGGTCGGGCTATGACATCACCGACCAATTCGTCCCTCGGTTCCACAACATGCTGGAAACCCACATCAAAGGAAACAAGCAGAACCTCCTCGGCAATCTCCGGGCCTTCCCACCCCGAGGGACGATGAGCGAGGTCTGGAACCACGGGATCGGCAAGTACACCGCGACCTACCACGCGGTCCCCGGCAAGGGCGAGCGTTCGGTCCGGCTCGAAGTCGAGCTGCAAGCCAACTCGGGTTCGAACCTCAACGAAGGTGACCCCAAGCCCCGGGTGGTCAAGTACGAGTATGTCCTGGTCTACGGGCTCGATGGCCGGGTCGATCAGACCAACCCGAGCGCCGCAGACTGGATCTCGGTGGGCGGCGAGGCGATGTTTTGCCCGCTCAACATGCTCGAAGTCAATCAGACGCGGTGGGCCGGCCACAACCCCTACATCACCGAGGGGCAGGTCCGGTCGGTCGACATGGCCAACGGTGGCGGCTCCGGGAGCTTCGCCCGGTCGGCCCCGCCCACTTGGCGGCCCGTCAACACCTACGAAGCGGGCCAAGCACCGATGTTTGCGTCGCGGCCCAACGCGATCGGTGACCCGTCGGCGGCCTCGCCTCGCCGAGGCCTGTTCCAGCTTTTCCGAGGCCGTTGATCCGCTTCGCCCTGTCTGACTGATTCGACCCCTGCCCCGCTCCGCTTGCTGAGATCAATCGTCCTCCACCGGCCTCGGCGGGGAGGTTCGCCCCTTCTTCGGGATGCGGACCACCTTGTCGAGGTTTTCACTTTGGTCGGTCGATCCCGGAGCTGGGTATAGCTTTCAAAATCTGGAGATTCTTCAGGGTCAAGGATTGCAAATTGCAGGATCGCAGATCGCACAAGAGTTCAGAACGAGGCTCTTTTCCTCTTGTGCGATCTGCGATCCTGCAATTTGCAGTGGGAATCTCCAGATCCGAAGGCTACACGCCCCCCGAGTGCCAAATTCAACGAATTTCGGGGAAATACCGGCGGGAAACCGGTCGATCGGCCGAAGTCTGGCCAACTTGACCCCACCCCGACGGTTTGCCTGTCCGTTCGGGTTTCCCGGTTCGGAATTTTCGTCACGGTCGTTCAAGTTCGCCGCGAGTTTTGGTCGATGAGGAAAGCTAGGCGGATATTGTCGCCAGGCGACTGCGGTAGGTCTCCTTTTGGCGAATCAGACTCAACACCGCCGACCCGGATCGCCGAAGCTGGCGAACGAGGGGGCTTTCGTCATGACCCAGATCTTGGAACCTTCCACCTGTTCGACCCCGGCGCGTCGTCGGGCTTTGCCGTCGGTGCCGATTTTGATCCGAGTTCCCGCGCTTTCCTCCGCGACGGTCGGAGGGGTTCGTCCCCAGTTGCGTCGCCGCCGCCTTCGACGCGAGGTTCGCGTCGCCGGCTGCTGGTTGCTGGCCCTGATCCCCCCATCGGTGGCGTGTGCCACCTGGGGAGGCTCACGGCCCCCGGCTTTGCTCGCGGTCAACTCTCCCGACCGGCTTGCTTCGGCTTCTGGTTCGTCGCGATCGCCCCAACAGGCGATCACGCTCTCCTTGGAACCAGTCCGAGCCGTCCAGCCGTTCGAGGTCTCGGAAAGCCCGGTCTTCTTGTCGGGCCAACTCCTCCCGGCCGACACCTCCGAGGAGTCGTCGCATGGGGGATATTGATCAAGCCCTGGCCCGTGCCTACGCCAGGTGCGGGCCGGTCGGCGAACCCGCGAAGCTGCCCGCTCCCCACTTCGCCGTGGATGGGCCGCCCGCCGGACCCGCCGACTTCTTGCCGCTTGCGACCTCGAACCCGGCGTCCGCCGCCGAGATCGAGTCGGACCGCTCCGCCACGCTCGAATGGCCGGCGACCGTCCGGGCCTTGGAGCGAGAGCATGGCCCTCGGTTCGAGCATCTGGCCGACGCCTTGGTGATGGCTCGCGATTCGAGCCAGATCCGTTCTCTGTTCTTCACCAGTTGCCACCGCTCCGAAGGCCGGACGACGCTGGTCCTGGGCCTCGCCCGCGCCCTGGCTCGCCGACCGGGCCGGACGGTCCTCGTCGATGCCGACCTGTCGGGTCCGATGCTCGCCCGGTCGCTCGGCCTTCGCCCCCGGTACGGTCTCGACGATATCCTCGACGGGTCCGCCTCGATCGCTGACGCCCTGATCGACGCCCCCGACGATCACCTTTCGGTTTTGCCGCTCAGGTCCGCCGTGGCCCGCCCTCGCGAGATGCTGGCCTCCTCAGCCTGGTCGACGACATTGGCCCGGCTCCGTCGCGACTTCGACCAGGTCTTGATCGACGGCAGCCCGCTGTTCGCCGGCCTGAACGCAGTCGCCCTACCCCGGTCGATCGACGCGGCGATCCTGGTCCACAACCGCAAATTGACCGGCGACCGCGCCGTGCTCCGCGCCCGCGAAGTCCTCGAAGCGGGCGGCATTCCCCTCCTCGGGCTGGCCGAAACGTTTGTTTGAACCGGTTCCAGGAAATCTCAGCATGGCAGATCGCGGAATCGCAAATCGCAAAAGATTGCTTTGATGGATTTTCCTTTGCGATCTGCAATTTGCTATCCGCAATTTTTGTCTGTGATGGGCATCGTTCCGGAGTTTGGTGGGATCGCGGCGAGGAACAGGGAGGTTCTCCGTTGTACGAAGCCTATTTCGGCCTCAAGCCCCGGCCGTTCGGCGACTCTCCGGGCGGCCCGAGCGACGTCCCCCTGCCGAGCCGGGATGTGGTCCGACGCCGGCTCCGATACAGCCTGGATCAAGGGCGAGGACCGGCTCTCCTGGTGGGCCCCTCGGGCACGGGCAAAACCTTGCTGGCTCGTGCGCTCGGGGCCGACCTCGGGCTTCGGATGGTCCACCTGACGTTCCCGGTCATGCCCGCCGCCGACCTCGTCGCGTTCCTGGCCGACGAACTGGGGTCGCCGCCCGTTGCGGGTGGGGGCGGGACCGGCTGGAATGGGTCGATCCGCCGACTCAAAGCCGGGCTGGCGGCGGCGGTCGCCCGGGGTGATCGGCCTCTCCTGATCGTCGACGAGGCCCACCTGATCGAAGACCCGGCGACATTCGAGGTCCTTCGGCTGGTGCTCAACTTCGCCAGCGAGGGGCCGCCCGACCTCGCCCTGCTCTTGGTCGGTGGCCCCGAGGTTATGGCCAACCTGACGCCCTCGCTTGCGGATCGCCTGGCCGCCCGGTCGTTCCTGGGACCCCTGACCTTGACCGAGTCGTCAAGCTATTTGCTTGGTCGGTTGGAGGTCGCCGGGGCTTCGAGGCCACTGTTCGATCCCCCCGCGTTGGTCGAGTTGCACCGGGCCGCCGAAGGGTTCCCGCGCCGGCTCAACCGCCTGGCCGACCTCGCTCTCCTGATCGCCTACGCCGAGGGGCGCGAGGTCGCCGAGGAGTCGAGCGTGCTCGCCGCCGCCCTCGATTCGCCGTTCGACCTCCTGGCGGCCTGATTTCCGGGGTGGCGTCCGCCTGGGTTGCGTTCGCCCTTGCAAACGATGGCACGTGTGTTGCTCGTCGATGCGACGTCCGCTCCGCGAAGCGACGCCGACCGTCATGCTTCCGCCGCTTTTGGCGATCCAACCTGGGAGACCCGTTCATGGCTGCCACCAAGAAAGCGAAGCCCAAGGCGTCGGCTTCCCCGCCCGAGAAGAAACCCGCGACCGACTCCGCCTCGAAAGCCAAGCCCAAGCCGAAAGCCTCGAAGCCCGAAACCAAGGCGAAACCCAAGCCCGAGGCCAAGTCCAAGCCCAAATCTTCGGCTTCATCGTCGAAGTCGCACTCGTCCGAAGACACCTACACCGACCCCAAGCTCCGCGACCGGCTCAAGGAGGAGATCATGGCGGGCGAAAAGGGGGGTAAACCCGGCCAGTGGAGCGCCCGGAAGGCCCAACTCCTGGCGCATGAATACGAGAAGGCGGGCGGCGACTACAAGAACGGCAAGAAGAAGAAGACCGACGCTCAGCAACACATCGACTCCTGGACCGAAGAAGATTGGAAGACCTCCGACGGCAAACCCGCCGATCGCGAGGGGGGGACCACCCGCTACCTGCCCGAGAAAGCCTGGGAAGAGCTGACCCCGGCGGAGAAAAAAGCCACCAACGCCAAGAAGCAAGCGGGATCGAACGAAGGCAAGCAATTCGTCGCCAACACCGAGAAAGCCAAGGCCGCTCGGAAGTCCGCGTCGAAGTCGTCCCCTTCGGATTCGGCAACGAAGTCGAAACCGAAGGCCCAGGCCCAGGCCGAGCCGAAGGCCAAGGCTCAACCCAAGCCGAAAACCAAGTCGGCGAATCCCAAGGCCCGCAAAAAGTCTTCGGAATAAGCCTGCGGGGTCTCGGCCGGGGTTGGGCGGGACCGAGGCCTCATGGCCTGATCCCGATCGTCGCGGGTTGCCCGGCGAGCAGTTCGCGGAACGACGGGTCGCGATGCAGACTGGTCAGGTCGGGGTCGTCGCGGATCGTCGACGCCGCGACCCCCGATTGCACCGCTCGCCGGAGGTAGCCGATCGCTCGTTCGGAGAGGTTGGGGTCGGGGTGATGTTTGTCGTACAAGGCCAGGCTGCACGCCGCGTTGTACAGGCGGTTCGCCGTCGGGCTTTGAACCAGTCGATCGACATCCTCGACAACGGCGGGGTCTCCGAGCGACCCTCGGAGCCAGGCGCAAAGCTCGACGGCATCGACCCGGTTCGGGTCGCCTTCGAGGCACCGGAGCGCCAGGCGAAGCGACTCGTTGGGATCGCTCAACCGACGGAGCCGGGCCAGTCCGAGCAACGCCCCCGGGTGCTTCGGGTCGATGTCCAGGATCACCCGGAAGTCGGCCTCGGCGGAGGCTCGGCTCGCGACCGAATGGAGCGTCCCGCGAGCGATCCGGGGCAAAACGGCCTCGGGGTGCTCGGCGACCAGCTTGTCGAGCAGTCGCCCCGCTTCGTCCTTCCGGCCCGCCTTCCCGAGCGCCTCGCCCAGCGCGGCCTGGATGTCGACGTCGCGCCGCCCCTTGGCGACGGCTTGGGCCAGGTCGTCGACGGCGGCCGAGGCATCCCCCAACTCCAGGGCGACGAGCCCCCGGTTGGCCAGGGCGTCGACCATCGAGTCGTCGGCCTCCACCGCCCGGTCGTAGGCGGCCCTCGCTTCGATCAAACGGCCGACCCTCGCCAGGGCCAACCCTCGGTTGACCCACGGCCACGCGAATCGGGGAGACAGGACCGTGCAGACCGCGAAGTCGCCCGCCGACTCGGTGAACCGCTTCTGGTCGAAGTGGCAAAGCCCCAGGGCAAACCAGGGCCAGAACCCCTGGGGGCTCAATCCGGTTGCCTTGATCAGCGCCGCTTCCGCCCGGTCGGGCTCTCCTTTGGCCAAGAAGGCGGTACCTATAAGGTAATAGTCGCGGCCAGATGACGGCGAGATCGAGTCGCGGCGGGCTCGGTCCTCCGCGGCTCGATTCAGGTCGCCGATCTTGGCCAGATAGTTCGCCCGGTCGTCATAGAGCGTCAGGGTGGGGCTTGGGTCGATGGCCTCGGCCCGATCCAGCCAGGTGATCGCACGCTTGACCGCCCTGCGCTGTTCTTCGGGGGAATGGGTCCGGTCGGCCAGGTAGGTCCGGGCGCGGGCGACCAGCAAGATCACCTCGGCGAGGTCGCGGCGAACCTCGGTCTGCTCGTCGGCCGGCAAAGCGTCGAGCCAACCGCCCGTCGAACGCTTGTTGGTCGGGTCGATGGTGATCCCCGCCTGCTGGAGCGTTTCTTCGGCCAGGGTGATCCCCCGGCCCAGGGTTTCCGCCGGGCCGCCGACGGTGTTGAGGAGGAACTGGCACTCGGGGAACCTGGACTCGAACCCTTTGAGCCGGAGCCGGGCCGAGACGTTGGTCAGGTGATTGCTGACCGACCAGGTCGCCCCGCTCAGGCCGATGATCAGGGCGATCCCGACCAGGGCGACGCTCGAGGCGCCCGTGACCCGGGGGTTCCGCCGGAGCCACTTGCGGACCCGGCCTCGCAAGGTTGGCTCGGTGGTGTATTTGAGCGGTTGGTCGTCGAGGAACCGACGGAGGTCTTCGGCGAAGTCGCCCGCCCGGGCATGCCGGCGATCGGGGTCGGGGTGGAGGCATTTGCGGACCACGGCGTCGAGGTCGCGCGGCACGCTCGAGTTGAGCGAACGGAGCGAGGGCGCCCCCGCCCTCCGCTCGACGATCATCGCCCGGATCGTTTCGAGGATCGGCCGATTCGGCGCCGGCTCGGGGAACGGGCGATGGCCGGCGATCATCTCGAAGAGGATCAGCCCCAGGGCGTAGATATCCGACCGCTCGTCGACCTCCTCGGGACGGCAGGTTCCGTTGGGATGGAAGGCGTCGAGGTGCTCGGGGGCCATGTAAGGCAGGGTGCCCCCCATCCGGAATTTGTCGTTCTCGTCGGCCTTCGCCGAGGTGTCGGCCGCCAGGTTGAAGTCGAGGAGCATCGGCGTCCCGTCGGCGGCAATCAGGATGTTCGACGGCTTCAGGTCGCGGTGCATCAGGCCATGCGAATGCGCATGTTCGAGCCCTTCGGCCAGCCGGGCGACGATCCAGACGGCGGCCCGGACGAAGTTCGCCTCTCGCAAGAAGCAACGCGCCGGCTGCACGGGCTCGCGGTCGTCGTCCTGCTCCGGTTTGCTTCGGGGCCAGACTCGCTGGGCCGCCGCGATCGACCGGGACAACCGGGGAATCCGGCTCAAGAACGACGACCTCGAGGCCGTCGGCTTCTCGCCCTCGAAGATCCGAATCCCGAGCGGGTCGCTGTCGGGTCCATGCGCTTCGGCAAGCTCGGACTCGATCAGGTCATCCGGGCTGGCGGTCGAACCGGGCGGGGACTCGCCAAGCCGGTTCCATCGGAGCAACTTGAAGGAACCGACCTGCGACGACGGGTGATCTAGCGACCGCCTTCGGGGCGATTTCGGGCCGAGCTTTTCGCTCTGAGGGGGCCGTCCGATGGCGTCGAGCGCCTTGATCAAGCTCCGCTTCTCGCTCTCGAACCTCTGGGCCTCGGCGGCTTCGAGCACCTGGGCGAGGTTGGCCCCGCCGAAGTAGGGCATGCACATCACCCGAAGCCCGGTGATCGGGTCGTCGTGGACCGAGTGGATCGGGACGATGTGGGTGTGCTGGAGCCGGGCCAGGAGGTGGGGTTCGTCCCCTTCGGGCTTGGTGATCTTCAAGGCGACCAGGCGGTTGGCCAGGAGCGACTCCTCGGCGAGGAACACCCGGCCGAACGACCCCCGGCCCAGCTCGGAGAGCAGCCGGAACCCGGCGATCCCGTCGCCGATCTGGGGGAACGGGATGCCTTGACCGCCCTTGGGGGGCGATTCTCCCGCGTCGGGCTTGTCGGCGAGCTGAACTTGGATCGCCTCATCGAGGCCGCCGATCGTCCGTTCGGGGTCGAGGGAAACCGGGTCGCGGTCGGTGTGGATCGTGAACGCGGCCATCGGCGCGGCCAGCCCGCGCATCGACGATCGCGATGACGAGGGGGCGGCCTTGGCGGGCGGCCCGGCGAAAACCTTGGACCACGTTTGGGTCAAGTCGCCCGGGTCATGGACGGCGTCTTCGACTTTCAAGGACCGGCCTGGATTCCAATCCCAGCAAAGGTCGTCGTTGGGTTGGGTCAAAGGGGTCCTCCTGTCTTCGCTTCGCTTCCGGGTCAAAAACGGAATCCTAGCCCGCCGTGATCGGAGCGCGGCCTGCCAACTCAAGATTTCATAGGTTACGGGCCGGCGGTTGTCCAGCGATCCAGGGCCGATGGCTTCCCCGATGATGTCGCCAATCGACGCCTATATCGATGGAACCTTCCCGAGCATCTTCCGGGTCCGGGAAATCGAGGCGAAGCGGCCCGATCTCGCAGGTTTCCGCGAATGGCACATCGAGGAGACGGCGGCCAACCCCCGGCCTTGATTCGGTGCGAAAGCGGGTCGGGACCGCGAGTTGCCAACGTGCGATCGGTGACTTATGGTTGCAAAAGGAAAGCGGTGGTCCGGCCGGTTTTCCTCGACCGTCTTGTTGCCTCCCGATCGAGGAGTTTTCTGGTCATGGCCGTGTCCAATAGCCAAATCAGCGCGAGTCCCGGGTCGTCGTCGTCGATTTCGAGCGATGAGGCGACCGCCCGCCGCCTGGCTCGCGAGTTCTCGGCGCCTGTGGGCTTGCTCGACCCGCAGACCTTGATTTGGCGGGTCCGGCTCGGCCGCGAATGGGACAGTTTTCCCAGCGGCGACGCGAGCTTGACCGCGGTCCTGGCGTCGGGGTTGCTTTGGCACGGTCGGGTCGCGCTCTGGCGGCCGAGTCGCGTCTCGGGGCCTTGCTGGCTTTGCTTGCCGGTCCCTCGACCCGACGGCGGCGACGTGGTCGCCCTGGTGGGGTTCGCCGGTTCGCCCGATTCGGCGACCAACTGGGGGCCGTTCTGCCCCGAGCGGGCGATGAGGGCCTGGGGGCAGTCGGTGGCCGACGGCCTCCGGGGCGAAGCGTTCCCCCGCGTCGCGTCGGCGACCTCGCAGTATCGAAGCGAAGGCGGGGACCGGCTCCTGACCGCCCGCTTGATCCGACGACTCCGGGTGTCCGACCCCCCCGAGCGGTTCCAGGACCTCGCCCTCCAGGCCTTGCGATCCGCGCTCAAGGTGGCGGCGGTCGCCTGGGTCCCGTCGCAGGCCAACGAGCCGACCGTCGTCGTCGGCGAGGTCAAAGGGATCGTCGACAAGGACTACCGCTGGTTCGTCCCGCTCGACCGGCCCGACAGCATCCTGCTCAACAACGAGCCCGACCCGCACAGCCCCGCCGGAATCCGGAGGGCCGTCGCCGTGGCCGCCGATGCGCAAACCCCGATCGGCTGGATCGTCGCGGTCAACCCGGTCGACGACCGCCGGTTCGCCGCGCCCGAGGTCGAGCTGATCCGCCCGGTCGCGTCGCTCGTCGGCACCCAGAGGACCAACGGTCGGCTCTACGGCGAACTCAAGGAGCTTCTCTTCGGCGTGATCCGGTCGCTGACCTCGGCCATCGACGCCAAAGACCCTTACACCTCGGGGCACTCCGAGCGGGTCGCCCGGATCGCCGTCAGGCTCGCCGAGGAACTCGGGCTTTCGGCCAACGAGCGCGGCGACCTCTACCTGATGGGCCTGCTCCACGACGTCGGTAAGATCGGGATCAACGACAGCTTGCTCAAGAAGATCGAGCCGCTGACCCCCGAGGAATACCGGATCATCCAGTCGCACGTCAGCATCGGCATGCATATCCTATCCGACCTCAAGAAGCTCCATCACCTCCTGCCGGGCGTCGCCCACCACCACGAGAACTACGACGGGACCGGCTACCCCGACCGCTTGAAGGGGGAGGCGATCCCGCTCTCGGCCCGAATCCTCGCCGTGGCCGACGGGTTCGACGCGATGTCGAGCACCCGCCCTTACCGAAGGGGGATGACCCCGAGGGCCATCGACGAGATCCTCCGTAAAGGCGCCGGGGTCCAGTGGGATTCCCGGGTGGTCGACGCCCTGTTCGCCTGCCGCTTCGACCTCGAACAGATCCGCCAGAAGGGGCTGGGCGAAAGCCTCCAGCGGGCCATCAATGACACCGTTGGCCGTTCTTGACCAAGGGCTGGCGACGAGTCACGACGATCGGATCGAGCCCGAACCCGGCCCGGTCGGAGCGGCGCGGTTGAGCGTGGGGGTGGGAATCCCCCGGAATTTCCGGTCGACCTGGATTCGGAACGCGGTCCGGGCGTCGTCGCGGAGCCGACGCTCGATCTCGGGGTCGCGTTGGTCGGTGGTGGCCAATCGCCCCGCGATGTAGGCCGGCAAGTCGGGGAGCGGCGACCGGGTTTGCGCGAAGACGCGGGTTTGCCAGAGCGTCCGGCCCCGGAGCGTCAGGACGAACTGGCCGTCGATCTGGGTCGCCCGGTTGTTCGACTGGAGGTAAAGCCCGTCGGTCGACTCCACGACCTTGCTCGAAGCCAGGTAGGCGGCGTGGGCGGTCCAGACCTCGGCCCACTGGGATGATCCTGAGGGGGCCAACAAGTACCCCCGCCTCGCGAGCGCTTCGGCCCAGATCGGCGTCGCGAAGCGGTCGATCCCGGCGCCGTTTGCGTCGACGACGGGCGCGACGGTCGCCCCGAATCGTTCGACGGCCTCGGTGACGATGGCTCGGGCGTCTTCCCGAATCCGGTCGGCGACGGGGCATCGGGCCAGGCGTCCGCCCCGGCCGTGCGCCCGAGCGGCGAGCTTGAACGCTTCGATCCCCCGGCCCGCCTTGAGGGCGATCTGCGCGAGGTCGCGGTCGGTTTCGGCCTGACGGGTGGCCGTCACCTCGACCTTGGCCTGGATCGCATCGCGGAGCGTCGCCAGGGCCGGGTCGTGCTTGGCCCGGTCGGCCAGGATCAGGGCCTCGCCGACCGCCGGGTCGACCGCCAGCTTGTCGAGCGCGGCGAGTCGGGCCTCGACCTCGTCCCGGTCGGCCCGGTCTCGGCGCTCGATCAGGGCGTCGAGCCGACGCGAACCCCCGGCGTCGACCTGGCGAGCCAGGGTGAGCGCGGCCTCGATCTCCCGGAACGCCTCGCCCGTGTTGCGGATCGATTCGGCCTCGTCGCTCGCCGCGATCAGGTGACGGATGACCTCCTCGCGATCCGACCGGCCCTTCGCCTCGATCCTCCCGACGGTCCACCAAGTCGCCAGGCCCACCAACGCCACCGACCCCAAGGCCAAGGCCCACCGGAGCCTTCGCTTCGAGGCGAGCGTCAAGCCCCTTCGTCTCGACCGCCGTCCCCCGATCGCATCTGGGCGGAGGTCCCGGCGTGCCCGAGGTCGGATGGCCCGAGGAAGGTAAGGGACCTCGACCAGGGTCGAGCAAGCGGGGCAGATCACCTCGCGCCCGGGCGTCAAGCCGGTCGGCGCGATCGGCTGGCCACACTCCGGGCAGGCAAAGTTCCCGCGTCCGCTCATCGTCGCCCGCGCCTCCTGGTCCCGGACTGATCTGATCCACTCCGCTCGGCGTGACCACCGCTCACAATAGCATCAGCGACAATGATAGCCGACCGCAACGGTCGATTTCCTGGGATGTCGCAAATTCCCCACAATTGTCAGTGCCAGGTCGAACGGAAGTTCCACGCGCGAACTTTTCCCTCCAGCCATGCATCGACTTGATTGTCGCCACGAGGGGCTGTACCCTGAATATGTGACGAAAGTGATACGGTTCGGCCACCTGTCGCGGGAGATCCTCTCATGCTCGCCTTGGTCGCCCTGGCTTCGATCTTGATCGCCGACGCCCCGATCAACCCCCCGTTGACCGACCCGGCGTCGGTCCAGAAGGCGTACCAGGAGGCCCGAAGCGGTTCAAGACGCTCGTCCGACGACCAGGTCCGCCTGGCGTACTGGTGCGAGGCCCACGGCTTGCCCGCCGAGCGGATGAGGCACCTCACGCTGGCATTGCTGGCCGACCCAGGCAACGCCGCCGCCCGGGGGTTGTCGGGGCTGGTCAACCGCGACGGCCATTGGATGAGGCCCGAGGCCGTCGCCGAGCGGCAGCGGACCGACGCCGCCCTCGCCGCGACCCTGGCCGAGTACGACACCAAACGATCCGCCACCCCCTACATCGCCGACGCCCAGTTCTCCCTGGGCCTCTGGGCCGACGATCGAGGGCTCAAGGATCAAGCCAAGGCCCACTTCACCGCCGCCATTCGGCTCGACCCGGCCAAGGACGCCGCCTGGAAGCGTCTCGGTTACGTCAAGCACGACGGTCGATGGATGACCGACCACCAGATCACCCTCGACAAGGCCGACGCCGAGGCCCAGAAACTCGCCGACCGGAAGTGGAAGCCCCTCCTCGAAAAGTGGAAGGCGCAACTGTCGAGGCCCAGCCAGAAGGCCGGGGCCGAAGCGAATCTTTTGGGACTGACCGATCCCCGAGCCGTTCCAAGCGTCGGTAAGGTTTTTATCGCTTCCGATCCCGACCAAACTCGGGCCGCCCAACTCCTCGGCCAGATCGACGCGCCTGGGGCTTCTCGAGGCTTAGCTTATCTGGCGGCCTTCGGGACCTCGGCGGAAACTCAACGGGTTGCGACCGAGACCCTTCGCCGTCGCGACCCTCGCGAGTACGCGAACTTGCTTATTCCGTTCATCCACAAACTCATCAGGTATGAGGTGAAACCGGTCGGCGGCCCGAATTCACCCGGAGTCTTATATGTTGAGGGTCAAAAGGCCAATGTGAGGCGGCTTTATGAACCAAGATCCCTGATTCAGCCCACCGACCGGATTGCGATCGATCGGTTCGGCCAACCCGTGGTCGAACGGGAGCTTTCCTCCTGGGCTTATTCCAAGGGCGGTCGCCCATTCAACCCCGGAACCCTGACCGGGATCGGCACCTCTTATGATGACTTCTACACCGCGAACAACCTCCTCCTTGGAGATTTGACGACCTCCTCCGGCGGGTCGCCGCGGTTGCACATCAACACGCAACTCGACCCGACGACGGCCCGGTTCGAAGCGATGGCCAGAGGTTCGAGTTCGGTCAATGACTTGGCGGCCGGGGTGCGGTCCATTCAGAAGACGAATTCGGCGGGAAATCATCAAGCCCACGCGGCTTGGATCAGCCCGACCGGGATGCTCTTGTCGAACGGCGCCCAGATCGACCCGAGGGACGCCGCCCAAAGAACCACGGCGGAGTTTCCCCTAGCACAGGCGGTCGACGAATCCTTCAGGTCGGCCTTGGCCTCTCAACAGCAGTTGAACAACGACGTGGCCCAGATCGAGCGGCAAAATCGGTCCATCCAGACGATGAATGATCGAGTCGTCGGCATCTTGAACAATGCCACCGGCCAGAACCTGTCCGACGATCGCTCCGTCTGGGAGCGGTGGTGGGTCGATCTGCTCGGATATGCTTTCGTGGCGGGGCAGAGCGAGGTCAATCCGACCTTCGTCGAGGTGATCCCCTCGGGCTACCAACCGGAGGTCAGTCCCTCGAACGTCGTCCGGCAAGGCCTTTATGTCAGCGGGATTAGTTGCTTTGGCGCCGGGACGGCCGTGCAAACGTTGACCGGCCCCCAACCGATCGAGACGCTCAAGGTAGGTGACCTGGTCTTGTCGCAGAGCACCAGTACCGGCGCCTTGGGATATCAGCCGATCCTGGTAACGCACCACAACCCGCCTAGCTCTACGTTCCGGATCAAGCTGGGCAATGACGTGATCGTGGCGAGCCACTTTCACCGCTTCTGGGTGGCGGGTCGAGGCTGGGTGATGGCCCGAGACCTCAAGGCGGGCGACCCGGTTCGGACCTTGGGGGGCATCTGGGCGGTCGACTCGGTCGAGGCGGGCAAGGTCGAGCTGGTTTATAACCTGGATGTGGCCGAGGATGCCGACTTCTTCGCCGGCGACTCCGCCGCCCTGGTCCACGACAACACCTTGCCCGACACCCGATTGGTCCCGTTCGACACCCCGGCGGCGACGACCTTGAAGGGGGTCGCGGCTCGCTGAACGGAACGGTCCTGGATCAGCCGGTCACGACTCGCCGAGCGTGACCGGCACTTGGAGGGTCTTTCCGCCTCGGACAATGGTGAGGACGACCTGCGAGCCGGGGGGGTGTTTTTCGACCTCGGCGAGGAGGTCGTCGGAGGTCCGCACCGGCTTGGCGTCGACGGCGGTGATCAGGTCGGCGGATTCGAGGTCGGGGCGACTGAAGATCATGTTTCCCCGGACGAACCTGCGGATCTGAGGCGGCCTGAGCCCGGCTTGTTCGGCGGGTCCGCCCTCGGCCAGGGCCACCACCAGTAACCCTTTCGAGGTGACCATCACTTTGGTCAGGCCAAGATCAGCCCGGATGACCCGGCCTTGCTCGATCAGGGGGCGGAGGATGCGCTTGATCGAGCCGATCGGGACGGCGAAGCCGATCCCCGACGACTGGCCGACCTGGCTCAAGATCGCCGTGTTCATCCCGATCACCTCGCCTCGGGGGTTCAGGAGCGGACCCCCCGAGTTTCCCGGGTTGATCGCGGCATCCGTCTGGATGATCCCCTTGATCTTCCGGCCGTTCTTGGCCTGGATTGACCGGTCGAGGCTGCTGATGATCCCTGTGGTCAAGGTCCGCTCCAAGCCGAACGGGTTGCCGATGGCCAGGACCTTCTGGCCGACCACGAGGTTCGTCGACTCGCCTAGGGGGAGTGGGGTCAAGGCGTCGGCGGCGACCTTGACCTGGATCACGGCCACGTCGCTCGTCGCGTCGGTGCCGACGATGGTAGCCTCGCGGCTCGAACCGTCGGGCAAGGTGACTTGCAGCGATTCGGCCCCTTCGACGACGTGGAAGTTGGTCAGAATATGCCCCTGGCGATCAATCACGAACCCCGACCCCGACCCGCTCGACGTCGCCTCGTCGCCGAACATCCCCAGCGAAGAGGCGGCCGTGGTGATGTTGACCACCCCCTTGTTCGCGGCGGCATACACCCGGATGTTGATCTGCTCGTCGGCGTCGGAAGCGCGAATCAGGTCGTCGGGGATCGCCGGCCTCGGGGTCTCTGGGGCGAAGTAAGGCTCGACCGTCGCTGGTCGTCGAGCCGGGATTGGGATCGCCGAGGCGACCGCTCTCCCCTCGTCCGAGGCGACCGCCCGGTCCGCTGGCCGATCCGCTTTCGACCGCCCGTCGAGCCATTGCCGGGTAACGACGAAGGTGACCAAGATCGCTAGGAGATACCGGCTCGCCGTTCGCAACCCTTCCATCGTTCGACCCTCCTTCGATCGACTCTCTCGCAGTGAGGGCACACCCTCCGGGGTTTCGCCTCGATGGCAGTATAGCAAGAGATCCAAGCGAAGAGGCCGGGATCGCCCTGATGGCGGCCCCGGCCTCGACTGGTTTCGTTCATCGTCATTGGCGGAGGCCGGATCGGTCAGCGTTCCGGCATCGCCTGGGTTGCGACGAGCTTCTCGGCTTGCTTAAGGTCGACGCCGTTGGCTTTGGCGAGCTTTTCGCCGAACTCGGCGTTGGCCCGGTGGAAGTGGCCGACCATCTTGGCCACGATGTCACGGTTCTTGACCTTCTTGAACAGGCCGGTCAAGTTCTCGATCAAGTGCTGGCGGTCGGTCGGGCTCATCGACAGGTAATGCTCGCCCGCCTGCTTGTAGTCTTGCGGGTCCCTGTTCGTCACGAATTTGTTGCCGAGGAAGACCCCCACCTCTTTCGACTTGGGGTCGGCCACGAGCCGGTCGGGGCGTTTGGTGCTTGGCGAGTAATTGATGTCACCCTTGCGAGTGGCGTGGTCGCTCCGGCCGTTCTGGTTGTCGTTGGCGATCGGGTGGCGGGGCTGGTTGATCGGCAACTGCTGATAATTGGCCCCCAACCGGTAGCGCTGGGTGTCGGCATAGGAGAAGTTTCGCCCCTGGAGCAGCCGGTCCTCGGACGACTCGATCCCCGGGACGTAGGCCCCGGTGTTATAGGCAACCTGCTCGGTCTCCTCGAAGAAGTTGTCCGGATAGCGGTTGAGCGTCATCTTGCCGACGGGCTGGAACGGGACGATCGACTCGGGCCAGATTTTGGTGGCGTCGAGGGGGTCGAAGTCGAACTTGCGGAGGTCTTCGGGCTTGACGACCTGGACCCGCAGTTCCCACGACGGGTAGTCGCCGTTCTTGATCGCTTCGTAGAGGTCGTGGGTCTGGGCGGCGGGCTCTTCCCCGGAGACGGTCTTGGCCTCGGCGTCGGTGAAGTTCTTCAGCCCTTGCATCGACTGCCACTTGTACTTGACGTAGACGACCTCGTCCTTGGCGTTGACCCACTTGAAGGCGTGGACGCCGAAGCCGTCCATCTTCCGGAAGCTGGCCGGCGTCCCCTGGTCGGCGAAGAGGTAGGTCATCATGTTGGTCGACTCGGGGACCGCCGAGAAGAAGTCGAAGAACCGCTCCGGCTCCTGGACGTTGGTCACCGGCGACGGCTTGAGCGCGTGGACCAGGTCGGGGAACTTGATCGCGTCGCGGACGAAGAAGACCGGGATGTCGTTGCCGACGAGGTCGTAGTTCCCATCCTCGGTGTAGAACTTGACGGAGAACCCCCGGACGTCGCGCGCCGAGTCGGCCGAGCCGGAGGGCAGGACGACCGTCGACAGCCGGGTGAACACCGGCGTCTTGATCCCCGGCTTGGCCAGGAACGCCGCCTTGGTCAGCTTGGAAACGTCGTCGGTGACGACGAACTCGCCGTGCGCCCCGACCCCCCGGGCGTGGACGACCCGCTCGGGGATGCGCTCGCGATCGAACCGGGCGATCTTCTCGATCAGGTATTCGTTCTCCAGGAGCGTCGGCCCTTCGGGACCGGCGGTCATCGAACGGTCGTCGCTGCCGACCGGCCGTCCGGTGTCGTTGGTCAGGTTCGGCTTCTTCTCCCCCGCCGGGGCGTTGCCCGGGACGATCGGGGGCGTCTGGCCCCGTGCCGTGCCGGCCGCGACCAGGCTGAAGGCGAACGCCGCCATCAAGGCGGGAAACCGCCCCTGCCGACTCCGAATCATCGAGGGGAACTGATTTCTCCCCATCTGCGCATCGAGTTGCATAAATCCGTCTCTCGCTAGGTTTCCGAATGGGACAGGCTCGTCGAGGGAATCTCGACTCGATCAGGAGTCGAGCTTCGGGCGTGTCATAATGCTCTTGGATAACGCAGATGCCATACCGGGCCGACCCGATTGGATCGACCTCCGCCCGGAATCGAGCTTGGGGCGACACGGGTGTAGCTTTCGAATCTGGAGACTCCCCGAAATCAAGAATAGCAAATTGCAGGATTGCAAATCGCAAAGCATTGAAGAATTACGCTTTCCGATTTTTTTGCGATTTGCAATCCGAATCTCCAGAAACGAAAGCGATACCCGTGTGACACCTCGACGATGGGGCGTTCCCGGTCGGTCCTGGACGCGGACTGGTGGATGATGGCAAAATGAATGTCCTTTCCGCGTCGATTCGCGACGAGATCGACGCCGATCCGACCTGAGCCCAATCCGTCCCCCTTCCCGTCGCCTTGGAGTCCGCCGATGTCTCAGTTCGCCTCGAAACGGTGGTCCTCGCTCGCCCTCGGGGTGGCCCTGGCCGCCCTCGCGTCGTCTCGGGTGCATGCTCAGGTCGACCCGGGGTCGTCGACCGCCCGGCTGAAGGCCGCCCCGGGCCTGGGAGCGACCTTGTTCGCCTCCGAGCCGATGGTCAACAACCCGACCAACATCGACGTCGACTCCCGGGGGCGGGTCTGGGTGACCGAAGGCTTGAACTACCGGATGACCCACCTCGGCAAGCCATTCACCAAGGTCGAGGAAGCCGACCGGATCAAGATCCTCGAAGACACCGACGGCGACGGCAAAGCCGACAAGGTGACCGTCTTCGCCGACCACATCTACCCGATCCCGATGGGCCTGGCCGTCGAGGAGAAGTACGACAAGGCCGGGAAATACATCGGGGCCAAGGTCTACGTCGGCAACAGCCCCGACCTCCTCGTTTTTGAAGACACCGACGGCGACGACAAGGCCGACAAGCGTTCGGTCCTCCTGACCGGCTTCGGCGGGGTCGACAGCGACCACGGCGTCCACGGGATGACGTTGGGGCTCGACGGTCGGCTCTACTTCACCCACGGCGACGGCTGCTGCTCGTTCGAGGCCAAGGACAACTCGCACAACCCCCGGAACTTCGACGTCACCGACGCCTCGGGCCGGCACGTCCAAAGCTCGAACCTGGCCAACACCCTCCGGGTCGACCGCGACGGGACCAACTTCGAGATCCTCGCCGACCGCCAGCGGAACAACTACGAGACCAGCTTGAACGCATTCGGAAATGCCTTCACGTCGGATAACGACGACGACGGCAATCGAGGCTGCCGCGTCATCTGGGTCATGGACGGGGCGAACTACGGCTACCGGACCCCCGGCTCCCCCCGGCACTGGGGCGAGGAAACCCCCGGGATCACCCCCAAGCTCGTCGGGACCGGCAACGGGAGCCCGTCGGGAATCGCAGTCTATGAAGGCTCGCTGCTCGGCCCCAAGTACCGAGGGGGGCTGTTCGAGGCCGACGCCGGGTCGCGCCAGATCAACTTCTTCCCGATCGAGCGGCACGACTCAAACTTCCGGACCAAGTACGAGGTCCTCCTGAGCAGCGACGACCCCTGGTTCCGCCCGATCGACGTCACCGCCGCGCCGGATGGCTCGGTGTTCGTCGCCGACTGGTACGACGCCGCCGTCGGCGGGCACAACTTCCGAGACCAGGACACCGGCCGGATCTACCGGGTCGCCCCCCAGGGGCACGCCCTCGCCAAGCCTCGCCCCGACTTCGCCACCGTGCCCGGCCTGATCGCCCTGTTGCGGTCGCCCGTCGTCGCCTCGCAGGACGCCGCCCGCCGGAGCCTGATCGCCCGAGGCGACGAGCCCGAGGTGAAAGCGGCCTTGAAGGCCCTGTTCAACTCCGGCGACTCGATCAATCGCGCCCGGGCCTTGTGGGCCCGCCATGCGATCGAGGGCGATCCCGCCGCCGTGGCTGCGCTGAGTGACGGCGAACCGGCGATCCGAGAGCAGGCCGTCCGCATCCTCGGCCGGGACCTCAGCCGGATCGGCACCGTTGCGTTCACCAAGCCCGAGGCCAAGCGGCCCCCCGCCGCCCAGAAGCACCTCAAGGCCCTGCTCCCGATGGCGACCGACGCCGACGCCGGGGTCCGCCGCGAGCTGATCCTCGCGTTCCGTTGGTTGCCGACCGCCGAGGTCTCCGACGCCCTGGCCACCCTGGTCCGAGGCTGGGATGGGGCGGACCGCTGGTACCTTGAAGCCCTCGGCCTCGCCCTGGGCGACCGAGAAACCCCGTTCCTCGCCGACCTCTTCGACAAAGGGCCGTTCGGCCCGATGGCGCCTTCGATCGAGCGCGACGGCCAGAACGGCGCCGTCGCCTTGCCTCCGTTCTTCCCCGCCGACCGCAACGAGTCGTACATCGCCTCCGGGACGCCCGACCGGTCCGCCACCCCCTTGAGCAAGCTGATCGGCCTGGCCTGGCGAATCCACCGCCCCGAGGTCATCCCTTCGCTCCGCAAGGCCCTGCCGAGCCTGGCCGCCCCCGAGTTGCAGCAGGCGTTCGACGACGCCTTGGTCCAGATCGACGACAAGGCCGCGGCCACCTTGATGGCCGAAGTGGCGAGCCAGACCACCGACCCCGGTCGTCGGGCGAGCCTGACGGCCTCGATCGCCCGCAAGCTCGGCGGCTCGTGGCGGGACGCCCGGACGGACGGCTCGGTGGTCAACCTGATCCAGTCGAGCCTGCTCGACCCCGCCACCCGGGTCGGCGGGATCGCCTTGGCCGTCGCCAGCTATGACGCCCGCTATGGCCCGGCCTTGATGGGCTTCGCCCAGGACGACAAGCAAACCGAGGACGTCCGGGTCGCCGCGATCGAGGCCGTGGGGCGGATCAGGCCGCCGAAGACCGCCGAGTTCCTCGACGGAGTGATCGCCCAAGCCATCGCCAAGGGGGCGTCCACCCCGCTGGCCCAGGCCGCCGTCCGGGCCTTGCCCGACGTCCGCAACGCCAACCCGCAGCTCCTCGTCTTGATCGCCGCGACCGACACCCCGCTCGGCCTCCGCCGTGAAGCCTTGCGGACCTACGCCCGAGCCAAGAACGGCGGCGGTCGCCGAGTCCTCGAACTGGCCCGAGGCGGCAAGCTCCCCGACGACCTCAAGAGCGAGGCGACCTTGATCGTCCACAACGACGCCGACCGAGGCGTCCGGGCCGAGGCCGCCGAACTCCTGCCCGCCCCCAAGGCCGCGTCGGGCCGCGCCTTGCCGCCGATCGCCGAGCTGGCCCGCCGCGACGGCAACGCCGAAGCCGGTCGAAACGTGTTCTTCCGGGCGGCAAGCTCGGAGGGGGTCGCGTGCGGGTCGTGCCACCGGGTCCAGGGGCAAGGCCGGTGGGTCGGCCCCGACCTCTCGACGATCGGCACGAAGTACGGCAAGGACGAGCTGATCCGGTCGATCCTGTATCCCTCCGCCGCGATCGGCTACAACAACAAGACCCACGCCTTGGCGATGGCCGACGGCCGGGTTCTGTCCGGGTTGGTCGTCGAGGAAAGCCCCGACCGGATCATCCTCAAGACCGCCGAGGGTAAGCGGGAAACCGTCTCGCCCAAGGACGTCGAGGACCACAAGATCAGCGAGGTCTCGCTGATGCCCGAAGGATTGGTCGCGTCGATGACCGACCGCGAGTTCGTCGACCTCGTCGCCTATCTGTCCACCCTCCGCCAGCCGGTAAGCATCGTCGGCCAGTACCAGGCGATCGGGCCAATCCCGCTGGCCGAGGGCGGCACCCTGCCCTCGCCGAAAACCCCCGCGACCGGCAAGAAGCTCGCCTGGCGCCGCCTGATCGCCGACGCCGAAGGGCAGGCCGACCTCGCCGCCGTCGCCGGCCCCGACGCCAGCAAGGGGGCTTACCTCCACGTCCCGGTGATGGCCCCCGAAGACCTCCAGGCCCGGTTGGTGATCGACACCCCGGCCTCGTTCAAGGCGTACCTCGACGGGGTGGAACTCACCCTCCCCGCCGCCGCCTCCGACCCCAACACGCCCCGGTCCGTCCCGATCCGCCTGTCGGCCGGGGAGCATGACCTGACGCTCCGGATCGCGGGCGGTACCTCTTCCGTCGGGGTCGTCACCACGATCGTCGCCGCCAAGCCGGTCGAGTTCCGGGCCTCCGACGCCGCCAGCGTGTCGGAGCGCTGAGAATCCGGTCGCCCCGGTCGAGTCCCCCCAAAGCCTCGACCGGGGCGCCGTTTGATGATCAAATCCCTCGAAGACTGATGTTTCCGAGGTGAATCGCCACTTCCGGCCCGGGCGCACGTTATACTAGCCGAAGAAGCCCGACCATTTTCCAAAGCCGGTGGGGCTGAGGTCATCTTGGGACGATCCGAGCCTCGAGGCGCCGACGTGGCCGATTTCGCCGAGCGCGGCATTGATGACAACGTGGTCGCAACCCCCGTGGTTTCGAGCCGCACCATCGCCGTGGCGATCCCTTGCTTCAACGAGGCCGGAGCGGTGTCGGCGGTGGTCGAAGCCTGGCGATTGGCCCTGCCCGAGGCCGAGATCGTGGTCTTCGATAACAACTCCAGCGACGGAACGGGCGCGGTGGCCCGCCGGATCGGCGTCCGGGTCGTCGAGGTTCGCGAGCAGGGCAAGGGGTACGCCGTCCGCGCCATCTTCGAGGACTTGGGCGACCGAGACGTCGTGATCCTGGTCGACGGCGACGGGACCTATCCCGCCGAGGCCGCCCGCCAACTGATCGAGCCGATCCTCCAAGGGCGGGCCGACATGACCGTGGGCGCCCGCCACCCCATCGAGGCCCCCGGGGCGATGACGCCGGTCCGAGGCCTGGGCAACTGGCTGATCACCGCCGCGTTCCGGGCCTTGATCGGCCCCGGGACGCGCGACCTCCTGTCGGGCTACCGAGGGTTCAGCCGCCACTTCCTCGAAGTCGTCCGCCCCTGCTCCGTCGGCTTCGAGATCGAGGCCGAGATCGCCGGCCAGGCCATCGCCCGAGGGCTCCCCTGCGTCGAGATCGACGTCGAGTACCGCCCCCGGATCGCCGGGACCGCCTCCAAGCTCCGGGTCTTCCGCGACGGCTGGCGAATCCTGTCCGCCATCCTCCGCCAAAGCCTCCTCTGGCAACCCTGGCGCCCCTTGTCGATCCTCGCCGGGTTGGTGGGATTGAGTGGAGCTGCCCTCAGGGCCGTTGCCGGTCAACTCGGAAAAAGTATGCTGGCCGTCTGGTCGGGCTGGATCATGATAACCGCCGTGGCGCTGCTCGCCGTGGCCGCCATCTCGGCGATTGTGTGGAAGACCCCTCAGCGATGAGCTGACAGCCCCGTTGTTCCGCTCGTCTGGTCCCGACGTAGGAGTGACCCTATGGCGACCTTCGCAGAACTTGGTATTGATTTCCCTCTCTTCGAAGCTCCTGCTGACCATGTACGATACTTTGCTGGGTTGGCCGTTTGTACGGAATGCAAAGAACGCCGGGAGTGCTTTGGCGCGGGCACCCATACCGTTTGGAAAGGGAAATGTCTCTCCTGCGGGACCCAATCAGAACAATCCGGAGAGCAACGCAACGCTGGGGGAAATTTCATCTGTCAAACTTGCGGAACAACCATCACCGCTTCGAGGTTGATTCCAGTCACTTTGCCGTTTTTCGTCTGCTGTAAGTGCATTCGAGTTGAGGAAATGGTGATACCCAAGGACACCGAGTTTGGAATGGTCGGGGAAGAGAACGCGGTCAAAGGAGTGACCGATGGAGTCCCCGGATTGGTCACGGACCAATTCGAGGTCATCCCAACCGACGACGATGATTGGGATGCCGCGACCGATCCGACCGAGCAAAATCGCTATAAAGCGGCTATAATCCCCAGCGAACAGCTTTGGGAGCTGCTACGCACACCTGATTACGGTTCTTGGCAGGGTGGCATCTGGTTATTTTGTTGCAGCCGACCGATGACTTATTTGGGGCATTGGCTCGATCTGGTAAATTTAATAAAACCGGAAGACCCCGACGTCTTGTTCAAGAGTATCTGGTCCACGATGGGTTCCGACGAACCTTGGACGGCCAAAGATTTTGAGACAAATGACCCCGAGATGTACGCCTTCCGCTGTCGTCAGTGTGGTCGCCTTCGGGCGAACTTTGATATGAGTTAATTCTTCGCTTGCATGTTATGGAAGTAATTGAATCGTAAGGATCTATCCAGGCCCATCCACCACGACGCTGGACTACCGCGTTCGGTTGGATTAGCATCGGCGGGCCGGTTGGGGGTTTGGTGGCAAGCCGCTTGATGGATCGATCCAGCTTGATTGGGGTGTCGACGTGGTTCAGGATCATGGCTTGAGCGATGGCGTCGGGGCGATGAAGCCCTCGGGGGTCGGCCCCCCTCGGTGGGCCTGGGTGACGTTCGTCATCCTGTTCGCCATGAATTTGCTCGATTATACCGACCGGAACATCCTGACCTCGCTCCGCGACCAGATCCGGGGCGACATCCCGTCGATCAGCAATGAGCGATGGGGGCTTCTGGCGACGATCTTCCTGGTCAGCTACTCGGTTTTCAGCCCGGTGATGGGTTGGCTGGGGGACAGGTACCGGCGGACCTGGCTCCTGGCTGCGGGGGTGGGGGTTTGGAGCCTGGCGACGGTGGCTTCGGGCCTGGCCCGCGACTATGGCCACCTGGCGCTGGCCCGGAGCATCCTCGGGATCGGCGAGGCGACTTATGGGGTGATCGCGCCGACGATCCTGCTCGACCTGTTCGACCGCGAGCAACGCTCCAAGCTGATGTCGGCGTTCTACCTGGCGATGCCCTTGGGGGCGGCGATGGGGATCATGCTCGGGCCTCTGATCGCCAGCAAGACGGGCTGGCATTCGGCGTTCTTCATCGTCGGGGCTCCGGGGTTGGTGGCGGCGTTCGTCGTCCTGTTCCTGCCCGACCCGGTCCGAGGCGCGACCGAGGCGGTCGACCCCGACCGGCTCCGCCAGCACGAGACCGCCGGGGCGACCCGCGAGGACTACGTCGACCTGATGGTCAACTCGTCGTACACCTACTCGGTGTTCGGGATGGCCGCTTACACCTTCGCCATCGGCGGGCTATTGATCTGGATTCCCAACTACCTGTTCAGCACTCGGGGGTTCGACCAGGTGAGGGCCGGGCAGATTTTGGGGCTGGTCACTTTCGGCGCGGCGATCGTCGGGATGATGACCGGAGGTTGGCTGGCCGACCGCCTGGCCAAGACCAGGCCGGGGGCCTTGTTCGTCGTGCCCGGGGTGGCGATGATCCTGTCGATCCCGTTCGTGGTCGTCGCCCTCCTGGCGAAATCCGAGGCCATGATCTACGGGGCGATCTTCGCGGCCGAGGCCCTGATGTTCGTCAATACCGGGCCTTGCTCGGCGATCATCGCCAACGTGGTCCAGCCGAACATGAGGGCGGCGGCGTTCGCGGTCTCGACGTTCGCCGTCCACTTCCTCGGCGACATCTGGTCTCCCTGGCTGATCGGCAAGGCCGCCGACCTCTTCGGCGACCCGATCACGATGAAAGGCTCGGTCGGTCGCGTCCTGGCGAGCCTCGGGGCGATTCCCACCCAGGTCGAAGGCCAGAAACCCGAGAACATCGTCGCCGGCTTGCTGTTCATCACCCCGGCGCTTCTCTTGTCGGGGATCGTCCTGCTGGCGGGAGCCAGGCACCTCCCACGCGAGATGGCCCTGATGCGGGCCAAGCTCAAAGCGGCGCCGGGTGGGCAGACGGCGGCGACGGCCCCGGTTCGAGTGTGATCGACCGGGAGAAACGGACGATCGTGGACGGCAGGGTTTCACTCGGCGTCGGGCGAAGGAGGCGAAAGATGGGAGGGCCAGTCGCATCCGTGCTCCTGCCGAGACCCCTGACCGATCCCGATCGATACTTCCTCCGAAAGCTGATCGACCTGGAAACTCGGACGATCGGTAGCTTTGATAATCCGTTCGATTGGAGCACCGGGTTAGCGGAATGGAAGGGTGAGTTCCTCCCGCAAGTCGCCGAGGAATTCGGGTTTTTCCCGGAAGATGGAGTCGAGATATCTGCGTTCTGTAATGGTCGAGAAGCCCATCGAACGCTCGGCGAGTTTTGTGCGATACTGGCCGAGCGATTCGGCGGCATCATCGACTTCCATGGCGCCCTTTGGCCGTCCACCCCCGTGGACGATTTGGTAGACATATCGAATGCCGAGTGGAGCGTGATCAAGCCGCATGTCGACGCCATACTTTGCAAGCTGCCCGGTCGAGTCGTGGAGCTTATGTACGAAACAGGGGGCGGTCGCCAGTGGGCTTGCCATTTCGGTGACACGACTTTTACGCGAGCCTGGTTGCAACACCCCGACTTTCGAATGATCAAATGAGCTAACTGGTCTTGCCGCCACTTGTGGCGTCAATTCGGTCCAGGGGGTACGGCCATGATAAATCTCAAGTCTGTGGTCCACGTCGATCCCGGGACACCCCCTGAGAATCTTGCTCCATGACCAACCTTGATGAAATCGCCGCAGCCTGTGATCGACTGGAACTTTCGACCCACGATCCAAAATGGTCGAGTCGGGTTCTGGAGCAGTTGTTCGAGACCGTGTTGGTGGACCACCAAGGCACCATGACCGACCTCCTCCAAGGCTTCGATCTCGCCCTGAGACGGAACGGCGTCGGCCTGACGGAAAGCGTCGCGAATTTGATCAAGGACGTGGTTGTGATCGGATTCACGAGGCACAAAAGCTCCTACGACCAAACGGAGTGGGGCTGGGCGAATCATGAACTCACCGGCGAGATCAACGCCGCTCAAGCTTACCTGTTTCTGCACGCCTTACCATCGGACAAGGCGACCCCCGCCTCGCTGCTGTCGATCCTCCTTGGTCTGGAAGGGACCTCGCAATTTGAAGAAGCGGTTGACACCCTTTCCGAAAACTTCGAGCGCCCTGCCGTCCGACAGGAGCTCCAGCGGTGGCGGGCGAACGGCATGGAAACTCGGGTTGCCGACATATTGGATGCTGCCCTGCAAAAGTGTTGATGGTCTTTGAGCTAACGGTCTCCCCTGACATTCCCCGAAGAGGATCGTTTCGACCATGAGCAGCACCACCAAGCCCATCCGCATTGCCGTCACCGGGGCCGGGGGCCAGATCGGCTATGCCTTGATCTTCCGGATCGCTTCGGGCGCGGCGTTCGGCTCGGATCGGCCGGTCTCGCTCCGGCTTTTGGAGATCACCCCGGCCTTGCCCTCGCTGGGCGGGACGATCATGGAGCTGGAAGACTGCGCGTTCCCGCTCTTGGCCGATGTCAAGGCGACCGACCAGGCGACCGAGGCGTTCGAGGGGGCCGACTGGGTGGTATTCGTCGGCGGGATGCCCCGCAAGGAGGGGATGAGCCGGGCCGACCTGATCCGCGCCAACGGGCCGATCTTCACCAGCCAAGGGCGGGCGATCAACGAGGCCGCCGGGCCGGATGTCCGGGTCTTGACCGTCGCCAACCCGTGCAACACCAACGCCCTGATCGCCCGGTCGCACGCCCCGAAGGTCCCCGCCAATCGTTGGTACGCGATGACCCGGCTCGACCAGAACCGGGCGGCTTCGCAACTGGCGATCAAGGCCGGGGTGCCGGTCGGCGAGGTCGCTCGGATGACGATCTGGGGCAACCACAGCGACACCCAGTACCCCGACTACAAGAACGCCACGGTCGGCGGCAAGCCCGCCACCGAGGTCATCACCGACCACTCCTGGTTCACCGAAACCTTCGTCCCGACCGTCGCCAAGCGAGGGGGGGCCGTGATCAAGGCCCGAGGGGCAAGCTCCGCCGCCTCGGCCGCCAACGCCGCCATCGACAGCCTCCGGTCGGCGACCAGTCCCACTCCTTCGGGCACCTGGTTCAGCGCCGGGGTCGCGTCCGACGGCAGCTACGGCGTCCCCCCCGGCTTGATCTACTCGTTCCCCCTCCGGACCGAAGACGGGGCGAACTGGTCGATCGTCAAGGACCTCACCATCGACGCCGACGGCCAGGCCCGGATCGACGCCTCGGCCCAAGAACTCGTTTCCGAGCGGGACGCCGTGAAAGACCTGCTCGGCCCGGGACTTTGAGGCTGGCGCCGGTCGCCTGGGGGAGGAGATCATGGCGAATCCCAGATTGTAAATCGCAGATGAGCAAGTCCGACCAGATCTCGGGAAATCCGGGTCGGGCCGGTCCGGGTGGGGTTGACCGCCCGGGTTGGCTTGGGTATCTTCCCCCGTACACCCAAGGATGGGTTGGCGCGACCTTATCGGTTTTGGGGGCTTGCTTTCTTGGCCCTCGTTGACCGGTCGCCTTCTTCATGGAGGAGATCCGCGTATGTCGTCCCACGACCGCCGAGCCGCAGCACGTCGCCGAGCCTGGGGGCGAGGTCCCACCATCCTCCGGTTCGAGCCGCTCGAAGGACGGCAGCTCATGGCCGCGTCGGTGGTCGGTCCGGCCGCCGATATCTTGGCGACTCAGTTCAATACCGTCCACTCGGCCTATTGGGGCGACCTGTTCCACGCTTCGGGGACCGTCGTCAACCAAGGGACGGCGACCACCACGGCGGCGATCCCGGTCCAGATCTACGCCTCCACGGCGCCGATCCTCGGGACGGCGGGCGCGACGACCATGCTCCTGGGCGTGGCCGTGGTCCCCGCCGGTTTGCAACCGGGGGCGTCGTACAGCTTCGACCAGATCGTCGGCCTCCCGCCGAGCACCAACGCTTCGGTCGCGCCCGGTCAGCCGCTTTACGTCACCCTCTGGGTCGACCCCAGCGGCACCGTGGCCGAAGCGAACACGGCGGACAAGGCGGGTCGAGGGCTGGGCCTGGATACCTCGGTCATCTCCATCGCTCCCCACATGCCCGCCAAACTCGTCGGCACGGCATTGAACGTCACGCCGACTCACATGTCGGCCGCCAATGCCCTGTCGTGGGGCGACACGTTCAACATCACCGAGCAGATCCGGAACACGGGCGAAGGTGATGCGCCCCCCACCCGCGCCCGGATCGTCTTGACCCCGGCGGGATCGACCCCCGGCGGCTACAATGACATAACGATCGGCAACATCGCCGTCCCCGCCGTCGCCGCCTTCCAGACCACCAACGTCGTCCAGTCGGTGACCCTGGCTCCTTCCGAGCCGATCACGCTCAACGGCTCGACCCAGTTCACGATCTCGGTGGTCCAAGACGCCGACTTCCTGACCCAACCGATCTACCCGAAGGTGGCCGACCAGGGTGCGGCGCTCGACCAGGGGCCGATCGGGATCTTGCCCGGCCCGGGCCTTCCGGCGCAGCCGAGCAGCCTGCCCGACCTGGCCCCGGCCAGCGTCGTGGTGGCGCAGCCGACGCTCCACTGGGGGGAAACCTTCCAGGTCGGGGCGGTGATCCAGAACGTCGGGCTCGGCAACGCGGGCCAGTTCACCGTCCGGTTCATCGCCACCGGGGTGGCCGGCGACCTGACCCACGGGATCTTCCTCGGCGATACCACGGTCGCCGGCCTGGCCGCCAACTCGGCGACCAACGTCCTGGCCATGGTCCGACTGCCGAGCATCCTCCCCTACGGGACCCAACTGGCCAGCCTTGCCTACTCCAAGATCTACGCCGTGGTCGACCCCGAAGACAGGATCGACCAGTCGACGAGGGGGAACAACATCGCGGGGTCAGCCCCCGTGCTCCTGTCGGTCGTCGGGGGCGACGGGACCACCACCGTCCCCACCTACGCGGCGAGCATCTATAGCAACCCCACCTCGGCGACCCAGGCCGCCAAGGTCGCCCTCACCGCCAAGACGGCCAAGCCCGTCCTGGGGATCGCCACGCCCGCCGGCCACAAGGCCGTCAAGAAGAAGCCCCACAAAGACTTCCTCGCCAGCATCTCGGACTCCGTGACCAACAACGTCGAGCATCAACTCAGGGTGTTCCCCGACAATTTCAACAAGCTCCTCCAGCGAATCGGCGTGACCAAGGCTCCCGCCAAGAAGACCCCCGCCAAGGCGACCAAGTGATCCTCCAGGACCGAAGCGGGGCACTGGCCCCCGAGCGTCGAAGGCGGTCCACCCAGCATGGTATCGAGAAATCTGCGATCGATTATTCGCCACAATCGCGTAGGTTCTTGGTAAATTGCCCAAGTTTCGGGCGCGGTGGTAAAAAACTTCAGCGAAATCGAAAATTATCTGGGGGTTTTGTTGAAGATCGGCAATTTCGCCGCTAGACTTGCGAGACCGACAACCGCAAGCGAGATGTGAAGGATCACGGGGCGGTTCGAGTCGGGGACCGGCGTCGGCCCGTCCTCAGGGGTGGGCTGACCACGCAGTCAATCGGGAGCACCTGGGATGATCAACGACCGGCGGAACGTACCCTTGTTCGACCCGGAGGCCGGCACCGGTCTCCTGGTGGAATCGCGGTTCGTCCCTCAACGCTATGAGCCGAATTACGCCTACCCGCTCCTGGTCCTCCTCCACGCTAGGGGGGGAGACGAGCAGCAGATGGTCAGGTCGATGCCGGCGATGAGCTGGCGGAACTATGTCGGATTGAGTTTGCGAGGCCCCGAGGTCGTGTCCCGCAAGGGGCGGCCCGTTGGCCACGGCTGGGGTCCGGACTTCGGTCGAGGCGAGCGGTCCTCGGTACCTGCCTCGACCTCCGACGCCGAGGTCTTCCGGAAACGACTCGCTTCGGCGGAACCCGACTCCGTCGACCGGCTCGAAGATGGGATCTTCGCCGCCGTCCGACGCGCCCGGAGGGCCTTGCACATCCATTCCGAGCGGATCTTCCTGGTCGGTTGCGGCGAAGGGGCCGCCGTCGCCTACCGCGTCGCGATGTCCTACCCCGAGCGGTTCGCCGGGGTCGTCGCCATCAACGGCTGGCTCCCGGGTGGGTTCCGCCCCCTGGCCCGGGTCAAGGACTGCCGGTCGCTCAGGGTGTTGGTCGTCCACGGCGAATGGAACGGTCGGGTTCCGGTCGAGCACGCGCGTCGGACGGTCTCGACGCTCAGAAACGCGGGCCTCAAGGTCGCTTTCCAATCCTACCCTTGCGCCCACCGACTGACGTCGCATATGCTCTCGGACGTGGATACCTGGTTGATCAACCAATGCATCCGACAATCATCTCCGATCGACCCCGAAGTTTAATGCGATTTTCTGGTGAGAGTTGCGACACGCTCAAGAGAGGATCGCCAACCAAGCCCCTCAAGATTTTGCGATCCTTGATCCGCCGAGGTGGCAAAAGTTAGGTCATATGCATTCCAGGAATTTTCCACGCATTCCAGATTGCAGATGGTTAATTGTTAATAATTTGCGATTTGCGAACGCAATTTGGAATATGCAATGAATTTCTGGGATCGGTATCAGATGCTGACGAGCCTCGGCGATCAAACATCGCAGATGATCGATGGCCGATCATCAGGAACTCTAGTGGTCCGCCACGCTCAAAGCACGGGGTAGAGCCGATGCAGCTTGATCCGTGCATCCGCCGTGGTCAACTGCCACTTGATCTGGTCCCCACGTTCGTTGCGGATCTCCTCCCACGCCGCCACG
>JAABUX010000218.1_pt1 | contig 100591 bp, 77 predicted proteins | sample 5561851 | NCBI WGS metagenome assembly JAABUX01 (sample SAMN10711883, study PRJNA513361) | rock metagenome | isolation source: Antarctica rocks | place: Antarctica: Victoria Land, Richard Nunatak red sandstone | collected 2016-01-03
CTCCGAAGACCAGCCGACGGAGATCCGGGTCTACCAGGTGGCCGACCTGGCGATCATCCCGCTCTCGCTCCTGGGCGGTGGCGGTGGCGGTGGCGGCGGCGGTGGCGGACTCGGTGGTGGTGGTGGCGGACTCGGCGGGGGGGGTGGTGGCCTGGGCGGCGGTGGTGGCATTGGAGGAGGCGGTGGAGGACTCGGCGGATTCCAATAAATCGCACCCAATGCCGAGGCGAACCACCCTTCTTCACCCCGGAGAGTCGAGCTAATCCTGGCGGCGCAGCCCCGAGGGGTCGCGCCGCCGGGATCGCCGACCGCGTGGATTTCAAGCCGAGTTCTCGAGGATTCGCCATCGGTCAACCTCCTCCATAAGCGTGACCTATGCTCGCTACAGGCATGGTCCTGATCCACTCAAGCGATCGAGGGCCAGTGAGCCTGATGTGAACGTACCGGCGCCGATGGAGCTGATTCCCCATGTCCGCGATCCTCCTTGAAAGCCCCCTCGCCAGGCCGCGAGACCTGGCCGATGAGGTCGAGTTCTCAGTGGTCATGCCCTGCTTGGACGAGGCCCGGACCGTGGGGAAGTGCGTGTCCAAGGCATTGCAAGCCCTGAAGAATCTGGGGGTCCGGGGCGAAGTGGTCGTCGCCGACAACGGGAGCACGGACGGGTCCCCCTCGATCGCTCGATCACTCGGCGCGCGGGTCGTCCACGTTTCGCGCAAAGGCTACGGCAGCGCCCTGCAAGAAGGGATCGCCGCCGCTCAAGGCCGCTACGTGATCATGGGCGATGCCGACGACTCGTACGACTTCAGCCGCCTGGAATTGTTCGTTGAACGGCTCCGCGACGGGCACGACCTGGTGATGGGCAATCGATTCCGGGGCGGCATCCAGCCCGGCGCGATGCCTTGGCATCACCGGTACATCGGCAATCCGGTGTTGACGGGAATCCTCAACCTGTTCTTCCGGACCCCGATCGGCGACGCCCACTGCGGCCTCAGGGGCTTCCGCAAGGATGCCTACGGCCGACTGGGCCTGACAACTCCAGGCATGGAGTTCGCCAGCGAGATGGTGGTCCGTGCCTGCTTGAGCCGCCAGAAGGTCACCGAGGTGCCGACCACCCTCCACCCTGATGGGCGCGATCGCCCTCCCCACCTCCGGAGCTTCCGCGATGGCTGGCGGCACCTGCGTTTCATGCTGATGTGCACGCCGACTTTCCTGTTCCTCATCCCCGGCTTGCTCCTAACCATCTTGGGGCTCTTGGCCATCCCCGCCGCGGTCCTCGCCGGCTATGGCGTCTTCACCAGTGCTTTCGGCCCCAACTTCATGTATTCGGCGTCGCTGGTCTCGATCAGCGGCTTCCACCTCCTGGCCTTCGGCTTCCTGGCCAAGTTCTACGCCCACCGGGTCGATCCCGTCTTCCGCGATCCCCCGATGGAGCGACTGGCCAAGCTATTCTCGGTCGAGCGCGGCCTGCTCATCGGGGGCACCCTGATCGTGGCGGCCGTGGCTCTTGGGTTCCCGGTCCTGATCCGCTGGGTCGGGACGCGAGAAGTGTTCTCGCCGGGTCAGTGGATCTTCGCGGGGACCCTCTTCAGTCTGGGACTGGAAGCGACCTTCACCTCATTCCTGATCGGAATCCTCGACTCTCCCCACGCCCAGTCCAGCCCAAGTCGCTGATCCGGCCCATTCCTTTGGAGCAGGACGGTCCACGCAGTCTCGCTCGATCATCGGCGTGGGTCGCGCTTCGCGAGGGCGACCCTCTGACGGGCGAGGACTCTCTCAAGGATTCGCGAATCGCGCAAGTAGCGAAGCCAACCCGACGGCCCGAGGCCGAGGGATTGCACGAAGAGGTGGCTCAGCCTCGACTCCTGGCCATGGACGCGAGCCGCCAGGGCAATGTTGACCTCGACGGAATATTGGGCAATCCGCCGCACGCGCCGACCGATCGACTCGAATGATTTCCAGTCCTCAAGGTGCCTTTCGAGGACAATCTCCAGTTGCTTTCGGAAGTCATCGTTGCGGTCGCTCCTCACCGCCGTCTGGGAAAGGGGATGAATGCGGAAGGCCGATAGGGCTTGAGGATGATAGACCGTCTTTCCGAGGGCCGCGAGCTTCAACCAGAAGTCCCAGTCGGCCGTATACCATAGATCCTCGTCCAGCCCCCCCACCTTCAATGCCAGCTCGCGGGAGAACATGGGGGCAGGCATCGAGATGAAATTTTGCACAAGGAGCCGCTCGACGACGAACGCGGATTCCAGCACCTCGCCGCCGGGTAAAGGACAACGCCAAAGCCCCACACCTCGGCCATCCGAGTCGATGAACCGCGAAGGATGGAGGAACAGGGCCGTGGAGCGGCTTTGGTCGATCCAGGATCTCAAATGACTCAGGCGACCGTCCAGCCAAAGGTCATCCTGGTGGAGGAAGCAGACATAATCTCCTCTGGCCTGTTCGAGGCCGAAATTCGTATTGGCCACCCAACTCCCGATCCGCCCTCGCTCGAAGATGACTAACGGCATTTTCTCGCGATAGGACTCGAGAATCTGGATCGTTGAGTCCGTAGAACCATCATCGACGGCGATCACTTCAACCCGGCCATCCAGTTGAGGAAGAACGCTCTCCAACGCCGATTCGAGGAATGCCTCCCCGTTGTATGTTGGCAAAATGACGGACAACCAGGGACGCTCCATCGGAGAACACCTACGGCGTCGGGTCTTCAATTCCTGCCGCACACGCCCGCACGGACAAGGAACGCGATGTTATTTCGCCAGGGAGGAACGCGGAATACTCGCTCGATCGACTCCGGTCCGTGAACATGCTGAATCAGTCTTCGAAAATCGTCCGACTTGCCGTATCTTCGCACTCTTGAGGATTTCGTCGTGCATCTCCCAAGGTATGTGATGCATCACATCGCAGATCACCGCCAGGTCGAACGCCGCACCACCGGCCACAACATAATCTTCGACGGTCTGCTGGTGAAAGCAGTCTCGAATTCGTGACCCTAGAGCCATTCCTGGTGCTCCTTCGCCAGCACTACTCGCTCAAGGACGTCGACCAACTCCGGCGACCATCAAGAAAATTCCCAAGACGAGCCAAGAAGCCATCCAGAAGAGGGTCTGGCCGACGACGACCGGTCGCTCGGCCTCGGGCAGATACAACAGGCTGGACCACCACGGCCGGAATGAGTTCAGCACATGATACTTCCGGACCGCCTCCGGCCCCTTCTCGACGAAGTCTACGACGGGGAAGGCGAACGTGGGCGAAGGCGATGGCGTGAATGATTCGGCTCGCCCCCCATCCCTGGCGAGGATCTCGGCGATTTCCCTCGGGCGATTGACCAGATGAGAAATGGCCGGGTGGAAGTAGAGCCAAGGGTCCTGGACATAGAACGCCGATGGCAGCCGGTGTTCGATGTGAAGTCGGTGGGGATCGACGCTCAAAGCGCCGAGTTGAATGATCAAACCGGCAACCAGCAAGGAGGCGACCACTTTCCGTCGGAGGTATCGAGCGCCGACCGGGACGAATATCCAGGACAAGGCAAAGAGAGGGGTGAGGTACCGTGGTCCCCAGGCGGGGTCCCCTTTGAAGAACGTCATCGACGAAATGAACCCAACGAACACGACCGTCGCCGCCAGAATCGAGAGGCAAAGCCCTTTTTCGACGCCATACCAAGCACGGACCCCGGAAAGAGAGATCAGGAGGGGGGGGAAGTAGAAGAAGACCCCGGTACCCAAGCTCAACGCCAAAGCGGACAGGGCCGCGATCGGATGGCCCGGCCAGACGGGGGCGTACTTCTTGAGCAGCTCGACGTGGCCCTCGACCGTCCCAGGAGGGAACTTGTAGAGGTCGTATCCCTTGTAGGCCGCAACCCCGATCGCCAGGCCGACCAGCGCCAGGGCGATCCGAGGGGACTGCCTGCGAAGGTCGAGGCGTCGATCATATCCAGCGGCCAGGACGGCCAAGATGAAGATGCCGAGCGGTTGCTTGCAGTTGAACGCCAGCCCCAGCATCAATCCAGCGGCGAACGCCCCTTTTAGCGGCTTTCGGTGTCGGGACATCAAGGCGACCGCTACAGCCAAGGTCAACGCGGTCGTTCCCAGGATGTCGTCATACGTGCTTGTCCCGTAAAACCAGCTTGGTGTGCAGAAAATCCCGGCCCAAGCCCAGAATAGGGCCTCCTTCGGGCTGGAGCCCAGGTGGCGGAATAATCCGGCGTAGGTGACCGAAAGCAGGCCGCAAGCGACGGCGCCCGTGAGCGTGAAGAAGAAATGCCGACGCCCCTCGCTCACCGGCCCGGTCGCGTCCGAGCCCAGGATCGCCAGGACGCCGATGGCCGATTGCGGGAATCGGTAATATGTGTACATCCGATCATATCGTCCGGGGAAGACCGCGAACCAGACCCGCTCATCCCGGATGACGTGATCCCCATGATCCACGAGGCTGCGAGCCACCTCGTAGCGAGTCTGGCCGTCGGAGATGTCAATCCGACCCGGGCCAGAGAGTGCTACGGCGGAGGACGCAAGCAGGAACAATCCGACCAGGGCGAGCCACCATCGGGCCATGCTAACGATCGTTTCCGACGCGAGAGTGTGGCAGGTCTTCAACCGTGGAAGAAAACCTGAAGATAGCGGTTTTGGAACCACTCAGAGAGATTTCTAGTGCGCGTTTCCAGCTTTGGCCAAGGCAACTTCCGACTTAGAATCTGTCCCTCAAGGGGGTCAAGCCTCGTAGGATGGGGTAGGAGAACTCACAACGACCCTGGCGACCCCCTTGTGGAACAGTTTCTTACCGGAAACATGCCCACCTTGGCCCACAGAATCCTTTGCGGTAGAGCATTAGTCTTTCTTTGCGGCAGGCGGACTGAATCCCCGCTCCACCACGTCCTTCGGGTCGGTGGAGACCGGGCCGTCCCGCCAGAGCCACCGCATCATCTCCGGCAGGATCGCCCCTCCGAATTTCTGCCCGTGCCCGTTGATCCCCCACGAGTAGTTCACGTCGTACCCTTTCTGTGTGAGGGCTTTCATCAGCCGGACGTTCTGGTGGAACCAGTCCCGCGTCTCGTCGTATTTGCCGTTGCGGAGGCCGCGATTGTCGTTCCGCCCGTCGCACAGGAACACCCGGATTGGCTTCTTGTCGGCCGCCAGCACCTTTTCCGGGTAGACGTGCCCTCCCCGAATGTTCACGAAGCTGCCGACGTTGCTCAGCACCTTCCGGAAGTCGTCGGGTCGCTCCCACGCGACCGTGAATGCCGCGATCGCCCCGGAACTCGACCCGCCGATCCCATGCATCTCCGGGGCATCCGAGATGTTGAAATCCTTTCGGAGCGCCGGCATCAGCTCCTGGGTGATCACCCGCGCGTATTTATCATCGAGCGAGTTGTACTCGGCCGGCCGGTTGGTGTCCTTATCCCCCCACTCCCGAAGGTCAGGCTCGGGCTGGTCCGGGCGTCTGCCGGGGTTGATGAAAACTCCGATCATGACCGGGATCTCCCGTCGATAGATCAGGTTGTCCATCACGTTCTGGGCTCGGATGTCCCCCTTCTCGTCCTTGAACGCCTGCCCATCCTGGTAGACCATCAGGGCAGCCGGGACGGCAGGGTCATACTGAACCGGGACGTACACCCAATACGTGTGCTGGGTCCCGGGATAGACCTGGCTGATGATCGCATAAGGCCCGCGGATCTCCCCCTTCGGGACACCTTCTTGCGGCAGGGAGTCGGGTCCCAGCCGGTACTGAGAATCCGGGTTTGGAGCTGGCATGGGGGGCGACTGCCCCATCGCTTGCGAGAAGGTCATGACCACCATCCCCATGTATCCGAGGCCGACCGCATAGGTGATTACTTTTTTCATCCGACATCTCCTCAACAGGACCGATCCGCCACCCAGTAACCGGGCGAGACGCTTACATATCCCGATCGATCAGGGTCGTGCTGATGGAACGAGTGCCGCTCATCCACGATATTCGACCAGCCGGAGCTTGGCCAGCAGCCGGGCAAGTCACTGGCTGTGGAGCGTCGCCTGGCTCGCTCCGATTCAACGGAAACCGACAGTGCAGCAACGTGTGGCGCCCAACTCGGTATTCATGGGTCATGGCCTGATCCAAGGCCAGGCATTGGTTTTCGTCGCGATACGTAATGGTAAGTGAAGGATCAAGGATCTTTCAAACCCGCCTGAAATTCGCAAACTTCCCGGATACCAACTGACGACGCCAAAATCGAGAGGCGCACCCTAAACGCCTTTGTTTGACGATAAGTGGTCGGGTTGTTACCATGAAGATCGTTGCAAAACGGGTCAATTCAAGCGAGACAAATTGTTTGGAAGATCCTCATGATGAATGTTTGCCATTCATGCGGGAAGGGTTACGAGGGGATGCCACTTCGCTGCCCTCACTGTCGCGAGACGATCATGCGTACGATGACGCATATGCCCAGGCCATCGTTTACAACACCTGCTCCCATGCCAACACTAGCCGAGCCCGATCAGGAGGCCCAACCGACGCAAGCACCTCGACAACAGGTTTTGCGGAAACAGCCGGATCGGCCCAACCTACCGCGAGCCAAAGCGTCAACGCCAACCAAGAAGTCGGCCATCCCACCCCCCTCTTCCACGAAAGCCCCATCAACCGACGACAACGAAGCGTTCCGAACTCAAAACTTCAATGGCATCGATATTTCCAATTTAAACATAGCCAAACATGATTATTTCGTTGAAGTTTTTGATCGATCGAAGCGATGGGTTCCACTCTTCTCGATGATGGGAACGGGCAAAAAAGCGTTCGGTCGGGAAGTGGGCTCGTCGTTGGAATCGTTGAAGACCCTTGCCGCCCGACACATCCAGTTCGAGAATACCAGCCGGGGGCTCTTCGTTAAGCCTGGAAACTCGCTTAATGGCGTTTACCGCCGGATCAAGGGGCCGATTGCCCTGGTCGACGGCGTGAGCATCCGCATATCCAATTACGTTCTGACGTTTCACGAGGCTTCTCCTCCCGACCATGCGGAACCCTTGGTGGTTGAGGGGGAGCACCTGATTGTCCGTGACCTCTGGGCGCTCGGTTATCTTGAGTTCCTCCGAGCCGATGACCGTCCCGGCGTCCGTTTTCCGATCCTCAACCCCACGGCCACGATTATCGGCCGGGGTGGACTGGACAGGGATAACCGGGAGAATTATGTTGACCTACCTCTGCTCGATGACCCCAAAGTCAGTCGTCGGCACGCCCAAATCTCGGGACGCGGGCGAGACGACTTCCGGCTCACCCTCACCGACCTGGACAGCGAGACGGGTACCTGGGTCAAGCTCCACGATCGGACCTTGGTCGACGATGGGGATGAACTCTGGCTTGGCGAGATCGTCCTCCGGGTCGCCGCCTCGGCCTGATCATCTCCCAACCGATTGATGACCGTCCCCAGAGGTCGGCGACGGCCTTGACAAACCGGTGCGGGCCGATCGTAATGGCCCGACCAGGGTCGTCCCCGGTTCCAACCCCGATTCGACTGCCCCTCTCCGAGCTTGAGGCAAACAATCATGAATTTCTTCGATCCGGCTGAGATGAAGTTCTCCGATCAGGTTGAGGAACGCCTGAAGAAAATCCGTCCGCAGGATGTATGGCTGTTCCGGTTACTTTACGAGAGAGGCAGTTCGAAGGTCAGCAGTGCTACCAGGTTATTTCGGGTCATGACGGCCGAGGAGAAGGATATCTGGAACAAAATCTCCCCGCCCAAATCGAATGGCATGGACCCGAACTTGATGCAGGACCTTATTAAAAGCGGCACATGTCCAGAAAAATGGTTCACTTTCGACCGACCCGATCTGGAGTCCGACGGTCAACCGACGCCCAGGGACTTCAATCCCTACGTCTTCAAGGCCACTCAAGAGATCAACAACCCCAAGGGTCGGGAAGGTTACGGCTTCGTCATGGCCGTGACCCTACGCCATCAAGCGAAGACGATCTTGAACAACACGATGATCCCAGAGGGTGTCAGATTGAAAGGAATCTCGAAACGCATCAAGGACAATTCCACCCGGTGCAAGTATGAGAACGGCAATTGCACTCTGGGCCTACCGCTCACGGTTTTGCAACAGATGGCCCCCAACATGACGATCGAACATCTGGGTGCCCACCTGGTCCCGCACGATGGCAACAAACCCTCAGCGAAGCGGCCGCTGGATGCCCACCTGGCCCCGCACGATGGCAACGAACCCTCAGCGAAGCGGCCGCGCCGAAGTTGATATGCACCGCCGACAGGGCTTGCGCGGCTTCGATCGCATCCGGGTTCGAGGGAACAAACCCAGTCTAGCAGCCAAGGCGGTGGCGGCTTGCTTAAGCCGCAGGGTCGCGAGGCCGCCGGAATCCTCGAAGCAACTCATACCAACTTGCGCCCCAGCCGACCGTGATGACCAAGGCAATCACGGCGTCGAGCCATCCGGTCGGCCTGAGGTCGATGAAGATCAAAGTCCATGCCACCAAAGCCATTGCGCCCCCGACCGCTCCCAGACCGATCGCCACCCGCCTGAGCGTCTGGTCGGCCTTCAAGGATCGGCGCGACCATCTTGCGGAGCGAGAATCGCCGGCGACCTTGACCCGCATCAAGCTTTCCACAAAGGCCCGCCGTTCGGGGTCGTCGCCGGTGGCGGCAAAATAGCAGTTGATCATCTCAAATGAGTCATCTTCCCCAGCCTTCGCCTCCTCAAGGAAGTGGAGCATCGGGTCGCGAACCTGGAGAAACCAGCGACCGAGGGAAAAGAGCGCCTCGTTGCCTTCTTGCTGGAGCGGCCCCGCCTCCATGAAATCGAGAATCGAGAGATTGTACCAGGCAATCAGCCGGTCATACTCTCGCGCGACCGATTCGTGCGGCGGGTCGTCCCCCCCGGGGAGAGTGAAGCCAAAACGTGCCGAGGCTCGGTATTCGGCGGGGCTCCGGCGGGCGAATTCCAGGAAGCCGGGCACATCTTCCATCCCGCTGATGACCACATAAACCGGACAACGGGTCGCGATGGATTCGGCCACGTCTCGGAGGACGGCGCGGGTCGCGTGGGCGAGGCCGTGGGACTTCGGGCCGAGCAGCGTCGCGACGGGAATCTGGACGACGACCCCCCTGAGCGAAAGCGTCCCCGCCATCGTCGCCAGGACCCGACAGGCGGATCGCACCCCCTTGGTGTCCGGCACCACACACTGGACGAACAGGCCGTTGGAGGTCCGCAGCCCTCGGATCGGTGCCGGGTCATTCGGGGCGACCGCATCGGGACCGAGGCCCGCCGCGGCCATGAGCGCCAAGGGTGCATCCCCCTCGGCGATGATCAGGTAGGCGGGCTCTCGTTCGTGGCCACGTTGGAGGTTGGCAATCGCCTCGCACGCCGAGATCAGCTCGGGGTCGTCTTGATCCGACTCGATGAGGTCCGAGGTCGGTGCGGTCCTGAAGGCTCGGAAGACGCGGAAAGTCCAGTATCCCAGGCTCCCGCCCAAGAATGCCGAGCCGAGGAACCAGGCCCAGAAGATCGTCGAGCTGGAATGAAAAAGAGTCGGCAGCCGGGCGTCGACATCGGCAACTTTGGGGCCATAGACTAGGTAGATCTGCGCATAGAACAAGTAGCAGGCAAGGAGGAGGATGACAATGAACAAGAACCATCGCGAGACGACGTAGAGAATATCGCGCAAGGCTGCCTCCGTCAGGATCTCCGCCCGGCCCGCCAAGGCGATGTCAAGTCAATTCAAGTACTGCGATGATGAACGGCCGCGATGAAGCCTAGGAGTGTCAAAACGAAAGTCGTCGCGACGAGCAGGCTCGCACCCACCAACATCCGCTCACCCCGAAGTTCGACCAGCCCTCGGCCGGCCTGCGGTGCCGTCGCGGGCGGGGGGGGATCGGGGGTGGCGTCCCGGATGATCGGTCCGACCCTGGCGGACCAGACCTCAAGTTCGGTCTCGTCCTGGAACAACTCTCCTCGAAATCCGAGCGCCACGCAGAAAAAGAAGGTTTCGAGGGCATCGGCGCTCCGGGGCATCCGGCCCCTGACCTGGGCCTGCTCCTCGGCCTGCTTCGCCCGCTCCCAGAAGTCGACGGCGGCGCGGCGGGTCCCGAAATATTCCAGTTCGAGGATGCTGTTCTTCCAACTATCAGCGAACCGCCAGGATGACTTGATCAAGACCTCATCGGCCCAATAGACCAGGGCGTATTGGGCCAGGGCGAAGTCGGCGGCTTGTGCCTCGGCAACGCCCTTCTGGGCCCGCTGAAACGCCTTGATCAGGCTCCGCTTGACGGTCTCGGGGGACGGCTCCTCGCCACGGCGGAAGCCCTCGCGGAGGTCGACGACATATTGAAAGATCGGGCCAACAAGCCCGGCGAAGGATTCGGTCATCGGCCCGGCACCACGTACAGGGCGAACCGGAGATTCACCCCCTTGTCCTCGGGAGTCGTCATCCGGATGATTTCCCCACTCTGGAACGTCGCCTGCGCCATGTTGAGCCGGATGGCCAGCGAGCGGTCGCGGACGACCCCGGCCCAGGTCCGGGCATCACGGCCGATCTCGAAGAATGCGACCCCGACGAAATTTTGCAAGTCGACGGGGTGGCGGTTCAAGGGCGTCAGCGTCAGCCCGGGGACTCGCCGGGCATAGAGTTCCTCGACCTGCAATCCGGCACCGATGCTCCGGTCGAGTTTCGTCAGCAATCGGTCGCACTCGGCTTCCGAGCGGTCCGTTTCGATCCCCAGGTAGATCCGGGAGTCGGCCTGAAGCCACGACTCCTCCAGGGCGACCCGCAGGTGGTCGCCATCGCGAGCGAAGTGTCGGACCACGAGATTCGACGACTCGACGCCCTTCAGCGCCTGGCGGATCTGATCGATCAAGGCCAGGAATCGCCCGCCGATATCTTCGTGATCGTACGGCAAGACCGGCGCAGGCATCCGCTCGGGCAAGAACAGCCCGAGTCGACCGACGATCCGGCACAATTCGAGATACACGGCGAATGGAGTGACGCCCGGGGCGGCGATGATTGCCCGCAAGGGGGGCAATGCCTCGTTCAACGCCCCAAGTTTCAGCAAACGTTCCGCCTCGCTCCCGTCGTTCCCCTGGATGACCAGGCCCCGCCCCGCGATCTGCCCGGCAAGTTCGGTCGCCTTGGCTTGGATCTGATGGGCCAGCGAGTCGATCCGCTCGACCAGCCGGGGCCAGGCGTCGAAACTCAGCAAGGGGGGGACGTAGGCCACTACCCGGGGAGTCGCATCAGTCGTCCCGGATCGCTGGACCCGAAGAATCGGCAAGGTTTCGTAGCCCGCGACGCTCTCGCCCGAGTGGAGCAATTTTGCCTGAAATCGTCGGACTTTCAACGGGATCGCCACCGCTTCCTTGTTCTCGTCCTCGCACTCTTCTTCGTCGGCCCAGTAGCGTCCGCCGGATTCGATGGGCGTGAGGTCGACGTTCTTCTCCCCCAGGCCAAACGACCGGACCGCCAGCAGGATGGTGGTCGCGCCATCGGCCTTCAGGGCATCACGCAGGCTCATCGAAAGCGATGGGACGTCTCGACCCGGACCGACCGAGAGGTGGGTCCCGTCCTTGAATCGCGCCTCGCAGGCCAGGAGCGAGACGACGGAGCTGGCAATCGCCTCGTCGTCGTACCTGACCCCCCGAACGCCCCAGGCGAACGGATGGAACCAATCCTCGGACTCGCGGAGCCCCTTGCGAGCGTGCCGCTCGGCGGCCTGGAAGTGGTGCGGCGACAGGAACATCCCGTCGTGCCAGTGGACGGCGGCGTTCGACATGGTGATGGCCTCGAACGTGCCTCGACCGTTCTGAGAGACACTGGAAAGCGAGATATTTGGAGCATCGACCGGACTCGTCGCTGTCCTCGGGAGACTTACTATAGTTGGCCGAAGGCGGGCGAGGCAAGAGTCCGCCCGAGGAGTGATCCCGCCGTCGAGCGGTCAACGGACCCGATGGCGCAGGCCGACGGCAGGCGCCAGGTAGGCGAGCCGGGCGTGGGCGAGCGCAAGCCGATCGGCCGAAGCTCCGTCGTCGCTCCTAGACAAGGCTTCGTGCAGGAGTTTCGCCCCGCCGACGAAGAAGGATCGACCTTCCCAGCTCCTCAAGATCGCCTCGTCAACCGACCCGGCCAGACCTTCCAGCAGCGGGACGGCCAGTTGGTCGAGCCCTTCGTCGATGCACGCTTCCACAAACCGGACCGTCGCGAGGTAGCGGGCGCGATCCCCGGGCGCCGCGTCGAGGGCCTGGGAGAAGATGGCGACCGCCTCCTCGGTCCGGCCCTCCCGGAGCGCGGCTTCGGCCTCGATGGCGGGGTCGGCCTCGGGAAGGGGGACGACTTCGGTGGTGGACTCGTCGGGAGTGGTTCGATCGCGTGGTTTGGTCCGATTCAGCGATTTCGCGAGCCAGTCGCGCGTTTCCGCGCTCGCCGTAGGCGTTCCATCGTCGAGTTCGCCATCGGCCAGTTGGGGAGCGTGGTCGAGCGCCGCGGCGAGGAGGCTCCGGCAGGCGAGGGCGGCATGATCCCGACCGCATTCTTCGAGCCCAAGGATCGCCAGCCGATGCGCATCGAGCCAACCCCGGCCCTCGGGTTGTGCCAGGATCTCCTCGGTCAACTCGACCACTTCCGCCCAATCGCCGTCCGCCGCCCGCCGCCGCAGCTCTTTGCGGGTCGCGCTCGATGGGCCGAGGTGGGGTTCGTCGATCGAGTTCGCCTCCATCCCCAGGAGTTCGCCGAGCCGCAACGACCGGATCAGGAGGTAAGGCACGGGATCGCTCGGGTTCACCCCTCGGAGGAACGCCGCGGCCTCTTCGACCCGCCGATAAGCCGTCTCGACATCCTCGGGTGGCCCCGCCGGACCGCTAGCAACCGTCGTGCTGGGTCGCGAGTCGACGGTTTCGGAGATGACCGGCTCGGGGTCCGGCTCCCGCTCGGATCGAGGCGCCGGGATGCCGACCGGCGGATCGTCCCGGGTCGGCTCGGCGACGAAGTCATCCACAGGCCTGGCGGGAGCCGGCGGGCGACCGCTCGCAAGCCGCCGGAGGGCCAGGGCCAGCGTCGCGGCCTCCTGGTGGTCGGGGTCGGGGAGCATCCTCTGGACTTCGTGCGCGCAGTCGACGACGGCCTCCCCGATCCTCGACAGGCTCGGGGAAAACTTCAAGTCGCGCCAGAGGCGATCGGTCGATCGCTCCCACGCTTTGAACGCGATCAGGCACGCCGCGACCTCGCCCGCGAGCCGATGGAGTTCCGAGACGGGGGTCGACTCGACCGCGGCTTGCCAATCCCCGAGCCGGAACCTGCGTTCTCCCGACTCGGCCGCCTCGGGGTCCTCCGTCGCTTGATTCTCATTCCGCTCCGCCTCCTTGCAATTCAGGAACGAAAGCGGTTCTCCCGTCTCGGCGAAGATGAGCGGGAGGCTCCGGATCAGGAGGGGCAAGATGCGCTCGGCTTCGAGATACTCGTAGGGTCCTTGGCGGACCTTCAGGTCGCCGTCGGCTCGGGGGTAGGTTGAGTCCCGATACCGGCCTTGGATTTGGCGAAACATGGCGAATCCGTCGCAGAGCCCGGCGAACGCCCGGAGGTGCCCAAGGGCCTCGACGACCCAGGCGGCGACGCGGAGGTCCTTGCTCTCCGTCGCCAGCACGTTGATCCCAAGCGCGAACACCTTATCCCAGTCGGCCGCCTTCGCCTGGGGTTGGGCCTTCTGGCGGATCGCGTCGGCCGCGTCGCCGCGCATCTTGGCGACCTCGACGACCCGGCGGGCTTCCTCGATCTCTAAGTAGTCGTAGGCATAATCCCGACCGCTGCCATCGGGGTCATATTCATTTTCCTTGCGGAAGCCGGGGGGGATCGCGACCAAGATCCGCTCGAACGGGACCGTCGAATTGCGCACTCAAGACTCTCCCGAGAGCTTCTTCCCAGCCTGTTGAGGATGCGTCGAGTTCACTCGACCGGCGAGCGGACCGGGGGAAGAAATTGGAGATCACGAATCTCGAAGAGACCCAGCGACCGCTCGCCCGCCAACGCAACCTTCAGGCCAAGCCCGACCGCGAGGTTGGAGCCCGCGTCGTGCCAGTCCGTCTCGCGGCCTAGTTGGAGGGCTCCCGAGGTCGCCTCCGAGCCTGGATAGATCGTCGGCACGTAAACCCAACCGATCGGCCCCTGCGCCAGCGCCACCCGTGCCGGGGCCCAGAACAGGTCACGCAAGGTTTCCGGCGGCGAGACGTCGAGGAATCGAACATCCTCCCAGGCGGCCCAATGATATCCGCCTGAGACCACCAGTTCCAGGACCGGGCCGAGACGGTCGTCCAGATCGCGAAACCCTTCCAGTTCCACCCCCGCGACCGTCCCGAGGACCGGACCCACGGCCATCTCGACCGCATCGAACTCGGCGCGGGCTGCCGCGTGGTCCCCCCGCCGCAACCGTTCGCAAGCGTCCAGATGCCGCCCGGCCCAGGAGGGTGGCTCGATCAGCCACGACGGCGGCCGCCTTCCCGAGGCGAAGAACTCGGCCCGCTCCCGGCCCGCCTGGACCAGTTGACGGTACAGATCCACCCCGGGAAGGTCGGTCAGCGCGTCGAGTTGCTTCCCTGCCCGCGCCCACTCCCCCGCGAAGCCCAGCAGATCGATCAGCGTGAACCGCGCGGCGTGGTCGAGCGGACGATCTCGGACGATCGCGCCGGCGAGGTCGATCGCCTCGCGAAGTTCCCCCCGGGTCAGGGCATCTTGAACCGTCATGCAAGGCTCCTGGCGAGGTGGGAAGGATCAGGCGGATCAGACCGGATCATTCGCATTCCAGAAAGGGACTGCTGGTCGCCGAGAGCAAAAGAATCTCGATCAGGCAATCCGCCAGCGATTCTTTTCCGGAAGAGCGTCACAGAAATGCTAACCCACCGTACCTCCCGAAACCAGGGTGGCCAGGGCCCTCGCCTCGTGGTTTCGGGACGAATCTTCGACTTGCCTCGGATGCTCTGACGCGACGTGACCCCAACCTCGCGTCCCGGTGAAGCCTAAGGATGACGACCCGGAGTGACTTCAAAAAGTCAATCACCTTAACGAAACTCTCATGTCAGGGCATCGCCGATCGGAGCGGCCAAGACGGCGAAATGACCGGCCTGAGAACCTGATTCGCGAGTAGCCCGTTGACTTGTCGCGGTTCGGTCCTGATACTCTCTACCTTCTGGAAAACCTCCACCGGTATCAGGCGGATTTCGGCATCGCCCTGCGGTACTCTGTCGGTCTTGGCTGGTTGAATTTCGAACCTGGTCGATTCGATCAACGACCTGACATCCGCCGCCTCGATCGAGACTGCGACACGAGATCGACTCCGTCGGGGTCGGTGATTCTCTTCGAGCACCCGAGAGTGGCTTCATCATGGCCAAAAGCACGCAGCACCTCCTCGACAAGAACCGCAAGCCACGGGTTCACATCACATACGATGTCGAGGTAGGCGGTGCCACTCGCACCCGCGAACTTCCTTTCGTCATCGGCATCATGGCCGACCTGTCCGGGCGGTCGAAAAAATCTCTTCCTCGCATGGCCGACCGCGAGTTCTTGCCGATCGATGGCGACAACTTCGATTCGGTCCTCGCCGGCGCCGCCCCCCGGCTGGCCCTGACCGTCGAGGATACCCTCAGCGGGCAAGGGACCGTCGATGTCGAGGTGAACTTCGAGAGCCTGGCCGACTTCGAACCGGCGCGGGTTGCCGCGAGCGTCGCCCAAGGCAATGAGCCGCTCGGCAAGCTCCTGGAAGAACGAAAGCAGCTTGCCGAGCTCCTCAACGGGATCGAGGGGACGCCCCGGTTCGGGGACGCCCTGCAAGAAATCCTCGGCGATCGCCTCAAGCGTGAACAGCTTCAAAACGAGATCGGCGCGGAGTCCGCCGGTCCAGGAGGCGACTGAGATGGCAGCGACCGAGCACCAGCCCGAACCCGCACCCGCACCCGCGCCGTCGACCACGAATGCCCCGGCTCCCCCCTTGGGCATGCTCGATCAGGTCCTGCATGAACGCCGGGCGGTCGACGAGGAACATCGCCGCGAGGCCGTGAGTTCGATCGGGACCCTGTTGCGTCAAATCGACCGGGGGACGATCAAGCTCACGGCCAACATGCGGATGGAGATCACCCGGCGGATCGGCGAGATCGACTCGGCGATCGAGAAGCAACTGAACCGCGTCCTCCACCACGCGGATTTCCAGAAGCTCGAAGCGACCTGGAGGGGCTTGCATTACCTCGTCCGCCAGGCCGCCGAGGCCGGTCCCGAAGTCCGGCTCCAGGTCCTCAACGCCCCCAAGAGCGACCTGATCAGGGACCTCGCGCCGGGGCGCGAGTTCGACCAATCCGCCCTCTGGAACCGAGTCTACGAGCGCGAATACGGCACCCTGGGCGGCAAGCCTTACGGGGTCCTCGTCGGGGATTACGAGTTCTCGCGGAGTCCCCAGGACGTCGAACTCCTCAAGCGGATCGGCGGGGTCGCGGCGGGTGCCCACGCCCCGTTCCTGGCCGCCGCCTCGCCCGGCCTCTTCGGCTGGGAATCGTTCGAGGAGGAAGCCGACACCAACAAGCTCGAAAAGCTCTTTCGAGGCTCGGAGTACACCCGCTGGCGGGCCTTCCGGGAGTCCGACGAGGCCCGCTATGTCGGCCTTTGCATGCCCCGATTCCTGTTGCGGCTCCCCTACGGCCGCGAGACGATTCCGGTCGATGGGTTCGATTTCGAGGAGGACGTGGACGGTCGGAACCACCGGAAATATCTCTGGGGGAACGCCGCGTATGCCCTCGCGGGCCGGCTCATCGAGTCGTTCGCCGATTACGGTTGGTATTCGGCGATCCGGGGCACCGAGGGGGGCGGCCTTGTCGGCGACCTGCCGATCCACAATTTCAAGACCGACCTCGGCCCATTCGCCGCCAAGTGTCCCACCGAGATCGAACTCTCCGACCGCCGGGAGAAAGAATACAGCGACCTGGGCTTCATCCCCCTGGTCCACGAGAAGGACTCCGACCACGCCGTCTTCTTCGGCGCCCAGTCGTGCCACAAGCCGGCGAAATACACCACCGACGCGGCCAACGCCAACGCCCGACTCGGTGCCCAGCTCCCTTACATCCTCGCCACTTCGCGAATCGCCCACTGCCTCAAGGCGATGGCCCGCGACAAGGTCGGCAGCTACACAAGTCGGGAATCGTGCGAATTCGAACTGAATGAGTGGATCAGGAGACTTGTCACCGAGGAGGCCGTTGACCAGGCGATCATGGCGGAAAGGCCGTTTCGCGAAGCCCGGATCGACGTGACCGAGGTCCCGGGAAAGCCCGGGTGTTACGCCGCGACGGCCTACCTCCGGCCCCATTATATGCTCGACGAGTTGACCATCTCGCTTCGCCTCGTGGCCGAACTTCCCGCGTCGGTCAAATCTTAGTCTCCCGGTCGGACTCACCGTCAAGGTCCGGCCATCGCCGATAGGCCATCTCACCTTTCATTGGAGAACGAGCATGAGCGTCAATTACCTGCTGAAAATCGATGGCGCCCAGATCAAGGGGGAATCGTCCGTCATCGGCTACGAAGACTACATGGAGATCGAGTCCTTTAATTGGGGCGCCACCCAGACGGGTACTTATGCGTACGGCGGTGGTGGCGGCGGCGGCAAGAGCAACATGCAGGACTTCAACTTCACGATGAAGACGAACAAGGCGTCGCCCAAGTTGATGGAAGCCTGCGCCAACGGCACGGCCGTCCAGACGGCGACCTTCGTCAGCCTCAAGGCCGGCGGCAAGACTCCGGTCGTTTCCATCAAGGTGGTCATGACCGACCTGCTCGTCTCGAGCTATCAAACCGGTGGTCAGACGGGCAACGACGACATCCACTCGTGCCAGATCAGTCTGAACTTCGCCAAAATCTCCTTCACCCACACCCCGCAAAAGTCGGATGGGTCTTCCGGTACCAGCGTCGATGGCGGCTGGGACCTCAAGAAGCAGAAGAGCGGTCGATAAACCTTTCAAATCCTCGGAGTGGCCCACGGTCTGGGCCACTCCATCTCCCTCGAATCGGCCCAGGCCGAATCGCCCGGTACAACGATCATGCCTAGCGGATTCGCGGGCCGTCCGCTCCTTCCCTCGCTCCTCGACCGTCTGGAACGCGCCGCCAGTCCGGTGGTCGACCGAGCGGTGGATGTCAACGACCTCCGGGCCTGGGTTCTTCGTGATCTCGTCTCGCTGCTGAACAGCCGACGGACCGCCAACAACCTCCCTTCGCCCCTGGACGACTCGTTGCTCGCTTACGGCTTGCCCGACCTGACCAACGCCCGGCTCAACGAGGCGTCGGCCCGCGAGCGGCTACGCGACGCGATCGCCGACGCCATCGACCGATTCGAGCCTCGACTCTTCGACGTGAGGATCACCGTCGACGCCCTGTATCCCCAGGACCTTCGGCTCCGTTTCCGAATCGAGGCCATGCTCCGCGCCGAGCCCGAGCCCCAACCATTCACCGCCGAACCGCTGCTCGACCTTCCCACCCGCGCGTTCGCCATGCCGGCGGATGAACCTCCCCCGAGCTGATTTCATGCGAGATCGCGACGACCTCCTGAATTATTACCAGAAGGAACTCGACTATCTCCTCGGGATGGGTGCGCAATTTCAATCGAAGTATTCGGGCGTCAGCGGTCACCTCCAGGTGGACCGGATTCGCGACGACGACCCGCATGTGGCTCGCTTGCTCGAAGGCTTCGCATTCCTGACCGCTCGAATCCGCGCCAAGCTCGAAGACGAGTTCCCCGAGATCACCGACGCTTTCCTCGAAATCCTCCACCCGCACCTGCTCCGACCGTTTCCCTCCGCCTCGGTCGTCCAATTCACCCGCCGACCCTTCGTCCAGCCTCCCCCCGGCGGGGAGACTATCGAGGCCGGGACCCCGCTCCGGTCCCGCCACCACGACTACCGCGAGTGCCGCTTCCGCACGGTCTATCCCGTCACGCTCTGGCCTCTGGAAATCGACTCGGCCGAGTTTTTGACCGATCGGATTCTTCCATCCGACCGCCGCCGAGGCGACTCCGCCTTGCTCCGGCTGGCGATCCGGGCCGATGGACCCGGCGGGATCGCCCAGCTCGGGCTCGACCAGCTCCGGTTTCATCTGGCCGGGGAGGATCGCGTGGCGTTCGCGCTCCACGAACTCGTCGGCTCGGCCGTGACTCGCGTCGAACTCCGGGCTTTGCCGGAGATTTCGCCGGGGACGGGGCGGGTGGTCCTTGGTTCTCAATCCGTCAAACCTGTGGGTTTTGCCCCCGACGAGGGAATGATTCCGTATCCGAGGCGTGTCCCCCGGGGTTACCGCTTCATCCAGGAATATGCGAATTTTTCGTACAAGTTTCTCTTCTTCGACCTCACCCTCCCGCAAGTTGCCTCCTTCCCCGCGACAGCGACCGCCTTCGAGATTCTCCTCTTCTTCGACCGAAACCCCAGGGATGAGCTGGCCGTCGAGGCCCGCCACATCCGGCTTGGCTGCACGCCGATCATCAACCTCTTCAAGGCGGCCGCGTCCCCGATCCGGCTGACTCGGACCAAGAGCGTCTACCCCGTCGTTCCCAATCAGCCCGGCACCACGGAAATTTATCAGGTCGACCGAGTCACCGGCGCCGTGGCCGAACTGGAGCAACCCGTCGAGTATCGACCGTTCTACAATTATCGGCCTGAGGACAAGGACCGGACTTCCCCCTTCTGGCACGCCCACCGCCGCGAGGCGGGCGGCCCGGACGGGTGGCGAACCGGAGTCGACCTAGCCTTCGGTGGCGAGGATTTCGACCCCTTCATCCCGACCAGCGAAGAGATTGTCAATGTCTCGCTGACTTGCACCAACGGAGACACGCCGTTCGGGATGCCGACCGACCAGCGTGGCGGCGATTTCGAGCCGGATGGGGCCGTCACTTGCGGCCCGGTCCGGTGCATCCTCCCGCCCTCGAAGTCGGTCCGGCCGCCCTCGGGGCGCGGGGCGCAATGGCGGCTGATCTCCAACCTTTCGCTGAATTACCTCTCGCTGGCACCGATCACCAGGCCCGGCGATTCGGCCAGGCTCGATGACGGGGATCGTCCCTCCGCGGCTCGCGATGCGCTGGTCGACCTGCTCAACATCTACAGCCCCCCCGGGGACCGGTCCGTGAGCGACCGGATCGCCGGTATCGTCGCCGTCAAAAGTCGGCAGATTTTCGGACCCGCCCCCGGCGGACGGGGCGCGGTGGGGGGGATCGAGGTGACAATCCAGTTCGATCAATCCAAGTTCCTCGGCCACAGCTCGTTCCTGCTCGAAAGCGTCCTCGACCGGTTCTTCGGCCTCTATGTCTCGATCAACTCGTTCAGCCAGTTGGTCGTGGTCGACGACCTCGGGCGAGAGGTCCGCCGGTGGCGCCCTCGATCCGGCGAGAAGCCCTTGCTCTGATGGGATGCCCCCGCTCGATCGAGGACCGGATCTGTCATGAACTCTCATCAGCACGCATTGGTGGACCTCCTCTTCGAATGTCCGTACAAGTTCGACTTTTTCCAGGCGGTGCGGCTCCTAGAGCGGATCGGCAACGTGCCCGGGACGCTGGGCCGCGATGCTCCCCGGCGCGAGGTCGTCCGGTTCGCCGCGCGGCAATCATTGGCGTTCCCCGCCAGCGCCATCCACGACCTCCGCCGCGAACCAGACGCCGGGTCCCCCCGCTCCTCAACTCCCCCGACCAGGTCGGTGATGACCGTCGCCTTCCTGGGGTTGACGGGTCCGAAAGGCATCCTCCCGGTCCATTACACGGTCGAACTCAGGAGTCGGCTCCGCGCGGGCGACCAGCTCACCGCGGATTTTTTCGACCTGTTCAACCACCGGCTGATCTCACTCTTCTACCGCGCGGGGGAGAAGTACCGCGTCGCCAGCGATGGGGCCGGTGGTCCGGACCGGCAAACCTTCGCCAACGCCTTGATGGCCCTGATCGGCCTCGGCCCCGAGGGCGGCGCCAATCGCGACCGGCTGAGCTTCGACGACCGCCGCCTGCTGCTCCAGGCCGGCCTTTTTACCCGTCAGGTCCGCACGGCCGAAGGGCTGGCGGCCCTGATCGCCGGGACCATCGGGATCGAGGCCGAGGTCCGGCAGTTCGTCCCGCGCTGGGTGGAGATCGGCCCCGAGTTTCGCTCGCGGATTGGGCCGGGTGGGCGGAACAATGTGGTCGGGCAAAGCTGCGTGATCGGCCGCCGTTATCTGGATACCCAAGGCAAATTTCGCCTTCGGATCGGCCCCATGACCTACAGTCAATTTCAACGCCTCTTGCCCGGCACCGCGACGTTCAAGGAACTCGTGGAACTCACGCGCCTTTACGTCGGCCCCGAGTTCGTTTTCGACGTCGAATTGATCCTCAGGGCCGATGAGGTGCCACGCTCCCGCCTGGGTGATGGCACCGAACGCCCGGCCCTGGGCCGTTATACCTGGGCCGCAGCCGGGCCTCGGGGGGAAGATGCCTCGGTCCTCGTCGCTTGCGGCGAGTGGCCCGGCGGCACGCCGGATCATCCTACCTCGTAGGTAAACCCGCCCCGATCGTCGACGCCGACATGCGCGGCGGTGATCGGCAGGCCCTGGGCCATCCGCGCGAGAAATCGGTTCGACATCGCGGGCAAGAGCGTGCGGGTGAGGATGTGGTCCACGTTCCTCGCCCCGCTCGTAACCTCGATGCACCGGTCGATGATCCGACCGACCACGGTTTCGTCGTAGGTAAACGCGGCGCCGTGGTTTTCGAGCAACCGCCGGCCGATCCCGTCCAGTTGGAGCCGGGCGATCTGGCGCATCACGTCGTCGGCGATCGGGGCGTACGGCACGACCGCCATCCGGGCCAGGAATGCGGGTTTGAAGGCTTTCAGCAACTCGGGGCGGATCGCCTCGGCCAGCGCCTCTCCGCGAGGTGCCGTTTCCGGGTCGGCGTGAAGTCGGGCCATCAGGTCGGAGGCGACGTTCGACGTCAGCAGGATGACCGTGCTCTTGAAGTTGACCTCGCGCCCCTCGGCGTCGTCGAGCGTCCCCTTGTCGAACACCTGATAAAACAGCTCCAGGACGTCGGGGTGGGCCTTCTCCACCTCGTCGAGCAGAACCACGCTGTAGGGCTTGCGGCGGACCGCCTCAGTCAGGACGCCCCCCTCGCCGTAGCCGACGTATCCCGGGGGCGAGCCCTTGAGGCCCGAGACGGTGTGGGCTTCCTGATACTCCGACATGTTGATCACGATCAGGCTCTGCTCGCCGCCGAACAACGCCTCGGCCAGCGCATGGGCCGTCTCGGTCTTGCCGACGCCGCTCGGCCCGACCAGCAAGAAGACGCCGACGGGCCGGCGAGGGTCGGTCATCCCGGCCCGGGACATCTCGACCCGTTGGCAGATCGCCTCCAACGCCTCGGACTGCCCCAGCACCCGCCTGGCCAGCGTTTGGCGTAGCGCGAGCACGGCGTGGATCTCGTCGGCCTGCATCCGCCCGACCGGCACGCCCGTCCAGGCCGCGACGACCTCGGCGATGACCTGGGCGTCGACGCTCGCGTGGACCAGGGGGGAACCCCCTTGGATCTGACGCAGTTCGGCGGTCTTGGCCTTGTGCTCGGCGCGGAGCGACTCAGGCTCCGAATCGGTCCCGACCTCGATCCGCTCGCGGAGGCCGGAGACCTCGGCGACCAGCGCGGCCTCGCTCGCCCATCGAGCTTCCAGGATCGCCAATTCCTTCACCGCTCGGCCTCGACTGGCTTCTAGGTCGGCCACCCGGCCGTCGTTGCCGACCTCCACCAGCCCTTCGCGGCGGAGGGCCGAAATCTCGGCGGCGAGGATCTCGACCTGTCGGCGGAGATCCTCGACCTCGGCGGGCACCGAGTCCCTCCCCAGGGCGACCCGGGCGCAGGCGGTGTCGAGCACCCCGAGCGACTTGTCGGGCAGTTGACGACCGGTGATGTAGCGCGACGAGAACCGGACGCACGCATCGACCGCCTCGTCGAGGATGCGGACCCGGTGGTGCGCCTCCAGCAGAGGCGCCATGCCCCGCATCATCGCCACGGCCCACGACTCGACCGGTTCTTCGACCTTGACGACCTGGAACCGCCGAGCCAACGCGGCGTCTTTCTCGAAATATTTCTTGTATTCGGCCCAGGTCGTCGCCGCGATCGTCCGCAATTCCCCCCGGGCCAGCGCCGGCTTGAGCAGGTTCGCCGCATCCCCTTGCCCGGCCTGCCCCCCGGCGCCGATCATCGTGTGCGCCTCGTCGATGAAGAGGATGATCGGGCTTGGCGATGCCTTGACCTCGGCGATGACTTCCTTGAGCCGGTTCTCGAATTCGCCTTTGACCCCGGCACCCGCCTGGAGCAGCCCCAGGTCAAGCGTCCGGACGGCGACGTCCTGCAAGGGAGGCGGGACATCCCCCTGTGCCACCCGGAGGGCGAATCCCTCGACCACGGCCGTCTTGCCGACCCCGGCCTCGCCGGTGAGGATCGGGTTGTTCTGCCGTCGTCGAATCAAGATGTCGGCCATCTGGCGGATCTCGGCGTCTCGCCCCAGGATCGGGTCGATCTGGCCCGCCCTGGCTCGCGCCGTCAGGTCGACGGTAAACCGATCCAGCGCCGGGGTCGAGCCTCCGCCGGGCGCGGCGGTTTCGGCCCGAGCCTCGTCGAATGGTTGCGGCAGATGCGAACTTTCGCCCGACCCCGCCACGATCGTCGGCAGTTCTTTCAGCAACGGGTCGACCGCGATCCGCCCCAGGGTTCGCGAAATCTCCCGGGCCACGCGGACCAGTCGTTCGTCGGCCAGGATCGCCAGGAGGAGCGTCCCCGACCGGATGAGCGGGTCGCCATACTGCACGGCCGAGAGCACGAACGCCTCGCGGATCGCCTCGTCGATGAGCGGCGAGAGCGAGGGGGTCCGGTTGTTGCCCACCCTGAGCTTGCCCACCGCCGCGACCAGGTCGCGCCGGAGTCCGTCGACGTCGACCTCGGAGTGGGCAAGGAGTCGCCTGAGGTCCGAATCGGGCTCGTCGATGAGTTCGAGCAGCCAGTGCTCCAGCTCGACGCTGTAATTCGCCCGAGCCTTGCACCGGACCGCCGCCCGTTCGAGGGCGTCATGACACGTCGGGTTCAGCTTCCTGATCAGCAGACCAGCATCCAGGACCATCGGAAACCTCGAAACAACGACGTCCAATCAGGCCGGCGACTCGCCAGGGCGGAAGCAGTGTGCCACGCCGGCTACCACCGGGCAAGTGGCTGGCGACCGGCAACGCCCGGGTGCCGGATCGCTGGGTCTCGTGGTGCCGCGAGCTTTCAGGGGCGCGGGACTTCCCGCAGGATGCCGCTTTTGAGGAGTTGGCCCACGTCGACGATGTATTGAGTCCCCCCACCTCCCGCCTGGTACTTCTTGTTCGCTTTCAGGATCGCCCCGTCGCGACCGCGTACGGGGACTGTGCCCTTGTCGGTCCAGGTGTCGGCGATGGGGGCGACGTGCGATTCGAGGACTTCCACGTCCTCGACCACTTCGTAGCGGAAGAAGGATCGTTCCTTGGGGTTGATCCCGAGGCGATCCATGCCCGTCCCGATTTTGGTCAAAAACGAACCCGGTCGCTCGGGATAGCCGTACTTGGCCAGCATCTCGCCGCGGCGGAGGGTCGTGAGCCGGACGGGCTTGGAGAAGTCGATTCCCTTGAGAAACCCCAGGATCGTATCCCAGTCGCGGCCCGAGAGGGACTTCCGGAAGTATTTCAGGGCCACTTCGAGCCGTTCGCGGACCAGGGGCGGCGCCTTGGGCTTGCCGAGCAAGATCAGGCACTCCTCGATCGTGCGGCCCCAGAACGCGGATCGCGCCGCCACCGCCGCCCGAGCGGCGCCGCCGATCCTGGTGCCGGCCTTGAACACCAGGGCCACGAAGACGGTCACTCCCACCGTCGCCACCGCCGCGGCCAGCCGATCCGCCGCCCGATCCAGGTCCGCCTCCGACATCGCGCCGGAGGCGATCCGCAGATAGGCCCCAACGTCTCGACCCACCTGGAACGCCTGCCAGCCGACCGTCCCCAGCGCGATCAGCAAGAGCACGACATCGACGACCTCCCCGGCCCCGACGAGGTGCGATCCCGCCCATGCGACGAGCACCACGCCGGTGATGGCGATGCTCTCGGGCTCGAACAGGACCGCGAACTGCGACCGCATCTCCCTCGGGAGCTTCGCCGTCGTCCGCCGAGCCGCCTCGATGAGCTTCCGCTCCAGCGGCCACCGCGCGACGTCCCCCCCGGCCAGCCCCGGCCTCGGCGTCGCGGATCGGCCTAGAGTTCCGTCTTCAATGGCGCCGGGTGGCAGGAGTTGCGCAAGATGTCCGGGAGGTCTGGTGGCGGCCATGGTGTCGGTTATCCGCTGGTGGAAGGAAGCTTGGCAAAACCTCAACAAGGTCTGATTACTGCCGGTTCCGGAGTTGGCTGATCAACTGATCCAGGCTCTGAGCGAGAACGCCACGAACCCGAGGAACCAACCTCTCAGCCCGAGGGAGGGCAGCCGCGGGGATTACCAGGTCGGGGTTCGATTCGAGGATCGCCCGCAACGAATCCGCGGCCTGGATGGCGACCTCATCGGCCGGGCTGCCGATCATCCCGGCGAGCACCTCGACGGCTGGTTCCTGGGCGACGTCCGCCAGCACCTCGGCGCAGCGCAGTTGCCAAACCACAGGTCGATCTGGCCATCTCCTTGACAGATCCGCCCATCCCTCCGGGGACAGGTCGCCGGCAAGTTCCAGGGCGTAAACGACCCCTTCATCAGACCAGTAGTCGTCCGGAGCCACCAGCGCCAGCTGCTCGTCAAGATCGGCAAAGAGGGTCATGATCGTCGTTGTCCTTGGTTCCGAGAGGGGCAGGGCCACGACCGGCGGTGGTCAAGGTGGTGGGGGTGCGAAGCCGCCGATGAGGTCCGCATTCCCTCCGGTCGGATACGAGCTCGTCACGTTGCCGGTCGAATCTTTGATCACATCCCACTCCACACCATCGACCGTCTGGCGATGCCAGGTCGCGCCGTCTCGCCCGCGAACTCCCACCGGGGGGCTTTCTCCCACCTGCTGCGTCGTGTTCATGATCTTGTCGTTCGACCAGCTATCGGGAGCAATCGTCGACTTCTTGAAGTTCGACGACATCGTCCCATCGGAGTATTCCTTCTTGAAGTACACCACCCGCGTCCCGTCAGGATTCGTGGCGGCGTTCGCTTTGGGGATCTCGACGTAGTTGCCAGGTCCTTGCTTGTCGTAAAAGGTGTAATTCGGTTGGTTGGTGATGTCGGCGGAATGCCCGCCGATGAGCTTTTGCGTGGGTGTCCCGTCGTCCTTCACGATCCGGTCGCCATAAAGGATCTTCTCCTGGGTCTGAGGCGTGACGCTCGTTGGCGAAGCGGGCGGGACGCTCGGCTCCAGGGGAGGCGTGACGCTCGGCTCTGGGTGGGGAGTAACGCTCGACTCCAAGGGAGGCGTCTCGACCCCCCGCGACTGGGCGTAGCGCCCGCCGAGGTACCGCCCCGCCCCGCCCGTGGCGACACCGAGGGCGACCGACTGGCCGAGGTGGGTCCAACTCCATTGCGACCCGGGGTTGAGCATGTGGTCGGCGGTGTAGCCGATCCCGCCGCTCAGGCCGCCGACGCCGCCGTAGGCCAGCACGCCCGCGCCGACCGGCAGGAGCGCGAACGGGACCGAGGCGACCGTGCCCACCAAGGCTCCCTTCAAGGCCGCTTTCGCGATGCAATCGGCGCAGAAATGACCCTCGTTGAGGCCCTGGTTCAGGCCCGCCCCGACCGCCCCGGCCGCCGCCCCGGCCAGGATGATCGCCGCCGGCAACGCTACCGGCGCGAGCAAGACCACCGCGACGCCGACCGCGACCGCCGCGACGATCGGCAGGACCGTCCGCCAACTCGGCCAGAGTCCCATCGGGTCGATCACGTTGATCGGGTCGTTCCCGGCGTAGGCGTAGAGGTTGAGTCCTCCCAGATAAGACGCGGGATCGCGCGACAAGTACCGCCCCAGCCGGAGGGAGTAGTACCGAAAGCGATTGTAATGGAGGCCCGTTTCCTCGTCGTGGTAATGGCCCGGGAACCGGATCGGGTTGGTCACGGTCGAGGCCGAAACCCGCGTCCGGCCGAAAGCGTCGCCATCGCCGGACCAGGCAATCCGGCCCTGGGGATCGGTCAAGCGGCGAGGGGTACCCAGGTGGTCGGCATGGACGGTGTAGGTCATGCCCCGGTCGCGGATCGCCAGGGGGGTCGGCGACCCGGGAGGATAGAGGTAGTCGCGGCTCGTGCCGTCGGACCGGACTTCCCGGATGACCTGCTCGCCGGCCCAGACGAATCGGGTGGTGACGTTCCCCGACGTTTTCCAGGCCCGACGACCGAAGGCGTCGTAGCCGAAAGTCACGACTCGCCCCGACTGGCCCTCCGCTCGGGTCATCCGGTTCCGGCCGTCGTACTGGAACCGCCAGGTCTCCGCGCGATCCAGCCACGCAACCAGGTTCCCCCTCGGATCATATTCGCATCGGAGCGAGCCTTGGCTGATGAGCCGGTCCGCCGGGTCGAACTCGGCGACCTCGCCGCCGTCCTGGACCCGATTCCCGGCCGGGTCGTAGGCGAACACCTCGCGGCCCGCCGCGACCAGATTCCCCTCGGCGTCGTAGCGATGAAGCCGCTCGCCATGCTCCGAGTCGACGACCGAGGCGAGCCGATCCTCGTCGTCGTAGCGATAGGTCGTCGCGAAGAGGTCCTCGCCGCCCGACGGGCCTTTCCCGCCGACCGAGGGGCGGAGCGGGGTCCGGACGGAAACCTCGGCCACCTGACCCTCCGGCGTCAGCTCGATCGAGGCGACCAGGCCGCTCGGCGCCCGGATCGTCAGCCATCGGTCGTCGCCCGGATGCTCGAACCCATAAACGCCCCCCGCCCAGTCCACGACCTGGGTCAGACGAAGGTCGTCGTCGCGACCGAACCGGACGCGCTCGCCGGTCGGATACTCCATCGCGATCAGGGTCCCCACGTCGTCGTACTCGTACCGGACGACCTCGCCCTCGCGCGACTCGGCGATCAACCGCCCGTCGGCGTCGTACTCGAACTCCACGACCGTCGTGGAGTTCTCGGCCCGGACGATGTGTCCCTGATCGTCGTGCGCAAACCGGGATACATCGCCGCCCCCGGCGTCGATCGTCTCCGGGCGCCCGGCATCGTCGCGGGTGATGACAACGCCGGTCCCGTCGTCCGCCCGGATCGAGCAGGCCAGGCCGGCCGGGTCATACCCGAAGGCTTCGGACGACCCGTCGGGATAGGTCAAGCGGCTCGGCCGGTCGAGGATCTCGTAGGCGAACCGGGTCTGGTGGCCTCGACCGTCGGTCATGGCTTCGAGCAAGCCGTCGGCGCCGTGGTCGAAGGTCCGCGCGACCCCTCGACGATCGGTCATCCGCACGATCCGGCCTTGGGGGTCGCGGTCGAGCCGGGTGGCCGTGCCTCCGGGATACCGATATCCGGCCACATGGCCGGAATGATCGTGATCGACCTCGCAGACGGTTCGCGTCCCCCCTCGTCCGATCCGGGCGATCCGGCCGGCCGGATCATACGCCAGGTCGAGCCGCGCCCCTGCTGGGTTGGTGAAGCTCTCCGGTCGCCCCTTCGCGTCGCTCTCCACCCCCCAGAGCCGGCCCATCGGGCTGGACACGCTGTTGATGAACCCTCGGCGGTCGAAGCCGAAGCGGGTCTGTCGCCCCCGGGGGTCTTCGGCGAGGACGTCCCCCGTCGCCGGGTCGCGAGATGGGCGCAGCGACGACCCCTCGAAGGTTTCGCCGAGACCGGCGGCGAGTGCCCGTTGTCGAACGGCAAAGAACGGATTGTCACCGATCCGGATCATCGGCTCACCTCGACCGAGCGGGCTGGTCGTTATCGATCATCGCGTGCCGGTATTCCTGGGGGATCACGCTCCCTTCGGCGTCCTCGATGATGCAGCAAGCGACGGGACCGAGGAAAGATTCCCTCTCGTTGGGGGTCCAGCACTCCAGGAACTCGCGCAGGACCCTCGGGTCGTAGAAGCGGAACAAGGCGGTGGTGCCTCCGGGGATTTCGACCTTCAGGTAGCGGCGAAGATGCTGACGGATCGTGTCGAAATCGGCCGAACTTGCCAGGTAGACGCCCCAGGACCGGCCCCAACCTTCCTCGACCAGCCGGCGCAACATCGTGTCGCCATCATCGAGGCCGACGAGGTAGGGACCGTAGGCGGCGAGGTCGTCCGCCTCGGCACCTTCATAAAGCGATTGATAAGGCTGGTCACTGTCCTGGATGGCCGCGAGGACCTTGGGGTCGCGAGCGGCATCGAGGAGGGCGAAGAGAGGGTCGCCGATCGCCCGGAGCCGGGCACAGACCGCCCGGGCCGATTCAGGTGACAAAGGGCACCCCCGATCGGGCCGCTTCTTGCATGCAACCGGCCCCCGAAGAGATACCGATCTGGACCGTCATGCACCCGAGGACGATCACCCCGCCGTGCGCGGTTTTGTCTCCCAGGCGGGCGGCAGGCAGGCCACCGATCAGGACCGTCATCGCACCCTGCATGATGACGTCGGGCGGACCCACGCAAAACGCCCGATCCGTCATCCGCGCGGCGGGCAGGCCACCGATGAGGACGGTCAGGCAACCGGGCGGGAGGATCGGGCCGCCCACATGGGGGATCGGCCCGTCGAATTCCGGGCAGACGTGTTCGTCGGTGACTCTCGCCGCTGGCATCCCCATCGGATCGTGCCCCGAGGGTCCGGGGCCCTCCTCGGACTCAACAGTTGATCTTGACCAATGGTGCTTGGATCGTGATCAGGGCCGGCGTCAGGGTGATGGAACTCGCCCCGCAGCGGATCGTCACATTGGTGTCGGCCGTCAGGGTGATCTGGCGCGCATGCTCGGTTTGCGACCCGGTGACGTCCTGGTTCAAGTCGCCCGTCACGGCGATCGTCTGGCCCGCCCCCACCGTCAGGTGATGCGACTGGCCGATCTTCTCGTCGCGTTTCTTGCCGACGGTGATCGCCTCGTTCCCCTTGATCGACGTGGCCGAGTCGTTGCCGACCTGCTCGGTGTGGTCGTGATTGACCATGATGTTCTGGTTGAACTGGGCGTGGAAGAACATGCGTTCCTGCCCTTTGGTGTCGTCGACGGTGATCTCGTTCAACCCGCCGCCGCCGGGATAGGTGTTCGTGCGCAGTCCGCTGATCATCTTCCCCTTGGGCAGCGTGAACGGCGGCATCCGCTCGGGGTTGTACACGGAACCGACGACGATCGGCCGGTCGGGATCGCCCTCCTCGAACTGGACGACGACCTCTTGACCCACCCGGGGGATATGGATACCCCCGAACCCGCCCCCGGCGGCGATCTGCGCCACTCGAATCCAGCAAGAGCTGCTGTCGTCCTGCGGGCTGAGGCGATCCCAGTGGAATCGGACCTTGATCCGCCCGTACTTGTCGGTGTGGATCTCCTCGCCGGGCGGGCCGACCACCACCGCCGACTGCGTGCCCTGGATGACCGGCTTGGCGGTGGCCCGAGGCGGCCGATATTTCAAGCCGACGGGCAGGCAGGTGAAGCTGTTGTGGTACAGGTCTTCACTCACCCCGCCCGAGCGGTAAGTTTCGCCGGCTTGCCCCGAGTGCGAGACTTGCGTCAGATAATACCGACCGTCGTGCGGCGTCCCACCGATGTACGTCTCGGGGGTGCGCTGGGTCAGGCTGAAGGAATACCCCGAAGTCATCTGGCGATACCTTCCCGCCCCCCGGATGACGATCGCCTCGGTCGCCGCCTGTTCCGCCCGGATTCCCGCCGTCCGCGCGTTGTCCTTGAAGATTTTTTGCAACTCGCCCGGCCGGTCCCCGCCGGCGCGGTCCAGGCCGTCGAATCGTTGGGCGTATTCCCCGGGCCAGTCGTACAACTCCATCGCATCGGGCTTGCCGACGAGGAGCTGGTGTTCGACCTGGCCCACGGTCACGCTGGCGGGAATCTGCTTCTCGGCCTCCAGGGCCTTGTGGGGAAGCTCGAACGTGTGGTCTCGCAAGGTGATTTTGCCGGAATGGAGCCCCTGCGACTTCTCCCAGTGCGAGATCGTCGCCTCGTCGACCATCGTATCCTCCAACGGCTGGAGGACCAGGTCGGCCGGTTCGAGCGCCGGGAACGTCCCGCGATCGGTGATCACCATCTCGTGCGTGTCGCTCCGGTGGCGAAAATAGAAGGCGATTCCCTCCTCTTCCATCAGCCGACTGGCGAAGTTGAAGTCGGTTTCGCGGTACTGCACGCAGTAGTCGCGGGCTTGGTACGACCCCGAGAGGTCGAAGGTCACGTCGGGAGTTTCGCGGAACAGGACGCGGAGGATCTCGGGCACGGACTGATTCTGGAAAATCCGGCTTTGGGCGCGTTGGGTCAAGAGCCATGCCGCCGGCACGACTTCCATCCGGTAAGACGTCGAGTGCGTCGAGCTCATCCCCTGCGAAAATCGCGAGCAGATCCCATTGAAATAGCGCGACTTGCCCGAGGGCAACGACAGGCGAATCGTGACCCGTCGGCCCATGAGCGACGAAAAGGAGACCTGGTCGGGCTCTTCGGCCGCCAGGTCCAGGTCCAACCGGAAAAGCTGCGAGATCCCCTCCTCGCCGTTGAAGCCGAGCAGGAGCAAGGCATCCAGCCCGAGCGGCGTCGCGACGGACATCGAACGGCCAGCCTGGATCGAGGTCGAAATCGACATCCCTCGTGGACTCCCCGCAACGGGCTTGAAGCAAGCGAGATGCGGGATGACCCCGCCCGGCACATCTGTGAGTAAGGCTAGCCGGAAGGAACGTGAGAAGCAACATCCAGCGAGGTTTCCCCAGGCGAGGTCGGTGACCTTGACCTCGAAGGATATCTTGGGTGTGAGAGAACCCAGGTGTCGTTTTCGAAACTCTGGAGAGCCAAGAATGGCAAATGGCAGGATCGCAAATCGCAAAAAAATCAGAACCCAAGATCCTTGAATTTTCTGCGATTTGCGGTCCTGCCATTTGCCATTCTTGATCTTGAAGAATCCCCGGGCTTCGAAAGCGATACCCGGCGAACCCGAGCAAACCTTGCAACCCGCTGTCACGGTCCTGTAAGCTGTTGAAATTCATGCCAGGGGCGATTCGGAGATCCAGCAGCCTATTTTCTGATCGACCGATGCGATCAACCGTCTCGTCTCGGTTGGGAGATTTCTTCGATGAGTAGCACGCCAGTTCCCCCGAACCTGACCGGCGTCGCCCGCTCGAAACTTATCCTCGCCGCCGGCTTCTCGGCCTCCGCATCGATCCTCGCCATCTGGTTGTTGATCTGGCTGATCTTCTTCCAAACTCACCTGCGGATTCTCGCCTTTGCCAGCGATCGGGCCGGCGCGTCGCTGCCAACCCCGCTCACCTTCCAGCACTCCGACGCCAAGGAAACAACCGCCCGGGATGTCGCGGGCGAGTTCAAGCCCCTTCCCGCCGCCAGCCCGGGCGAACTCATCCCCTCGCTCGCGGCCCATCTCCGCGAGCGTCAAGGGCAGACAAGCGTCGTCTACCTCGCGTCTCCGGCGCTGGGTTCCTTCGGGGCCTCGCCCGAGGTGGTCCTGGCTCCCGTCGACGTCTTCCGCCACGTCATCAAGGACGAGCAGTTGCCCGGGGCGACTCTCCGAGAAATCCTCGACGTCTTCAAGCAGGCTCGCGGCAAGCGGTTGTTGATCCTCGACATCGGCCGGTCTCGGGCCGACTGCGACCCGGGCGCCTTCGGTGATGACGTCGTCGCCGAGTTGGAACGGCTCGCGCGACCGCCGGCCAAAATCGAGCCGGAGAAATATGCCGCCTGGCAGCGAGAGTGGGCGGGCTTCGTCATCCTCTGCTCGAACGCTTCGGGCCAGTGGACCTGGACCAGCGATGCCGACGGACGGTCGGTCTTCGGCCACTTCGTCGCCGAGGGGTTGCGGAGGGGGGGCGAGGTCGGCGACCTTCTGAGGAGCGTCCCGGCCCAGGTCTACCGCTGGGTCGCCGACCAGAGGGGAGGGGCGATCCAGACGCCCATCGTCCTCGGTGACCGCTCCGTGTCATTCCACCTGCCGGTCCACAAGGATCGCCCCGCCGACGAACCCGACCCTCGTCAAGGGGAACTGGCCAAGGCGACCCGCGATTGGCTGGCACGTCACCACCGGAGCCATGCGAGTTACGAGCGAGGCGGCCTGCCCGGACTCGATCCGATCGCCTGGCGCGACTACCGCCAGGCCTGGCTCCTCGCCGAGCGCTTCTTCCGAGCCGGCCAGATCACCGAAGCCCGCCGGATGCTCGCCCAGGCCGACGCGAAGGAAGCCCCCTTCAAGGCCCCGGGCGAACACGATTGGCCGAGCCTGGAGCTTTCCCGACTGGTGGCGAACGGCAAGGACCGCCCCGTTTCGTCGCCCTCGCGGGACAAAGCGACCGACGCGATCCCCGGCCCGCCCCCGTCGCCAGGCGCACCCATCGGCGGGGACGCTCGGATCTTCGAGGATTATGCCGAGGGCCAACCCCGACGGTTCGCGACGACGTACGATCAGGCCCTCCGGTCGGTCGGTCGAGAGCCCGACCCGGGCCGAACTCCCCTGGTCGAACAGGCCCTCAGGGTCCGTCGTCTCGCGGAAGAGGCCACCTCGGCGGCGCCCGGAGGCCACCCCTGGATCGACCGGCTCATCGCCGAAGGCGGGTCCCGGCGTCGCGAGGCGCTCGACGTCCTCTTCTCGGAAGCCCGTCGCGAACCGGTCGCCACAATGCTGCAACAGGCCGAGCGAAAGTACGACGACGCCTTGAAGATCGCCAAGGCCCTGAACCTCTCGAATCAGGTCGCGGCCGACCTTCCCTTCCTCGGTGCCTGGTTGATCCGGAGCCAGGAGCCGGACCGCGATCGCCTCGTCAAGATCGCCGAAGCGGCCCGCACGCTCGCCAGTTCGCTCGCCCAAGGCCGGAGTGATCGGGGCGAGCCTCCGGTCGGCCGCTTGAAGAAGGAGGCGGACGCCTTGTCGCGCGAGTTTTCGGGCCTCCAGAAACGCTTCCAAGACGCCGCCGTCCAGGCGAGCCAGTCCGAGAGTTGGCGGCTGGTCGACGAAGCGCTCGCCGTCCCCTCGATCGACCCGGGCCTGCGCGATCAGCTCGTCAACAGGTCGATCGACCCCACCCTTTCCGTCGCGTTGCGGCCACCCGTCGCGCCCAAGGGGGCGGAAGGGGAATCGGCCGGGATGGGCCTGGTTCGCCAGGGGCTCAATTCCGGGATCACCGTGCGTGATCTCGGCCGCAAGGGCTACGACGCCCTGAGCGACCGATCGCGCGACGTGTCCCTTTCTGGACCCGCGCCCGAGGTCCGGCCCGATCCGAGCTTCGCCCTCCATCAGGCCGGCTTGGCCCTGCTCGAGTGGTGTCTCCTGACCATCGGCGGCCTCGACGACAAGAACGCGCTTCAGCCCTTGCTCCACCCCGCCGAGGCCCCCGGGGGGATCGCCCGGTCGGCCCGGCTGGCCCGGACTCGGCTCTGGCGGCAAGCCCCGCGCTTGCCGGGAACGGACCAGGTTTCGCTCGCGGCGTGGGAACGCATCAGGCTCGCCATGCCCGCCACCACCCTCGATGCCAGCGACGGGATCTCGGGCGACCAGGGTTCCGCCCGCTGGTCTCGGTTGGTCCTGCGCTGCGCCGATATCCTCCGCGAAGATGGCGACGCGAAACTCGCCGGGAAATTCCTCGAAGGGCTGCCCGAGCGGGAGCGCGAGACGGAGGAAGCCAAGAGGGTCGCCCAGGGCGTCGAGGCCCTCGCCCGCCCGATCGAGCTCGACTCCAAGATGACCGGCTCCTCGGTGCTCGACGGCGGTTCCCCGGCTCCCGTGAGTTTCACCGTCCAGGCCCCCGCCGGATACCCTCATGGTCGGTCCGCCTTGCTCTTGGGCCAGACCGGCGGGCTCCAGGTCAGCTTCGAGGCGCCCAATGATCTGGTCGAGATCGGCGAACGCCCGGCGTCTACGCCCGGAATCGAGGTTCATCGCGGGGATTTGTTGAACAATGCCAAGTCCCAAGCCTCGATCACCCCCGTGCTGTTCTTCCGGGGCCAACGGATCGCCGCCTCGGCGATCCCCTTCGAGCTGCCCGTCGTCCAGGCCGAATTCGACGTCCACTTCGTGACCCGGCTCCTCGCGGGGCATCGCACCGAGATGTCGAGGAAATACCACATCGATGCCAACAACATCATCGATCAACTTGGGAATAAGCCGCGCGATTATTATTTATACCGGGGGGCGGAGACCGCCCTCGACGCCGTCCTGAAATACACCCCCGCGACGGGCAAGGAGCATCCGGGACCCCGCCGGGTCTTCGCATCGGCGAGCTTCGACGGCAAACCCCTCGCCGTCGCCCTGAAGGGGTCCAAGGACAAGGCCAGGGTGGTCGAGATCAAGGGGGGGCAGGAACTGACCTTCGAAATCGGCGACATCGACACGAGCGACCCGATGTTCCGGACTCGCGCCGAAGGCTCGTCCTTCCGCTTCGAGATCAAAGCGGGTGATGGCGACGCGCCTGTCCTGCTGAGCCGCCAGGTCAAGTTTCGGGAGATCAGCCCCGACGTCAACTACGTGGCGACGGCCCACCGGAGCAGCCCCAACGAGGTGACGCTCACCGTTCGTCGTTCGAGGAACGACCCGATCTCGATGGTCGTCGGCGTCGCGGCCCATGTGGGCGGGGGGCAGGGGACCTTGCAATCGATCCAGTACGAGAAAAATTCCCGACTCAACAAGGAGAATGGCGATCGGCTGCTCGCGGGCGACCAGCCCACCAATCAGGCCATTCTTTTTCGAGAGGAGACCGCCACCTTCCGATTCGCGGTCCCTCCCCAGGCGGAGCTCAATCTCAAGGCGGAGATCATCAACAAAGCGGGCCGGTCCCCCTGGCCCCTGGTGGTCAATCCCGACAAGATCCCGGCGATGGCGATCCCGCGCTCCAACCGCCCGGCCAAAGCCACGCAATCCGATGAAGCCGGCGCCGGCCCCGACAACCCTGGCCCTTGACCAAGGACGTGTCCAGGAGCAAAACCCTCCCCAAAGTGAGCCCGGCCAAGGTTTCATGATCACCCGTTGAGCATCGGAAGAAGCCCACGATGAACTCCATCCGTTGTCCGGCCTGCGGCGAGACGACTCCCATTCTCGACCCGGCCCCGACTTCGCGCATCAAGTGCCGGTGCGGGGAACTTCTGGCGGGACTCGCCCCGACGCAGCCCAAACGACTGCGAAAGCTCGGCCAATATCGGATCGTCAAAGAACTGGGCCGAGGCTCGTTCGGAAGTGTCTATCTGGGCGACGACACGAGGCTTGAGCGCCAGGTCGCGCTGAAGGTCCCCCACCCGGATGTCCTGAATACCCAGGAGCTTCGCGAGCGTTTCCTCCAGGAAGCTCGGGCGGTCGCCCGCCTCCAGCACCGCTGCATCGTCGTGATCTACGAGGTCGAACCGGAAGGCCGATACATCGCGACCGAGTATCTTCCCGGGCGGACCCTCCGCGAGGAGCTGGAACAAGGCCCGCTCCCGGTCGAGCGCGCCGCGTGGCTGGCCGCCGAGTTGGCCGACGCCCTGGCCCATGCCCACGCCGCCGGGATCATCCACCGCGACATCAAGCCATCGAACGTCATCCTGACCGACAAGCGCGAGGTCAAGCTCATCGACTTCGGCCTGGCCCGGATCGGCCTCTCCGCGATCACCGCCGACCAGGCCGTCATGGGCACCCTGATCTACATGTCGCCCGAGCAGATCGCGGGGGAGACCAAGAAGATTCGCGAGCCGTCGGATCAATTCAACCTGGGGGCCGTGCTCTACGAGATGCTCTGCGGTACCCCTCCCTACGGTCGAGAGGGCCGGTTCATCGCCTTGCGGATCAGCCAGAAACCCCCTCTGCCGCGCACCCTGAATCCGTCGATCCCCGTCGACCTCGAAGCGATCATCATGCGAACCCTGGAGCGGGTCCCGACCGACCGGTTTCCGACCTGCCGGGCCTTGGCCGAGGAACTGCGCCGGTTCTCTCAGCCTCAACTCGGCGACAAGGCGTCCCAGCATTCCGACGCCAATCTCCCCATCGCCTCTAAGCCGACCGAGCCTTCCGATCCCGATTCCTCGCTCAGCAACGGTGCCTGGTCCATCGCCTCGTCGCAATCGGGCGACGACGCCCTCGACCCGCCGGCCCTGGCCCGCTATCGCCCCGCGTTGGGTCAACTGATCGCGATCGTCGCCGAGCGCGCGGCGTCGGAGGAACAAGTCGGCGCCCAGTATCGCCAAAACTCCGCGACCCTGGAACGGAAGACCAAGAAGCGTCAGGCCCGAGAAGCGAGGCGCCATCGGGCGGCCCGCGACGAGGCGACGCGCCGAGCCGTCGAGTCCCAGCATCAGCTTCAGGCGGGCTTGGATGAGGTCGACCAGCTCTACCAAGAGGCGATCACCCGGACCAACGTCAAGTCGAGGGATCTGGTCGCCGACGCCGAGGGGAGACACGAATGGTCGATCGTCCAGGCCGACGGGCTTCTCCAGTCGCGGCAGTCCGAGGCCGGCTTCCGGATGAAGACCTGGCGTGACGCGGTCGCCGCGATGCGCCGCAAGTCCACCGAAGCTCAAGCGGCGCTCGACGTCCTGGCGGCCCGCCTCGCCGAGCAAGGCGTCGGCGTGTCCCCGCAGATCCCCGCCGGTGATCCCGGCCGAGCCGGCGCCCAAATCATCCGCAAGCGGATCGAGAAGATCCATGCGGACACCTCGGCCCTCACCAGTCCACCGCGCCGGCTGGGCCTCTCTGCGAGTCCCCGAGGGGTCGCCGTCGCCCTGGCGATCCTGGTCATGATCGGGTTCGCCTGGTGGGTCGGGGGCCTGATCGCCGCCGGGGTCGCGACGCTGGTCCTGGTCGGGTCCGCCCTGGCGTTGGCGAAGATTCGCGGTTCTCGGACGCGCCTGGATCGCCTGGCCGCCGGGTATGAAACCCTCCAGGGCGAGATAACGATCGCCCTGGGCCTGCTCGACGCGCTGCAATCGCGGGTCGAGCGGGGGTCTCTTCGACGCCTCGAACGGATGAAGCGGGCCTACGATCGCTCGATCCTCAAGGATCGTCTTCGACTCGACGAGTTCATCATCGTCACCGCCGAGAAGCGAACCGCACGCTTGGCGAAGGCCGAGGTCGTCCTTGAGGAAGCTCGGGTTCGGCTTCACGCCGAATTCGGGAGCAGGCTGGATCATATCGAGCGGCTTGAGGCGATGGACCGCGAGCATACGGAGGCCCTGGCCGCCATCGACAGCGATCAGATCAAGTTGAATCACGGGATTCGCCGCCGCCGCCGCGAGGACTTCGCCACGCTCGCCCTCCGATGGCGGACCAGCATGGACGCGGTTCGGGCCGACCTCGCGGCCATCGTGGCGACCATCGACCCCCGCAATCCCGCCTGGGACTCGCCCGCCTGGGACGACTGGAAACCGCCGGCCGAATACAACCCGCTGATCCGGTTCGGGGAGGTCCGCGTGGGCCTGGATCGCCTGCCCCACGGCGTCCCGGAAGACCCCCGCTTGATCGCGGGCTTGCCCACCGAGCTTGGATGGCCCGCCTTACTCCGGTTACACAGCCGACCCAACCTCCTGATCGAGGCCCCTGAAAGCGCGGCCGAAGCGGCATCATCGGTCTTGCAGGTCGCCACGATGCGGCTCGTCGCCAGCCTGCCCGCCGGCCAGGTCCGGCTCACGATCGTCGACCCGCTCGGGCTGGGGGGCGATTTCGGCCCCTTCCTCCATCTCGCGGACTTCGACGAGTCCCTGGCCACGCTCCGGACCGACCCGGACCAGATCGAGCAGGGGCTGGCCGACCTGGTGGGGCACATCCGGAAGATGTTCCGGAATTACTTCCGAGCCGACATCCGTTCGATCTACGAGTTCAACCGCAGCGCCCAGGAGGCCGCCGAGCCGATCCGAATCCTGGTCGTGGCCGGCTTCCCCAACGGATTCTCGCTGGCCTCGTGCGAGTATCTCGCGCGAATCGTCGACCGAGGGGCCCAGTGTGGCGTCATCACGATCATCTCGGCCGACCGCAAGAAGCAGATTCCCGGCGATTTGACCCTGGCCGGGCTGGCGAAGAACGCCGTCCACCTGGGCTGGAAGAATGGCCGCTTCGCCTGGGAGGATGACGACTTCGGCTCGTTCTCCCTCGTGCTCGACCCTCCGCCGCCGGCGACCCTGGTCACCGAGGTCATGGGCAAGGTGGGCACTTCGGCCATCGAGGCCCGGAGGGTCCAGATCCCCTTCGACCTCGTCGCCCCCCCGCGCGATCAGTGGTGGGCCGCCGACAGCCGCGCCGGGATCGACGTGCCGCTGGGCAGGTCCGGCATCTCGAAATTCCAGTCGATGACGCTCGGCCGGGGGACTTCGCAGCATGTCCTCGTCGCCGGACGGACCGGCTCGGGCAAGTCGACCTTGCTCCACGCCCTGATCACGAACCTGGCCCTGAACTATCACCCGGATGCCCTCGAACTGTACCTGATCGACTTCAAGAAGGGCGTCGAGTTCAACATCTATGCCGTCCACGAGCTGCCCCATGCGCGCGTCATCGCCATCGAGAGCGAGCGTGAGTTCGGGGTCAGCGTCCTCCAGCGCCTCGACGAGGAGTTGAAGGAGCGCGGCGAGCGCTTCCGCCAGGCCGGTGCCCAGGACTTGAAGGGGTATCGTTCGATCCCCGGCCTCCCCCCACTCCCGCGAGTGCTCCTGATCGTCGACGAATTTCAGGAATTCTTCGTCGAGGACGACACGCTCGCGGCCAAGGCCACGCTCCTCCTCGACCGGCTCGTCCGGCAAGGGCGGGCCTTCGGCGTCCACATCCTGCTCGGGTCGCAGTCGCTGGGAGGGGCCTATTCGCTGGCCCGGGCCACCTTCGGGCAGATGTCGGTCCGGATCGCGCTCCAATGCTCCGAGACCGACTCGCGGATCATCCTCAGCGAAGATAACGGGGCCGCTCGGCTCCTGTCGCGCTCCGGCGAGGCGATCTACAACGACGCCAACGGGATGAACGAAGGCAACCACTTCTTCCAGGTCGTCTGGCAGCCCGAGGACGTCCGGGAAGATTACCTGAAGCGCATCCGCGACCTCGCCCGCGAACGAGGCTGGTCTCCCCAGAGTCCGCCCGTGATCTTCGAAGGCAATGCCGCCTCGGACTTCTCCAAGAACTTGGAGATCCGGTCCCTCCTCGCCTCGGATGCCCCACCCCCGCCCGCCTCGAATCACTCGACGGTGGCTTATCTCGGCGAGGCCATCGAGATCAAGGCGCCGACCTCGGTGCGGTTCCGCCGGATCTCGGGCGACCATCTCCTCATCATCGGCCAGGACGACGAGCTGGCCCACGGCATGATGGCTTCGGCCCTTTTGAGCCTCGCCACGCAGTATCCCGCCGACGGTCCCGGCTCGGCCCGGTTCTGGGTTCTCGGCGAACACGGCGAGGATTCCCCGGAAGCGGACGACCGATCCGGGGTCTGGGACGTCCCGCCCCAACCGTTGACTCGCGGGGGCCGGGCCGAGGCCGCCGCGATCCTCGCGGGCCTCGCCGACATCGTAGCCCGACGCACCGAGTCCAACTCCCAGAGCAGCGAAGACCATTACCTGTTCATCGAGAATATCTCCGCGTTCCGGATGCTCCAACGCCCCGAGGATGATTTTTCGATGGAATCGCGCGATCCCTCCCTGCCGTCGAACGCGCTGGCCGCGCTCCTCAAGGATGGCTCGGCCGTCGGGGTCCACCTGATCATCTGGTGCGACAGCCTCAACAATCTCAACCGGACGATCGACCGCCCGGCCCGCCGCGAGTTCGGCTCGAAGATCGCCATGCAGATGAGTGCCGCCGACTCGGCCAACTTTCTCGACTCCGCAATCGCCAGCCGTCTCGGGTATCATCGGGCCATCTTCTCGGATGAAGTTCAGGGGCGGATCGAGAAGTTCCGGCCCTATGCACTCCCCTCGGCCGATTGGACGACCTGGGCGCGGGACCGCCTGAGGCGAGGCGCCACGCAGTCAACCTGATCGTCCCCCGGAAATTCGGACCTAGGCTCAAGTCATGCATGTCAAAATCAAGGTTGTTGGCGGCCCGCATCGAGGGGATGAGTTCGTCTTCGAGGAAACCGCGTCGTTCGTCGTGGGGCGGCACTGGAAGACCCAGTTCCAGCTTTCCCGCAAGGATGCCTTCCTCTCGCGGTTCCACTTCTACGTCGAGGTCAAGCCTCCCCAATGCGTCCTGGTCGACCTGAACAGCCGCAACCACACCTATGTCAATGGGAACCAGGTCAAGCACGCCGTGCTGGCCGACGGCGACCGGATCAAGGCGGGCCAGTCGACATTCCTCGTCTCCATCGATTCGGGCGGACCCGAGCGTGAGAAGCCTGTTTATGAAGATGCGTTGCCGCCGGAGATCCCAAATTACCGGATGGAAAATCTGCTCGGGATCGGATCTTTCGGCGTGGTGTACCTCGCCTCCGACCTGCGCAATGGCGCCCGAGTGGCGCTGAAGGTCCTTTCGCCGGTGATCGCCGGTTGCCCGAAGTCGAGCGCCATGTTCGAACGGGAGGCCGAGCTCCTCCAGAAGCTCGATCACCCCCACATCGTCGATCTCTATGAGTTCGGCCGCGTCGACGGTCGGCTCTTCATGGTCATGGAGTTCGTTCCCGGCTTCGATGCCCTCCACCTGGTCAATTCCCAAGGGGGTCTCCTCGAAGTCGGGCGAGCGGTGGACATCACCCGCCAGGTCCTCAAAGCTCTCGGCCACGCCCATAGAGCCGGGATCATCCACCGCGACGTCAAGCCGAACAACCTGCTCCTCGCCCGGATCAACAATCGAGACGTCGTCAAGATCGGCGACTTTGGCCTCGCCCGGCTCTACCAGGAATCGAGCCTGAGCGAGCTGGCCCTGACCGAGATCGGCGACGCCCACGGGACGCCGGGATTCCTCCCGCCCGAGCAGATCACGGATTTCCACAACGTCGGGCCGGCCGCCGACCAATATGGCGCCGCCGCCACCCTCTATTTCATGCTGACCGGCGAACGTCCCTACGACTTTCCCGACAATGCCAACGAACTGCTCCGGATGCTCCTCGAAGACGACGCCATCCCCATCCGCACCCGCCGCCCGGAGATCCCCAAAGGTCTGGCGCACGTCGTCGACACGGCCCTGGCCCGCGAGCCGAGCGAACGCTTCGCCGACGTCCTCGCCATGAGCGGCGAACTGACCCCCTGGGCACAACCTTCTTGAATGCTTGGTTCACGATGCACCATCGGTGCGGCAAGCTTACCGAAGCGATCCGGAGTGAGACGAACCCCCGAAAACACATTCAATCGCTGGATTGGGCAGAGTCGAAAATCCGCCCGTCCAATCCGGGAAAAACCCGGCTTGCTCAATCCGGGAAAGCCGACGATCCTCGCGGAAAAATCCCCGGGGCGGGAAACAAAAAAACCCTTCCGCATGGAAGGGTTTGCGACCGAAGCGAGGACGACGGGGCTCGAACCCGCAACCTCCGGCGTGACAGGCCGGTGCTCTAACCAATTGAGCTACGTCCCCAAAGCTGACCGACCAAGGACTTGAAGTGATTTCCGCAGCTTCTGAGTTTCCAGGGCTTTTCTGACCAATCCGGCGAGTTTCCCTGACAAGATCGACCGACGACGAAAACGATTGTAACGGCCGTTGGGCTCGCGTTCAAGTGCTTCACCTCGCATGTCTTGGAATTCTCGGCAATGGTCGCGACGGCTGCAATCCGGTCATGGACCTCCTGGAACTCAGACCGCACCCTGGACCCTGGCTCCGGATCTCCGCCGAGCAACTCCACGAGTTGAGAGCTCTCTTGCTCGGAGAAGCCAAAGCCTACGGCTGGCCCAGAGACCAATGCCCCGACCCGTCGGCAAGCAACAGATCCACCACAACCGAGTCGACCGACCTCAGACTCGATCCACGACGATCTCGGCTTGAGCCAGTGGATCACTCGCGGGCGGCAACGAAGCAAACGATGCGGATTCGGTCGAGATCCCTGCTTCAATGTCGCGAGTCGGGAAGGTCTCCCCGGGTCAACTCGGCTGTGATGACTGGCTCGCTCCGAGCCGGAGTTGTCCTGACATCTCGGCCCGAGAATCGGATAGCATGACGGAGATTGCAACGACCCTCGCCGTCACTTGTGATTTTCTCTCGGATCAAGACTTCACCCAAAGGAACCGGTAACCAATGGGACCATTGACGGTCTGGGCGTGGGTCGCGGTCGGGGTGTCGATCCCGATCGTTGGCTTGGTGGAGGATTCGACGGGCAAGCCGAAGCCCGGAGCTTCGGTCTGGCTCGGCGACACGTTCCGAAACGAGTCCGGGATTGAGCTTCTGGGGGCGACGATCGCCGACCCCGAGGGGAAGTTTCGCCTCGACCGCGACGAAAAGGTGACAGGTCGAGGGGGATTCTGGTCGCCAACCCTCTGGGTTTATTCCCCCGGGCAGCGGGTCGGATTCATCGAGTTCAAGCGGAAAGTGCCCGCCCCCGACGAGCCGGTCCGACTGGTGGTCGAGCCGACCTCCGGAACACCGGTCCGTGTGCTCATGCCCGATGGCAAACCCGCTTCTGGCGCGAGGATCCGGCTGACCCAGGCCCACTTCCGGGCGCCTCGACCCCCATCGAGCCTGTTCGACCGGCTCGCCGTGACTACCGACCTCGAAGGCCGGGCGACGCTCGATGGTGTTCGCCCCGAGGACGTCGCTGCGCTCGACGTGACCGTGGCGGGATACGTTACGCAAAGGCACGCCATGACCCAGCCCAGCCCCGACCCGAAGGTTGTCGCCATCCGACCAGTAGGCCGCCTCGTGATCCGGGTGGTCGCCGATGACCCGAACGCGGTGCAAGGCTGGAGGATCACCACTGACACCACCCCCGACGAGGCGGAACGCTACGCATCGAGCACCAGTTGGGTCCAAACCACCACCGACCCCCTCGGGCTGGCCGAACCTCGCCCTCTCGCGGCGGGGCGAATCACCTGGAAGTTCCAGCCACCCGCCAACTCCCCTTACCTGGCGGAAGATCCACCAGGAGTCGTCGTCCGGGCGAACGAACAGACTGACGTCAGGATCTCGCTCAAGAAGGCGACCCGGGTGGTCGGCACCATCCGCGAGGCGAGCGGAGGGCGGCCGGTTCCGGGCGTGAAGGTCATCACCAGGTTCCTCGGGGCAAGCCTGACCACCGACGACCCGACCACCGACGCGGATGGTCGATTCGTGTTCAAGACCTTGCCCGGCAAGACCAACTACCGGATCGAAACCGTCCCCAAGTCGTACTTCGCGACCCCCGGGGCGGCGTTCGCCACCGACTTCACCGTCGCGTCCGGCCAGGCTGACTACACGTTACCTCCAATGGAGTTGCGTCGAGCCGTTTCGATCCGGGGAAGGGTCATCGATGATCTGGGCCGAGGCATCCCTGGCCTCGACGTGATCGGGTATTGGAAATCTCCCGAATTCCCGAATCAACGCCCCATGGTCCGCGACTTGTCGAACGGCGCGGGCGAGTTCACCTTGGGGGGGATCGCCCCGAATGCTCAAGTCGAGGTTTCGACGTCGATCCCTTTACGAGCCGAGTCGAACATCGAAACGGTTCTGGCGACCGACCCGCCGGGCAACGAAGCCTCGGTGCTGCTCCGGCTCCGCTATTTGCCAACCTATGCGGTCGGAGGCCGGGTACTCAGCCCCGACGGTCGCCCCGTCGCGAATGCTCGAATCGGACTCGAACTCCGGAAGGCCGATCAAAATATCGGTACGGGTTCCGACTTCCGGTTCGACTCGGTCCTTGAAATCAAAACCAACGACGATGGGGCTTTTCAGACCCCCAGCGAACTCCCCGTCGGCACCGAATACCGCGTCAAAGCGGAAGCGTTCGGCTTCTCGGCGAGCCTGTCCCGATGGGCCAACCCCGCCGCGACCAAGCCGGTCGAGGTCCGCCTGCTCAGCCTCGCCCGCCCCCGGAGCGTTGGCGGGCGAGTGGTCGACTCGATGGGCGAGGCGGTCCCGGGCGCCGAGGTGTTCCAGTCCGGCGATGGTCCGGTCGCGACCCGAAGCCTCGCCGACGCCCTGGGCCGGTTCGAGGTGGCTGGGATCGCCGACGGCCCGGCGTTCCTGTTCGCCCGAGCCCCGGGGTTCCGCCTCAACGGACGGGTGGTCGAAGCCGCCGACCGCTCGGTCGAACTGGTCGTGACCCGGTCGGATCAACCCCCTCGACGATTGGTCACCAGCCCACCCCAGGGCGGCCCCGAGGACCGGGAAATCGCCCTCAAGTTCCTCGACGCGGCCTGGAAACAACACCTCAATGGGGGTCGGGGCTACTTCAAAGAACCGTCGGTCCTCGAAACGATAGCCGCCCTCGACCCCGACCGGATCTCGGCGATGATCGAGAACCAGGTGATCGTCGCGAACCCCAAGCTGATTGCCGCCCTGGTGGCGAACCGGGTCGAGGATGATCCCCAAGGAGCGGTCACCTTGCTGGACGACTTGAGTCCGCCGGCCACTTCGGCGCAGTCTCTGCTCGACGTGTTCGAGATGTGGCGGACGGCCAAGCCTCTCGAATTTTCCCGAGACTTGCTCGAACGTGCCCGGCGGCAAACCGACAAGGTGACCGACCAACCGGCCAGGCTGAACCTCCTGATCGCCCTCGCCAACGCCTGGTACGACCTCGGCGTTGTCGATCAGGGCGGGGCGATCGGGCGCGAGGCCGATGCGCTTCTCGACAAAAAACAGGGACCAGGGAACGATTTCCTGCTCGGCAAAGTGGCCGAGGTGTTGGCCCCGGTTGACCTGCCTACCGCCCTGATTCGGCTCGAAGCGGTCACGAACGCCAACTCGGCCGACCCGGTTCGAGTCAAGATCGCCGAGCGGATCGCGGCGACAGATCCGGCGGAGGCGAAGCGATTGCTCGGGCAAATTTCGATGCAATACCTCCACTTCACCGCCGACCGATCCGTTTGCGTCCGGATGGCGTCCGGTGGGCACTTGGCCGAGGCTCGGGCTCTGGCGGAGTCGTCGCGCCTCGACCCGACAACCCAGGCTATCTTAACCGCCATCGCGGCAAGTCACCTCGACCCATCCCGGTCGGACCAGGCCAGAGCCTTGCTCGCCGAGTCGTTTGATCGGCTCAAGCGACTTGCCGGATCGAGGCAAGCCTCTGCGCAACCGAATCAAATCGGGCCGCTCGTGGCGATGGCCCAGCTCATCTCGGTCGCGGCCCGGGTCGACCCGGATCGGGCGACGGACTATTTCTGGGAGACCCTGGCGGCTCGCCACCCTCGACCTTTCGGACTGGAACAACGCCCGGTGACTTCGCAAACCCTCCAGCATTACCTCGACCTGTCGGCCCTGGCGGTTTTGATCGCGCCTTTCGACCGAAAAGCGGCCGGCGCGGTGTTCAGCCCGGTCGCCGACCGGATTCCGTCGTTCGACGACGAGACCTGGGGTCTCCATAACGAGGCACAGGCGCTATTCCGAACCGCCACGGCGTTCGACGCCCGGTCGGCCCGAACGATGTGGAACGCCTTGCCCGAGGACCCCGCCCAGCCCAAAGACACCGGACCGAATGGGATTCGACGGAATCGCCCCCAACCCAAAACGGACTCGCAGCTTGAGATCGCCCGGAGCCTCGCCGTCCCCCCTCGGCTCCGAGCCCGCAATGCGCTCCTGATGCTCGCCAATCCAGGCTGGATCGACGAACTGGGCCACTGACCGAATGATCCGACACCAAAGGAGTCTCTGCCATGCGGACCAAGTCAAGGTGGGTTCATCACTTCGGGCAGTTCCTCGGGCTGCTGACCCTGTTCTCCGCGGTTTCGGGGTGGGCCGACGAGATCCTGCCCGACGGTCGGTTGGTCGGGGTGGTTCCTCAACCGCCCCGCCAGGACGAACCTTGGACCCCTCCAAAAACGACGATCCCCAAGTTTCTGGTCAACGCGGCAACGCTGCTCTTCGACCAGGGGTTGGCTGACCCCCGAGGTGGGGAGTACCGCTCGGTCGAGATGGTTGTCGGCTCGGTCTGGGGCAGCCAGGGGTCTCTCACCAAGCGAAAGGGTTGGGTCTTCCCGGTGACCGCCGACGGCGCCCCACGGTTCGCGGTGCTCTGGGACGGCCTGGTATACCCGGTTGCAAAGCTCGGGGGACCCGCCGACCTCGAAAAAGACGTCGCCCTCATGGTGAAGCGAGGGGCCGCCGGGCGTGGCAACGCCCATCGACCACGCTCGCTTTTTCCGGTTGCGGACCCGGGTGGCGAAGCCGAAGGGCTCGCGGCGATCAACCCCGTCGGAGTCGGCTTGCTCCTCCGCCTCGGTCGCGTCGACCTGGCCGAAGCGGCCTGGGCCGGCCTGACCAATGCCGCCCCGGCGGTGAAACCGGCACCTCGGCCCGGCCTCGACCTCCAAAACTACGGCTTCTCGTACCTGACGATGACCCAAGACCTGGCCTGGGACCTCTTCGAGCGTGCAATCTGCGCCTTGAAGCGAGGGGATGACGCGGTGGTCCTCCACGATGCCCGATCCCTGACCAAGCTCAGGGCGGCGGCGGAGGCCAAAGCCGGGGAGATGGGGTTCGCGCGACCCCAGAACTTCGGCAACGACCAGTCCGCCGCCCACCCTTACATCGACTTCCTCAAGCAACTTCCCGAACTCCTGGCCGACGCCGAGCGTCGCGCCCCGGAGCCAAAACGCCCGCCAATCCCACCGCCCGGGGGTCCCGACCGGTCGTCCAGGATCGCCGCCTTGATCCGCGACCTTGACCAGATCCAGGTCAACCAGTCGGGCCAACCAGGCGGCGTCAACCTGGGGGAAGCGGCCACCGTCCAAGCCTTGATCGCCGAGGGGGATGACGCCGTTGAGCCTCTGATCGAGGTTTTGCGGCGCGACCATCGACTCACCCGATCGGTCAGCTTCCATCGCGATTTTTTCCGGAACCGAAACCTACTCACGGTCGACGACGCCGCCTACTCGGCGCTTTCGGGGATCTTGCGAACGAGCACATTCTCCGGCGGTTCGACCTCCGATAACCTGTCGACGCAAGGCCAGAAGACCCGGGATCAGGTGGCCGATCAGATCCGGGCCTATTGGGACCGTTACAAAGCCTTCCCGCTCGTCGAGCGCTGGTACCAGGCTCTCGCCAACGATCAGGCTGGTGCCCAAGGTTGGGGCGAGGCGGCGGGGAATATCACCCGGCGCGAGAACGTGACGGTCGTTCCCAGCAGTTCGGCGTTCACCTCGACGGTCAGCACGGAACCCAAGCCGGGCGAAGTCCCTCGGCTCCGAGGCGAGTCGCTCCGGGTCGGCCACACCCCGACGGTCTCGGACCTCATGATCCGCCGGGCCGAGTCGCTCGTCCGGCTCGGCCAGGAAAATCCGGCGATCGCGATGGCCGGAACACTCCAGGTCTGGGATCAAGCCGCGTCGCTCCCGACCCTCAAGGACGTTTCCAGGCTGATCCGGACCCGGCTCGCCGCCAGCAAAGGCGGCGCATCGTGGGTCGAGCAAAATCTGGTCATTGCGCTGGCCGATTTCACCGTCGACCGGGTCCGGCTTGGCGATCCGACCGCCGCCGAGGAATACGCCGCCTTGATCCGGACAACCAAGCCGGAGAGGTTTGAAACCCGAATCCTCGAAACGCTGGAACCGTTCTACCGATTGCCCGACAACCCGACCCTCCGCAACGCCGCAGACCACCTGTTCAACGACCCGGGATCATCCTGGTCAACCCTCTATCAACCCGGTCGGAAGTACTCGTTCACCGGGCACTTGTCTTTGCTCGACTCGCCGATGATTCGCGTCCCTGGGTTTCGTCGGGCGATCAAAGGTTGGTTGAGCGACCCGACCGAGACCGGCATCGCCGAAGTGGGGCCTGATCAAGGGATCAGCTCTCAGTTGAAGTCGGGGATGCAAATGGGGAGGAGCACCCAGAGGGTTGCCCCGCTCGCACCGGCCCCCGGCACGAAATTCCCTCTTCGGGTGGCCGATCAGGTCGCCTCGGAGCTGACCCGGCTCGAAGGCTGTCCCGACTTCCAGCTCATCTGGCCGATCTCGAAGCGCGACGACGCGATCGCGGCCCTGCCCGCCTTCCTCGACCGGTTTGGTTCGCGGTTTGTCCCCGACAAACCACCGCTCGACCGGTCGATCGACCACAACAAGACGGCTTACCTCGTCTTCCCACCGCTGGACCATCCGGCAACTCTCGCCGAGGCTGCCGACGGCCTGGCCGTCTTCTCGCTCGAACCCGTTGGCGGACCACCGGTCGAACGACGAGTCGTGCCGCTGCTCCAGCGGCCTCTCGCCGCCCAGTGGACGAGTCGTGCCGCTGCTCCAGCGGCCTCTCGCCGCCCAGTGGGTCACCCTCCGCGACTATCCGATTCGAAACCAGTACAACAACCTAGTCGTCGAAGATCGATACAAGTTCGAGCAGTCGGGGCAGGTCTGGCAGGCGGAGGAGGCCCTGGAAGCCGGCCAGTGGAAGCGGTACTTCGGCTTTGTCGGGTCGCACCGGATCGCCAGGGTTCCCGCCGATGAGGTGGAATTTGATCTCACACGCCTCGGCAGCGGTTCGCGTTCCTCGAACGGCTGGGACCTGATCTACGAGTTCCCGGTCGTCGCATCCAAGGGGCGCTCGGGGACCTACCGCACCGTCGCGTTGGGCGATTCGCTGGTGATGTCGTTCCAGCTCCGGAATCGAACCGGCCTCGACCGGCCGTTGACCACCGAGTTAATCCGAAGCCGCGACGGGCACGTGGTCGGTCTGGCCAACGGTCTTACCCTCAAGCTCGACTATGCTCCGCCACCGCCCGATCCCGCGGTCCGAGTTGTCAATCAACCCGACGCTCCGAACTGGACGGGCGTCGCCACCAAAAAAGGAATCGCTCGATTCGAGCCGTCCGGCCCCGAGAAGACCCTCCGTCCGACCGAGTTGAGTTCACCCACCAAGCTTGACTTGAACGACCTGTTCGAGATCAACAAGCCGGGCCGGTATCGCTTGAAGATCGATCTAGGCCCGGACCCGAAACCGAACGAGGCGTGGGATCGGTACTTCGACTTTTCTATCGTCCCCAAGGACGACGCGGCGAAGCTTTGACCCGATCACACGGCTGATGATCCTCGGCTCTTTCGTCGAATTTGCTGTAGGATCGAGTCCTCATTGTGTTACGCTTCGACGGGCTTTCCTTGCCTCGATCGATACGCTCCGGATCGCTGCGATGTCAATGAAGCGAGTTTGGATTCTGGTCTTCGGGGTTTGGGCCTTGCCACCCACGGCCGGGGCCGGCGAGGCGGCTCCAACTGCTCTGACGATGGCGCCGGCCGGGTCGGTGACATTGAGGCGGTTGGATCGGATGCAGGTCCTGGTGGCGGGGACGATCGAGGGCCGACGGGTCGACTTGACGCGGCGAGCCGCGCTTCGCTCGGAGGCTCCGGAGGTCGTCGCGGTGGACGCTCGGGGGCGAATCACGGCGAAGGGGCCCGGGGTCGCCCGAGTGGTCGCGGCGCTCGGCGAAGCCCGCGCCGATCTGACGGTTCGGGTCGAGGGGTCCGACGCCCCGGCACGGCCGACGTTCGAGCACGATATCCAGCCCTTGCTGGCCCGGCTCGGGTGCAACTCGGGCGCTTGCCACGGCAAGGCGTCGGGGCAGAACGGGTTCAAGCTCTCGCTGCTCGGCTTCGATGCTAATGCCGACTACGCGGCGATCGCTCGGGACGCCTTCGGACGCCGGGCATGGCCGGGCGACCCCGACCGCAGCCTCCTGCTGACCAAGGCGACGGCCAACGTCCCCCACGGCGGTGGGCCTCGCCTGGCCGTCGGCGACCCGGATTACGAAGCGTTTCGCGCCTGGATCGCCTCGGCGATGCCCCGAGACCCGGCGAACGCCCCCACCCTGGCGGGGATCGCGGTTGTGCCGACCGCCCGGAGCCTCCGCCCCGGCGAGGAGCAGCAACTCGTCGTGACGGCCCGCTACTCGGACGGCTCGACCCGCGACGTCACCCACCAGGCCGCCTTCCAGTCGAGCGAGAGCGCCGTCGTCCCGGTCACCGAGGATGGACTGGTCCGGGCCGGCACGCTCCCCGGCGAAGCGGCGATCACCGCCCGGTTCGAGGGGAACTTCGCCTCGGTCGAGGTCGCCATCCCCTTGCAAGGCGAGGTCCCCGCTGAGGTTTATGCCAACTTGCCTAGGCGGAATTTCATCGACGACCACGTCTTCACCAAGCTGCGAACCTTGGGGCTGACTCCCTCGGAGCCGGCCGGCGACGCGACGTTCCTCCGCCGCGCCTACCTCGACGTGATCGGCCGCCTGCCGACCCCCGACGAGACCCGGTCCTTCCTGGCCGACCTCGCGCCCGACCGCCGCGACCGACTGGTCGCCGCCCTGTTGCGGCGGCCCGAATATGCCGACCACTGGGCGAGTAAGTGGGCCGACCTGCTCCGACCCAACCCGTACCGGGTCGGAATCAAGGCCGTCTACAACCTCGATGGCTGGCTCCGCGACGCCTTCCGCAAGAACATGCCCTACGACCGGTTCGCCCGGGCCGTGGTGGCCGCCCGGGGGAGCAGCTTCACCCACGGCCCGAGCGTGGTCTTCCGCGACCGCCGCGAGCCCGAGGAAGCCGCCACGATGATGAGCCAGCTCTTCCTCGGCATCCGGCTCGACTGCGCCAAGTGCCACCACCACCCCTTCGAGGTCTGGAGCCAGGACGACTTCTACAGCTTCGCCGCCTACTTTGCCCGGATCGGTCGCAAAGGGACCGGCCTCTCGCCGCCGATCTCCGGGAGCGAGGAGATCGTCTTCACCGCGAAGAAGGGGTCCGTGAAGCATCCGTTGACCGGCAAGGTGCTGCCGCCGAAGCCGCTTTTCGGCACCGCCCCGACATCCGGCGACCCCGAGGCCGACCCTCGCGACGCCCTCGCCGCCTGGATGACCTCGCCCGACAACCCTTATTTCGCCCGGGTGATCGCCAATCGCGTCTGGGCCGAACTGATGGGCCGGGGGATCGTCGACCCCGTGGATGACCTCCGCGCCACCAATCCGCCGTCGAATGGGCCGCTGCTCGATGCCCTCGCCGACGACTTCCGTCGCCACGGCTACGACCTGAAACACCTGATCCGGACGATCCTGGTCTCGAACGTCTACGGCCTCTCCTCGACCCCGAACGAGCGGAACGTCACCGACGGGCGAAACTTCTCCCGGCGCTATCGTCGACGGCTCCGCGCGGAGGTCCTGCTCGACGCGGTCTGCGACGCCACCGGAGTCCCCGAGTCGTTCGAGGCGGCCCCGCCCGCCACTCGGTCCGCCGCGCTCTGGACGGTCCGCACCGAGTCTCTCTTCCTCGATGCCTTTGGCCGACCCGACCCCAATCAGGACCCACCCTGCGAGCGGACGACCGACACGTCGGTTGTCCAGGCCCTCCACCTGATGAACGCGCCGAAGCTCCAGGCCAAGATCACCAGCGACTCCGGCCGGGTCGCCCAGCTTGCCAGAGGGAAAAAGACTTCGGCCGCGATCGTCGAGGAGCTTTACCTCTGGGCTTATTGCCGACCGCCGATCGCCCAGGAGATGACGACGGCCCTGGAATTCTTTGCGGAATCCGTCGATGATCGTCGCCGAGCCGTCGAAGACTTGCTCTGGGCCTTGCTCAACACGCCGGAATTCGTCTTCGAGGATTAACGAGCCGCCCGACCCGGGGATACCCATTCGACAGGGGTTGAATCGATGAGCGTCCACCGCAATTGCGAGTCCATCACCCGCCGCGACGGCATCAGGCTTGGCCTGGGCACCCTGATCGGTGGCGGCCTGGTGGATGCCCTCCGGCTCCGAGGGCTCGCCGCGTCCGACGTCGCTCGGAAGTCAAAGACCAGTTGCATCCTGATCTGGATGGACGGCGGACCCAGCCACTACGAGACGTTCGACCCCAAGCCGAACGCTCCCAAGGAGATCCGGGGCGACTACAAGGCGATCGAGACGAGCGTCCCCGGCATCCGGTTCGCCGAGCCGATGACGAAGCTGGCCGCCATCGCCGACAAGCTCGCCATCGTCCGCTCGATCCAGCACAACCAGGGGAACCACGGCGCGGGCAACCACTACATGACGACGGGCGCGCCGACCCGGATACCGGTCGCCTGCGGGGCGTTCGTCAGCTTCCACCCCAGCCTCGGTTCCGTGGTGTCGAAGGACCGAGGGGCGACGCGCGGGATGCCGCCGTACTTCTCGATGCCCTCGATGGCGCGTTCCGGGGGGCCGAACTTCCTCGGGGCGCGCTATGCCCCGTTCGTCGTGCCGGACGACCCCAACCGCGACGGCTTCCGGGTCCGCGACGTGGTCCCGCCCAAGGGGATTGCGGCCGAACGCCACGACGATCGGCGAAGCCTCCGCGCCCGGGTCGACCGCTTCCGCCGCTTCGCCGACGAGTCGGCCGGCGACCCGGTCCTGGCGCTGGACGAGTACTACGAGCAGGGATACGACCTCGTTTCCTCGCCCGAGGCGCAAGCCGCCTTCGATCTCGGGGGCGAGCCGGCCGAGATCCGCGACGCCTACGGGCGCAGCCCCTTCGGCCAGCGGGCATTGCTCGCCCGCCGACTGGTCGAGGCCGGCGTGCCGTTCGTCACGCTCCACGAGGGGGGATGGGACAACCACTCGAAGATCTTCGACGCCTTGGGCAAGAAGCTTCCCCCGTTCGAGACCGCGATCGCCGCGCTCATCACCGACCTGGAGCGCCGAGGCCTCCTGGAAACGACCCTGGTCGTGGCCCTCGGCGAGTTCGGCCGGACGCCCAAGATCAACAAGGACGGCGGCCGAGACCACTGGTCCAGCGCCATGTCGGTGATGTTCGCCGGTTGCGGCACTCGCGGCGGCCAGGTCATCGGCGCCACCGACGCCCGAGGGTTCGCCGCCTCCGAGCGAATCCTCTCACCCGAGAACTTCGCGAGCACGATCTACACCAAGCTCGGGATCGACCCGGCCAAGATCCTCCACGCGCCCAACGGTCGGCCCGTCCCGCTGGTCAGCGACCCGACCCCCATCCCGGAGCTGCTGGGCTGACGCCCGGCGACCCCACCATGCGACCGCCGAGCCGCTTCCTCCTGCTTGCCCTCCTCATCCTCCCGACACCGGCCCCGGCCCTGGCGAAGCCGCCGACGCTCGACCGGTTCTTCCCCCCGGGGGCGCAACGGGGCCAGACGATCGAGGTCGCGGCCGAAGGGAGCTTCGACGCCTGGCCCGTCCGGGCCTGGGTGCAGGGGCGAGGCGTCGAGGTCCGGCCCGCCGAGGCCAAGGGGAAACTCACCGTGGTCGTCGCGGCCGACGCCGCCGTCGGGGTGGCCTGGGTCCGGCTTTACAACGAAGAAGGCGCCAGCGAACTCCGCCCTTTCCTTGTCGGCTCCCTGCCCGAGGTCGTCGAGGCCGAGCCGAACGACGCCCCGTCCTCGGCGCAGGCGATCGGGAAGCTGCCCGTCACAATCAACGGTCGGCTGGCCAAGAATGGCGACGTGGACGGGTTCGCCGTCAACCTTCAGGCCGGACAAACGCTCGTCGCCGCGATCCAGGCCCATGAGGTGCTCGGCGCGCCGATGGACGCGGTCCTCCAGGTTGCCCGGCCCGACGGCATCGTCCTGGAGCAGGCGGACGACTCCGGTGGCCTCGATCCCCGCCTCGTGTTTGTCGCGCCCGAGCGGGGCGACTACGTCGTCCGGACCTTTGCCTTCCCCTCCGAGCCGTCCAGCTCGATCCGCTTCGCCGGCGGCGACGCCTTCCTCTATCGCCTGACGCTCACCACCGGCGGGTTCGCCGACTATACCTTCCCCTTGGCCGTAAGCCGCGACCATCCGGGCTGGGTCGGAGTGTTCGGCTGGAACCTGCCCGACGAGGCCCGGACGCTCGCCGTTCTCCCGGTCGACGCGGACTCCGACCGGGCACTGGCCGATCACCCGTCGCTCGCGGCCCCCGCCGTGGTCCGGCTCGTCCCTCATCCGGCGATTCTTGAGAGGACGGCCATCGGGTCCGAGGGACCGCAGACGATCGAGGCGCCCGTCAGCCTCACCGGTCGGATCGGCGTCGAGGGGGAACGCGACGTTTACCGCTTCTCGGCCGAGAAAGGGCGTCTCCGCCTGATCCGGGTCGCCTCCGGATCGCTCGGCTTCCCGCTCGATCCGGTCCTCCGGATCATCGACGCCGGAGGCAAGGTCCTCGCCGAGTCCGACGACGCCGACCCATCGGGCCGCGACCCGGAAATTCGGTTCGACCCTCCCGCCTCGGGCGAGTACCGGGCCGAGGTCCGCGACCTCAACGGTCGGGCCGGCACCAGGTATCTTTACCGCCTCGACCTGCTGCCGGCGAAGCCCGACGTCCGGCTCACCCTCAAGGCGGCTCGATTCACGCTGGCCCCCGACAAACCGTTGGAGATCCCCATCCTCGTCGCCCGCCTCGATGGCTTCGACGCTCCCTTGACCCTCACCGTCGAGGGGCTGCCCCAAGGCGTCCTGGTTTCCCCGGCGACTTCTAGCCCAGGGGGCGAATCCTCCAAGGCGGCCACCCTCACCCTGACCTCCCTCGTCGCACCCGCCTGGTCCGGCCCGATCCGGATCGTCGGAAAGTCCGACTCCCTGCGAGGACCCCGCCTGGCCGAGGCGACCATCGAGGTGATGGGCTCCGCCACGAAGCTCCCCTGGCTCACGGTCCTCAGGCCGGAGGATGCCAAGGCCGATCCCGGCGTCTCGAAGATCAGCGACACGCCTCGGCAGCGGCACTAAACCCGTTCGCCGGTGACGGACACCAGGCCGTGAGCACCTGCTCCTCGCCGCTGCGGATCTCGAACTTTTCGTGGTACAAAAGCTCGCCGGATCGGCTCATGGACAGGTCGTGGGTTCCCGGGGAGAGAGCAAACACCAGAGGCTCGAAGATGCGTTCTTCGATGTGGACGAAGTGGTCATCGACTCGCACGTCGACTTCGGAGTTGCAGACGTGAACGATGGCTGTCGCATCCCGCGCCGCAGGCTTGACGGAGACGATCCATAACGGAGTGATGATGATCATGGTGAGTAGAAGTCCGAGGTTCGGCCAAAGGTTGGACGTGAGCACCCCAGACTTTTCCGGGTTCGAGGAGTGGATGGCGAGGTCCTCCGGCCGCGATGGGTAGGGATGAGGAGCATCCCCGACGGTCGCGGAGCGGCCGGGTGCCCGGAACGGTTGGAGATCACTCGAAGCGGGGAATCACCGAGGGTTCAGAGGCCTCATCGGGGCAAGCGGTCGCCGGATCGACTCTGGGCTCGGTTGGCGTTGAAATACGATGCGGTCATCGGTGGACGCGAGGTATACGGGCGAGACCAGATGGGCTCCTCGTCGAGCGAGACGGCGATCGAGGCGCGGGTCATCAGAGCGAGCCCGTACCGCCAGGTCATTCCAGCCGAGAGCGAGCCTTGGGCCTCGACGAGCAGGAGAGCCTCGGGGTTGTTGCCTTTGCCGAGCGTGAAAACGGCACCATCGATCAGGCCGCCGGCCGCGTCCTCGTACCGGTGGGCCGGGTCGGGGCCGATCTGAAAGCGAGTGCTCCGGCCATTGATCTCCCCCGAGGAAAACCGGGCGGCGATGGCCTTCATCTGAGCCAGCCGCCGTTTCGGGTCGCTCGATGGGGCCGGAGCGAGCGGGACATCGCCGAACTCGAGGGCGGCCGCCCGGGGCGTCCAAAGTTTCTCGGTGAACGTTTGAGCCGTCCCGAGTTCAGCGACGCTGAACTCGAACGGCGGTCCCGAGACGCTCATCGCCTCGTCGGTCAGCGACGTGAATTCATGCCCCCACGATGGGCCCCCCGGGAAGTTCGGGTGGAGTTCGAAGGCGGCGGCCGCGACCGGTCGGCCTCGCGTTCCCCAGATCCAGAGCGAGCCGTCGACGACGTCGAACGCCGGGTCAACCCAACGCCCCACCGGGCCGGCGACAAGATCCGCCTCGACGTGGCGGCGACCGTCAACCGCGACGACCCGAAGCGACCGGGCCAGCCGTCTCATCTCGTCGCCATGCTCGATGTTTTCGAGAGGGTCGGGATCGAGCACCGGGGCGCGGGGGAGGATGACCGCCGCCGGTGGGACGATCGGGGATCGACCGACGACCCCCGGCGGGGACACGATCACCGGCGAGGACTCCAGGTTAGTCACGACCGATTTCGCCCCGACATTCGAGGGTTCGCGGCGGACGGTCACCGTCGGCTTGCCGTCTCGCTCGATGGTGATGACCCGGTTCAAGAAAGCCTTGTCGTTTCGGGTCGCCCGGACCTGGTGGACGCCGGTTTGGAGGCGGACTTCGTGGACGCCCACGCCCGCAATGACCACCTCGTCGCCGTCGATCCGGACCACCGCGTTGGGGTCCTCGACCTCGACGATCAGGGTCCCTTCGGCCGTTTGGACTCGGATGATGATCCCGAGAATCATCGCGAAGCCCAGAAGCGTCAGGATGATCCCTGTCGCTGAGGACCATCGACGGACCCCGATGGGCTTCGACCTCGTCAGCCTGGCCGCCGGCAAAGGCGGTAGTGGGCATCGACCCGGCTCCTGGAGGTGGGCCAGGCACTTGCCGAGCAGGTCGGCAACATCACCGGCCGTCGCGAAGCGGTCGTCGGGGTCTTTCGCCAAGAGCTTGGCGACCACGCATTCGAGCCACTCGGGGACGTTCGGGTCGACCTCGCGGATTGGCCTCGGCTCGTCCTCGCAGACCCGACGGAGCACGCCCATCGCGGTCTCGGCGCGGAACGGCGACCGACCCGTACACATCGCGTAGATCACGCTGCCCAGGCTGAACAGGTCGGATCGATGGTCCACCGGCTCGCCTCGGGCCTGCTCGGGGGCCATATACTGCGGGGTCCCGGCCACGACCCCGCTATGGGTCAGGCTCGCGTCGTCGGCGGTCCGAGCCAGCCCGAAGTCGGTGATCTTGACCCGTTCCAGGTCGCTCTCCATCAGGATATTCGACGGTTTGATGTCGCGGTGGATCAGCCCTTGCGCATGCGCCGCCGCCAGGCCCGAGGCGACCTGCATCCCGACCCTGGCCACCTCCTCCGGCCTGAGCGAACCGTCGCGGTCGATCCGCTGCTGGAGCGACTGGCCGGCGATGAACGGCATGACCAGGTAAGGAAGCCCTCGGGCCTCATCAACGGCGTGGATCGGGACGACGTTGTCGTGGCTGATCGACGCCGCCGACCTTGCTTCCCTGGTAAACCGTCGCCGAGCGGCCGATCCGACCGCCAGTTGCGGTGCAAGCACCTTGATCGCCGCGACCCGGTGCAGCGAGGGGTCGAACGCCTTGAGCACGATCCCCATCCCGCCTCGGCCGATCACCTCAAGGACCCGGTAAGGCCCGAACGTCCCGAGTTCGCCCGGCTTCTCGGCGGGTCCGAGGAAGTCGACAGACATCTCGGAGTCGAGGCCAAGCGGGTCCTCGGCGGTCGGTCGGCCCGAGAAGCCATTCGGGTCGATCCGCCGGAGTTCGGCCCACCACGGCCCTGCGGCCGCCGACGATTCCAGCAAACTTCGGCACAACAGGCAGTCGTCGAGGTGCTCGATCAGGTCGGACCGCTCCGGCTCGGGCAGCGAGTCGTCGAGCAACCGGCGAATCCGGCCCTCGTCGCAGCGAAACAAGCGAGACACCATGGCAAAGGGACTCCAGGGGTGGAGCTGGGAAGCTGGGCGAGTCGTTGCGGGCGGACGGAGAAAAGACTTCAAGATGGGGGGCCATCAGTCGCCGGTCCCCTCGACCTCCTCGATGATCCGGCGGAGGCGGGCCATGATCCGGCTCTTGTAGTAATAGACGGTGCCGACGGTTGTGGAGAGCGACTCGGCGGCCTCCCGGGCGTCGCGACCCTCGATCCCGGTGAGGACGAAGGCCCGCCAGGCGACGGCGGTGAACTCCTCTTTGGCCTTGACCATCGCCCAATCGAGGAGCCGTTGGCGGTACTCGGCGTCGAACAGGGCCGATGCCTCGGGGCCTCGCCCCGGGTGTTGATCGAGGAGCGAGGCAACCTCGGTGTCGCCGGACCCCTGGACCCGTCGTCGCTGGGCGACCAAGGCGTTGATCGTCAGATTCCGGGCGATCCGGAACAGCCACCCCCGGAACGAGCCGCGCGAGGGGTCGGGCTCGAATCGATCGATGGCCGCCGCCACCGCGCAGAAGACTTCCTGCGACAAGTCCGCCGCATCCGCCTCCTGGAGACCTTGGCGACGGGCGACGCGGACGACCAGCGGCGAATAGACCGACAAGAACTCCGTCCAAGCCGCCTCGTCCTGCGGGTTCCGGAGCCGGATCAGCAGGCTTGCTCGCGTCGTCGGCGCATCGTCCATCGGAAGCCCTCCCGGAGGGTAACACAACGCCCGACCCGCAACCTTAGCGAGATCCGGCAAAGTTCTCGACCGAAGGCCCGTCCGCAAAGCGAAGGGGACTTGGCTCGGTGATATTCCAAATAAACAGTCTATTGACTTTTACGCCTTGAGAAGTACGATACGGCCAGTAGATACTACCTCACCCGTAGGGAGAAGTCATGACCGATCCGAACCCGACGCCCCGCGAGTTGGAGGCCCTGAAAGTGTTGTGGGCCAAGGGCCGCGCCACGGTCCGCGAGATCTACCTGGAGCTGAAGCCGCGCGAGAGCAAGTTGGCCTATACCACCGCCTTGAGCCTGCTCCAGACGATGGAGCAGAAAGGGTTGGTGGGCCACGAGTCCGCAGGCAAGGCATACGCCTACTTTGCCTCGGTCCCTCGGGAAACGGTGGTTCGGAAGCTCGCGGGGGGCTTCCTCGACGATGTCTTCGACGGCGCCATGGGCGAGTACATGGCCCGGGCGATCCAGTCGCGTCGGCCCAGCGTCGCCGAGCTGGAAGAACTCGAAACCATGATCGTCGAGGCGAAAAAGGCCGCCCAGGCCCGGAACGACGAAGGGGGGACACCATGACCTCGGGATTCGGGCCGCCCTGGTTGCTGATCGCGGATTACTACGCCCTGGCGACGTGCCTCTTGCTCGGCGCGGGCCTGGCTTCGGGTCGGCTCGAGCAGCCGGCTCGACGGCTCGCGGTCGCCTGGTCGACGCTGGTCGGATTGACGGTTCTCCTGGTGCTCGTCGCGGTCCCGGAGTGGCCCAGGACCAGTCTCGTCACCGAGTCGGCTCGGGAAACTCAAGTTCAGCCGGGGTCCTCCCCGCTCATCGCGGTCGATCCGACGCGACTTGCTCCGCCGTCTCGGAGCGAGGAGATCCCAAGATCCGCCGAGGCGCGGCCCGCACCCTTCTCGGCTGATCCTCCGAGGCGGCCCCAGGTTGCGAGCGGTCGACCGACCGATGCTCCTCCGAACGCGACGGCTCGGCACTGGCAGGTTCCCAGCTGGCCGGCACTCCTTGGCGGGTCGTTCCTGGTGGGGGCGACCGCCATGCTCGGGTGGCTCGCCCTCGGTTCCTGGCAAACGGCGTCCGTCCGCCGCCGGGCGAAGCGAGCGTCGGAGGGGTTGCGATCGGTGCTGGCGAGGGTGGTGGGCGCGGGAGGCGTTCCGCCCGACCTGCTCGTCAGCGACGTGGTGCGGCAACCGGTGGCGGTCGGGACCTGGCGGCCGACGATCATCCTCCCGGATCGGATGGTCGAGGAGGAGTCGGAGGTCCGCCTCGAAGCCGCCCTGGCGCACGAGTGGGCGCACATTCGCAACCGCGACCTCTGGTTGATCGCCCTGATCCGGCTCCTGCTGCCGGTGCTCTACGCCCACCCCGGCTACTGGTGGCTTCGTCGCCGGGTCAGGGACGACCAGGAAGCGCTTGCCGACGCTTCGGCATCGGTCGTCGGCGGGCGGCTGAGTTATGCCGAGGTCCTGCTGTCCTGGTCCAGAAAATTCTCAGGCCCCACACCGTTCGCGGCGGGCGGTTCCGTCGCGCTCTTCGAGCGTCCCTCTCAGATCAAGTGGAGGATCATCTTGCTGCTCAATCAAAGCTTTCCGATCGAAACTTCCTGCCCGGGTTGGTGGCGGCTCGCGGTCCGAGGCGCGTCGATCCTGGCCGTCCTTGGGCTTTCTTTGATCACCTTGCGGCCGATGGCCGTCGGGCAGGACAAGCCCGAACAAGACGCCACTCCGTCGGCACCTGTTGTCGCGTCGCCGGATCAAACCGCCGCCTCGGCCCGGCTCCTCGGCCCCGACGGCAAGCCGTTCGCCGGGGCCAAAGTTTATGTGTCCGATTGGAAATACGGGTCGGGTCCGCCCTGGAAATTCAAGACGAGCCTTCTGGGGACGACCGGCGGCGACGGTTCTTTCCAGGTCGATGCCAAGCCCGAAGAGTCGAAGTCCGGTATCCGGTCCCTCGTGCTGACCGCCGACGGGTTCGGCCCCGCCTTCCTGATTCCGAAGGGTAAGGATACGGACAAAACCACACCCTTGAGCCTCGTCAGGGACGACGTCCCGATCCGAGGCCGAGTGCTCGACATCCGGGGCCGACCGGTGGCCGGTGCCCAGATCCAGGTCGTCGGCGTGCTCTGGCACCCGAGCGGCAAGCTCGACGAATGGCTTGCCGAGCTTCGGGACAAGAAGGAAGCCTTGCCCGTGGAGTACACGACCCTGCGGTCCTGGTCGAACGACGCCGCACCGTTCTTCCCGCCCATCGTCGCGGACCAGGAGGGCCGGTTTACCGTCAAGGGCGTTGGTCGCGAGCGGATCGCCTCGCTCCTGATCGGTGGGCCGGGCATCGAAACGACGTTCAGTTATGTCGTCACCAGAGCCATGCCGACGATCAAGTTCCCCGACTTCCTCCGTCAGCCCTCCAGCCACGACATCGTCTACCACGGCGCCGAGTTCGACCTCGTCGTCGGGCCGGATGCCGAGGTCGTCGGGACGGTCACCGATCAGGACACCGGCAAACCTTTGGCCGACATCCATGTAGGGACCGCCGCTCTCTTTGGGAACCATCCGACGCGGACCCTCGATACGACCACCGACGCCCAGGGGCATTACCGACTCGGCGGAATCCCCCCGAAAACGAACTTCAACGACAATCAGGCTCTCCTGATCACCGCCCTCGACGGTCGGCCCTATCTCCCGGCGATCCGGTCCCTCGGGGAGGTTGATGTCGCCAGGCCGATCACCAAGGACCTCCAGCTCAAGCGAGGCGTCCTGGCCCAAGGGCGGGTCGCCGAAAAGGCGACCGGCAAGGGGGTCAGGTCGAACCTGTCATACTCCATCCTCGCGGACAACCCGAGCTTGAAGACCTACCCCAAGTACGGAACGGTCCGCGCCGGGATGCCTTACCGGACGGACGATGAGGGGAATTTCAAACTGGTCGTCATGCCCGGCCCGGGCATCCTCGGGGCCAGGGCGCATACCGAGCAGTACCGGTTGGGAGTGGGCCTCGACACCATCCAAGGCCTGAAAAGCGCGAACAACCCGCCCAATGAGATCTACGACACCAGGCCGGAAATGCTGGTGGCCGTCAACTACCACACGGTCGCCGGGATCGACCCGAAGGTTGGCGACGAGTCCGTCACCTGCGAGATCCGCCTCGACCGAGGCAAGACGGTTCAAGGGACGTTGGTCGATCCCGACGGCAAACCCTTGATCGGCGCGAGGATCGAAGGACTTCAGGATTATTTCCGGAGCTGGTCAAACGAGCCGCTCCCCACCGCCGGGTTCGTGGTCGAAGGGATCGGCACCGGCGACTCACGCGACCTCCTGATTTGCCACGACGAGAAGAAGCTCGCCGCCTCGTTCGTGGTCAAGGCCGACGAGACCGGTCCGATCACGATCACGCTCCAACCCAGCGGTGCCCTGACTGGCCGTCTCATCGGCGCCGGCGGTCTCCCACTTGCCGACGCCCAGTTGACCAGCAGCGTTGGCTCCAAGGACGAATCGCACGAGTTCGGGTCGATCCGAGAGCCGATCCGCACCGACAAGGACGGCCGGTTCCGCGCCGAGGGGCTCGCGCCGGGGCGGAAGTATCAATTCCTCCACTGGGTGAACCCCAGGGCGGATGGCCGGAGGTATGTCGAGATGACCGGAGCGAAAGACGTTGTCGCGGCCAGCGGCGAGACGAGGGACCTGGGGGACTTGACCGTCCTCAAGGGCAACTAAATCCACTCGGGCATTTGCGACACGACCAACCCGAAATCCTCCCCCGACGAGGGGGAGGCGTGGGACGCCCACCATCCCACTCCCCAACAACCCCTGGAACCTCCGACGGGTCGTCCAACTCCACCGACGGGCGGAGTTCGCCGTCGACACTGAATTCCGTGGACCCTTGAGTCGGCGGAGTCAAGTTGGTGGTGTTTGATTTGCCCGGGTCGAGGGCGGGGTGGTACCATCCTCCCCGACGGTCGGGTGGATTTGAGGTTCGGCAGGGAGGTTGGCGACGTGCGGATCACCAAGGCGGTCATCACGGCGGCGGGGCGGGGGGCGAGGGCTTACCCGGCTTTCGACGCGGTTCAAAAAGCGATGATGCCGATCGTGGATCGCGACGGGTTGGCCAAGCCGGTCTTGCAGGTCATCGCCGAAGAGGCGATCGAGGCCGGAATCGACGAGATTTGCGTCGTCAGCGCCCCTGAGGACGAGAGCTACTACCGCCGACACTTCGAGACCTTTGCCGCCAACCTTCGGGCAGCCCAGGGGGAGGCCGGGAAGACCGACGACCAGGCCAGGCGGATGGAGGAGGTCGCCGGTCGACTCCGGTTCGCCGTCCAGGCCGAGCCGCTCGGCTATGGTCATGCGGTCTGGACCGCCCGCAACTTCGCCGATGGCCAGCCGGTCTTGCTCTTGCTGGGCGACCACGTCTACATCTCCCGCGAAGCCCGGAGATGTGCCCGTCAGTTGATGGACCTGGCGGCGAGCGAAGGTTGCGCCGTGTCGGCGGTCCAGAGCACCCGCGAGCATCTGATCGGCCAGTACGGGACGATCGGTGGTCGGAGGTTGGCCGACCAGCCCGACGTTTACCTGATCGACGAGATCCTCGAAAAGCCGAACCCGACGTTGGCCGAGTTGCGGTTGCAGGTCCCCGGCCTGAGGGCGGGCCACTACCTCTGCTTCTTCGGGATGCACGTCCTGACGCCCGCCGTGTTCGACCTCCTGGGCGAGATCGTCAAGGACGACCGCCGCGAACTCGGCTCGATCCAGCTCACCACCGCCCTGGACGAACTCGCCCGCCGAGAGCGTTACCTCGCCCTGGAAACCCGAGGGGCGCGGTACAACCTCGGGACCAAATTCGGCGTGATCGAGGCCCAGATCGCCCTGAGCCTCGCCGGGGTCGACCGCGACCGGATGCTCGCCACGCTCCTGGAGTCGGTCGTCCGGATCGAGCAAGGGACTTGATCGAAGCGGAAAGCGGCCACGGACGGACCACGGATGGATAACACGGACCAGGCAGGGATTATTGATGTTGAACCCGTTCGTCGCCACGATCACAAGCTCCGAGCCGAGCGTCAGGGACCGGTCGATCGGCGAGCTGATCGGCGACCTGTCGACTCGGGAAATCCTCGACGCCGCCGAAGGGTTGGAAGCGTTCCGGACCGAGAGCAAGAATCTCTACGAGCGGGTCCGGGCCTCGATCTTCTTGCATGCATTGTATCGCTATCGGATTCAGGACGCCGCCGACTTGCCATCGGCGGGGACGATCCCGTTTTCCGGGTTCAACGACCTGATGGAGCGGCGGTTCGAGCAGGCGATCTCGGCGTTCCGGGCGGCGATCCGGGTCGAGGGGTGCAATGGTTCGGTCGCCAGCGCCCTGGCCCAGGCTTATGAGCGGGCGACCTACCAGACCCTGGCCGACCAGGTCCGGCGGTCGGTCCGGAGCTGCCGGGGCAACCGCTGGATGTTCCGGGTCGGCCAGGTGAGCGAGCATCCGATCAAGATCCACCCCCGGATGCTCGAACGAGGGGAAGGGCAGGGGTTCCCGATCCTCGTCGAGCGGACCCCGGTCCGGCTCGACCTGTCGCACTCGGCCTGGTCGGACATCTTCTTCCTCGGGATGGACTACCCCGAGGGGGCGCGGGTGCTCAACATCTCAGTGGATCTCGGGGTCTATGGGCGGGACGACCAACCCGTCCCCCCGATCGAAACCCGGGTCCGGGTGATCGCCGAGCCTTTGCTCCGGCTGACCAGCGTTGATTTGAACGCTTGCAAGGATGTGGCTTCGCTCGACGAGTTGTTCAACTTCGGCAACGACTACCTCGGGCTGGTCAAGGCGGGGGTGATCGCCTCGGGCCTGGTCCCGGCTTCGCTCGAAGGGACCTCGGCGCGGCTCGAAGACTTGCTGGGCTCGGTGATCCGCCCGGGGCACGGCCTGGAGGTGGTCTGCAAGGTCAACGACATCCCCAAAGGGTCGAGGCTGGCGGTCTCGACCAACCTGCTGGCGTCGATCATCGCGGCCCTGATGCGCTGCACCGGCCAGTCTCGGCGGTTGGTCGGCGAGTTGGAGCCCGAAGCGGCGCCGGTGGTGGTGGCCCGCGCGATCCTCGGCGAATGGCTGGGCGGTTCGGGGGGCGGTTGGCAGGATTCGGGCGGGGTGTTCCCCGGGGTCAAGATCATCCGGGGGGTCCCGGCGGGCGAAGGAGATCCCGAGCTTGGGATCAGCCGGGGGCGGTTGCTCCCCCGCCACGAGATCCTCGACGCCCGGTCGGACGAGGAAAAAGCCGGCGGCACCGAGCCGGAGTTCCACCGGAAGCTCGCCGAGAGCCTGGTCCTGGTCCACGGCGGGATGGCTCAAAATGTCGGCCCGGTCCTGAACATGGTCACCGAGAAGTACCTGCTCCGGGGCCGATCCGAGTGGGAAGGGCGGCAAGAAGCCTTGCGGATCTTCGAGGGGATCGTCGGGGCCGTCCGGTCATCCAACATCCAGGAATTAGGGTCGCTCACGACCCGGAACTGGGAAGGGCCGATCAAGGGGATCATCCCCTGGGTGAGCAACCAGTTCACCGAGACGATCATCCGGGAAGCAAAAGCGACCCTCGGGGACGACTTCTGGGGGTTCTTGATGCTCGGCGGGATGTCGGGCGGAGGGATGGCCTTCTTCGTTGCCCCCGAGCGTAAAGCGAGCTTCCGAGACGAAGCGAACGAGATCCTCCGGCGTGTGAAGGCCCAACTCGACGACGCCCTACCGTTCGCGATGGAGCCGGTGGTCTACGACTTCCGGATCAACCCCCGGGGGACCTTCGCCGAGTTGGCCGAAGCGGGCGACGCCCTGATGCCCCCTCGGTACTATACGCTCCAGGTCCCGGCGATGATCGCCGCCGGCACCGACACCCTGGAAGCGACCCGGAGGGCCGACATCGACCGCTTCGCCAACCATTCCCCGGACACCGGCGAGCTTTTGCGAGTGTTCCGGACGATGGTCAACCACTTGTTCCCGGTCGGGGGGTCGGCGGATTCGGGTAGCCCTTCGAATCAAGATCAGACCGCCGAAGCGATCCGAAGGGCCAACGGGTTCGACCCGGTCCAGCACGAGCGGACCCGCGACGACCTCCGACGCGGTCGGATCGGCCTGGCCCGGAATCGGCTCCCGGTCGACTCGGAGATCACCGACGTCGACGATGCCGACCTCGTTTTCGCCCGGAGCGGGGCGATTCCCCCCGGAGCGATCGAGCGGGGCGAGGCGGCGATCCGCAACGGCGAGGTGGCCGTGGTGTCGCTTGCCGCCGGGGTCGGGAGCCGATGGACCTCGGGGGCGGGGGTGGTCAAGGCGGTCAACCCGTTCGTGATGATGGCGGGGCGGCACCGGAGTTTCCTGGAACTTCACCTCGCCAAGACCGGGCAAACCCAAGGGCGGTTCGGGGTCACCATCCCCCACATCGTCACGACAAGCTTCCTGACGCACGGGGCGATCGAGCGCCACCTGGCGATGACCGGCAACTATGGGCACGATGGGCCGGTCGTCCTGTCGAGGGGCCAGTCGATCGGCCAGAGGCTGGTGCCGATGGCCCGCGACCTGACCTTCCTGTGGGAAGAAGGGGCACACGAGGTCCTCGACGACAACAAGCAAAAGGTCCGAGACGCCGGTCGACGAGCCATCCTCGACTGGGCAAGGTCGAAAGGGGAAGGGGCCGACTACACCGACAACGTCCCGATCCAGCGGTTCCACCCGCCCGGCCACTTCTACGAGGTCCCGACCCTGCTCCGCAACGGCGTCCTGGCCGACCTCCTCGACCGGTTTCCCCGGCTCAACTGGTTGCTGGTCCACAACGTCGACACCTTGGGGGCGAACGTCGACCCCGGAGTCCTCGGCCTGGCGATCGAGGCCGGGTCGACCTTGAACTTCGAGGTGATCGCCCGCCGGATCGACGACCGAGGCGGCGGACTGGCGCGGGTCAACGGCCGGGTCCGCCTCCTCGAAGGGTTGGCTCAACCGCGCGAAGACGTCGAGTTCCGCCTCCGCTATTACAACACCCTGACGACCTGGGTGGACGTGTCGAAGCTCCTCGCCGCGTTCGGCCTATCCCGCGCCGACCTCCGGCGCGACCCGTCGGTCCTCGACGCCTCGGTCCGGAACGTGGCGGCCCGGCTCCCGACCTACACCACGATCAAGGACGTCAAGCGGCGCTGGGGGCATGGCCAGGAAGATATCTTGCCCGTCGTCCAGTTCGAGAAGTTGTGGGGCGACCTGTCCTCGTTGCCCGACCTCGCCTCGTCGTTCCTCGCCGTCGACCGCCTCCGAGGTCAGCAACTCAAAGACACCGCGCAGCTCGACGGCTGGGCCAACGACGGCAGTCAGCGGTACATCGAGTCGCTCTGCGACTTCCCCGCCGGTCCCCTTTGATCGACAATAACAGGGGGGCGGTGGCGAATCCTCTGTCAATTTATGTCGCTCAGGTCAGCCCGGTTTGGGAGAACTCTCCGATGATCGGAAATTCCACGACTTCGGCGAGAAATCCGTCCCTGAAATTCCAACTCCACGCCCGAGCCATCCCTTGGCAGATCTGGGTCGTCGTCTTGATGCTCGGGCTTGAGGGGATCGGCGACCTGATCGACATCCCCTCCAACCTGATCGCGGCGCAGTGGCTCACAACCAAGGTCGTGCTGATCATCGGCTTGGTCCGGGCCTGGCGGTGGGCTTACGTCGTCACGATGGTCCTCGCTTGCCTCCATGTGCTCACTTTCGCGACGATTTCGCCGGTGGCGGCGCTGCTCAACCTCGCCATCGTGATCTTGGTCGCCTCGACCCGTCGTCGCTTCTTCCCACCTCGGGGCGACTCGCCCACCCCCGGCGGCAAACCCAAGCCCATGACCGACCCGATCGCCCGCGACCTCGAATTTTGACCTTCTCGGAGGACCGACCGATGAGCATCGAGCAAGCGACTTTGCTGACTCCCGAAGATTTCCTGGCGATACCCGACGGCAACAACTACGAACTGGTCGATGGGCGACTTGTGGAGCGAGGCATGGGATCGTGGGCGGGCTTCGTGGCGGGCCAACTTTTCTCCCTGATCGTCGAATACAAATCCGGGAAACGATTGGGATTGGTCCTCAACCCGGAGGTCAGCTACCAGTGCTTCCAAGGCAACCGCGTCCGCAAGCCCGACCTGTCTTTCATCAAGACGGGGCGTCTGCCCGATGACCGCGTTCCCGAGGGGCACATCCGGATCGCCCCCGACCTCGCTGTCGAGGTGGTCTCGCCGACCGACATCCAGTACGACGTCGACCGCAAGGTGGCCGAATACCTCGAAGCCGGGGTCCCACTCGTCTGGGTCATCAACCCGGACGTGCGAGTCGTGTTCGTCTACCGGGCCGACGGGTCGATCTCCGGCGTCCGCGAGGGGGGAGAACTCGACGGCGAAGCCGCCGTGCCCGGCTTCCGGTGCCGGGTCGCGGACTTATTCATCCCTTGAACGATTCAATTTTGGTCGCGAGGCCCTCGTTGATAGGTCCCTCGACCACCTTGAACTCATCGTGAGCCTTGACTTTTTTGGAGGATCGACTGATGAGCATCGAACGGGCGACTTTGTTCACTCCCGACGACCTCCTGACGATGCCTGACGGGGATCGTTATGAGTTGGTCGACGGACACCTTGTGGAGTTAGGCATGGGATCATGGGCGGGTTTCGTTGAAGGTAAACTCTACTATTTTCTTTGTCACCATAGTATGCCTAAACAACTTGGATTAGCCCTGGGTTCGGGCGTCAGCTACCAATGCTTCAAGCGAAACCGCGTCCGAAAACCGGACACCTCGTTCATCCTGGCGGGTCGATTGCCCGAGGACCGCGTTCCCGAGGGGCACATCCGGATCGCCCCCGACCTCGCTGTCGAGGTGGTCTCGCCGACCGACATCCAGTACGACGTCGACCGCAAGGTGGCCGAATACCTCGAAGCGGGCGTTGGCCTGGTCTGGGTGGTCAACCCTGATACCAGGGTGATCATCATCTATCGAGCGGACGGGTCGATCAGCGGCGTTCGGGAGTCGGGAGAACTCGACGGCGAAGCCGCCGTCCCCGGCTTTCGGTGTCGGGTCGCGGATCTGTTCATCCCTTGAACGGCTCAGGCCAAGGCGCACAGCCCGGCCAGGTCGCGGAGGGCGGCGTTGGCGACGGGGCTGGGGCAGGACCAGACGAGGAAGAACAGGGCTTGCCTGGCCCAGCGCTGGGCGGGGTCTTCGAGGAGGAAGCCCGAGCCTTTGCGGGCGGTGAGGTAGGCTTGCGTGGCCCGGAGGGCCAGGGCGTTGCTCTGGCCTCGGATCGCGGCGGAGGTTTGCGAGCCGGGGGCCTCGACCGCCGTGGCGAGGAGGTCGCGCCACAAGGTTTGCCACTCGGAGCGTAAAGCCTCGGCAGGTTCGGCGAGGTTGTCGCGACCTTCGGCGTCCAGCCCTCGGATCGCGGCCAGGGCGAGGCCGAGGGCCAGCGTCGAGGTTTCCAGGCCGCCGGTCCCCGAGGCCGATGGGCTGGCCATGACGTTGGGGGTGGGGCCGATCAGGATCTCGTCGGGGGCGACCTCGACCCGGTCGCAAGCGATCTCGGCGGTGCAGGACGCCTGGAGCGCCGCCAGGGCGAACGGGGGCCGGACCGAAACCCCGGCTCGGTCGGACGGGAGGGCGACCAAGAGTTGTCGGCCGTCGTCGGTCGAGGCGCCCAGGACCAGGAAGTCGGCGCGGTGGGCCGCCGTCACCCACGGGACCAGGCCGTCGATCCTGAACCGACCGTCGCCCAGCTCCTCGGCGCGGACCGCCTGGTCGCCGTGCCGCTTCGACGTGGTCAGTTGCGACAGGCCGACCGTCGCGAAGGCTTGGCCCTCGGCGATCTTTCCGAGCCACCCCCGTGCAACCGGTCGATCCATGCCCATCGCCAGGCGGCGGACCCCGGCGTCGTGCTGCGAGAGGATGAACGCCGCCGTCAACGACCCCTCGGCCACCCGGGCGTAACGAGCCAGCAGGGTCGAGCGGTCGAGCGGCTCGCCGCCGAACTCGGGGGGGAGCGCCCATCGGGTCACCCCGGCGTCGACCAAGGTCCGCCAGAGCGGTTCGGGCCAGGCCCCCGCGCGGTCGACCTCGCCGTCGAGGGTGGCCAGGGTTTGAACCAAGCCGTCGAGGTCGCGCTGGCCCGGCCCGAAATCGTCGAGTGCTTCGTTCATCTCGGGAGTCGATCCTTGTAAAATCCCCTCGAAGCCGCCGACCATCGTCGGGCGTCGCCTCGTTTCGCGTTGGGGAGTGGAGCAGCGTTCATGCCATCGACCCCTTATTGCTACGAATACCCTCGCCCCGCCGTCACGGTCGACCTGGTCGTGTTCGCGCACCGGGCGGAAACCCTCGTCGCCTTGATGGTCCGGCGCGGTCGCGACCCGTTCGCCGGTTCCTGGGCGATCCCCGGCGGCTTCCTCGACGTCGACGAGGAGGTTGAGGCGGGTGCCCGCCGCGAACTCCTCGAGGAAACCGGGCTGGATCTGTCGGTCCCGATCGCCTTCCTCGGGGCCTCCGGGGCACCCGGGCGCGACCCCCGAGGGCGGACGATCAGCTTGGTCCACGTCGCCTACCTCCCCGGCGAGCCGCCCGAAGTGCTCGGGGGAGACGACGCCTCCGAGGCGGCCTGGCGACCGGTCCGCCTCGACGACCCGGCCAACCCCCTGGCCTTCGACCACGACCAGATCTTGCGGAAGGGGATGGACTGGCTCGAAGGCTCGGGCGAAGCGGATCGATCGGGTTTCAAGCCTTGAGGTCGGCTTCGCTGAGGATCTCGAACCCCTTGGCATGGAGCGCCGCTCCGGCCTGCTCGATGTTGTCGATGTGCATCGCCAGGGCGGGGCGGTCGTGAGGGTGGACGATCAGAGGGTAGGCGTAGTGGATGTTGATCTCGGCCTGGATCAATGCTGTACATAAATCCACAAGGGCATGAGGGCCGTTGGGCAGTTCGGCGACGAGGAGTTCGCTCTCGGCGTAGGCCATCTTCTTGAGGGCGAGGATCTCTCGGCCTTGCTCAGGGTGGCTGAGGATGAGCCGGACGATGCAGCAGTCGGCCGAGTCGGAGATCGATAGGGCGCTGATCAGGACCTTCGACCCCTGGAACGCCCGGACCACCTCCTGGAGCTGGCCAACCCGATTTTCGAGGAACACCGAGAACTGCGTAACGGAGGGCCAGTCGCGGCCTTGCGCCGTTTCGAAGTCGATGTCGTTGCCTCCGGTTTCGCCTAGGCTCATGGTGGGCGGCTCCCGATCGGGATGAGGCTCGGTGGGAAAGAGGCGGATTTTTCGATGCAACCGGCGCGGGCGCGACCGGCAAGTCTTCCGACGAACCTGGTCGCCAACAGTGTACAAGTCATGATCAGGGCGGTCAATCCTCAAGGACCGAGCCGGGAGTTCGCGGGTGTGACTTTTGATTTTGGCAACTCGGGGTCGATCCCGACGGGTGCCACGGGTTCGGTACCCCGACCCCGTGCGTTCGGCTCCGCCCCCACAGCCGTTGCCGACCTTCCCATCGAGCGGCACGGGGTCGGGGTACCGAACCCGTGGCACCCAACAAAGCCCGATCCGCCAAAATTAAAAGTTACACCCGGAGTTCGCCTCGGGCGGGTCGAAAAAGTGGGGCATCAAGCGTCGGGCGACCCCGGCAAAACGAACCCAATGACCGAGTTTCCTCCCCTTCGACGACCGAAACACCCGGGCGCGGAACGAAGCCAACTCACCCGGACCCGTTCCGAGAATTGCCTGGCGAAACGAACCCAATGCCTCGGACGACACCTTGGCGAAACGAACCCAACACCTCGAATCATCGCCCGGCGAAACGAACCCAATCAAGCCGTCTCGCAGCCTGGCGAAACGAACCCAACGCCTCGAACCATTGCCTGGCGAAACGAACCCAATGGGACGCAACCGGCGATCGTTCCGCCAGTTGCGTCAAGGCTGAGTCCTTGATAGTATCGGGAAAACCGAGTTCCGTTAACCGGGTTTCTGGAAAAATCGACGACGATCAACCGACCCGGGCGCCGGTGCTTGGGTCGAACCAGAGTGCCCGGTCGAGGTCGAGTTTGACCGCCACCTCGTCGCCGACCCGGATCGTCGAGCGGGCCGGAATGCGGGCCGAGATCGAGTTCGGGCCGAGTCGAAGCGTCGCCGTACTTTCCGAGCCGGAGGGTTCGAGGCGATCGACCGTCGCCGAGGTGGACAGCCAACCGGGTTTGCTGATTCCGAGCATCTCCGACGTTGGGGCTATGGCCACTTGCTCGGCTCGAAGGCCAAGGTCGAGCGTCTCGGCCCCGAAGTTGGCCAAGGTGACTCCCGGAGCCGACCGACTGGAGACGGACCAGGGGGCATGGAGTCCTGCAGGCTCGATCCGAATCGAGTCGAGCCCGCCGCTCGAAATCGCGCAGGGGATCATCGCCATCGGCGGTTGGCCGAAGAACCGGGCGACGAACCGGTCCTTCGGGGCTTCATAAACTTCGAGGGGGCGACCGACCTGGACGACTCGACCGGCGTCGAGGACCGCGATCCGGTCGGCCAGGGCCAGGGCTTCCCCTTGGTCGTGGGTGACGAGGATCATCGTCGCGGAGAGCTGGCGGTGGAGGTCGGCGATCTGGGTGCGGATCGAGGCGCGAAGCGGGGCGTCGAGGCCGGAGAACGGCTCGTCGAACAGGAACAAACCCGGTCGGAGGACCAACGCCCGAGCCAGGGTCACCCGCCGCTTTTGACCGCCCGAGAGCGTGGTCGGGCTTCGCCCGAGGGCATCGGTCAGGCCGAGCATGTCGGCCGTCGCGTCGACTCGATCCCGGATCTCGTCGCGACCGACCCGACGGGCGCGGAGGCCGAAGGCGATGTTCTCGAAGACGTCGAGGTGGGGGTAGACCACGGCGTCCTGGAACACCATCGCCAGCCCTCGGTTTCTGGGCGGAAGCTGGTCGATCCGGCGATCTCCCAGGAAAATCGAGCCCGAGTCGAGCGGCTCCAGCCCGGCGATCAGGCGAAGCAAGGTGCTCTTGCCCGACCCCGACGGCCCGACGACCACGAACATCTCACCGCCCTCGACCGCGAGGTCCACCCCCTTCGCGGCGGCGATCCCGCCTCGGTAGGTCTTCTCGACGCCTCGGAGTTCCAACCTGGCCAACTTGCGAACCCTCTATTAACGAAGAAGCCAGCTTCAAGCAAGGCCCGCCAGGTCAGCGGTTTCGACGAAAACTTCCTGTGTTGGCGGATCGCTGCGCAGGGTAGATCGACTTTTTCTGATCTCCTCGGAGCTGACCGGGATTGGTTTGTTCGCGGAGATCGCGCGATGCGTCGTCTGATTCGGTGAGAATCGCATCTCACCTTCGAGGTTGATATGATCTCGAACCTCGCCGTCGATGACGAGTTGGCATCGCATGCCCTGGATTCGAGGAGGGCTGGAGAGGACTTCACCCACAAAGACGGTTCGGCCGTCGGCAAGGTGAAACACATCCGCGACATGCATCACAAACGGTGCTTGGTGTGTCATAGGCCCAGGTCTCGGAGAGTCTGCAGAAGACTCACGTCCTCATCGTTCAAGCCAAGCAACCTTCGGTGTCGAACCATGAATTCCTTGACATGCGTCTCGGAACTCCCCAATCCACGATCGCCCAGTTTCTCGATAATACCGAGCCTCATCTGGGTACCGTGCAAGAATTCTTCCAAAGTCGCGGCCTTGCCGGGGTTTTCTCGAAGGATGATCGACATCATATCTGCCCCACCAACGCTGGCCTCCGCTCCGAAGTAGTCGAGCATCCGTAGCTCGTCGGACCCTGCCTTGGCAATATTGATTCGTCTTCCGTGGGCCCTCATGGCGTCGATCAACACGGACGTTGCACGCTGGACGCCCATGTCGTTTGTCCGAGAGGGCAATGGTAAGGGTCATGTCAGACTCGTCGAAGCCTTGAAGACGCGCCAAGAAACTATCTTAAAATCCCCACTGAACGGCCATGAATACCTATCGAAGAACAACTTAAGTCAAAACACAAGGGTTTCGATCTAACTTGTTCCCCGGCAATATTTTAGAGCCGTTTGGGAGGGGTTTTGGGATAGTTTCTAAGAACCAAGCCCGAGCCGCTTGCGATGGTACGCCAACCGCTGGTCGACGTCCATCCGGGCGAAGTCGGGGCGTCCGTCGCGGAATTGGGGGATCGCTGGCGGCTCGGGCTTGGCGGGGACCACCTTCGCCGAGATCACCTTGCCGCCCCCGTCGCAGCCGCAACCGCAACCCGCCTTGGCGGGAGCTTCCGCCCGAGGCGGCGGGACGGACACGACGGCCTTGGTCCCGCCGTAGCTCATGCTCGCCATGCTTTGCGGCTTGAGGTCGTCTTCGAGGGGTCGGTGCGGCCTGATCCCGAGCTTGCCGAGCACGGCATGGTAGGCTCGGACGGCTTCGGGCGGGTCGATCACGCCGTCGACGATCAGGCGGAGGAACTGGACGAACGCGAGCTGGTTTTCGGCCTGGTTGATCTTCCGGCCGTAGAGCGCGACCTTGGCCCCGTATTTTTGGGCGTCGGCGAGGAGTTGGAAGGCGTCCCGGGTGGTCCCGGCGGAGCCTCCCAGGATGCCGACGACCAAATGCGGATCGTAGCGGACCAGTTCTTCCATCGCCTTGGGTCCGTGGTAGACGATCTTGAGGAACGTCGGGCGGCCGGCGGGGGCGACCCCGGCGAGCATCCGGGCGATCATGTCGTTCAAGTAGTGCGGCAAGACGGCGGGGTCGACCGCTCCCGGGACGTTGGGGTCGAACACTTCCAAGAAGTAGCGGAAGTGCTTGCGTTCGGCCTCGGCCCGGAACTCGTGGAACCGTTCGAGGGTGGCGTGATCCGCCGCGAGGTCGTTGTTGAAGGTGACGCTGTACAGCCCGAGGTCGGCGCCCAAGGTTCGCTCATCGTCGCGGCAGTCGAGGTGGCCGCACTGGATATGGTCGAGGCTGGCGGATCGGAACGGGCGGGCGGGGCTTTCGGCGTAGCGCGAGCCTCGGGCGATGTGGACGTCGGTGGTGTCGTTGGCCCGGGCGGCGGGGGTGACGGGGGAGTGGTCGAAGAGGCGCTCGCGGATCGTCAGGGCGTGGTTGGTGTGCGCCGACATGAGCATGATGTCGACGACGCCTTGGCCGACGATGGATCGGATCTGCTCTCGGTATTCTTCCAAGGTCTTGAACCGGGTTTCGCCGGGGTGGGATTCGGGCGAAAGCCCCGGGGCGCCGATCCCGAAGGCCATGTCGGCGTCCTTGGCGTCGGCGAGGATGAACTCGCGCGAGCCCGACGGGTCGGCATGGATCGCGGCCAATTTCCGGTCGAGCGACTTGATCACGACCTCCCTCCTTGCCCCGAGATCGTCACCTTTGGATTCGACCCGGGGCCATTGCCGCCGCCACCGCCCATCGTCACCCGGACCGGCGAGGGCATCACCGTCACCTTGGCCACGATCGGGTTGGCCCGCGAGCCGATCGGGGCGTCGAGCTTGGCCGCGTTGGGGTTGGTCTTGAGCACGAGGTCGATGGTCTCGCGCAAGACTTGCCCCGAGTGCTGCAAGCTGCTCAGTTCTTTCGGCCATAATTCAATCTCAAGTTGAGCCTCGACCCCGCGCCGCCCCACGACGCTCGGGACCGAGATGCAAACGTCGCGCATCCCGTAAGTTCCGCTGACCAGCGATGCCACCGGCAAGATCCGCTTGCGGTCTAGCGCGACGGCATGGACGACCTCGCGGATCGCCAAACCGACGGCGAACCCCGCCCCGCCTTTGAGCTTGATGACCTCGGCCCCCGAGCCTCGGGTCTTGGCGAACAGGGCGTCGGCGGTACTTGAATTCCAGCCGGGAAACTTGTCCAAAGGCATCCCCGCCGCCTGGGCCGCCGACCAGATCGGGACCATGCTGTCGCCATGCTCGCCGAGGATCGTCGCCGTGACCTGCGTCGGCGGGAGCTTCAACGCCTCGGCAATCAGGCTTCGGAACCGCGCCGAGTCCAACTGAGTCCCCAAGCCGATCACCTGCCCCGAGGGCAAGCCAAGCTGCTTCGTCGCCAGGTAAGTCAAAACATCGACCGGGTTCGACACCACCAGAACAATCGCCGAGGGCTTCGGCCCCGCCGCTTTGACCTCCCGCAAGATGTTCAGGAAAAGCTCGACATTGCGGTTGATCAGGTCCAACCGGCTCTCGTCCGGCTTCCGCCTCAAACCGGCGGTGATGCAGATGAAGTCCGAGTCGGGGACGCCCGAAGCATAATCCGTCGCCCTGATCCGCTGGTCTGCGGCGATCGAGGCCCCATGCAGCAGGTCCAAAGCCTGCCCCCGGCAAAGGTCCCCCGCCACGTCGATCAGATCGATCGCGCTGACCACGCCCCCACATTGCAAGGCATACCCCGCGCACGACCCCACCAGCCCGCCCCCGCCGATGATGCTGACTTTCATGACCAGACCCCCTCACAGTTGCGGAAAGATGGATCGAACCGGCACCAGGGAACGGCCCCAGCTCTTGGCTACTTGGGCGTGAAGAGGCAGTTAAAAACGCCCATGAGGATCATGAGGCAACCGCTGCAGATTTCGAGTTGGGTCTCCGTGATCCAGGCCGGCCCTCGCTTCAGGGGCGGAGTCGGGGTCTGGTCCCAGAGCTTCTGGATCGGCCGGAGGAAGCCCATCAGCCCGATCAGGACCCAGGCTGAGCCGAGGTGGTGGCTCGACAGGTCGAGGGCGAGGAACAGCGTCCCCAGCCCGATCATGGCCAGCAAAATGGCCAGGGCGAGTAGGGTCGCTCTCCGCCGGCGCGGCCAGCCCACGCCCGCCCGCTCCCACCGGGTCACCCGGATCGCCTCGCGGACCAAGCGTGGGAGGAATACGAGCCCACCCACGACACAGGAGGCGAGCAGGCCCCGGTCCACCCAGACGAGCGACCGATCGGTTGCTATCGCGACCAGCCCACAATCGATCGCGCCGACCAGCCCGCCCCCACCGAGGATGCTGACCTTCATCGTGATCACCCCTCGAAAGGTTGAGACGTTTCACTTGGCTTGGTTCGCCTCGGCTTCGGCGACGAGGTGCTCGACGGCCCGTTCCAAGAGTTCGCCACGAAGGGTCTGGTATCGGATGACACCACGGCCATCGAGGACATAAACTGTCGGCCAGGACCGGACGCCCCAGTCGGCCACGATTCCGCCGTTCATCCCGCCGTTCCAGACCGACGGCCAGGTCATGTTTTGCTCGGATATCGCCTTCTTGGCGGCTTCGCGGTCGTCGTCGCCATCAATCCCGATCAGAGCGAACGGCCGCCCGGCCATCTTAGCGACCAGTTTGCGCTCGTTGGGGACTTCGCCCATACATGGCCCGCACCAGGTTGCCCAGAAGACTACGGCAACCACTTTCCCCCGATAGTCGCCCAGCCGGATCGGACCCCCTCGAACATCCTCGCCCACGATATCGGGGGCGACCTTGCCGACCGCAAGATGGCGGAGGGCGTACAATTCGCCCTTGGCCAGTTCGCCCAACGGTTCCTGACGGTTGGGCTGCGGCATTCGGACGTCGGCGTATTCGGCCATGACGTGCTCGAACATCACCTCGGCGCGGCGATCGGCCGCATCGGCGTCGGCGGCTTTGATCTCGGCCAGATACTTCGGGTCGAGCTTCGAGTAGCGATCGACAAACTGCGTGCCGCCGATCGGGTCGCGGACCAGGCGGGCAAGATTGGCGAGTTGATGGTCGGTCCGGGCCAAGGCCAGTCTCGCCGTCCCACGGATCACTCGGCTTTTGCTCCGCTCGAGTGCGGCTTCGAGAAACTGCTTCGCTTCGGGGCATGCGTTCGCCACGAGGTAAGTGTAGTAGGTTGCTCGGGCCACCTTATCGCTATCTAGACCACGGTCAAGCAGGAGCTTGTACGCTTCCGCAAACTCATCGGCGTATTGAGGGTAGTATCCACCGACCATCTCTTCCGCCGTCCAGGTAATCGTATCGATCGAGTCGGGAGCGTCGGGGTGGGCTCTGACATAATCAAACGCCCGATGGGCCGTCGCCCTCGTCATCGCCCAATACTCGTCGAGCGCTTTCGGGCGATGCGCTTCGGCGATGTCCTTGTATTTAGCCCGGTCTGCCTCCGTATCAGCCTCGTATTTCGCCTTCATCTCCGCCAGGTTCCTGGGGGCATCATCCCCCCGGGCGGAGGCAATGACCGACAGCAATGCCAAGGACGCCAGCAAACCGATCCGAACTCGCCGCGATTGGTGAAGGAGCATGAGAAGGCTTCCCCAAGACCCAAATGTTTGACAAATGTCCGCGTGGCCAAAGTTATCAGGTCTTCCGACGGAGTTCAATTGGAGAGATTTGCTGGAAACGAGCTGTGCTCAAGGCACAGCGGGCGGGGCCGGGGGCGTCGGCACGACAAGTACCCCAGTGACCTGCGCGAGTCCGAATACGAAGGACAGTATGCCGATGACGATCCCTACGTAGCCCAGGCCCCGCGACAGGCGGGCGTTGGGCCGCTCGGGGTGGAGGCGGCCGGTGGCGAGGTTGCCCACACCGATCAAGGCGAACACGAGGCCGAATGGGATCAAGATCATCGAAGAATCCTCATCATCGCGAGTCGCCCGCTTCAAACTCGGTGGGGTAGCTGCTGACCTCGAAACTCGCCCCGATGCGGCTCGCGAAGGCGACCAGTTCCCGAGGGAGGCGGACCGACGTGGTGTAGGTGTCGGACATGATTCCGACACCGATCGACACTTCGAGATCGCCCGATGAGGCCAGCGGGGCGACCTCGGGAGAGAGCATCGATAGGCTCGCGATCAAGGATTCGCCGTGAACTTCCATCGTCGCCTCGTCCCCCGCGCCCGAGTCGAGCCACCAAAAATTGTCGAGGTAACACCGATCCCCCCGGCCTCCGACTTCCCCTTGATTATGGCCACCGTTCGGCTCGACGCCCATCAGGCGGGTGATCCCGGCCAGGTCGATCGAGCGTGACCGGACGTAGATCGAGACGATGTATTCTTTCATACCCCGCCCGAGATCCCCGAAGCGTAGCCGCCGTCCTTGATCGCCGTCGAGCCGTTGGACGACCCGTTGCTCATGGCCCGCATCACCTGGTCGGTGATCATCTGGACCATCTGGTCCATCGAGTCGCCCGAGGCTGGGGCGGGCTTGCTCGGGGCGGGGGCGTGTTGCAGTTTGGGGGGGATGAAAGCGCGGGGTTCGGGGTGGAAGTCGGTGTAGCCGTCTCGGAAGAGGCTGTTGCCGCAGAGGTCGCAGTTTTCGAGGCCCTTTTCGAGGCGGACGTCGCGGATTCCGAGGGCGGGCTTGATCTTGATCAGCTCGGCGGCCTTGGTGTCGTCGTAGTAGTTCACTCGGCCGATCTGCTTGGTGAGGATCAAGATCCGGCAATAAGCGTCGATGATCTCGGTCTTGAAGTAGGCGTCGGTGAGGTCGGTCCCGCAGGTGATGGTGCCGTGGTTGGCCAGGAGGATGACGTCGGTGTCCTTGACGTAGGGAATCACGGTGTCGGCGAACGCCTGGGTTCCGGGGGTCTCATAGGGGGCGATGGCGACCTCGCCGAGGAAGACCTCGAACTCGGGCATCGTGCATTTGGGGATCGGCTCGTGCGCGACGGCGAACGCCGTGGCGTGCGGCGGGTGGCAGTGGACGCACGACTTGATGTCGGGGCGGGTCTTCATGATCGTCAGGTGCAAGAGGATTTCGCTCGACCGCTTCCGCTTGCCCGAGACTTGCTTGCCGTCCATGTCGACGATGCAGAGGTCGTCGGGCTTCATGAACCCTTTGCTCACTCGGGTTGGTGTGCAGAGGACGCGGTCTTCGCTCAGGCGATAGGAGATGTTGCCGTCGTTGGCGGCGGCGAAGCCTTTGTTGTAGACCCTTCGACCGATCTCGCACATCTCCTCGCGGAGCTTCCATTCGCTCATCAGGTTGCCGGTGGACATTGACCTTCTCCCATCAGGAATGACAAATAGAGGAATCGCAGATCGCAAGGGGAATTAGAGGTTGATTCGGTCGATCAGGGCGGCGGTGTAGGCGTCGATGGGCTTCTTGGTCGGGAGGAACGGGTTGGCGGCCTCGCCCCCTTCGCTGAGGGCGATCCAGGCGCCGGGGCTGGCCCCAAGGTCGTCGAAGGCGATGACCTCCTCGCCCCGCTTGGGCGAGTCGCCCGCCAGGGCTTCGCGAGGCAGGGGCAAGGCGATCACGAAACGAGCCCCTTGGAGGCTGGGGTGGACCTGACTGAGCGTGACGCGACCAACGACCTCGGCGATCCTCATCGGGTATCCTCCGCTTCAAGCGACTCGGGGGGCACGGGCGCACCTCCGGCCCGGAACCGCTCGGCGACCTGCTTGATCAGGTGGATCGACCCCGTCGCCGGTTCGACCACGACCACGTTCGCCCCGAGGTGCCGGACGGCTCGAACGGTCGAATTCCCATCGACCACGGTCGCCGCCCGGACCCCCTCAACCCGGTTGGCCCGCCAGGTCGCCGACGACGCCTCGTCGGCCAGGATCAGTGCGGCTCGCCCCTCGCCGTCGACGACCCAATGGGCGGCGTTTCTGGCATTGGAAGCCACTTCCGACCAGTCGGACCCGTCGAGCCAGTGGCGGCGGAGCGAGGCGATCAAGCCCATGTTCCGGGTCGCCTCGATCGCGAACCCCCATTCCCCCTGTTGTCGGGTCTTGGTCGAAACCGCCTCGCGGCCCGACACGACCCGGACCGCGACTCGGCGACGCTTGAGGACTTCCAAGGCCATCGGCGTGACCACCGTCCCGGCCAGGACCCGAATCTCGTCCAGGCCCGGCAAAGCCTCGGCCTGACGGACCCCGAGCAAACGGTCGACGTAGACCTCGGGCTGGGGGGCGTGGCCGTTCCGCGCCGGGGGTCGGCCGATCCCCCCTTGCTGGGCCGGTCGAGTCCACCCCGCCAGGACGGCCAGGACCGCCGCGTTGACTTCCGACAACGAGTGGCTCATCGCTCGGAAAGCCCCATGATGAACCACCGCCCCGGACTGTTCCGCCCGACCTGCTCGCCCAGGAATTTGCCGTCGCTCGACACGAGGACCTCATCCCCTCGCCTCGCGCCGATCCGGTCGAACGCCAGGACCGGCTCGCCATCGGGACGACCACCCACCCCGGTCAACTGGACGACGAGCAGCCGCTCACCGCTCAAACTGGGGTGCTTGACCGTCATCGTCGCCGAGCCGATCACAAGGCCGAGTTGCATGATCGATCCTCAAGATTTTTTAGCCACGGATGGAACACGGATAAGACTGAAAAGATTTTTCTGCTCGGTGTTCCATCCGTGGCTAAATCACTCAAACAAACCGCATCGAGCCGACCACCGCCGTCCGGCGCTGGCGGCAGAAGGTCAGGGGGGTTGTCAAGCCTTCTCCCGTCGGCCCGGCGATCGAGAACGATAGGGTCCCTTCGCCGCCGAGGCCGAGGCCGGCGACGCTTGGTCCGTTGACGACGAACACGGTGCAGTCCATCTTCTTGCCCATCCGGCTCATCACCGACGTGTCGCGCGAGTGCAAGATCGCGGTGTGGCCGTAGCCGTGCTCGGAGACGAAGGCCAGGTCGATGGCCCGGTTGACGTCGGGGACTCGGACAAACGGGATGAACGGCATCATCTGCTCGTGCTCGACGAACAGGTGATCGGCGCCGGTCTCGCCGAAGACGATCTCGGTGTTCTTGGGGACCTCGACCCCCGCGTGACGCGCCAGGACGGCGGCGTCTTTGCCCACGAGGTCTTTGTTGACGTGGAAGTGGCCGTCAGGCGCCTTGGTGAAGGCTTTTTGCGTCAAGGTCTCGATCTGCGAAGCGCTCAGGCGATAGCCGCCGAGGCGACCGACCGCCTCCATCAGCTTGTCGAACACCTCGGACACCGCGAACACCTGCTTCTCGCCGATGCACAAGAGGTTATTGTCGAACGCCGCCCCCTGGATGATCGACCTCGCGGCCAGCTCGATGTCCGCCGTCGCATCGACCACCACCGGCGGGTTGCCCGGCCCCGCGACCACCGCCCGGCGCTTGCTGGCCAGGGCGGCTCGGGCCACGGCGGGGCCTCCGGTCACCACCAGGAGCTTCACCCCTCGGTGGTCGAAGAGAGCGGCGGCAGTCTCCAAAGTTGGTGTTTCGATGATGGTGATCAGGTCGTCCAGCCCGATCGCCTGCTTGATCGCCCGGTTGAACCGGCGGACCCCCTCGGCGGCCACCTTGGCCCCCGACGGGTGGGCGTTGACGACCACCGTGTTGCCCGCCGCGAGCATGTTGATCGCGTTGCCCGCCAAGGTCGGCAAGCTGTGCGTGACCGGGGTGATCGCGCCGATGACCCCGAACGGGGAGTAATCCGTCAAGGTGATCCCGTCGTCGCCCGACCAGTTATCCGTCCGGAGATATTCGACCCCGGGTGCGCGGGGGATGGCGTCGCGGAGCTTGGCGATCTTGTGGTCCAACCGGCCGATCCCGGTCTCGTCCAGCTCCATCTTCCCCAACTCGTCGGCCTGATCGACGCAGATGGTTCGGATGCAGGCCACCGCCTTCTTACGGCAAGAGAGCGGGCGCTTTCGGTAATGCTCGAACGCGGCCGAGGCAGCCTGAACAGCGGCGTCGGCGGTGGGGTAGACGCCGTCGAGCCCCGAGGGCTTCCGGCTCGAGCCGTTGCCGACGCCGTTGCCATTACCATTGCCCATCTGCGACAGCACTTGCTGGACGACGCTTTTGATCAGGTCTTCGGTCATTTCCATCGAGGGATACCGCCGGATTCGAGGAGGAGAGGTTCCATCAAGAGTCGCGGGTCGAGAAGATCGTCCGCCCTTCGACGTCCACCGTGTCGACCAGGCCGATGATCACCGCGTCGATCGGCAGTTTCTCGGTTTCGGGGGTCAAGCGGGCGCTCGACCCCTGGCAGACCAAAACCATCTGGCCCACCCCAGCGCCCAAGGCGTCGACCGCCACGAACGTCCGGCCCGTCGGCACGAGCTTGTCCTTGTTCGCCTCGTCGACCCGGTAAGGCTCGACGATCAAGAGCTTATGCCCGGTCATCGACGCCACCTTCTGCGTGGCCACCAGACTTCCGGTCACTCGGGCGACGAACATTGAGCAAGGCTCCTTCAAATCAAAGCTTTTAGCCACGGATGGAATACGGATAGGAAAAAATAATTGTCTATTCTGATCCGTGTTTCATCCGTGTTCCATCCGTGGCTAGAAGAAGGTCCCGGGCCTGGCGGGCCACGACAATTTCTTCATTGGTCGGGACCGTCCAGAGGGCGACCCTCGAATCGTCGGATGACACTGCACGTTCGGCGTGTCCGGACTGGTTTTTGGCGGGGTCGAGTACCATCCCGAACCACCCGAGGTCGCGGCAGACCCGCTCGCGGATGGTGGTGGAATTTTCGCCAATCCCCCCGGTGAAGACGATCGCGTCGGCCCCCCCAAGTTCGACCAGATAGGCGCCGAGGTAGTGGCGGACCGACGCGACGAAGACATCCAGGGCCAGGTTCGCCCGCTCGTGGCCGGACTGGGCGGCGGCCTCGATGTCGCGGAGGTCGTTGCCCGAGCCGCCAAGTCCGAGCAACCCCGAGTGGTTGGCCAGGGTGTCGAGAACTTGTTCCAGCGACAAGCCCGTGCTTTTGAGGATCGCGGGGAGGGCGAAGACGTCGAAGTCGCCGACCCGGTTGTTTTGCGGCAGGCCCGACTGCGGGCTCATCCCCATCGAGGTGGCGACGGACTTCCCGCTCCGGATGGCGCAGAGCGAAGAACTGCCGCCGAGGTGACAGGAGATCAGCTTGAGGTCGTCTCGACCCGTGATCTCGGCCATCCGACCGGCGATGTAGCGGTGGCTCGCGCCATGGAAGCCCCAGCGGCGAACCCCATGCTCGGTCGCCCACTCGTCGGGGATGGCATAGCGCTGGTTGGCTTCGGAGATCGTCCGGTGGAAGCCGGTTTCGAACGCGGCGACCAGCGGCAAGCCGGGGAACCGCTCGCCGAGCATACGCATTGCTTTGGTGTAGGGCGGGTTGTGCGCCGGGGTGACTTCGGCGAAGACTTCCATCGCTTCCAACACGGCTTCTGTGACGATCTGGACGCCCGAGACGTCCTTGGCGTGGACAGCCTTGAAGCCGATGGCGGCGACTTCGCTCGCGTCTTCGAGGACGCCCGAGGTGGGGTCGGTGAGCGCTTCGAGACAGATCCGGACCGCGTCGCCGTGGTCGAGGACGGCTCGAACCTCTTCCTTGTCGCCGCTCGGGAGTTTGGTCGTCACCTTGGCCCGGTCCGACCCGATCCGCTCCACGACGCCTCGGGCGAGCAAGGCCTCGTTCTCGTCGCCCCCACCAGCAGTATCGGCGAGGTCATACAACCGATATTTGAAGCTGGTGCTGCCGAGGTTGGCGACAAGGATCTTCATCGGAATCACGCGGTTCCTGGGAGGTGTCGGGATTGCAAATCGCACGATTGCAAATCGCAAAAGAATCGGAAGATCATCGGATTACGAAGGATGAATCCACCTGGGCAATTCTGCAATTTGGCACCTGCAATGACTTTCGAGGCTCAGGCCCCTCCGCCGAAGGCCGCGAGGACCTGGCTTCCGGGGCGGGGGATGACGTGCGCGGCCTTGAGTTCGCCGACCCGGGCCACGGCCTCGGCCCCGGCTTCGATCGCCGCCTTGACGCTGCTGACGTCCCCTCGGATCATGACGCTGACGATCCCGCCGTCGAGCTTGATGATCGAGCTGGCCAATTCGACGTTCGCCGCCTTGAGCATCGCGTCGACGGCGGTGATGATCCCGACCAAGCCTTGCGTTTCGATCAAACCCAGGGCGCCGTTCATTGCGGTTCCTTCTCAAGATTTCCGAAGTGGATCAACCCAGGAAGGTCCGCAAGACGGCTTCGTCGGGGCGGGGGATGACGTGGGCGCTGACGAGTTCGCCGACCCGGCTGGCGGATTCGGCACCGGCCTCGACGGCGGCCCGGACGCTCCCGACGTCGCCTCGGACCATGGTCGTGATGTAAGCCGCGCCGATCCCGACCCGGCCGACGAGCGACACGTTGGCCGCCTTGAGCATGGCGTCGGTCGCTTCGATCATCGCGACCAGGCCTTTGGTTTCGATCAGGCCCAAGGCGTCGCCGGCCGACCCGACGTGCGTCCCGACGCCTGTTCCTCGATGCGTGGCGATGGCCATGATACTTAGGCTCCGTTGCCGCTGGTGCTCGTGGAGGGGAGGGGTTTGGCCGCCGGGGCGGGCTTCGTGAACGACAACACGGCGGGCAAATCTTCGTGAGGGCGGGGAATCACCTGGACGCTGATGACTTCGCCGATCCGGCTCGCCGCCGCAGCCCCGGCATCCACCGCCGCCTTGACCGCCGCCACGTCGCCCGAGACGAACGCCGTGACCAGGCCCGAGCCGATCTTGTCCCAACCGACGAGGTCGACGTTCGCCGCTTTCAACATCGCGTCGCATGCTTCCACCAGCGCGACGAACCCCTTGCACTCGATCATCCCCAAGGCTTCCACATTCGGACTCGCCATCTCGGCCCCTTTCGACGGTGAAACAGGAAGAGCAAATCAATTTGAGCCACGGATGGAACACGGATGAAACACGGATAAATTCCTTTTTTCAGACTCTGATCCGTGTTCCATCCGTGTTCCATCCGTGGCCAAGAAATCGTGTCATTTGTCATGCCTTGGACAGTGTGACCTTGGTTGCGTGGGTCAGGTCGCAGCAGTTGGCCTCGTCGGTGTCGATGTGGACTTCGAGCTTCCAGTCGGGGTGGGTCCGGACGAGCAAGCCTTCCAAGGTCGTCGGGCAACCGCCTTCGACCCGGAGGTTCATCCGATCCTTGGCCTTCACGCCGTAAAACGCGGCGTCCTTCGGTCCCATGTGGACGTGTCGCTCGGCCTTGATGACCCCTTGGGGGAGGACCAAGCTCCCCTTCGGGCCGATCAGGAGGCAGCCGGGGGTCCCCTCGATGTCGCCCGACAGGCGGACCGGGATCTCGATCCCCAGGCTGATCGCGTCGGTCAAGGACAACTCGACCTGCGAGAACGCCCGGGGTGGCCCCAAGATCCGGATGCCGGGGATCATCCGCTGGCGAGGGCCGACCACGGCGATCGTCTCGTTCGACGCGAAGTCGGTGTCTTGATAGAGCCGCTTCATGGGTGACAATTGGTAGCCGGGGCCGAACAGGACGTCGACATCCCCCTGGGTCAAGTGTGCATGCCTCGCCGAGATATTCACGACCAGGTTGGGCCGGTGCTCCACGTTGGCTGGGCTACCGACCTGTCGTTCGAGGATCGACCGGACCAGGCGTTCCACCTGGTGACGATCCAGCGTGTTGGGGTTGGTGGCGATGCTCATGATTCGGCGATCCTCGATCCGTTGACGTGGCGGCGAGGCGTGTGGTCCGCTGCGGGCGACTCCAACTCGGCCAGGTGGACCCTCACGCCCGCCGCTTCGAGCATGCCTCGGTCGAGGTCGCTGATCCCGGGGTCGACCACCAGGTCGTCCACCTCGTCCAGTCCACACAAGAAAGCGAGCGACAACCGGCCGAACTTCGAGTGGTCGGCGACGATGGTGACCTCCTGGCCGCACGCCATCATCTGCCGCTCGGCCTCCACCAAAAGGAGGTTCGAGTTGTACAGACCCTCGGCCACGATCCCGCCGGCGCCGAGGATGGCACGCTGGACCCGGATGTTTCGCATGGTGGCGACGGCGAGCGGACCCAGGGCGACGCCGGTCCTCGGGTAGACATAGCCGCCGATCAAGATCAGATCCATCTCTTTACAACTTGCCGCAAGCTGGGCGATTGGCAAGCTGTTGGTAACGACCTGGACCGGTCGACCCAGCAAGGCCCGGGCGACTTCGAGCGTGGTGGTTCCGCCGTCGAGCAAGATCGTGTCGCCGTCGTGGATCAAGGCGGCGGTCGCCCGGCCGATCGCCCGCTTCTCCGCCGTGGCGGTCGAGGTCCGGTCGTCAAAGGCAGGTAGGGGGGGCATCACCCTGGCCTCTGGTTCGACAAGCATCGCGCCACCATGCGTTCGCCGGACCGACCCCGCCAGGTCCAGGGCTTCGAGATCACGCCTGACCGTGCTCTCGGACACGCCCAGGGACTTCACCAGCTCGTCAAGCGTGGCAAACCCCTGGCGGGCGATCCGATCCAGCAGCAAGCGTCGTCTCGACTCGGCGAGCATCGCGGTTTTTCTCGATTGGGCCGCACGGGGGATGCGTAGAGTTTTGCCCGCCGGTCATTATCTGTCAAGAACTTCCCCAACAACGCCGACGGTTTACGGCCAAAATCCTTCAAACCTTCATCTTGCTTGAAAAGACTGCCCGCCCGAAACCATCCCGCTTCCGGGAAATCTCGCTCGCCGTTTCGGGATTTGGTAGACTCATGATCACAAACCCCTACGAAGGAGCGAGCGATGCCCGAGTTGCCCGAAGTCGAAACGATGGTCCGAGGTTTGAAGCCGGTTCTCGAAGGGAAGCGGATCGCCGAGGCGACGGTGGTGGACCCGTTCTTGCTCCAAGGGTGCTCTCGCGAAGGATTCGAGCATCAGGTGGGCGGTTCCGAAGTGCGAAGCGTGACCAGGCGCGGCAAGTGGGTCGTCATCGACCTGGCTTCTGGTAAAGGAACCATCGTCATCCAGCCGAGGATGACGGGAGGATTTCGACTCGCCGAACCTGAGCGTCCCGAACACATCCGAGTGTTGTTCGACCTGGGCGAACCGGGCAAATCGGTCTGGTTCTGCGACCCGAGGCGGCTGGGCAAGGTCGCCTGGTACGCCGACGAAGCGACTACCGAAGCGGCTTTCGCCCGCTCGCACGGCCCCGACGCCCTGGTGATCACGGCGGACGACCTCGCGGGCCGACTCGCCCGGACGACCCGGGGGATCAAGCCGACCTTGATGGATCAAAAGGTCTTGGCCGGGATCGGGAACATCTACGCCGACGAGGTCCTATTCCGGTCGAGGATTCACCCCGAGCGACCCGCCTCGACCCTGAGCCTCGCCGATGTCGAGCGCCTCCACGCCGCGATCGGGTCGATATTGGCCGAGGCGATCGAGGCCGAAGGGTCGAGCTTCGACGCCGGGTATCGGACCGTCCTCGGCCTCGAAGGCGGCTTCCTGGCGCGAAACGCGATGTATGGTCGGGGGGGGCAGCCTTGCCCGAGTTGCTCGGGGCCGGTGAGCAAGGTCAAGATCGCCGGTCTGATCGGCCGACCGACTCATTATTGTCCGGTCTGCCAGGTCCTCGACGGCGGGACGACGACGGTGGTGATCGTCGCCGCCAGTGAGCCGGCCCCGGTGGAGGCTCCCAGGAAGAAGCGCAAGGGCTGATCACGTCGGCGATCCGTCTGGCCGAAGAAGAAAGCATCGGTTAGTCTGGCGAGTGGGATGAAGCGGGTCACCGAAATGGAGTCGCGATGTCGTACCGGACCTTCAAGCACCTGCTGGGCGAGACCAGCCTGGAGCGGAAGTGCCGATTCATCTTCGGCGGCGGGATTTTCGCGCTGGTGACGACCAGCTTTTACCTCTACGGCCAGAAGACCGAAAAGCTCCTGATGGCCCAGACCACGCAGACGGCCCGACGCCTGGTCAATTCGACTATGAAGGACCAGCACTACAAGTCGGGCTGGTTCGTCCCGTCGATCACCGCGCAATCCTTCGATCAGCTCGTCAGCAGCTTCAAGCAGCAGGACGACCTATCCCAATACGATGGTTGGGTCCTCGACCCGTACAAGCTCGCCGGAAAGAAAGAGACCCACGGCGATTTCTCCGAAAAAGATACCGTGGAAGTCGAGAAATTCGAGAAGGACGCTTTGGAACATTTCCGGCGATCCGCCACGACCGCCCGCGAGTCGAAGAAGAAAGAATACACCTTCCCCGACGGCTCGTCGATGGAGGAGTCGCGGACTCTTCCCGGCAAGACCAAGTACCTCTATGCCCAGGCGGTCCTCTTCAAACAAGAGTGCATAGGCTGCCATGATTATCACACCTATCGACAACTGCCCAACGGCAAGTCGGAAGAGAACAAGATCGGCGACCTCGCCTGCGCCGCGGTGATCTCGCTGCCGCTGGACGCGATCAACCGCGACATCAACCTGAACCGAGCGATCTTGATCTCCTCGGCGCTGGTGACGGCGATCGTGGCGATGTTTGCGTCGTACGCGATCGTCCGCTACGTCATCGTCAAGCCGGTCAAGCACTTGCGCGACGTGTCCGACGCCATCGCCGCCGGCAAGCTCAACATCCGGGCCCAGATCCAGACCGGCGACGAGTTCGAGGAGCTTTCGCACGCCTTCAATCGGATGCTCCACAACCTGGTGGCGATGCAGCAGGAACTCCGCGACGTCAACCACGACCTCGACCGCAAGGTCGACGAGTTGGCGCAGGCGAACCTGGCCCTGTTCGAGATGAACCGGCTCAAGAGCGACTTCCTCGCCACGATGAGCCACGAGCTGCGGACCCCGCTCAACTCGATCATCGGCTTCTCCGAGGTCCTGTCCGGCTCGGACACGCTCAACGACCGCCAGAAGCGCTATGCGGCCAACATCCAGACCTCGGGCAAGATGCTCCTGGGGATGATCAACGACATCCTCGACCTCGCCAAGATCGAGAGCGGCAAGATGGAGGTCCAGACCGAGGATTTCTCGATCCGCGACGTCTGCGAAGCCTTGACAGCTTTGGCACGCCCGATCGCCGACCGCAAGAACATCGACCTCGAATGCCGGCTCGACGAGGCGATCCCCTTGCTCCGCCAGGACCCCGGCAAGCTCCGGCAGATCTTGTACAACCTCCTGTCCAACGCGATCAAGTTCACCCCCGACGGCGGCCGGGTCTCGCTCAAGGCGCATGTCGAGGGGCGGATGGTCGTCCTATCGGTCGCCGACACCGGGATCGGGATCGCCGAGGAAGACCGCGAGAAGATCTTCGAGAAGTTCCGCCAGGCCGGCCATCCCGGCCAGGGCGACGTCTTGACCCGAGAGCACCAGGGGACCGGCTTGGGCCTGTCGATCGTCCGAGAACTCGCCAAGCTCTTGGGCGGCGACGTCCACCTCGAAAGCCGACCCGGCCAGGGGAGCACCTTCACCGTCAAGATCCCCATGCAACTCCCCGGCAACCGCAAGTTCGAGGTCAACCTGTCCGACGAACGGATCGACCTGACCAAGGCCCGAAGGGTCGACGCCCGGGTCTCGATGAGCCCAATCGGCCTGGTCGCCACCGAGGCGGGCAAGGGGGGTTGACGCGGCACCATCACTTCGGTCGCGAGAAATAACCGAGCGCCCACCCCGTCAGAGCCACAATGATCGAACTGATCAACGCCCAGAGGCGTCGGCCCCACTCATCTTTTTGCTTTTTAACTTCACCTTGCCACATTTTCAGATCATCCAACTCGTTCCGAGCGACCGCCAAGTCGATTTTGAGTTGGTCAATCGAGCCAAATCCGTCCTTCCAGCCACGAAGGTCTTTGAGTTGTTGTTCGATGACCGCGAGCAACCTTCCGCTCGACGCAACCTCCCGGACGAGATCCCCCTTCTCCGAATTGATCCCGTCGAACTGACCTTTGAGGGCTTGGACCTGTTGTTCGAGGGACGCCATCACTCTGGTCAGGTCGTCGACTTTGTCTTCTAGCGTTTTGCTCGGCATCTCAAGCGGCACCCTTCGGGCCGTTGAGCTTTTCCATTTGCCGCGCGATCCGGATTCCGAGAAGATCGCCCCAGATTTTGTAGAGCCGAGTTTTCAATCGGAGTGGTTTTTCTAATTCATCAAGTTCGAAGGAACCGCTGACGGCCCCAGTCAAATCAGACAATTTGAGGATGATGACGGGTTGGCCTTGTCCATCTTCTCCCAGAGTCCAGTTGGCGGAAACTTCTTCGCGAGCTAGCCCTAAAATCTCGTCAAGTAATGAGACTGCGACCATAACTCGTTTACGAATTTCTTGGTTTTGAGCAAGTTCTTTGTGGATCGTGATGATGCCAGTTCCTTGAAACAGAATTGTTTCAATAATTCGTTCATGTTTTAAGTGCCTGACAATACCCAACAGAAAAGTGATTGTTTCAGGCGTAACATCAGTAGGTTGAACGCCATGCACGGTTAGGTTGCGGAGGTACATCCCCCTTCGGAGCTTTTCTGCTTCGAGCGAGTCGATTAAATCTCGCTTGGCGAGTTCCTGGATTAGAGTTGTGGGAGATCGTCTCTCGGTCTTCTGGTTGTCGATTTCACCTTGGAGGACTTCGCGAGCGGCGGCTTCGAAGGCGGTCCAGGCCATCAACAGAGCGGCTCTCCTTGTTTCGGGCATGAGGAGTCTTTCCGCTTCGTGAAGAAGCGAAAGGCTGTAATCCTCATCAATCCGCCCGGATGCGATAATGACCGGTTTGACCCCCTGATCGTCCTGCCGTTTCATCTCGATCGCAAGAATCTCATCCCCTTTGGTAGCGATCAAGTCGACGTCGGCGATTTCGAGATACGGGCCTAGATCAGCAAAAGGCTGTACGGCGACTGTGTAGCCATCGTTGCGATATCGCTCGGTGGTCGTCTTAATCGCTTCGAGTTCGGTCAAAGGGTACCCCACATCGGTTTGGGCGATCGGGTTCGGCTTGAGTGAATTTTATCCCAGCCTCATCGATTTCCACAATTTGGTTCCGCTTATTTCAGATTACCGCTAAGCTCGACTGACGGTGGAGTGACCACTGCGGAGGAACCGAGGCGGACCGGGGCCATCGGGCGACCGTAGATCAGTTCGTCGAGCTTGACCGTCTTGGTCCCCCCCGTCATCCGACCGGCGGTCCGGTCGAAGCGGAGTCGGGTGTCGAGGACCAGGAGGACCGTGAAGTTCAGGGCCAATGCGCAGAACATCCACTCCATCCCCGTTCGGAACGTCATGGGAAACCAGGGGGTGGACTGGATGCTGACGAGGCCCATCTGGATCGCGGTCAACCAGCCGAGGAAGCAGGTCCCGGCGATGATGAGGCAGAGGAAGAAGGAGATCACCCTGAGGCCGAGGTAGGCCCCCAGCCAGAGGGCCAGGGTCACGCCCATCGCCTTGGTGGCGGTGGCGGTCCGGAGCGAGATCGCCACGCCTCCCGCCGCCATCAGGGCGCTCAGGCAGGCGGTTTCGGCCAGGTTCGTAGCGTACTCTCGGTTGCTCATCCCGTTGCAGAGCCAGGTGACCGTCCAGGCGATCAAGGTTGCCCCGATCAGCCACCGGAGGGCGTGAAGGCTGCCCCAGAGCTTGCCTCGGAGGATCTCGCCGCCTTCCAGGGGGCTGGTCAACAAGGCGTCCCAGGTCCCCCGCTCGCGCTCCGAGGCGATCGTGACCCCCGCCCTGAGGCCGACCGCCCACTGGATCAGGAAGCCGATCACCACCGCCGACCCGCCGTACCAGTCCGCCAACCTCCCGACCGCCCACGATTCGGCCCCGCGGGTGGCATCACCGCCAATCGGTTGAGACCCCGAGTTCCGGACCACCAGCGCGCCGAGGATCAGGCTCCCGATCGCGAGCCAGGCGATGAGCGCCCCGCCGACCCATCGTCCGACCCGACCCAGCGAACCCGCCCGCTCGATGTGGAGTTCCTTCCAGAGCATCGGCCGGGTCCCTACCGGCGGGACCCGGTTCCACCATGCTCGATGGACCTTTCGCTTTGGCTTCGATCCGTCGTTCAGGCAACTGGGCCGGAGCCGCCAGGCCGCCACGGCGAGGCCGAGCGTTCCCAGGGCGGTCCAGGCCAGCGAAGTGACGACCGCCGGAGCCGCTCGCTCTTCCCAGATCAGCGGACTGAGGGTTGAGAACGGGTTGAACATCCCCCAGCCCACCGAATCCCAGAAGTCCAATAGCCCCGAGGTCCCGCCGCCCGACAACCGAGCCGGCCGAGGGGGGTCGAAAACCGAGCCGACGAGCAGGACGGCGTCGATCAGGTAGATCAAGAGCAAGGCGTCGCGGCCTCGCCTCGACACCGCCGAGACCCCGAGCGCGAACCCGCCTCCGCCCAAACCGACAGCCAGGGGTAAGGCCACGAGCATGAGCGTCACCGGGCCGCCCATCCCGGCCAGGAACGAGAGGCCAAGCAAACCCGGGAACGCGGAGGCCGCGATCAGGGCCACCGGCGCGAGCCGACCCACCCAACGGCCCATGACGATGTCGCCCGAACTCGCCTGGGTCGACAGGAGAAGTCCGATCGACCCTCGCTCCTTCTCCCCAGCCAGGCTCCCGGCCAGGACCGCCGGGGCGATCAAGAGCGCCAGGGCCACCAGCGAGCCGGCGATCGCGATCAGGCCGATCCGGATCTCGGAATAGGGCAGGTGGGCCGGGTCGAAGTCGAGGAAGGTCGACCAGGCCCAGACCACCATGAACACCACCAGGCCCGCGGCGCTCGCCGGGATCAAGCGGAGCCAGATCAGCCAATCTCGCTTCGAAGCCCGGAGGCACTCGGGCTTCGCCAGCGGGCCGAAAAGCCCCAAAACCGCGTCGATCACGGCAGGCGAGCCTCCAGGTTCGAGAGGGAAGCGGGGGTCGAGTCCGAGTCGGACTCCACCAGGGCCGATCGAATGCTCCGACGGCCCACCAGCCACCAGGTGACCGCCGGGTAGATCGAGCTGAGGACGATCATTCCGATCCCCATCGCCAGGAACATCCAGGCATAAAACAGGGACAACTGGGCGGCGTCCTGGAGGAGCGTCCTCCCCGGCGCCTGCTGTCGCATGATCTGGGCGACCGATTGGCCCATGTTCGACGCGAACCGAGGGGCGACCGCGACGATGAACCCTCCCCAGACGACCACCACGCGAACGATCTCGACCGGGGCCAGCCACCGCCAGATCCTCGCCCCCCAAGCCCGGAGGTTGACCAGCCCCACGCCCGACGCGAAGGTCAGCCCGATGACGATCGAGCTTGTCACCGCGTCGACCACGATGAACGTCATGTACCGGAGGTCATCCATCCCATACATCGACGACGAGGGTCCGTTGGTGACCCTCGACGACGCCAGGATGACGACCCAAACCAGCGACACGATTGTGACCAGGCTCGATATCGTCGCGACCACGAGATGCGACACGCCCAGGGCCTTCGCCAGCCCCGGTCGAGCCGGGAGGGCGTCGGCCTCGGTGGTCGTCGGGCGCGGCGGCAGGGTGTCCATGACTTGGACTCCGATGGGAGAAACGATCAGGTCCGTTCAATATCCCGCAGGATACGATTCGGGTGCCCCTGTGGGATACCCATCGGGCGGGCGGCGGAGGCAAGCGGCCTTCGCCCCGGCCGTCGAGAGCAAGATCAGGCAGATCACCGGGTAGGTCATCCCGGCGAGGCTCTGGGCCACCGCGAGGACGGGAGCGAACTTGCTTATGGTTTCGGTCATTTGCAGCGTCATCGCGGCGTTGGGCGGGGGGTTGGGTTTCGCCGCGTCCTCCCTGAGTTTGGCCAGGGTGGCCTCGGTGCTCACCTTCGAAATCGGCAGGATCACCATGAAGCTCACTACGCCCAGGATCAGCAACTGGACGATCTGCAACCCGGCCCACCAGAGGGCGAGCGACCGCCCCCAAGGGGTCAAGCGGATCAGGCCGATCCCCGCGATCAACAAGAGGATGTGGAGGAGCAAGCCGGTCACGACCTGCGCCACCGTGAACCCCATTACCCGGGGGTCTTTAAGGATCTCGGTACCCGTCTGCATGTCGGGCATGGTCGGGAGGGGACGGTTGGCGACCGCGTCGCGCTCCTTGGCGATGGTCGCCTTCTCCTCGTCGGTCGTGGCCGCCCGCGCCCGGTCGTCGAGGACCTTCAGATCGGAGGCTTTCTGGGCTTCCGCCTGGACTTTTTGCTGGTCCAGGGCCTTCTGGCCAAACTGCTGGATCGCCGGGGCGAGCAGGGTGATCGTCCCGATGCAAAGGCCGAACAGGATCAATAGCACCCCGAAAATGACGTTCAAGATCCCCAAGGTCTTGGGGATCGCTGGCTTGGGCAAGGTCAGTCCATCGGCGCTGGCCATGATCGTCCTTTGAATTCGATGACAGAGGGGAGTGCAACTCCCAAGGAGAGCATTGCAAATCGCAGATCGCAAAGGGAAGCCAAGGAGGTCGATGCTTCGCGGTGATGCGATCTGCCACACGGCAATTTCCGGGATGCGTGTCGCGTTCGATCTAACCGGGTCGCTGCCAGGTAATCGTCGCCCGACCGCGATTATTAGCGAAGGAGCCGGGGTCGGAGCACCGGCTTGACGAGCAGGATGTTGCTGACGATGCGCGGGTCGGCGGTCGTCGGGGCGGGTTCCCCAAGGCTGATGGCCACCGAGAATGGGGTCGAGTCGGCGAGTTGATTCACCGCCAACCGGCTCCGGTCGACCGACACCAGGGCCTTGGGGGAGCGACCGGCTTCGACCTCGGTCAATTTGTGCGACAGGTGCTCGCCCGAAGGGAGGTAGATGTTGACCCACCAGTTCGAGCCGATGACGGGCAGGGGGTCGAACCATCGGACGGCCACCGGGACGTCGACGAAGCTCCGGTCGAGCACGGCGCGGACCCGACCCGGTTCGGTCGAGGCGGCCAGGGTGGCGAGTTGGCCGGGGAACGGTCGAGGGGTGACGATCCGGTTCTCGACGGCGGCGACGAACCAAAGCCCTTGCAAAGCCCGGTCGGCCAGGCGACGGGCCGAAGGGTCGTCGAGGTTGCCGGTCAGGGTGACGAGGCTCCGGTCGGGGTCGTAGCTCGCCCGGACCTGAGCCATCTTGGGGTCGGTCCCCAGGGTCTTGAGGACGATCGCCTCGGCGACGGGCGGGGTCAGGTCGAGCGCGGGGCGGACGCCGACGAACGAGTCGGTCCCGATCTCGTCGTCCTTGGCGACAACGATTTCGGGCAAAGGGCTTACCGGTTCGGTCCGGAAGTTCCCCCCCATCCGGGCGAAACCGCCGTCGGGATTCCCCGCCCACTCGGCGACGTTCCCATAGGTGTGGAACAGGCCGAACGGGTTGGCGGCGAAGTTGGGCGACACATCCTCGACCGGGAGGCTGGGGGCGGTGGTATCGGTCGGCAGGGCCGGCTCGGCGCCGAGGAAGTTCGCCCCTTCGAGGTGGGTCGCCTCGTCGCCCCACCAGAAGGCGGTGGGCTTGCCGCCCTTGGCGGCTCGGGTCCACTCGGCCACGGTTGGCAAGCGGTAGGCCACCCTGGTCGGGTCGTTGGCCCCGAGGGCTTTGAGGAACGCCAGGGTCAGGGCGGGGGTCAAGGCGACGGCGGGCTGGTCGCTGTTTTCGAGGGTAAACTCGTCGGATCGACCGGTTTTCGGGTTGTAGTCGGGGAGTCTGGCAGTGACCTCGGCAACCGTGGCCTCGGTCTTCGCGAGGAAGAAAGTGGGGGCGTCGGGTCCTGAGCCTGGGATTCGGACGAACCGGAACCCATCGGGGCTGAGGTTGGGCAAGCTCGCCGCCGAGTCGTCGCCGATTGCGAGCGGCTTGCCCCAGCCGAACGGCTTGTCGTCGATCGCGGTCGGGTCGCCGTGGAACCGGGGGAACTCGGCGATCGTCGCCGTCAAAGGGTTGCTGACGATGCTCCCAGTGGCGACGTCGACCACGGCGACCTCGACGCGGACCGCGCCCGTCGGGAGGTTCCGGACCCCTCCGGCGGGCAAGTAGACGACGAAGCGCGACCGGCCCGGCGGTTCTTCGACCGGGAAGGCCCGGGTCTCGCTGTGACCATCGGCGAAGGTCGACCGGATGGCATACCGCAAGGGGTCGCGGGGGGCCCGGTCGGTCCACCGGGCCTCGGCGATCAACCGGACGAGGTCGCCGCTCATCCCGCCCCCGGGGACTAAGGTCCCCACCCCCGCCCAGCCGTCGAGCGTCACCAGGCGGTCCGCCGCCCGGCCCGTTGACGCCTGAGGGCCGAGGCAGGCCAGGACCCCAAGCACCATCGTCGCCCACTTCGACCAAACGAACCCAATCACCCCTCGGATCGCCACGGCGGAAGCCCCTTTCGTCCCAGACAACAAACGATGAGCCCGGACGACCGGACCCCTCAGCCGAGAACCCATCAATCATCAAAGTGTCCATCGCGAACCAACCCAAGTCCACAAATTCCCGACTTTCTTCGAGAAATTGGGGGATTTGCGGCTAGGAGCGAAGACCCTCGGGATGCGGAAAACGGAGACCGGCACGCTTCGAGGCAAGCGTGCCGATCTCCGTTTTTTGCCTCGTCGGGATCAACCTAAGTCAACCTGTCCGACTCGGCTCAGAAGACAAGGAGATTCTTGTTGAGGATGGCGTTCTCGTCGCCCCCGAACGACCCGATGTGGCCGCCGTCGATCAAACGGCCCTGGGCGTCGTGCAGGCCCCGGGACGGGTTGGAATAGGCTCGGATCTGGACCGGGCTGGTGACCTTGAACGGCTTGGCGATGGTCAGGGTGACGGTATGGGTCGTCGCGTTATAGGAGGCGCTCCGGATCGCGATGGTCCGGGCGTTCTTCGCGTCGTACGACCCGTGGGTGCCAGCCGTCGCCAGGCGGTAGTTGCCCAAATTCTGCGCCGAGGCGGTGTCGAGCGGGCCGCTGAAGACCATCGAGAGCGAGGTCACGACCTTGTTCTTGCCGGTCCCGACCTGGATGTACTCGACGGCAACCGGCCCGACGAACGGGGCGCCGCCGCCTCCGACGGTGACGGGTTGGACAATCACGACCGAGCTCTTGGCCGTCCCCTGATAGTTCAGGTCCTGGATCGTGCCGGTGGCGACATAAGCCCCCGCCAGCGTCGGTGAGGTGACGGCAGCCCCGTTGAGGGTGTAAGTCACGGCGACGTTGAAGCCGACCGGGTCGGTCGAGGCCGTGACCGTGTGCGGCTGGCCGTCGAAGAAGACGCCGAGGTCGGCCAACCTCACCGCCGCCAGGGCCTTCACGGCCTTGACCGTGATCGACTGGCCGGAGAGCGCGTTCCGGTTGGTGTCACCCGGGGCCGACGCGGTCAAGACCGCGTCGTTGGAGCCGCTGGTCAGGGTGACGTCGAACCCTCCCGCGTTGGAAGGCTTGACGACGGCATTGGTCGCCACCAGGCTGACCGGAAGCCCCGAGTCGTTGACGAGGTTGACGTGGAAGGTCGTCCCGTAGACGGCGCTTGTGGGCGGGTTGAACGTGGTGAGCGTCTGGTTCGCCTTGGCCACGCCGAGCTGGGTCGAGCCGTCGAACGCCGTCGCGAAGTTCGAGGTGCCGAGGAACCCATACTTGATCGTGTATGACCCCACGGCCAGCGACTTGACGCCGACGACCTGCGAGAACGACCCGTCGGGGTTGACGACCGCCGAGGACGCCACGGCCATCGAGGGCGAAGAGACCACGATCACGACCGTCGAGCCCGCCGGGATCGCCGTGGTCGCCGCGAGCCGGCCCGAGACGGTGATCCCCGGCCGTCCGAACGCCACCGACTGCGACGCCGACACCCCGCTGAAGCTGGGGACGGCCTGCGCGACGTTGATCTTCGTCGAGGCGGTCGCCGGGTTGTAGTCGTTCGAGTCCGTCGGCGCGAAGGCCACCGACAAGGTCTGCCCCGAGCCTGCGTTGAGAACCGTCCCCAGGGCCGGGGTATAGACGATCTGGCCGGCGACCGAAACCGTCGCGGCGAGTTGGCTGCTCGAAAGCGCCTGACCATAAATGATGTTGCCGGGGGTCGGGAAACTGACGACCGGCGCGGCTTTGGCCAGCGTGATCGTGGAGTTGGCCGCCCCGGCCGCGTAGTTGACCGTGCCGCCGTAGCTGGCCCGGATCGTGTCGGAGGTGCCCACCGGCGTCCCGCCCGGGAGCGTGATCGTGGCGTTGGCGATCCCGTTGCTCAGGGTCGCGGTGACCGGCGAGCCGACCGGCGTCGTGCCGTTGAACGCCTGGAAGGTGACCGTCCCGTCGTTGACGCCGGTCACACCGTTGTTCAAGACCGAAGCGTGGGCGGCGATCGACTCGGATTGGGCGTTGAAGACGCTCGGGTCGGTCGAGGCCGCGACGGCGGGGATCGCCTGGATGATGGTCAGCGTCCCGCTCGAGCTGTCCGTCGAGACTTGGTAGTCGCCCGACCCGTTGTAGTCGGCCTCGATCGTGTAGACCGACCCGAGCGGAAGCCCGCCCGGAATGGGGTAGGACGCGGTCACCACCCCGCCCGCCACGTTGCCCGAGGCGACGGTGCCGATGAGGGTCGACCCGCTGAGGACCTTGAAGGTGAGCGTCCCCTCGTTGACCGCCGTCGAACCGCTCGCCACGTTGGCCGTCAACTTGATTGATTGCCCGTCGGTGTCGTAACCCGCCGTCGCCGAGACGGCGGCGGTCTTGGAGGTCGCCTTGCCGACCGCGAGGCTCCGCGAGGCGTCCGTCGAGGCGGCGAAGTCGGCGGTCCCGTTGAAGGCTGCCGAGATGACATACGACCCCGCGCCCGCCCCGGCAGGCAGGGTGTAGGTCACCGAGGCCGTCCCGTTGGCGACGTTGCCCGTCACCGGCGAGCCGACGGCGGTGGTCCCGTTGATGAGGGTGAAGGTGATCGCCCCCTCGTTGACCGCGCCCCCGGCGCTGGTGACCGAGGCGGTCAGCGTGACGGTCTGCGAGGCGGTAGAGTAGGTCGCCGATCCGGCGGTCGCGGCGACCGTCGTCGGGGCCGGGTTCACGGTCAGGAGGAACGAACCCGCCGAACTCGCCGCGTAGTTCGTCGACCCGTTGAAGACGACCTGGACGGTGTAGGTCGCGCCCGGGGTCGCGGCCGGGAGGGAATAGGTCGCGTCGATCGAGCCGTTGACGACGTTCACCGTCACCGGGGTGCCGATGGTCGTCGTCCCGTTCAGGACGGTGAAGGTCGCCGTCCCCTCGTTGATCGCCCCGCCGACGCCGCTGGTGACGGTGGCGTGGAGGGTGGCGTTCTCGGGGTTGCTGGCGTTGTAGGTGGTCGAAGCGGCGGCGGCAGGCCCCGCCACCGTGGTGGGAGCCTGGGTGATGGTCAGGACGTGCGACGTGTCGATGGCGGGGAGATAGTTCGCGTCGCCGCTGTATTGCGCCTGGATCGCGTAGGAACCGGCCGAGATCCCGGCGGGCAAGGCGTAGGTGGCCGACGCCGTCCCGTTGGCCTCGGGGACCGTCTGCACCGAGCCGATCAGGGTGTTCCCGCTGTAGACGCCGAAGGTGACGGTCCCCTCATTGATCGTCCCGGTGACGCCGACGATCGAGGCGGTGAGGGTCACGTTCTGGGCGGCGGAACTATAAGGGGCCGTTGCGTTGCTGGCGAAGATCGAGGCGACCCCGGCGATGTCGGGGAGGAAGTCGA
>JAABUX010000219.1_pt1 | contig 100578 bp, 95 predicted proteins | sample 5561851 | NCBI WGS metagenome assembly JAABUX01 (sample SAMN10711883, study PRJNA513361) | rock metagenome | isolation source: Antarctica rocks | place: Antarctica: Victoria Land, Richard Nunatak red sandstone | collected 2016-01-03
GCTTGTCGCGCCCATGCTTGATGACGTTCCGGGCTTGATGACGTTCCGGCTCTGGCAGTGACGGCAGAGAAGGACCTCAATAACCATGAACAGAGTCTACATAACAACACTCAATAAACCACTACCCAACTTTCGTTTCTTATCATACAATTCAGCATGACAAGTTTATCAGTGTATGTTTTGCTGGTAATTGATTCAGGGTAAGTATAGGGTGAACTACCGTGACCCCCCTCCCATCAGGTCATTTTGCGTCAGCAACTACCGCTTCTCAGCGTCTTTCTGTTCTCTAGCGTTTTTCCCTTGGAGGAAGTATGTCCGCGTCCTATGACCTCATCTGTCTTTCGCACCTGCGCTGGGATTTCGTGTACCAAAGGCCGCAGCACCTGATCAGCCGCTTCGCGCCGCAGCACCGGGTCTTCTTCGTCGAGGAGCCGGTGTTCGACTCAGAGACACCCTGGCTGCATGTGACGCCCCGGCCCGGCGGCGTGCAGGTCCTCGTCGCCCACCTGCCCTGGGGGCCGACCGAGGTGGAGCATGGACAGATGTACCGGCGCCTGCTCGGAGACTTCATGCGGGAACACACCGTCGAGAACTATGTCCTCTGGTATTACACGCCGATGATGGTGTCCTGGACCGAAGACCTGACGCCCAAAGCCATTGTCTTCGACGTCATGGACGAATTGGCCTCCTTCGCCGGGGCGCACCCCGAACTGCGCGGGCGGGAGGCGCGGCTGCTGGAGAAGGCCGACCTGGTCTTCGCCGGCGGCCCGACGCTGTACGAGGGCAAGAAGGACCGGCATCCGCGCGTCTATTTCCTCGCCAGCGCCGTGGACGTAAACCACTTCGGGCAGGCCCGTCAGGGACTGGCCGATCCCGAAGACCAAAAGGACATCCCCTACCCGCGTCTGGGCTTCTTCGGCGTGCTGGACGAGCGGATTGACTTTGATCTGCTCGCCGGGGTGGCCGACCTGCGGCCGGACTGGCACTGGATCATTGTCGGCCCTGTGTCCGGCAAAATTCCTGAAAGCGCGCTGGCCCGCCGCCCGAACATCCATTACCCCGGCGGCAAAGACTACAAAGACCTGCCCGCCTACCTGGCCGGATGGGACGTGGCGATCATGCCGTTCGCCCGCAACGAGTCCACGCGATGCATCAGCCCGACGAAGACGCCTGAGTACTTGGCCGCCGGCAAACCCGTCGTTTCCACGTCGATCCGGGACGTGGTGAGCATGTACGGCGAACAGGGCCTGGTCCGCGTCGCCGACACGCCCGAAGAGTTCGTCGCGGCCTGCGAGGCCGCTATGCACGAGGACGCGGCGGAGCGCCTCTCCCGCGTGGACCCGCTCCTGGCGGAGATGTCCTGGGACAAGATATGGGGGCAGATTCACGACCTCATCGGCGGGGTCGTGTCCAAGACGGAAGCAAGGACGGAAGCAAGAAAAGGGGACTAAACGATGTTTGACTATCTGATCGTAGGCGCGGGCTTTGCGGGGAGCGTTCTGGCCGAGCGTCTGGCCTCGCAGGCGGGGAAACGGGTGCTGCTGATTGACAAGCGTAACCACATCGGCGGCAATGCTTACGATCGCTATAATGAGGAAGGCATCCTCATCCACCCGTATGGGCCCCACATTTTTCATACGAACTCAGAGCGCATCTTCCAGTACCTGTCGCAGTTCACCGAATGGCGCCCGTATGAGCACCGCGTGGTGGCGATGGTGGACGGGCAGCTCCTGCCCATCCCGATTAACCGCACGACCGTCAACAAGATGTACGGCCTGAACCTCCAGACGGAAGCCGAATGCGAGGCGTTCTTCCAGTCGCGCGCCGAGGAGCGCGGCCACTGCTACACGTCGGAAGACGTAGTCGTGAGCCGGGTCGGGCGCGAGCTGTACGAGAAGTTTTTCCGGGGCTATACCCGCAAGATGTGGGGCATGGACCCATCCGAACTCGATGCCCAGGTCACGGCCCGCATCCCCACCCGCACCAACACGGACGACCGGTACTTCACGGACACGTTCCAGTCCATGCCCAGGCACGGGTACACGCGAATGTTCGAGGCGATGCTGGCCCACCCGAACATCAAGATCATGCTCAACACGGATTGGCGCGAGATCAAGAACATGGTGCCGTGCCGCGAAGTCATCTTCACCGGCCCGGTGGACGAGTATTTCGACCACCGGTTCGGGCGGCTGCCGTACCGCTCACTGGAGTTCCGGCACGAGACCCGCGACGCCTCCGAGGGCCTGCCCTACGCCACGGTCAACTGCCCGAACGACCACGCGCACACGCGCATGACCGAGTTCAAGTGGATCACCGGGCAGCAGCACGCCAAGACCGACATCGTCTACGAGTACCCGCGTGCGGACGGCGACCCGTACTACCCGATCCCCAGCCCGGCCACCAACGCGCTGTATGCCCGCTACAAGGGCCTGGCGGACAACACGCGCGGCGTCCACTTCGTCGGGCGGCTGGGGACGTACAAGTATTACAACATGGACCAAGTCGTCGGCCAAGCGCTGGCGACGTTCGACAAGCTGAACGGCAGCCGCCCGGAGCGCATCGTCGTGCCCGCCACGTCGGTCGCAAGCGGCAAAGCCGTCACGAACGGCGCTCCGCAGCCCGTCTAGAGCCGTCTAGGGGAGGTATCCTGCCACCGGGCAGACCATGAACATCCCGCTGGAACTCAGGCCGCTGGAACTCTGGGGCGGCGTGGAGTGTACCCTGAACCGCGTCGGCGACACCTACTTCGACCAGCTCGAATGGAGCGGCCATGACAAGCGCATCGAGGACCTGGACCTGTTCGCCGGTCTGGGCCTCCGCGCGTTGCGCTACCCGATCCTTTGGGAGCGCACCGCCCCCTTCGGCGTCGCCCAAGCCGACTGGACATGGGCCGACGCGCGGCTCGGACGCCTGCGCCAACTCGGCGTCGAACCCATCGTCGGCCTGCTCCATCACGGCAACGGCCCCGCTGACACCAGCTTGAGCGATCCCGCGTTTCCCGAGCGGCTAGCCGAATACGCCCGCGCGGTCGCCCAACGCTTCCCCTGGGTGCATTGCTACACGCCGGTTAATGAGCCGATGACGACCGCGCGTTTCAGCGGCATGTACGGCCACTGGTATCCGCACGGGCGCGACGCGCTGACGTGGGCGCGGCTCCTGCTGACCCAGTGCCGGGCGGTCGTCCTGGCGATGCAGGCCATCCGCGAGGTGAACCCGGAGGCGCAGCTCATCCAGACGGAGGACATCGGCAAGACCTATAGTACGCCGCTGCTGGCGTACCAGGCCGACTTTGAAAACGAGCGACGCTGGCTGAGTTTCGATCTGCTGTGCGGTCGGGTGGACGACGGCCACCCGATGGCGCATTATTTGCGCTGGCTGGGGGTGCCGGACCGCGAGTGGCGCATCTTCCTGGATGAGCCATGTCCCCCGGACATCTTCGGGTGCGACTGCTACATCACCAGCGAGCGATTCTTGGACGAGCGGCTGGAGCGATACCCCGCCGCGCTGTGGGGCAGCAACCAGCACGACCGCTACGTGGATGTCGAGGCGGTGCGCGTCTGCGCGGAACCAAGCGCGGGGCCGGCTGACAGGCTGCGGGAGGCATGGGCACGCTACGGGCGGCCTCTGGCGCTGACCGAGGCGCATCTGGCCTGCTGGTGTGACGAGCAGATGCGCTGGTTCCAGGAGAACTGGGACGCAGCGCTTGCCGTCCGCCGCGAAGGGGCTGACGTGCGGGCGGTCACCTCCTGGGCGCTGCTGGGGTCCTACGAGTGGAACAGCCTGGTTACCCGTGTGGAGGGCCACTACGAGGCCGGCGCGTTTGAACTTTTTGGCCCCGAGCCGCGTCCGACCCCGCTGGCGGCCATGCTGCGAGACCTGGCGACGAAAGGCTTCCACGACGCCCCTGAACTGCATTCCCCCGGCTGGTGGCGCCGCCCGGAAAGACTTTTATACCCTCCCGTTCCTCACGAAGCCTGCCTCGTCTGAAAAGTGGTCCAAGCGGCCTCACTTGTGGTCGTGGTCCCGGTCCGGGTCGGCGGGGGCGACGCCCATCAGGCCGCTGTCCATGTCACCCATCATCATCGAAGCCGCCGCCTCGCTCTGGGAACGGCGTGCGTCGGGCGAAAGCAGAGCGGCGCAGGGCGTGCCGAACTTAGGCCGAGCAAACGGCAGGTGCGTGTCGCCGCGCGCCAAAATATGCGCGCCGTTGGTCATGCCCGTGATTGGGTCCACGGTTTGGGAGCCGTCGCCGCCCCACTGCGTAAACGAGCGGGCATTGCAGTAGTGGGAAACAAACGACCGGCGGTAGCGGTCCGAGGTCCAGTTCTTCTTGGAGCGGTGCAGGATGTGGCCGTTGAAAAAGACGACGTCGCCCGCTTTGGCGGGGACCAGGACCTGCGGGTACTTGTCCGCGATCCGCGACAGGTCGTTCTTCTCATCGTCGGGGTCGCTGACGCCGCCGACGTACTGGATGCCCTCTAATTCCCGCTGCCCGAACGCCCCGTAGCCCAGGCTGGCATGGGGCGGATAAATCGGCTCTGAGCCGCTGCCTAATGCCATCCACATCGCGCCATTTAATTCGTCGGTGTCGTCAATGGCGATCCACGCGCCGCAAAGCGTGTCCGGGTGGGTCGGGATGTAGAACCGGTCCTGATGCCAGCCCTGGCCGGGCTTGCCGGGGGGTTTGAGGAACAGCATCGTCTGTAAAGCCAGCACGTCCGGCCCGATGATGGATTCGAGAACGTCCAGCACGCGCGGGTGCAGCATGTAGCGCTCGTGCAGCTCTAATTGCCGGTGCAGCATATGAATCCGCAGGAAATACTGCGCCTTCTCGTCCGGCGACAGGTGCGCGGGCGGCGCTTCCAGGCCCTGCACAGCGACGCCATGCCCCGGCTTATCCCCTTCCTTCATCTGCCGGTTCTGCTCCGGCAGCCGCCCCTGCATCAAGTCCTCGGTGTGCTGCCGCAGTTCGGCGACCTCGCCGGGCGAAACTAGCCCGCGCACGACCAAGAAACCGTCGCGCTTGAACGTGCGGTATTCTTCGACGGAGACATGGTAACGGTCCTGCCGCTCGGTCACTGTCGGAGCGGCTTCGGCTAAGTTCAGTTCGGGCTTATCGAGTGTGACGGTCATGGGACGAACTCCTTGTCCGTGAGTGTTGGCTTATTATAACCGTTCCCGGCGCGATTGACGATGCCCGATCATAGCCATTATATGCCTGAAATTGATGCGCGCAACAAACGGGAGAGCGGCGGGGTCGCACCCGCCCCGACCCGGCGGCGCAGATCGCTCGGCGACTGGCCGTAAGCATCCTTGAAGCGGCGGGAGAAGTGGAAGGGGCTGGCGAAGCCGCAGAGGGCGGCGATCTCGCCTACGGAGTAGTTGGAGCGGGCCAGCAGGGTCGCCGCGCGGTCCAGACGCGCCAGCCGGACCGTCTCGGCGGGCGAACGCCCGAGGGCGGCTTTGAACAGGCGGCAGAGGTGTTCCGGCGTCACGCAGGCGTGGGCGGCCAGCGCGGGAAGCGGGAGCGGCGCGGCAGGGTCGTCATCGAGCCGGGCGGTGATGAAGGCGCAGGCCGCCTCCACAGCGGGCGGCCAGACCTCGCGAGCGGGGTTTCCGGTCGCCCGCTGCCCCGTCCGAAAGGCCGTCAGCATGGTCATCAGGGTCAGCCGGCATTGCTCGGCGTCACCCCCCTCCGTCCAGGTCAGCAAGTGCCGGAACAGGGGCCGGAGGATGTCGTCTTCCTGCCCTTCGCGCACGAGCGGCCAATCGCACCACTCCGGCCAACCATCTGGGACACGCTCCACCCCAAAGTGGACGAAGGCGTGGCGCGTCCGTCGGCGCGGGTCCCATTGGAAGGCATCCGTCGCGCCAGGCCGGCAGAGGATCAGGGAGCCTTCCGAGGCGGCCACGGTCGTGTCGCCCCACTGGTACTCGGCGTCCCCCTGCATCAGCCAGACGAACTCCCAATCCCGCATCCGGCGCGGCCCGAAGGACGCGCCGGGCGGATAGGTCGCAACACCCCACCCCGTCGGCAGGCTTACATCTAGGTCGGAGAGCATCCTTTGCCTCTTTTTAGGCTGCGTCTTCGGCGCGGGCGGCCCAGAGCAGGCCGCGCACCATCAGCGGCAGGATTTCTTTTTGGGCGACGATGTCGGCGTGGTGGCCGAGCGAGTTGTAGTAGACGCGGCCCTGGCCCCACATCCGGGTCCAAATGACGGGCATGTCGAACTGCCCGTTGGGGACGTGCGGCCCATCGGCGACCGGGAAGCGGGTGACGGCTAGGGTCACGTTTGACGGGTCCGTGTGCAGGTAATACTGCTCACTCTTGACGGCGAACTCTTGGGGCGCCCCCTGCGTGATGAAGTGGTCGGGATCGGTGATGCGGACGGTATACTCCGTGCCGTCGTTGCCGGGATGGGCCACCCATTGCCCGCCGGTCATCCACTGCCATTCGGTGGACTCGCGGAAGGAGTCGCACATGCCGCCGTGGCAGCCGCCCAGCCCGACGCCGCCCCTGACGGCTTCCAGGACCGGGTTAAGCTGCTCGCCGCTGATCTGGCTCATGGTCCAGACCGGGACAATCAGCGACAGCGCCTTCAATTTCTCGGCGTCCTTGAAGGCATCCAGCGTCGTCGCCACTTCCACCTGGAAGCCCTTGCTTGTCAGCTCCCGCTCGAAAATCTCCGCCACCTGACGCGGCTCATGGCCGTCCCAGCCGCCCCACACGATCAGCGCCTTGCGCTCACTGCTTTGTGCCACGATGAATGCTCCTTGATGTTGATATTCGCTTAAAACAGCTCGAAGAGGACTCCGCCGCCATTCGCATTTCCGCTTGCAGCGTCTGATCGTTCCACAGATCGTTGCCAATCAGCGGGTTGCCGTCCAGCGCGAGAACTTCAACCATCCGTTCCTCCCCATCCCATTCCAGCGACAGTAGATAGGAGAGAGAAGGCTGCCGGAAGCCGCCGGCTAATTCTAAATAACGTGTCCCCGAAGGGGAAGCGCCTAGCCGTCCGATAAGATACTCCGGCAGGGCTATCTCGCCATTAAAACCTGTATCCACAACAAACTCAAGGCTCAACGGCTCGCGACTGCCGAGGAGCGTAAGCGTCATACGGGGGAAGCCGTCGCGCCACTGGCCTGTCATCATTTTTGTTGACCTGCCATCATCTTGCCGACTAGCAGACGCGCCGCCAGGCCCCATTCGGGTTCATTGCCGATGCGCTTCATCACCAGCCAGCCGTCCGGGTGACGCCTTCGGATCGCCCGCATGGCGTCACCGGACGAGGCAGCGACCGCGTAGTCTTCCGTGTCTACATGGATGGCGACGAACTTCTTGTCGAATTCAGGTTCGAGGATGGGCTTAAGCTTCTCGTCATAAACGGCGAGGCCGCGCCTTGACAGAATATCTTGTTCCTCATCAGTCATCGTCGTCAGCGGGTTGGGTGTGATTGCAGACATGATGGGCCTCCAAAGCTGTATTATACCCCCAATCGCTCAGTGCAGATACGACGCGCCGTTGACGTCAATCGTGTTGCCGGACAGATAATCCGCCGCCGGGGTGATGAGGAAGCCGACCAGGGACGCGACATCGGCGGGCGTCGCCACGCGGCCCAGCGGGATTTCGGCGCGTATCTGCTCGCCGCGCACCGCTAGGGCATCCGCCGCCATGTCCGTGTCCGTCCAGCCCGGCGCAACGCCGAAGCTGCCGATGCCGGATGGGCCGAGTTCCGCCGCCAGCGAGCGGACGAGATTGATCTGGGCGGCTTTGGACGCCGCGTAGCCCGCGTGCTGCGCCTCGCCGCGCAGCCCAGCGCGGGAGGAAATCTGAATGATGCGCCCCCACCCTGCCTCGGCCATCGCCGGGGCCAGCAGGTAGGCGAGGTCGGCCCCCGCCCAGAAGTTGACCTGCATCTGCCGGCGCATGGACTTGCGCCAGGCCGCGAAGCCGCCATCGTCCAGCAGCGGCGTCGGCTCGTACAGCCCTGCGTTGTGGACCAGCACGTCCACGCGCCCGCCGAAGGCAGCCTGGGCAGATTGAGCCAGCGACTCGGCGGCGTCTGAGTCAGAGAGATCGGCGGCCAGCAGGAGATGACCGTGGCCGGGCATCTGCCGCTGGGTCTCCTCGGCAGCCGTTTGATTGGCGTTAAAATGGACCGCCACGCGGCAGCCGCCGGCGGCCAGTTGAAGGGCGATGGCGCGTCCGATACCGCGCGAGGCGCCCGTGACGAGGGCTGTCTTTGGGTCAGTCATGGGATAAGCCAAGTGCCGACCGAACGGCGTCGAAGGCCGGTGCATAGTCTACCGCATTGAGGTCGTCAGTCAAAACGATCACAGTCTCTCCGGCAATTTGCAGGGGCCGCCAGACCCCCGCCTCGGCGTGCGGCTTCAGGCTGGCCTGCGGCGCCTGCACATGGCCGGGGTGACGCTCCGCCGTGTGTCGCCGCCGCTCGAAGCGCTCCTCCAAGACATCCGCCGAGGCCGTGCAGTGGATTTGAAGCGGCCGGAAGCCGTGGCTCTGCCCCAGGCGGGCGATCTTTTCCGAGTCCGCCTCGCAGTGGAAGTTGCTTTCGGCGATGACGGAGACGCCGGCGGCCAGCAGACGCTCGGTGAAGTCGTAAAGAAGCGCGATGCTCGCCCGGCCCAGCCCCTGCGCCCATTCGTAATCCCGTGTGCCCAGCGTGTCGAACAGCAACTCTTTGATGCCGTCCTTGTTGACCAGGGGCAGACTGCACTCACCCGCGAGGCGGCGGGCCAGCGTCGTTTTTCCTGCGGCGGGCGGGCCGGAAACGAGAATCAGCAGTGGCTTAGGCATGGAGATAACAAACCGTATAGGAAGCCCCCTAGCCCCCAATTCGAGGGGAACCGGAGAAGAAGGACCGGAGAAGGCTTTTCCCCTCTTACTCCCCCAGAATTGGGGGCGGTCTTCAAGGGTGTAGAGCGGCGCGGGCTTGGCGGACACGCTCGACGGCCTCTTCGGGCGTGTCGGCCAGGGCCGTCAAATGCCCCATTTTGCGGCCGGGGCGGGCGTCTTCCTTGCCGTACAGGTGCAGCTTCACGCCCGGCATCGCCAGCGCACGGCTCCAATCCGGCGTTCCGTCCGTCCATTCATCGCCCAGCAGGTTCGCCATGGCGGCGGGGCGCAGCATCTCGACGGAGCCAAGCGGCAGGCCGCAGACAGCGCGCAGTTGCTGCTCGAACTGGCTGGTGACGTGGGCGTCAATGGTCAGGTGCCCGGAGTTGTGCGGGCGCGGGGCCATCTCATTGACCAACAGCGTATGATCCGGGGTCAGGAAGAACTCGACGCAGAGCGTCCCCACCACGTCCAGCGCCTCGAAGATCGCACGGGTGATAGCGACGGCCTCAGCGGCGACAGCAGCCCCACCCGCCCCTGCCGCCATTGACGGGGGGGGAGCCACGGAAACGTCCAGGATGCCGCCGACATGCGCGTTCTCGATCAGCCCGTAGTGGACAAACGCGCCGTCCAGCCCGCGCGCGGCGACGACGGACACCTCGCGCTCAAAGGCGACGAAGCCTTCCAGGACGCATTCCTGCCAGCCCAGGGCGGCCCACGCCATTTCCGCCTCCTCCGCGCGGCTGATCCGCACCTGCCCCTTGCCGTCATAGCCAAAGCCCGCCGTCTTCAGGATCGCCGGCGTGCCAAGCGCAATCAGGGCGGCGCGCAGTTCCCCCAGAAATTCCACATGACGAAACGGGGCGCAGGGGATACCGTGCCGGGCCAGAAAAGTCTTCTCCCGCAGGCGGTTCTGAGCGATGTGCAAGACCGTTCCGCCAGGCCGAACAGGGATGAGGGCCGCCACGGCCTCTGCTGTCTCGGCGGGGACGTTTTCAAATTCGAACGTGACGACTGCGACCTGCCGCGCGAAGTCCCGCACGGCGTCCAGGTCTTCATACGCGGCCACCACCTCGCGGTCGGCCACCTGCCCGGTTGGTGTGTCCGTGTCCGGCGAGAAAGTGTGGACGCGGTAGCCCAGACGCCGCGCCGCCAGCGCGAACATCCGCCCGAGCTGCCCGCTGCCCAGTACGCCGACCGTCGCGCCGGGGAGGATCGCCTCTGGACGTTCATCACTCATCGGATGCAAGCCTCCACGAGCCGGAACGTCCGGTGGGTGCAGTCAATCTCCGCCGTCACACCCAGCGGCAGGATGCTCTGCGGCCCCTCGTGGCCGAAGTCCATCTCGGCGATAATCGGCAAATCGGGTCGCCCGAACTCGTCCGAGACAACGCCAATGATGGTTTGGAACAGCGTCTCACGCTCCTCCATCGTGTAGAACTGCGGGCGGGCGAACAGCAGGCCCGCGAGCTGATCAAAAACCCCCTGCATCCCGTAGTTGCGGAGCATATATTTGACTTGATCCGGCGTCGGCTTCTCCTCCGAGGTTTCCAGGAACAGGACTTTGCCCGCCCAAAAATCATAGGGAGGCCACCAATCGGTGCTCTTCAGGAACTCCAAAACCTCGATACAGCCGCCGAACAGTGGGCCTTGTACGACCATGTCGCCTTGCAGCCAGCGCCAGCCGCCGTTCGGCGCAAAGGTCACTTCGCCCGTATAACCCGGCGTCTCCCATCGTTGCCACTCGACCACGCGCTCCGGGTAGGGCGCGTAAACGTGCCCCTCCGTCGGCTCCATCAGCATCTGCCGGACGTGTTCGGCGAAGGCGGGCGGCAGCGTCTTTTGCTGGGCGAAGCCCGCCATGACAGACGGGCCGTTGAACGTGACCAGGCCTTGCTGAGTGGCGTAGGCCAGCAGCGTCGTCGTGTCGGAGAAACCCATCAGTATCTTTGGGTTTGCCGCGATTGCCTCCGCATCCAGATACGGCAGCAGGCGCACGGAGTCGTCGCCGCCGATGCTGCTGATGATCGCTTTCACACCCGGGTCGGCAAAGGCAGAGTTGACATCTTCGGCACGCCGGCGTGGGTTTCCGTGTAACCCTGCCGTCGCCATGCGGGTCGTCGGGTATTCTTTGACCTCCACGCCCAGCAGGTCGCGCAGGTTCGCCAGGCCCAGGTCAAAGACGCTGGGGTAGACGCTCGGCCCGCCCCAGGAGGGCGACAGGACAGCCACGGTCTCGCCCGGCCTCAGCCGCCTCGGCTTCTGGAACTCTCTCACGTCAGCGTGTCCCCCAGCACTCGTTCCGTCTGTTCCTCGCGGAATCGACGCAGCCTTTCACGCAGGCCGGGGCGGGTGTTCGCCAGGATCGCGACGGCGAGCAGGGCGGCATTGGTCGCGCCGGCCTTGCCAATAGCGAGCGTGCCGACGGGGATGCCGGCGGGCATCTGGACGATGGACAGCAGCGAGTCCTGTCCGCTCAGGGCGTGGCTCTGGACGGGGACGCCCAGCACGGGAACGAGAGTCTGCGCGGCGACCATGCCGGGCAGGTGGGCCGCCCCGCCCGCCCCGGCGATGATGACCTCCAGCCCGCGCCCTTCGGCCTCGCGGGCGAACTGCGCCATTAACTCAGGCGTCCGGTGGGCGGACACGATCCGGCACTCGTGCGGGACCTCGAACTGCGTCAAGAGGTCGTCCGCGTGGCGCATCGTCTCCCAGTCGGACTTGCTGCCCATGATGACCGCCACAAGAGGTTTGGCGGGAGGGTTTGGGTTGGTCACGCTTCGCTCTCCTTCTCGTAGCACGAGTAGAAGTAGGGCGTCGCCGCCTCGAACTCCGCCGCGCAGGTATCCACCATCTTGTAGGCGGGTGACAGGCCCAGATGCCGCCGCCAGGCGCGGACCTGGGACTCCTTGACGCCCAGCACGTCCGCCAGGTGCCGGTCGGCGAAGCCCAGCCGCTTGGCATCGCCGAGCAGGGCCAGGGCCTCGTCGTCGGGCAGGCCCGCGTGGTGGAAGCGCGGGGCCAGGCCGCGCAGTTTGTCTTCGAGCCGCACCAGGCGCTGGATTTTAGTTAAAAACCAGGGGTCCACGCCGGACAGATCGGCGACCTCGGACACCAGCATCCCCCGGTGGAAGGCTTCGGCGATGAGGAAAAGCCGCTGGTCGGTCGCCTGGGCCAGCCCCGACTCGATCTCCATCTCGGTCAGCCGGTCCGCGTTCTTGGGGCGCAGGCCGATCTGGCCGATCTCCAGGCTGCGGATGGCTTTCAGCAGTCCCCCCTCAAAGGAGCGATCAATCGCCATGACTTCCCCCGTCGCCTTCATCTGCGTCGTGATGCGCCGGTCGGCCAGCGTGAACTTGTCGAACGGCCAGCGCGGAATCTTGACGACGATGTAGTCCAGAGCCGGTTCAAAGCAGGCCAGGGTCTTCTGCGTCACGGCGTTGGGAATCTCATCCAGGTGCAGGCCGACCGCGATCTTGGCGGCGACGCGGGCGATGGGGTAGCCGGTGGCCTTGCTCGCCAGAGCGGACGAGCGCGAGACGCGCGGGTTGACCTCGATGATGTAATAGGAAAACGAGTGGGGATCGAGCGACATCTGCACGTTGCAGCCGCCCTCGATGCCCAGCGCGCGGATGATCTTCAGGGCCGCCGAGCGCAGCATCTGGTACTCTTTGTCCGACAAGGTCTGCGACGGGGCGACGACGATGGAGTCGCCGGTGTGCATCCCCATCGGGTCGAAGTTCTCCATGTTGCAGACGGTGATGCAGGTGTCGGCGGCGTCGCGCATCGCCTCGTACTCGATCTCCTTCCAGCCGGCCAGGTAGCGCTCCACCATGACCTGATGCCGGGGGGAGAGTTTCAGGCCGCGTGTCCCGATCTCGACAAGCTGCGCGGGCGTCCGCGCGATGCCGCCGCCCGTCCCGCCCAGCGTGTAGGCGGGTCGGACGATCAGCGGCCACGGGGCGGCTTTGTTTCGCGACAGTTCTTCCAGCGCCGCCTCGTCCTCGATGATCCACGACTCAGGCACCGGCTCGCCGATCTCCTGCATCAAGGCTCGGAATATCTCCCGGTCTTCGGCCTTGCGGATAGTAGACAGCGGCGTGCCGAGCAGCTTAACGTTGTACTTTTCTAGCACGCCTGCCTCGGCCAGCTCGGTCGCCAGGTTCAGCCCCGTCTGCCCCCCCAGCGTCGGCAGCAGCCCGTCGGGGCGCTCCTTGGCGATGATGCGCTCGACGAACTCGACGTTCAGCGGCTCGATATACACCGCGTCGGCGGTTTCGGGGTCGGTCATAATGGTCGCTGGGTTGGAGTTGACCAGGACGACCGAGACGCCCTCCTCGCGCAGCGATTGACACGCCTGCGTCCCGGCGTAGTCGAACTCGGCGGCTTGCCCGATGATAATCGGCCCGCTGCCGATGACGAGGACTTTTCGGATTTCTGTGTTTCGTGGCATGATTATTCTTGGGTTCACGCCTTCTGCATGACGCCGTAGACGTATTCGGTCTTGCCGTCCGTGTACGCCTCCCGGTCGTCGGGGAACCGGGCGGCCAGGTCGCGCTTGACGGCCTCGTATCGCCGCGCTTCGTCGGGATGTGCGCGCAGGTAGTCGCGGAACAACAGGCGGTCCCAGAACAAGAATGCCTCATTCTTCGGGTCCCGGAACGTCCCCGCCTCGACCATATGGACATGGTGGGTGCGCGGCCCGTTCGGCGGCAGCCCCTTGACGAAAAATAGATGGCCGGGAGTCGGGTTGTCGTACCAGAACGCATAGCCCAGCGCCTCCAGCGCGGGGACCGCGCGTTCCCGCGCTTCGGCGACGGACCGCACTCCGACGAGCAGGTCAATAACCGGCTTCGCAGCCAGCGCTGGAATCGCTGTGCTGCCGAAGTGTTCGACAGCGACAACGCTCTCGCCAAGCGCGAATCGAATGCGCGCCGCTTCCGCCGCGAACTGCTCCGGCCAACGCGGATCGTACTCGACCAGAGAGATTTCGTCCATCCTCTTTTCTACCCTCGCGCTTTCTCCAGAACCGACAGGACGTACTCCGTTTTCCCTTCCGTGTACCCCGTCCGATCCCGGCGAAACCTCACGGCCAGTTCCCGCTTCAGCGTCCCGTAGCGCCGGGCCTCGTCCAGGTTTGCCCGCAGGTAATCCCGGAAGGCCACCTGGCGCTGACCTTCGGCGTTGTCACACGCGCAGACGTACAAGTGATGCCGCGCCGTTTCCGGCGGCCACCGGAACGCCTCCGGCCCCACAATGCCTTTGTCGCCTTCATGGACGTAGCCGAGCATCGCCAGACGGGCGATGGCTTCGGGGATGTCTTCCCGTGCCGGGACAATGACATTCAGGTCTATGATAGGCTTCGCGGCCAGGCCGGGAACCGCCGTGCTGCCGACATGCTCCACGGCAAGCAGCGAGCCGTCGGCAAAGGCGGCCCGGACGCGCCCGGCGATCCCGTCGAACTGCGCGGGCCACGTCGGGTCATAATCCACCACTTCAACGGGTTCCATCCGCCTCCCCTCGCGCCTTTTCCAGCACGGCTTGAATGAAGTCTGCTTTGCCGTCGGTGTACGCCTGGCGGTTGTCTCGGAAACGGAGGGCAAGTTCCCGTTTCAGCGCCTCGTAGCGCCGCGCTTCGTCCGGGTTAGCCCGCAGATAGTCACGGAACGACAGCATAGGCGCCCACTGCTCATGCCCCGGCTCGACCATGTGCAGGTGATGGGTGCGCCGACCCTGCGGCAGTCCTTTGCGAAAGAACAGGCGGCCGGGAATGCCGTTCTCACCCCGGCACTCATAGCCGAAAGCAGCAAGAGCCGGAACCACCTGCTCACCCGCCGCCAAAGAGGTCACTCCCACCAGAATGTCAATGATTGGTTTCGCCGACAAGCCGGGAATGGACGTGCTGCCGACGTGCTCGGCGGCGACCAGTGCGGTCCCCATCGCCAGCCGGATTGTTTCCGCTTCTTCCGCGAAGAGACGCGGCCACTGCGGGTCATATTCCACGACGACCACTTCGTCCATCGCTTACCCCCGCGCCTTCTCGTCTTCGATCCGCTGCATCACCTGGCCCCGGCAGATTAGTTCCAGTTCCAGGACGTGCCAGAACATCCAGCCGATGGGCGTGTTCGTCTCGTGCCGGTTGGTCGCCGGGTCGCTCGGCACGGTCCGCACCGCGCGCAGGCCCTCCACGCTGAGGGGGTCGAGGACGCGCTGCGTCACCGCCCGCGCCGCCGCCAGTGCCTCGGCCAGCGCCTTGCCCGTCGGAAAATCCTCCGGGCGCGGGCGGTACTCGGCGAAGCCGGCGACCAGTTGCCCGATCCAGAACCGCTCGGCGCGGACGAATTCCAGAATGATCTGGCGCAGGGACCGCCCGCCCGGCCCCGGCTCGGTGTCGAGCTGCCATTCGTTCAGCAGCCCGACTGTTTCCACCAGGTCCTCGTGGGCGGCGTCCCAATACGGATAGAGTTCGTCCAGCTTCAACGATGTTTTGGCTCCGCGATGCCCTTAACTTCTCGGACCGACCGGCAGCGTATAGCCTGCTTTGGAAGACACCAGCAGGCCCGCGAGCGCATTGTACCAAGCGACGAGGGCCGTCGCGATGCCCAGATAGCCTCCCATCTGCCCCACACTGGGGCTGCCCCCGAAAGCGTGAACGGTTAGGAGGGCGAACGTCACCGTCAGCAGGCCGAACAGCAGGATCAGGGCGAGATTGGTGCGAAACGTACACAGGAACAGGAGCAGCGTGAAGATGGTCCAGCCCAGCAGGAAGAACGCGATGGCTTGACTCGGAGGGGCCGGAATCCACTTCATTTGAACGGACGCGCCGAAGGCGATCCAAAAAGCGCCGTAGGAACTGAACGCCGTCGCGCCGAAGGTGTTCCCGACCTTGAACTCCCACATGCCGGCGAGTATCTGAACCAGGCCGCCGTAGAAGAGCGCGAGGCCGATCACGATGGACTCGCCGGTGAAAAGCTGGGCATTGGCCGCGCTCAGGACGAACGTGGTCAGCGCAAAGGCGCTGAGGCCGAGCGGGGCCGGGTTGACGATGGGTGTGGCGGCTGCCTGGAGCGGCTCTGTTTCTGCAACGATGCGAGACATGAACGATGTTCCCCTTTGATGATGTGTGTGCTCGTGCTTACTGCTTCGGCCTTGCTTTCTTCTTACTTAACGCCCCTGTCGGGCCGTGTGAACCACCATGCCCAGGCAACCAGGAGGGCCTGGAACGGCAGCCGCCCCCACAGAATCCAGGGGTTGTCTAGGAATATCTTGTTGACGGCCATGTTGACGTTGGCCGGGAACACGGCGACAAAGAGCGCGGCCAGCCCCCATGCCGCTGCCCTTTGGACGCGCTTAACCAGCAGACCCACGCCGCCAGCGATCTCAAAGAAGCCGCTGACGGCGACCAATGTTCGGTGCGCGGGCAGCCAGTCCGGGACGATGGCGACGAACTTTTCGGGCCGCGCGAAGTGCAGGATTCCAGCAGTAATCATCATCGCGGACAGCAGATAGCGCAGGGCGGTCTTCATCGAGTCTCTTTCACGGCGTACACGTCCACCACATAATGCCGCGACCCGCCGAGATCGAACGTGGTGACGCGGCGCGACGGCTGGACCACATCAGGATACCGCATCCGCCACCAGTCCTGCCAATACCGCGCGTTCCGCACCACGACCACATGAGTAGCCTTCAAACGCTCGACCGGGTGGTCATCGTTCGCCAGCCCCGGCTGCACCGTCGTGGCGGCGAGCGGCGTGTCCAGGCAGAGCGCGGGCGCGAAGTCGCCGACCACGACGCTCCCCGGCGGCAGGCGGCGGGCCAATCCACGCCCCGCATCCCGACGCGCGTAGGACAGATGGCCCCAGGACACGCCGTACCAGGCGGCGCTCGTGAGCAGAAAGGCGGCGACGGCGGCCACCTGCACGCTGCGACGGCGTTCCGACAGGCCGCGCGCCGCCAGCCCGGCCAACGCGGGCAGGAACAGGACGTAGTAGCGGCTCGGCGCATACGACGACAGCAGGCAGAACCCCAGCCCGCTCGCCAGCCAAAGGGCTAGGAACCGATCCGCCCCCGTCCACGCCCGCTGCCGAGTCCCCCACGCCGCCAGCAGGCACGGGACGGGCAGCGTCGCCAGCAGGTACGGGAAGACGCCTCGTTCGCCGCCTGCGAACGCGCGCCGGACGTTCAGCCCCAGGGAGTGCCACGAGTGCGGCTGCATCTGATGGACGCGGTAGTACGTCGCCATCCGCGACAGCTCGGCCTGATGCGGCGCGTACCATAGAGCCGCGTACAGGGCAAGGCCCAGGATGACCCCCCCCGCTCCCAATGCTGGGGGAGCCGGAAAGGAGGGCGCGATGAATCGCGCCCCTACGGGGCGTTTCTTGCCGACTCCTTCCCCTCCAGCTCCCCCATTATTGGGGGCAGGGGGGGCCATTAGCCCCGGAACCGCCACCAGCGCCAGCCCTTTGAACACGACAGCGACCGCCACGGACAGCCCGGCCACCGCGTACAGAGCAGGCCGCCGCGCGCCATAAACCCAGAGCGTAAAGGCCAGGACCAGCCAGAAGACCGTTGGCGTCTCCTGCAACGCGAGCCGGTTATACAGCGCGAACGGCGGCGCCAGCCCCAGGAACAGCGCCCCCAAATCCGCCGCTTTTTCGCCCCACGCGCGGCGCAGGCCGAGCCAAAAGACGCCCACGGTCAGCAGGCCGAACAAAACGGCCAGCAGACGCGCCTGCACCAGTCCGACCCCGAACAGCGAGAACACAGCCTGCTGCAACGCGCTCAGAAGCGGCGACAGGAGGCGGTCGTGGAAGTCGCCGGGCGCCCACGTCCCGAACAGCGCCGCGTGCCGCGCGTCCAGCGTGTAAAACCCCTCGTCCGTGTACAGCCCCGTGCTCCACGAGAGCCACGGCGGCGGGTCGGCGTCCAGCGCGACCACGCGGACGAGGAGGCAGGCCAAAAGAAGGCCCCAAAGCTGGGCCGTCTTGTAGGGGCGCGATTTATCGCGCCCTCTTCTCCCGCTGCCTTCCTGCGTGGGGCTGCCAGAGGGCGCGATGAATCGCGCCCCTACATCTCCGGCGTCGGAAGCCGGGGGGCTATCCCCGGTGCTCATCAATCATCTTCAGGAACCGCGCGAAGTAGCCCTGGCTGTCGGCGGGGCCGGGCGAGGCTTCCGGGTGGTACTGGATCGAGAAGATCGGCAGCGTCTTGTGCCGCAGGCCTTCCACCGTGCCGTCGTTCAGGTTGATCTGCCAGACCTCCACATCGGGATCGTCGAAGCCCTCGGCGGCCAGCGCGTAGCCGTGGTTCTGGGACGTGATGACGACCCGGCCCGTCTCCAGGTCTTTCACGGGATGATTAGACCCGCGATGGCCGAACGGCAGCTTGAACGTGTGCCCCCCGAAGGCGCAGCCGAGGAGTTGGTTGCCCATGCAGATGCCCATCGTCGGCTTGGCATGGGAGAGGATGCGGACGTTCTGCACGATGTCGCCCAGCAGGGCCGGGTCGCCGGGGCCGGGGGACAGGAAGATGCCGTCGGGGTCGGTCGCCAGGATCGCCTCGGCGGGCGTGTGGGCCGGGTAGACCGTGACCTCGCAGCCCAGGGCGGCCAGGGAGCGCAGGATATTGAACTTGACGCCGCAGTCGAGCAGGGCGATCTTATACTTGGTTTCGCCCGTCGCCGACGGCCAGACATACGGGTGTTCCGTCGTCACGAAGGCGGTGTAATCCACATGGTCATACGAGCGCGCGGACGCGAGAAGCTGCGCCAGTTCGGCGGGGGCCATCTCGGACGAGATCGCGCCCATCATCACGCCCACGGAGCGCAGCTTCTGGGTCAGGGCGCGCGTGTCCAGGCCCGCGATGCCGACGACGCCGTGGGTCTTCAGGAAGTCATCCAGCGTGCCTTCGGACCGCCAGTTGGAGGGCGCGTCGGCCAGCTCCTTGACGATGAAGCCGGCGACCTGAACGCGCTTGGACTCGAAATCGTCCGCCGTGACGCCGTAGTTGCCGATGATCGGGTAGGTCAGCGCGACAAGCTGCCCCGCGTAGGACGGGTCGGTGAGGATTTCCTGGTAGCCGGTCATGCCCGTATTGAAGACAACCTCCCCGGTCGTCGTCCCCGCCGCCCCGAAGGCGGTTCCCGTATATGTCGTGCCGTCCGCGAGGACGAGATGCGCTTGGGTCATATCTTCTCACTGCTGTCGGCGCGGCCTTCCGCTACGCTGAGGCGGTTGACAAAAATCCCGTCGCGGTAGCCTGTTTTGCCGTTCCACCGCTGGAACTCAGGGCATAGATGGATCTCCTGCACATATTCAGCGGCAACTTCGTTGAGCTTAATCCATTCAAACTTGCTGCTGGCCTGAACGTACTCCTCTTTATGGTTCCGGTGGCAGTACATTCCCCAAAGCCCGCCGCCATAGGGGTTGTAACCGGAGAAGGCACAGTTGAAGCAGCACTTCATGTAAGCATCAGAAGGCAGTCGCCGCTGGATTTGGAGCAGTTCCATCTCGAAGCAGCCCCAGCCACCGGAGGAAGCGTAGTGATTGTCACCGACAGAGAGGGTGATGCGCGGGTCGGCCCAGTCTCGGTCGGCTTCATCGCGGGGGCCGGTGCCTGCCAAATCAATGTGAACTGTCAAGGTGCTCGGAACCGTTCCGGCGTCAGCGACAAGAGGCATGAGCACATCAAAAATCAAAGTCGCCGCTATGAGATCGCGGTACGAGTCAAGTGTGAAGCCAGCAAGTGACGCCTCCTCCTGAGCCGTCGGCGTGAAGTCATCGAAGCTGCCAAAGGGCGTGCTGACGAACTCCACGCCCCGGACGACCATCCGCAGCGTCTGGCCGTCGTTCTCGATGACGATTTGCTCCTCGCCCAGCGCGTCACAATAAGTAGCAGGGTAGGTCGCTGACATCAGATTATCTGCCTCCCGCCGACAAACGTGGTCACGGCCCGCCCCGTTAGCGCGACGCCGCCCAAGACGCTGTTGCGGGACTTGGACTTGAACTGGTTCACGTCCACCGTCCATTCCGCGTCGGGGTCGAAGATGGTAATGTCGGCGGAGGCGCCGACGGAGAGCGTGCCGCCGGGAACGCCCAGAATGCGCGCGGGCGCGAGCGACATCTTTTCCACCATTTGCGAGAGCGTCAGGACATTGGGCTTGACGAGGTGCGTCACGACCAGGGCTAGGCTCGTTTCCAGGCCGAGCATCCCAAACGGGGCGCGGGCGAACTCCTGCTCCTTCTCGTGGGGCGCATGGGGCGCGTGGTCGGTCGCAATGGCGTCAATGGTGCCGTCGCGCAGGCCGACGATGATGGCCTCCTGATCGGCCTTTGTTCGGAGGGGCGGCGACATCTTGGCGTTGGTGTCGTAGCCCAGGCAGGCTTCGTCGGTGAGGGCGACGTACTGCGGGCAGGTCTCGCAGGTGACGGGGGCGCCGAACTTCTTTGCGTGCCGGATGATCTCCACGCTCTCCTTCGTGCTGACGTGCAGGATGTGCAGGCGGCAGCCAGTGGTCATGGCGAGCAGGATGTTCCGGGCCGTGCCGACGTTCTCGGCGGAGCGCGGGATGCCTTTCAGCCCCAACACGGTCGAGACGTAGCCCTCGTTCATCACGCCCTCGCCCGTCAGGTCCTTGTCCTCGCAGTGCGCGACATAGGGCAGGCCGAGCATCGAGCAGTACTCCATCGCCCGCCGCAGGAAGCCGCTGTTGCCGACGGGGTATGCATCGTCCCCGATGCCGACCGCCCCGGCGTCTTGGAGGTCGGCCATCTCGGTCAGTTCGGTGTTTTGCAGCCCCTTGCTGACGGCGGCGATGACGTGAACACGGGCCGAGGCGTGGGCGGACTGCGCGAGAATGTCCCGGACGATGCCGGCCTGGTCAATTGCCGGGGCCGTGTTCGGCTGGCAGGCGATGGCCGTGAAGCCCCCGTTCGCCGCCGCCGCAGTCCCCGAAGCGATGTCCTCTTTATATTCCTGACCGGGGACGCGCAGGTGGACGTGCATGTCAATCAGGCCCGGCGCGACGACCTGGCCGGTGCAGTCTACTATCTGCATGTCCGGCCCGGCGTCCAGGTTCGGCCCGACCTGGGCGATCCGCCCGTCTGCGCCGAGGAGCACGTCCACCGCGTCGTCGCGGCCATTGGCGGGGTCAATCACCCGTCCGTTTTTGAGGAGGTAGGTTGTCATAACGTCAGCCGAAGGTCGGACTTCTCCCCAGTGCAAGCGCCGGGGAGAAGTCTGACCCTCAAATATCTTCCGCCCGCCCGAACCGCTCCAGGACGAGGGCCATGATGCCATAGGCCAGGATCAGGTCCAGCAGCACGAACAAGAGCCAGCCGCTGAGAATGTTGCTGCCCGCGCCGACGCTGCGGCCCCCGTTCTCTGTGTCAATGCCGTTGATCTCCGGGTAGGTCTTCTCGTACTTGATGGGCTTGATGTAAGCGCCGATCTGGGCGGCGTTATAGGCGCCCTCGTCCGGCGCTCGGAGGGTGCCGGTATACGCCTGCTTAGGCGAGCCCTTCACCGGCGGCCCCCCCTGGGGCGTGGGGGCGACAAACTTGTAATCCACCAAATAAACATGGTCGCCGGTCTTGAACGGGTTGGCCGTCGGCGAGACGCTTTTGCCGGTGATCCTGCCCACGGCCCTGCCGTCCGCCTTGGCATAGACGAGGGGCGGCGGCAGAAACTTGGACTGGGCGACGCCCACGAACGGCAGGATCAAGAACAACAGCACCGAGGCGATGATCAAGCCGCCCAGATAGCGCAAAACGCGGTTGACGCTCAATTCGTCTTCTCCTTAAGGGATCAGTTCAGGCGACCGACGCCGTCGCCCCCATCAGCCAGAACAGGACGGCCATCCGCACGGCCACGCCGTTGGTCACCTGATCCGTGATGACGGCGATGTCATCGTCGGCCAGGGCAGAGGCGATCTCGACGCCCCGGTTCATCGGGCCGGGGTGCAGCACCATCACATCGGGCGCGGCGACTTGCAGTTTGGCCTTGCTGACCCCGAACAGCCGGGCATACTCGCGGACGGACGGGAAGAACGCCCCATCCTGACGCTCTAGCTGGATTCGCAGGATGTTCACGACATCGGCCCCGCGCAGGCCCGCCTCCAGGTGGGTGAAGACTTCAACCGGCAATTGGTCGGCGTCGGCGGGCAGCAGGGTCGGCGGGCCGATGAGCCGGATGCTTGCGCCCATCGCGTGCAAGCCCCAGACGTTGGAGCGGGCGACCCGGCTGTGGAGGATGTCGCCGACGATGGCGACGGTCAGGCCCTCAATCCGGCCCTTCACCTGCCGGATGGTCAGCAAGTCCAGCAGGCCCTGCGTTGGGTGCTCGTGCGTCCCGTCCCCGGCGTTGATGACGGGCTTCGTGGGAACATACTTGGCCGCGAGGTGGGCCGCGCCGCTGAACGGGTGGCGAATGACGAAGGCGTCTATGCCCATCGCGTCCAGCGTCAGCATCGTGTCCTTCAGCGACTCGCCCTTGACCGCGCTGCTCGTCGTCCCCGCCAGGCTGTAGGTGTCCGCCGACATGATTTTCGCCGCCGCCTCGAACGACGTCCGCGTCCGCGTGCTCGGCTCGAAGAACAGGGTCGCCACAGACTTGCCGCGCAGGGTCGGCACCTTCTTGACGGGCCGGGCGACGATTTCCCGGAACGACTGGGCGGTATCCAAAAGGTAAGTGATCTCGTCGGCGGTCAGGCTTTGCAGATCCAAGAGGTCTTTTCGTCTCATGCCGCCCCCCCGGCCCCCAATTCTGGGGGCGCCAGAGGGGAAGGAGCCAGTAGGGAATGCTTCCCTGATCCTGCTCCCCCAGAATTGGGGGCCGGGGGGGCTTCCTTATAAATCACGACCTTGTCCTCGCCGTTCAGCTCGCTCAGGAAGACCTTGACGAACTCGCGGCGGCCCGTGGGCAGGTTCTTGCCGACGAAATCCGGGCGGATGGGCAATTCGCGGTGGCCCCGGTCTACCAGGACGGCAAGCTGGGTCACGGCGGGGCGGCCCAGGTCCACCAGGGCGCCCAGGGCGGCGCGGACGGTGCGGCCCGTAAAGGCCACGTCGTCCACCAGAATCAGCCGCTTGCCTTCGATGTCGAAGGGAATTTGGGTCGTGCCCACTTTGGGCTGGTAAGTGCGGAAATCGTCACGGTACAGGGAAATGTCCAGGTCGCCGACGGGAACCGGCGTGCCCTCGATGCGCGCGATGGCGTCGGCCAGGCGGCGGGCCAGCGGAGCGCCTTTGCGGAGGATGCCGACGATGGCGAGGTCCCGCACGCCCCGGTTCTTTTCGAGGACTTCATGGGCGATGCGCGTCCAGGCCCGCCGCATCTCGTCGGCGTCCATGATGGTAGCGGCGTTTGGGTCGCTGCTGATTTGGTCGTTGTGAGAAGGCATGGCGTCGCCTCAAGAAAAAGTCCGAGCGGCGAGCGAGGGAGAAAGGGGCGTGAACAGGACAGGGCCGCCTCGGAAGGGCGAGGTGCGGCGCCTGGACATGTGGGACGCTGCCTTCCCCGCCTCGCGGGACGGGATTAAAGGTCACGAGATCAAGAACTACGATCTGGAAGCATTATAGCAGGCGCAGGAGGGGGTTGTCAAGGCAGGCCCGCGACCCGCCCGCGCAGCAGGGAGATCGAAAGCGGCGGCAGTGTCACCGTGCCCCCGGAAAACTGCGAATGGCGCGGTGGCAGGTCCGGGGCGGGGTAGCCGTTCGCCTTGTCGGGATGCCAGACATACTGCGCCGCCGAGTATTGGTACAGATCGGCGGGGGCCGAGAAAGAGGCCATGGCAGTCCCCGCCGCCGGACGGAACCGGACCGTAATCAAGTGCGCCTGCTTCGGGTCTTTGTTCAGCAGCAGCACGGCCCACCGCCCGTCGGGCCGGTGGACGGCATACGCCGTCACCGGCGGCAGGCTCAGGCGGTTTCGCAATGTGGATATCGCCCGGTAGACCGCTTGCGGCTTGTCTGTGTCCGGCTGCGCCCACTGCTGCGTCAGCAGGCGCGCCGCGTGATAAGTGGCGAGGGGAAGGCGCAGGCGGCGGCCCTTCCCTGCCAGCAGGATCGCCAAATTGCCCCACGTCTCGCAGTCCTCGACCTCGTGGATGGGCGTGTTCGGCTCGTAACCGTACAGATACGCCGCCGACCCGCCCAGAGTCAGAAACTGCGCGGCGACTTCCGTGTTCAGCAGCGCGCCCGGCCAGCCCATCTCGACCTCGCCCGCGAAGGCCGAATAGCCGTATTCGCTGATGATCCAGGGGGTGCGTCGGGACAAACCCTCATGCTGAAGCTGGGCCAGCGCGTTTTCCAGCAGGCGCGGCTCCAGCGCAAGCTGGGGCGCGGGCGGCGCGCAGACGTTGTCGAACGGATACCATTCGAACGAGAAAAAAGAAAAGTCCGCCCCGCGCCCGCGCCGCTTCAGATAGCCGAGGAAGCGGTTCAGCCAGGAGCGGTTGCCCCGCGCGTCCGGCCAGGCCACCCAGCCCGTGATCGCCGTCTGGAAGCTCGGCCCGCCCAGCTTGAGCGCCGGGTCCACCCGATGCAGCGCATCCGCCCACTGGACATACAGCGCGCCATAGTCTTCCGGCGTCACATACTGCCCGTCCGGCTCCTCGCCTAGTTCGACCTGGGTGACGGGGTAGCCGCGCGCCCGCAGGAAGCGAATCTCGGCGGCGGCGTTTTCGGGCGTGTCATACAGCAGGCCGCAGGGCGTCAGCAGCGGCAGCCCGCGCGCTAACCCGGACGTGAAGACGCGGTCGAAGCCGGGCTGCTCGACATTGCGGTCGCGGTTCCCCGCGCGGTGCCAGGGGTCGGTCGAGGAGACGTAAATCGGCGTCTGCCGCTTGCCGTCCGCCGCATGATGCATCCAATCGTGGAACCCGCCGCGCCCGTCCCCCGTCCCCAGGCCGATCTCCCGGATGGCGTAGCCCAGCCCATCCCGCACATCGCCCGCGCCGAGCGGCGCCCCGCCGCTCTGAGTCATCCACACGCGGACGAACCGGACGGGGCGCGGGGCGGCGGCCAGCCGCAGCCGGACGACCCCGCCACGCCCCTGCGTCACCGTCCCCGATGGAAACGTCCGCCACGCGCCGCCGCCCTCGAACGTGTCGTCCAAACTGTGCGTGTCCTCGCCGCCGTTGTCGCCGTCCCAATATTGCACCTGGTAGCGGACCGCATAAGGGACTGCCCAGGCGATCTGGACCATGTCCACGGGCCGCCTCCGGCCCAGGTCCATCAGCGCCCACTGCGGGTGCCGGGCGTTGTCCTCCCCGGTAAAATGCCGGTCCAGATAGGGGTTGCTCTTCCAGAACGTTCCCGCGTCGCCGTCATCCAGCCGCGAGTAGCCGTCGTTGTTGGCCTGGTCTATCGTGCTGCCGCGCCGGGGCAGCCGGTAGCCGTAGCCGACCATGATCGGTGCCTTCGCCTCCGCCTGGGACGTCCAGTACCCCTGCCCTTTGCCGCCCTCGCTCCAACGCCCCTGCGGGTTCCAGTGCCAGGCTTCCACCCCCAATTCCGTCCGCAGCCGGTACGTCAGCGCCCCCAGCCCCGCCGACTTCATCGCCTTCAAATTGTCCGGCGTGTAGACCTCCGCCACGCCCCCCCGGTGCAGCCCGTCCACCCCCGCCCCCAGCGCCCGCGCCGCCACAAACGTGTTGGCAGGCTTGGGCGTGACCAGGACGGTGATGACATCACTTTGCGCGGCGGGGGATTGGGCACGGGCAGAGGGGAGCAAGGCGGCGCTTAACAGCGTGAGGGCAACTCCCAGAGACAACTCCGTGAACTTCAAGCCAACACCCGTTGCTCGATGATTGTCCTGATGTCCTCAGACAAGCCGCTTCTTTCTTTGACGGCTCTCGCCAGTAGGTTACGGAATTGGTCTCGGTTAATGCCGGACCCAATGAACGTCTGATGGATTTGAAACAGGAGATGTTTACCGTTGATGCGCTGATACGCAGTCTCCAAGTCGGACAGCAAAGGTACGATCCGCGCTTCCTTCTCGGCAAGGGCCGCCTCAGCCTCCACCTGTGAGCAGCCGAGTTCTCTCACCACTCGCGCCACAACCGTCTCGCGGCCTACGAACGCATGGCCTTCGGGAAAGTGCGTTCCCCGTCCCGCTTCGGCAAAGGCCCAATTAGCAGCCATCATCGCGTGCAGACTCCGGCACATCTGCAACAAGGCGGTTTCCATATCTTGTGGGCTGGGGGTGTCGGCGTTAGACCCGGCGAGGACGCGCACTTCTTCTGCAACAGCAGCAGGTTCCAGCAGGTAGTTTTCGAGGCAGTAGCGCCGTAGGATGAACAGGTGAGCGTTGGGATCGGCAAGGGCTGCCTCCACTTCCGCCGCGTCACGAAAATCCCGATCAATAATGCCGTACTCGCGCGGAGTGGGGCTTGTGCTTCGGGCGAGAATGCGGTTGAGCAGATTCTGTACGCCGCTTCCTCCCTGCGGAACTTCCGGCGAGAAGAACTCGATCACATCCCGCCGATCCCGATACCACTCCCGGAACACCGCCACATCGGACGCGCCTTCCAGCAAGACCAGCTTGCGCGTTCCGAGATTGAACAAAACCCGTGTCAGGTCTGGCGGCAGTTCTCCAACGTCATCCATGAATTCTCTCCGTCAGAACTGCGTCAGTATCCGCGCCGACTGTGTGCCGAAGGCTTCCAGAATCGTCAGCGAGTGCGAGGTGACAATAAGCTGAAAGGGAGTTTCTTCCTGCAACTGCTTTAGCCCGTTCACGATCCGATGCTGAAAGGCAGGGTGTAGACTGTTTTCGATCTCGTCAATCAAAACGATGCTATGGGGCAGCAAACGGCGACGGAGTTCCAAAAGCATGATGAGGATGTTCTGCTCACCAGAGCTTAGTTGTTCTGAGTAATGGGTTGCACCGTCAGACGTGGTCACAGTGGCCTTTAAGTCACGCCGACTAACGCCGAACTTCTTGCCATCAAAATTAAGAGCATTCAGAAAGGCAATTACTTTATCGAAGACCTTAGGTTCAGCATAATCTAGCCATATAAGGTAGCTATCCAATGAACCCTGAGATGAGCGAGGAGTTTCATAACGATAAACCCAATCATGTCCAGTCTGTTCTTTATGAATCTGTTCGGCCTTCAATGAAGGCAAAAAGCGCATATAGGGGAAGTAGCATAGAGATGGCACTATGTCATCACCCTCAGGCAACAGGCGAGACAAAAAGCCTGTGTCATCAACAGCTTCTTTTTCTCTCACTTTGTCTAGGACAGCCTGTTGCGCTTTGAGAGCTGTAGTAAAGTTCGATAGAACGTGGCTAGTCATTTCGTATTGGTGACCAGTGGGGGTCCTTTTCAAGTAATTTCCTCTAGGAACAGTTTCTGGATGTTTCTTGCCATGATAAAGGGCAACTCTTTCACCATCTATTAACATTTCTAGACGAGCGTATTCGGTTCGATTAAGTATCGGGGGCCAAACACGAGTTTGTTCATCAGGATAGGCAAATTCGCACAGCGCGACAATCAACTCCAACACAGTCGTCTTGCCGCTGCCGTTCGCGCCTGCCAATACCGTGACGGGGCTGTCGCCGTCCGTGGCGAAGTGGATGCAGACGTCGCGCAGGGGGCCGCAGTTGATGACGCGCAGGGATTGGAGCTGGATTTTCATGTCAATGACATCTTACCGATTTTGGCCCGCCGCGTCAAGGCCGGGGGCGAGGCGCGGTTAGAATGGGCGGATGATTTTGAGCGTGATTTTGCCGCGCGTCTTGGGGCTGTTTGGGTCGCCGAAGAGCAGGTACAGGTCGGAGCCGGAGCGGACGTGCTGGCCGAAGGAGAAGTAGATGTCCGTGCCTAGCCCCGTCCCCTGATCCGCCCCGGCCTGGTTGACGATGCGGGCGCCGACCGAGCGCTCGGCGCTCAGGAGGTAGTTGCCGGTGAGGATCGTCTGGGTCGAGTGCGTGTCGCCCAGGCGCAGGCGGCTGTAGTTGAGCTGGAGCGAGAAGGGGCGCGAGACCAGGACGCCCTGCGAGAAACTCAGGAAGTTGTACGGCTGGCCCGCCTGCCGCCCCACGGTATCCCCGACATTGCCCCGCTGGTACAGGGTCCGCTTGCCCCAGCCGAAGCTCAACTGGTTGGCGTGGTCGCGGAAGTCGTCACGCTGGGACTGGTCCACATTGAGGTCTACGCTGAGGCCGTCGCGCGATTCAAGGTACACGTTGCCGTTGATGTCCTTCTGGAAAAAGCCGCCGGTGTGATGCTGGTAGGAGTTGGCGGACACGTTGACATCGTAGAGCCGCAGGCGGCCCTTGTCGAACTGGTTGTACTGCTCGGTCGAGAACGAGTCCCCTTTCAGGTCCACGTCCGGGACGAAGCCCAGGCTGCTGACGAAGTTCGCGCCGATGTCCTGGTGTTCCAGTGTGAACGACGGGTGCCCCAGCGTGGCACTCGTGCTGAAGTTGAAGTAGTCCTTGCTGTCCATGAGACGGCCGCTCTGCCAGCTCGGCGTATGGTTGGCGAGAACCGACCAGTGATCCGGCCCGACACGCCAGCCGTACTGGCCTTCGAGCTTTGCCACTTGGTTGGAGGGCCGGCTCGGCACGATGTCCGAGACGAAGTTGACCGTCGCCCGGCTGAATAGACCAAGATCGCGGTTCAGGGCGAACACGGCAGCGTTCTCGGCGTTCGGGCCGCTGGTATCGGTCGCGAGTAGGCCCAGCGAGGTGTCCCCCTGCTTGCCGGCCACCTTCACGCCGCCGTCGAGGACGCCGATGCGGCGCGAGTAGAACAAGTCCCGATAGGGCAGAAAGCCCGACCCCTCGGCGAAGAACGGGCGGCGGTCGGTCAGCAGCTTCTCGGTGTAGGAGAAGTTGATGCCGGTCACGTCCTGCTCGATAGTTTGAAAATCCGGGCGGATCGTCGCCACGCCGGTCAGGGTCGTCGTAAGCGGATACTTGATGTCCAGACCGATGCGCCCCGAGTTGCCCGCGCCGCCGGTGAAAAGCGTGTATGGCAGGAAGATCGGGCGCGGCGCGAAGAACGGCGGGTGGATGCCGGTGAACTCGTGGACATACAGCGACTCGTTGTTGTTGCCGTCCGGCGGCAGGTACGGCCAGTTCTCGACGGACGCCTCGCGCGCCAGCTTGCGCCACAGGTTCAGCCCAAAGGCCGTGGCTCCCTTGGGGTAGCGCAGCAGGGCGAACGGGATGGACATCTCGGCCGTCCAGCCGTCTTTCGTCCGCGCCGTCGCTGCCTTCCAGTCCCCGGCCCAGGTGATGTTGTCCGCCGTGCCGCCTTCCAAATACTCCCCCTGCGTCCCGCGCGGCGTCACCTGAAAGTTGGACAGCCCGTGCCGGGCGTTCTGGCTGTCAATGTCCACGGCGACGAAGTCGTCCTCGCCGATGTTGCCGTCGCGCTGAGTCTGGCTGGCGTGGATCAGTTCCGGGTGGCTGTCCAGGCAGTGGAACGCCAGGTACAGGTGCGTCTTGTCCGCGCAAATCCACGCCTCGGTCTGGTCCCCCGGCTGAATGGGCACGTTCCCGCCCAGGCGGAAGAAGCCGGCGGCCCGCGTGGCCATTCTCCAGCAGGCGTCATCCAGCCGCCCGTCAATCTTGGGCGGGACCGCGCAGGGCGCAATGGGGATCGTCTGCCGCGTCCAGGCGGCGGGCGTCGGCGGGCTGGGGATGGCGGTTGCCAGCACAGCGTTTCCCACGTCGTTAGCGACGGACGGCTGGACCACGGTCGGCGGCGTCGGCACTACCTGCGGCCCCGAATCGCCGACATGGGGCGGCGTGCCGCTGACGGGGGTGCTTTCACCCGACGGTGTGGCGACGGTTCCACCCCCCAGCGTCGGGGCGACCTGGGCCGAGGCGGTCAAAGCAGACAGCAACAGGCAAAAAACGGCGGAGAGGATGGCAACAGCGCGCATACTCCTATAGGATAACATAAAACTCTCTTGTTTGCGGCACCAGCGGCGATCCTTTCCAGGGTAATCGCATACAGCCCCCGGCACTGAAAGTGCCGGTCTAATCTGGAATGGAAGTCGCTCCGCGACTGGGGAACACCGTTAGGAAGCATTTCCTCAGTGCCGGAGGCACTTTCACTGTGAGTAGACCGGCACTGCAATGGCAGACCCGGAGGGCTTCCAGTGCCGGGGCTTCCATATGCAATCGCCCTGTGATCCTTTCGCGCAAGAGACTGTTCAGCCTTGCCGTTCCCCCAGACAGTAACACAGCCCGTCCGGCGCGATGACGAAGAACACACGGTAGGACACGTCCCCGTACTGGTCCACCCGGAAATCCGCCTCGTCCCGCCCCAGGCCGTTGGCCTTCAGTTCCGCCCAGGCGGCTTCGACATCGTCCACTCGGAAGAAACAGCCCTCTTGGGACGGATCGCCCCCGTTCTCGGCCAAGCCGATCTGGACGGCGTCACGGCCCAGGACGGCGGACCGGCACGGAGCCGTTTGCCGCGACAGCACCCGGAAGCCCATCACGGTTTCGTAAAACGGCAGGGCCGCTTTCAGGTCGGCGACGGGAAGGTTGAGGGCGTCTGCCACATAGGGCGAGGCGGTTTGGAACACAGCTTTCATCGTGGTCTCCTTTGGAGTGTTTGCAGATGATCCACTGTACCACCGAGCGACAATGAAACCAGTCTTCGCTGGGCAGCGCGACAAGAAGAATCGCGGGAATTCTCATGTCGTGAGAATTCCTCGGCAAGTTCAGTTTCTGGGTACACTCCTTCCATGAGCGATTCACAGCACGGCCACGACAGCATCCCCTGGCGCGAGTGGGGCGACGACGCCTTTGCCGAGGCGAAGGCGCAGGACAAGCCCGTCCTGCTGGACATCGGCGCAGTCTGGTGCCACTGGTGCCACGTCATGGACACGGGCATTCCGGGCGACCCCGACCACACGGGGACGTATTCCAACCCCGAAGTCCAGAAGCGCATCGCCGAGAGCTTCATCCCCATCAAAGTAGACAATGACCGCCGTCCGGACATCAACGCCCGCTACAACATGGGCGGCTGGCCGACGACCGCCTTCCTGACCCCGGACGGCGACACGCTGTACGGCGAAACCTATGTCCCGCCGCCGCGCATGGTCGCCCTGCTGGACTATATCGCCGACCTGTACCGAAATAGTAAAGACGACATGTTGGAACAGGCCGCCCAGATGCGCGCCCAGCGGGCCGAGTCCGAGGCGCTGTCGGCGTCCGACCTCGACCCGGACACGACGGCGACCGTCCTCCAGGCCATCAAGCGCAACTTCGACTTCGCCTACGGCGGCTTCACTCCATCTTCAGGTTCAGGGCAGCCCAAGTTCCCCCACCCCGACGCCCTGCGCCTGACTTTGGAAGAGTACGCGCGGACGGGCGACGCCGAACTGCGCGTGATCGCCGAGAAGACCCTGCACGGCATGGCCGACGGCGGCATGTACGACCGGTTTGCCGGCGGCTTCTTCCGCTATAGCACGACCCGCGACTGGTCCATCCCGCACTTTGAAAAGATGCTGGAAGACAACGCCAAGCTGACGGCGGTGTACGCGCTGGCCTCTCAGGTCTTGGACGACTCTTACTACCTGGAAGTAGTCAAATCCGCCCACCATTGGCTTCTGTCCGACATGCGCGACCCCGAAACCGGCGCGTTCGCGGGCAGTCAGGACGCTGACAAGGAAGAAGCCTACTACGGCCAGCCGCTCTCCGTCCGCGCGACCCTGCCGACGCCGTTCATTGACCGCACGGTCTACACCGGCTGGAACGCCCTGATGGTGTCCGCGCTGGTGGCGCGGTACAAGGTAACGGGCGAGGAAGAAATTCTGGGGGCTGCGTACCTCAGTTATGAGGGGTTGCAGCACAAAATGCTCCAGGAAGAGCCGCAACAGCGTGGGCAATATGTACTGTCCCACTTCCTGACAGAGCAGGGGGTGCGGGGTGGTGTCGGCTTGCTCCCCGATCAGGCTGCTTTTCTCAACGCGGCCATAGACCTATACGAAGCGGGGGGGCTGTCTCGCGCTTTGGAAAGTGCTGTCGGCTCTGCCAAATACATGATAGAAGAACTGGAAGACAAAGCCGAAAGCGGCTTCTTTGACCTTGCTCCCAACCCCAATGCCCTCGGCGAACTTGCGCGGCCCAAGAAGGAGATCGGCGACAATGCCGACGCCGCACTGGCTCTTATTCGCCTGTCCGGGTTCACCGAGAACGCCCAATACCGGCAGGCGGGGGAGCGGGCGCTGAGGCTGTTCGCGGGCCAGTACGGCGGCTACGGCTACTTCGCCTCCCCCTACGCCCGCGCCGTCCAAGCCGCCCGCGCGCCGGGCCTGCACGTCACCATTGTCGGCGACCGGAGCGATGACCGGACGCGGCAGTTGCAGCGGGCCGCGTGGGACCATGTCGCGCCGGGCAAGACCGTGGAAACGCTGGACGCTGCCGAGGCGGCGAAGCGCGGGCTGCCCGCCGACCAAAACGGCCTGCCGTATGCGACCGTCTGCATCGGCACCGTTTGCCGGGCGCCGGTGACGGACGCGGAGAAGATGGTGGAGGAGATGCGGGGGCAGATGGCCAAGGGTACGGAATGAGTCGCCGACCTACCTTCCCTGGGCTGAACGGCGGGGCTTTAAAAGTGCAATCCCCCGCCTGCACGGGCGAAGGCAACTCTTGGCAAACTGCTCCTATGCCCGCGAAGGCGGGGATTTGCTCTATTAAAGCCCCGCCGTTCAGGGCGGGGTGGATTCTCCTCCTCCTTACCCTCCTCGTTCTCCCCCTCCACGCCCAGACCGTCCCTCCCTTCCGCACTGCCGCCGACGCCCGCGCGTGGGGCGAGGCGCGGGAGCGGGCGGGGCAGTATGAAGCCGCCGCGACGGCCTATGAGCGGGAGGCGGCCATCCGGCGGCGGACGGGCGACCCGCAGGGGGCGGCCGTGCAGCGCCGGCGGGCGCTGCGGCTCAAGACGGATGTCGCGCTGGCGGTGACGGCAAGTGTCCCGGTTTCGACCCACAACCTCGCCAAACTGGAGCCGGCGGCCGGGTGCTATCTGGGGGCGCTGGATGATTACACGGGCCGAAACAGTGCCGACGAGTTCGGGCGGCGCATCGGAAGGCCGCTGGCCCTGTGCTTCGATTACAGCCCTTACGGAGCGCCGTTTCCCCGCGAGTGGGCGCGGCGGCAGGCGCGGGCGGGGCGGGCGATCCAGATCGCGTGGGAACCGAGAGACATCCACGCCGTTCGGGATGACGACTATCTAAACCAGTGGGCGCGCGACGCGGCGGACTGCGGGACACCCGTCTTCCTACGCTTCGGCGGGGAGATGAACGGCAACTGGACGCTTTGGGGGCGCGACCCGCTGGCGTACCGCCGGGCGTTCCGGCTGGCCCATACAGTCATCAACCGCCATGCCTCAAACGTGGCCCTGGTCTGGGCGCCGGGGGCGGTGCCGACATACAACCTGGACTTATACTATCCCGGCGACGACGTGGTGGATTGGGTGGGCATCAGCCTTTACCTCGTGCGATACTACGACGACAACTTAAATCGCCCGGCGTGGCAGGATGGTCCGGCCTCGTTTATCGCCCCGTTTTATGCCAAGTTCGCCGCCCGCAAGCCGCTCTGCCTGACCGAGTGCGGCATCTCGCGCCGCAGCCGAGTCGAGGGGACGAACGCCGATCCTTACGCCGCCGCGCGGATATTCGACCTAATGGATGCCGTCAAGATTCGCTTTCCCCGACTGAAAATGTTCTGCTGGTTCACGCGGAATAATCTCGAAACAGCGCAGGCGGGGCGGCGGCTGAACGATTACTCCCTGCCGGAAGGAAGCGGGGCGCTCACGGCGTTTCGCGCCGCCGTCAGCGATCCCTACTTTGTGGCGCGTCTGGGAGACGCGCCGCCCTATCGGTATCAAGTCGTCGGGAGCCGCCTGCCGCCGGGCTATCGGGGCAGCCTCAGCGTGGCGATTTCGACGTACAGCCTCGCGCCCACGTTGAAACTGACGCGGGGCGGCGTGACGCGGCGCACCGGCCACCCGTACAGCCTCTTTGTACCGCCGGGGCGCGGGCCGATCACGGTCTGCGTCCGCGACCCGCAGGGACGCATCGCCAGGAGCATCATGGTCGCCGCGCCGTAAGGCATTGCCCCTGGCCCGCAGTTCTGAGTTGCCAGAAGGGAAAAGCCTGTAGGGGCGCGATTTATTGCGCCCGTCGTTCACATGGAGCGCACCGAAAGAAGGGCGTGGTAAACCACGCCCCTACGCCGGAAATGGGGGTCGAGAGGTGATCCTAACGTGCCGCCGTGAACGCGGGCGGCGTCGGGCCGCAGGCGACGGGGCGGAAGCCGGTGCGGTCAATCTCCAGGTCGGCAAAGCGGGTCTGGCCCATCACATACAGCGTTTCGCCGGAGGCCGGATGGGCGAGGGCGACGCTCGCCAGCGGGACGGCGGCCTCCAACAGACCACCGCGCCAGGCGTAGGTTCCGCCCGCGACGCCCGGCAGGGGCAGGCGACGACCCGCCGCGCCCGGCATGATGGTCAAAGTCTGCGCGTCAGGCTCGGGCGCGCCCGCGCCGGAAAGTTGGAGGATCGGGCGCAGGGTGAGCGTGTAGGCGACCTGCGGGGAGAGCGGGCGGGCGGTGTCCATGCGGACGTACAGAAACTTGCTGTCGCGACAGGCGAACACGCGGACGATGTCGCCGCTGGCCTGGAAGGCGCGCATCACGCTGTCGCCGGCGGGGTCGAGGGCGATCGGCGTTAGCCCCGCCCAGTCCTGCGGGTTGCCGTCCATGCGGAAGCGACCGTCAGGGACGCGGGCCAGGCCCGGCGCGTCGCCGTCATGGCCCACTGTTCCGAACAGCTCGTTGCGGCGGGCGAAGGAGAACAGGAACCGGCTGGACACCCCCACCTGGCTGCGGTAGCGCTTGATGGCGGCGTACTTCTTCTGCGTGTCGCGCCTCGTCAGCGGCAGCGCGGCCCAATGCGTGTCCAGCGAGGCCATCTGGCCCGGCGGCAGCAGCGGGCGGTCTTCGTAGAGGCCCTGCGGGGTCGGCCAGTCGCCCCGGTGGACCAGGTAGAAATGCAGCCGGGCGGATTTGGCCCAGGGGATGCCCGTCGCGCGGAGCTGTTCCAGGGCGGTACGGACAAAGACGCTGGCGGCGGCGTGGTCGGGATGGTCGTCGCTGGGGTGTGTGACATAGATGTCGGTCGGCCGCTCGGCCAGCATCTGACGCTTGATGTCGGACAGCAGAGCCTGGCCGCAGTAGGGCGCGTGCGGCGTCGGCGAGTCCGCATACGGAGAGCGATCCGCTCCGGTATAGGCGGACGCGACCGGCGCGGCGGCGGACCAGTGGCTGGTCCACATCGGCATCAAGCCCCGGTCGGGGTAGCCCAGAAACAAGACGTGGTCCGGCGGGACGCCCAGCACGGCGAGGGCGGTGCGGGCCTCGCCCTGTCGCATGTAGGCGTAACGGACGAAGTCCTGGGGCGAGACGACGACCTCGTGAAAATACTGCTCGGCGCTCACCCGAAAGCCGTCGCCGTTGGTGATGATGACGGCCCGCACGTCGTCGCCCCGCAGCCGCGCCTGGCGCATCAGCCCCGCCGCTCCCAGCGTCTCATCGTCCGGGTGCGGCGCGAAGACCAGCAGGCGCTGTCCCGGCAGGGGCGCGGCTTGGACCGCCAGCCGCTCTTCGGCCTGGTTGCCGGCGTAGATTCTGTACGCCGTCAGGAGGCAGAACAGGCCGAGCGCACTCGGCGGCAGGGCCAGGGCCAGGAGCACGGCGCGCAGCCAGCGCAGGCGAGCCGGGGGAGGGGCATCCGGGGAGGGACGAAGGCGTTTGGGCATAGGAACTTATTTTCCGCGAAGGGAGGGCCGGACCTCGGCGTAGGCGGCGGCGATGCGCGGCTCCCAGTGCATCACCCAGGAAAGCGGGTCGCGCCGGAGCCGCTGGGCCAGCGGCTCCAATTCCGGCCACTCGGTCAGCGCGCGCGCGGCATGGGCCAGACCCTCCGCTTCCAGGATCAGAGCCGCGCGGTCCGGGTCGGTCGGCCGCTCCCGGCGTAGCAGCCAGCAGACGTCGAGCGTCGCGTACTTGAAGCTCTTCAAGTTCCACCAGACCTGCCGCGCCCAATCGTCGGCCATCGCCCATTCGCGCCGCTTGAACTGCTGGCGCAGGGTGCGGAGCGTGTCGGTGTAACCGTGCGTGATCGAGTCCACCGCGTCCTCGCGCGTCGGGACGGGCAGCGCCAGATCACCGCTTAACCGATGGGCGAACGCTAGTTGAAACCGGTAGAAGCTGGGCATGACGGCGAATTCGGCGGCGGACAGGACGAAAAACTGGACCTGGGGGAAGAGGGCGCGGCTGTCGCGGGTGGCCTGCGTGACGCAGTTCTCGACGGCGTCCACGACCAGGAAAAAATCCAGGTCATGGGCCTCCTGCGGGCGGTCTGCGGCGGACCCATAAAGAGCCAGCAGGCGCAGATTGCCGCCTAGCCGTTTCGTGATGATGCTGGCAAGCTGCGTGATAACGTCGGCACTGGGCATGACGGCTTCCTCAGACGAAGGGGCGAATGGGAGGACAGGAAATGGCGGAACCGGTGGGATTCGAACCCACGAATGGAGGGTGCCCCATTACACGCTTTCCAGGCGTGCTCCTTCGACCAACTCGGACACAGTTCCCCAAGCGCCCTTTCCGCAATCGCCCTCCCGCCGAGGAAGCCCTCATGCCCCTATTGTATCACGCGGAAGGCCCGCGTGTCAAGTTCACCGCGCCATTTCGCAGGGCGATTGTATATGGAGGCCCAGCACTGGAAGTGCCGGGGGCTATATGCGATTACCCTGCGCCATTTCGGCTCAGAGAGTAGCCTGGCCCGTCTTCACGCCTGCCCTTTTCTTCGACTTGGCTTTTGCGCCGCTCACACGCGCGGCTTGTGCAGCAACCTCTCGCTTTGGCTTCAAGGTCACAAAATTGCCTTCAGGAAGAGTGGCGGCTTCAGCCTCTGCACGCGCCCCTTCCCGCAGACGGTCCTTGGAAGCCGCTTTGAGTAGTAATAGGTCGAATCCGGCAGGCGAAGTGACGCCTTTACCCACAACCGTCGCGCGGGCGGCAGCCAAGTGAGTAGGGCGTAGAGATGAAGACGCCTCTTCAACAGGCAAGATTATCACGGCATTGAATTCAACATTGCGAAACATCGTGAACTCTGGGGTGTCGTGCTTCTTGAAACCGAGGAGCGCAAGCGCTTCGCTTAACTGCTGAAAGGTGATAGCCTGCGGCGTCTGAGTTTCAGTCATGATGGTCAACCACTTTTTCTAGCTCCCGCTGAATCCCGTTCTTGTATTGTCGAAACCGCTCGATAGAAGCCTCATCAAGAATGTTCGTTTTGGGAAGTCGCACCGTCAGCGTAGCCTGCCCCGGCAGAAGCGGATGCGCCTTCATGCGCGTTAAATGAGCCTGCATATACAGCCAATAGCCTGCCTCCTGACGCGCATCCCAGACCACCAGGAAGACCGGCATTAGTTCCCGCCTCCACAGGTTGATGTCGGCCCGATCAAGCGTGAAAGAAATGGAGTCTCCGCCTTGCAAGACTTTGAGTTCATCGGTGGCCTTGAGCTGCATATAAACGTACCCGTTCTCAAAGGCTCCATTCTCGAAGGTGAACATCTGCAAGTCGTACCCGTAATCTTTTTCGACCCTCTGTACCGCGTGGCCTTGACGCAGGATCAGCCGCTCCACATGGTTGACGCTGAGGTCGGCAATGATATGTTCCCGTGTCCGAATTTTATACTCGGCAGGCGGCTGATTGTTCCTAGGTCTGCGTCCGGGTGTTCGTGGCATTGGAATCACAGGCTGCCCCACTGGGACAAGCCGCCAATCCCATTATAGCACGTTTCCCGGCAGCCTGCGCACGTCGTCGAGCGGGCCGGGGGAGCGTCTCTCTTGACATTCGCGCCGCAGTTTGCTATTCTATGCCGTACCCACTACCCGAAACCGACCCCGGAGGAAATCCTCATGTCCGACCTGACTGCTTCTTCTGACACCGTCAACACGCGCTTCGCCGAGGCCGCGCGCCGCTATCCCAACCGGCCCGCGCTTTCCAGCAAGCCGCATGGCAGCAAGACCTGGGAGACGCTGACCTACCGCGACCTCTCGGGCCGTGTGCGTCAGGTCGCGCTCGGCCTGCGCGCGCTGGGCATCGAACGCGGCGACCGGGTGGCGATCCTCTCCGAGAACCGGCCAGAGTGGGCGGTTCTGGACCTGGCGACACTGGCCGCCGGGGCGGTCTCGGTCCCCGTCTACCCCACCCTTCCGGCCTCGCAGATCGCCCACATCCTGTCCGACACCGGACAGTCCGAATGGCAGCGGCGGGGACCGTGCGGAGCAGGTCGAGGCGCGGGCCATCAGGCAGAGGATAGTGTACCCACGCAGGGAGAAGCCCTATGAAAGACATTCTCGGACACAACCGGGTCGCCTGGGATAAGCTGGGCGAACGGGGGAATCAGTGGACCATCCCCTATGATCCCGCGAAGATCGCCGCCGCGCGGCAGGGGGAATGGGAACTCTACTTGACGGAGCAGAGGCCGGTCCCGAAAGGCTGGTTTCCACGGCTCGCGGGCGCCGATGTCCTCTGCCTCGCCTCCGGCGGCGGTCAGCAGGGGCCGCTCCTGGCGGCCGTGGGGGCGAACGTCACCGTGTTCGACAACTCCCCGAACCAACTGAGGCAGGACCGGCTTGTCGCGGACCGCGAGGGCCTGCCGCTGGCGACGGCTCAGGGAGACATGGCGGACCTGAGCATTTTTGGGGAGTCCGTCTTCGACCTCATCGTCAATCCGGTCTCGAACCTCTTCGTGCCCGACGTCCGTCCGGTCTGGCGGGAGGCATACCGCGTTCTGCGGCCTGGCGGCGTGCTGCTGACAGGCTTCCTCAACCCGGCGGGCTACATCTTCGACCGCATCCAGGCTGACAGGGGCGTCTTCGAGGTCAAATACAAGCTGCCATACTCCGACACGGGCAGCATGTCGGAGGCGGAACGGGCAGCAGCGTTTGGCGCGGAAGCGCCGCTGGAATTCAGTCACAGCCTGGAAGATCAGATCGGCGGGCAGACGGACGCGGGGTTCGTGGTGACGGGGCTGTACGAGGACAAGCGGCGCGGCGACCCGCTGGCGGAGTTCTTCCCGTCTTACCTCGCGACGCGGGCCTGGAAGCCCGCGAATGCAGGAGCAGCCACGGGCCGGGGATAACTTCGGCCCGCTTCTCTTGACATTCGCGGCGCAGTTTGCTATCCTTAGCCGTACCTGCTGTTCAAGATCGCTGCGGAGGAACCCCCATGTCTCAGACATTCGATACCGTGAATACGCGCTTCGCCGAGGCCGCGCGCAAGTATCCCGACCGACCCGCGCTTTCCAGCAAGCCGCATGGGAGCAAGACGTGGGAAGTGCTGACCTACCAGGACCTTGCGGAGCGCGTGCGGCAGGTCGCGCTCGGCCTGCGCGCGCTGGGCATCGGGCGCGGCGGCCGGGTGGCGATCCTGTCCGAGAACCGGCCCGAATGGGCCATTCTGGACCTGGCAACGCTGGCCGCCGGGGCGGTTTCGGTCCCCGTCTACCCCACCCTGCCCGCCTCGCAGGTCGCGCACATCCTGGCCGACAGCGGCGCGAAGGTCGCCGTCGCCGAGAACGCCAAGCAGGCGGCGAAGGCGATAGCAGCGCGCGAGGCTGCCCCCGATCTCGCGGTCATCATCACGCTGGACGAGGCCGCAGCCAAAGACGGCATCCTCTCGCTGGCCTCGGTCATCGCCGAGGGCGCGGGGGCGACGCCCGACGAGAGCTTCGAGGCGCGGCGCGACTCGGTGCGCCCCGAAGACCTGATGAGCCTGGTCTACACGTCGGGCACGACGGGCAGCCCGAAGGGGACGATGCTGACGCACGGCAACATGACGGCGGCTCTGGACGCCGCCAACCATCAGTTCCCGCAGTTCCAGCCGCCCAATGACGTGTTCCTGTCGTTTCTGCCGCTGTCCCACGTCTTCGAGCGCGTCACCTTCAATCTTTCCATCACGCAGGGCGCGCACACACGCTTCAATGACAGCATCTTCAAGCTGATGGACAATTTGGCCGAGCTGGCGCCGACCGTGATGCAGTGCGTCCCGCGCGTCCACGAGAGCATCCACGAGCGCGTCTCGGACGGCATCGCCAGGCTGCCCGACCGGCGCAGGACACTGACCTACTGGGCGCTGGGCGTCGGCGATTCGGTCGCGCGGCGGCGCAATGCGGGCCGGCCCGTCAGCCCCTTGCAGTTCCTCCGACACCTCGCCGCCGACAGGCTGGTGCTGTCCAAAATCCGGGCACGGTTCGGCGGCCGGCTCAAGTTCTTCGTCAGCGGCGGCGCTCCGCTGACCCCCAAGGCCGCCCACTTCTTCCTCGCCATCGGCATCCCCATCCTGGAGGGCTGGGGCCTGACCGAGACCACGGCGGCGGCAACGGCCAACCCTTCGGGCCGCGTCAAGGTCGGCACCGTCGGCCCCCGAATGTTTAACGTGCAGGTCCAAACGGCCCCCGACGGCGAGCTTCTGGTCAAAGGCCCGACCGTCATGCGCGGCTACTGGAACAACCCCGAGGCGACCGCCGACGTCATTGACGCCGACGGCTGGTTCCATTCCGGCGACATCGGCGAGATAGACAGGGACGGCTACGTCAAAATCACCGACCGCAAGAAAGACATTCTGGTCCTGGCGAACGGCAAAAAGGTCGCCCCCCAGCCCATCGAGACCCTGCTCAAGCGCAGCCCCCTCCTGACCGAAGTGGTCCTGCTCGGCGACGGCACGGGTACGGTCGGCGCCCTCGTCGTCCCCAATTTTGACACGCTCAAGACGTGGGCCAAAGAGCAGGGCAAGGACCTGAAAACGAACGAATCCCTGATCGCCGACGCCGGCGCCCGCAAGTTCATCAAGGCCGAGATAGACAAGCTTTCCAAGGACCTCGCCGACTTCGAGAAGATCAAGCGCATCGCCCTCCTCGACCACGCCTTCTCCCAGGAAGGCGGCGAGCTGACTCCGACGCTGAAGGTCAAGCGCCGCGTCGTCGCCGAGAAGTACGGCGTGCTGCTGGAAAAGGAACAGCCGGCGGCCTAGCACCAACTCTGGTGTAGGGGCGCGATTCATCGCGCCCCTACAGGGCTTTACTATGAACAGCTTCAACGGCCTGGGCCTCGGCCCGCACAATCTTTCCTGGCTGTCCGATGCCCAATCCCGCTCCATCAGCGCTGAAAACCCGACGGGGGAGCGCGGCATGGGCGGCATGGCGACCGAAGGTACGGGCGCATCGTGCGCCCGCGACTTGGGGCAGGGATGGAAGGTCTCGCCGTCCCTGAACGTCCCCCCAGGGGAGACGGTCACGCTGGCCGACATCGTGGGGCCGGGCGCGCTGCAATCCTTCTGGTTCGGCGGCTACGTCGGGCGTGACTTCCTCCTGCGAATCTACTGGGAGGGGCAGGAACAGCCCTCAGTCGAGTGCCCGCTGGCGGACTTTTTCGCCCTGCCCTGGGTGGCGCGCGGGGAGGAAGGCACGCGCGGGCCGCTGGTCCAGGTCAACTCCCTCATGGTCTCGGTCAACCCCAACCGGGGGCTGAACTGCTTCTGGGAGATGCCGTTCCGCGCGCATTGCCGCATCACGCTCGAAAACCTGCACCCGACAGACGCCAAGACGATCTACTTCCAGATCAACTACGCGCTGACCGACGTGCCCGACCAATGCGCCTATTTCCACGCCCAGTTCCGGCGCGTCAACCCCCTGCCCTACAAAGAGGTCTACACGCTTCTCGACGGCGTCCAGGGCCAGGGGCAGTATGTCGGCACGGCGATGGGCTGGGGCATCCACAATTCCGGCTGGTGGGGCGAGGGCGAGATCAAGTTCTACCTCGACGGTGACGGCGAATTCCCGACGATCTGCGGGACGGGGACGGAAGACTACTTCGGCGGGGCCTATGACTGGGAGGTGGACGGCCAGTACGTCCCCTACTCCACGCCCTACCTGGGGATGCACCAGGTCCTGCAGCCCGACGGGACGTACCGGTCCCAGCACCGCCACAGCATGTACCGCTGGCACGTCGTGGACCCCATCCGGTTCGGCTCGGACCTGCGCGTGACGATCCAGGCGCTCGGCTGGCGCGGCGAGGGCCGCTACCTCCCCGGCCAGCACGACATCTGCTCGGTCGCCTTCTGGTATCAGACCCTCCCCGCCGCCCCCTTCCCCCCGCTGCCGGACCGGGACGGGCTGGAAGTGACTTAGCCCATCGGAGACTACCCTGATGAAACGCTTTTTTGTCCTGCTTCTGCTGGCCCTACTGCTGTCTCAGGCGTCCGCCCATGCTTGCCTCAATGACCGGGACACATTGGCCGAGGAGATCAAAGGGCTGCCGGATGTCGTTCAGGTCGTCACGGGCCGCTTCGAGCGCAACCCGCCGCTTTACTATCAGATGCGGCTGGCGCGGGTCGCCGCGGAACTCAAAACCCATCCCACCCTGCTGTCCGATTATGATGATGCCGGGGTCGCCTGTGACCGCCTGGGGCGGGATGACGAGGCAATTGCATGGATGGACAAGAAGCGAGCGCGACTCCTTCAAGCGAACGCGGCTGACCCCGCCTTGAAGGAGCACTGGTATCGCTACAACGCTAACACCGGCACGTTTTGGGTGCATCGCTGGCTGCGCGCCGGAGCGAACCGCCACCGGATCGGGGAAGTCCAAAAGGCGCGGGAGTATATCGCAGAAGCCATCAAGATCAAGCCGGATGCCCACTTTGGCCGTGAGAAGTATCAGCTTCAGGTCATGGACTGGATTGTCAAGGGGCAACCTTACCTTTCCCCGAATACTTGGGAGACTGCCGTAGACTTTGATGGCCGCGCACGCATCGTCCCGCAAGCCGACCCGACAGCCTTTCTCTCCCACTCCATTTCTCTGGACAAAGACAGCACGAAAGCCTTATGCGGGCTTATCACGTTAGGCAGTGCGTGGGAGAGTGTGGACATTTTTGATGCGCTTGGTCATTCTTTGCCCTATCTCCGGGGACAACAACTCCGCTATTTGACCGAGCTGCGCTGCCGGGAGCTAATCGGCCAGGGGCACGGTTCGCTTGTTCCTGGTGCGCCAAAAGGCGAAGACCTCGTGAGGGCGATGCGATTAGACAAGACATATCATGCGCGCCAGAGCGAGGATGAGCGGCTTTACCGCCAGCTACGGGCGGAGGCGGACGATTGGCAGAAGAAACGCACGGACTATATGATGGCGCGGCTGACGGCGGGGCGTCACCCCGACACCGATCCATCGTTCTGGAACGACTACCATGATACCGGCCCGCCACAGATCGGCATTCCGTGGGAGCGCCGGTTTTACCTGACGTTAGGCCCGTTCTTGGGAATGCCCGAAGAGGTGTCCGATGTCCTGTGGCTCATGTTCCTCTTAGGATCGGGCCTCCTGTTGCGGCGATTTTGGCTTCGTCATAGGAAGGGCCGTACACCAAAGATCACCGGGCGAACGTAAGATAGTCCGGCACGGGCAGGAGAATGCCCCTCCCCTCGCGAACTAGACGCGCACATGGATACCGCAGACACCCCGCCGGTCTGGCCGCCGCCGCCCGCCGCTCCGCCTTCCCCGCCGCCCGCCGAAACCCGGACGCCGCTGACGCTGGCGGGCGTCCTCTGGTACAGCCTGGCGAACCTGGGCTACGGGATGTTCTATGCGTTCAATAATTTTGTGATTCCGCTCTGGCTCGGGGCATTTACCGGCAACGCTGTACTGCTGGGCCTTATGGGTGGCTCGCACTCGTTTGAAGGGGCGATTATCCAGCCCGTTGTCGGCTCCATCAGCGACCGTCTGAGCGGGCCGGGGGGCCGTCGGCGGCCTTTCATGCGGATCTTCATCCTGATCTCCGCCTTCTTCCTCCTGCTCGCCCCTGCCGCCGGTCATTTGCCGCCTGCAATCCGTCTGGTCAGCGTGATTGGATGTATTTTCCTGTTCACGATGACATTCAATGTCGCTGCCGACCCCTATCAGGCGCTCCTTGCCGATATCACCACGCCGGAACAGCGTGGTCGCGTGACGGGCTTCTGGTACTTCGTTGGGACACTCGGGCAGGTACTCATTCTTATCCTCCCCATGCCGAAGCGACTGCCACTGCACCTAAACCCCTTGGATGTGAAGTTTTTGATTGTCGCCGCCGTCATGCTCATCACGACGCTGCTGACATGTGCGAAGACTCGCGAGCCGATCGTGACGCCCCCTATGGAGACCCCGCGCGGCCACCGCGACGACATCAGGATTGCCCTGGCGGGGCTGCGGACGCTGCATCAGGGGCGGCTGTTCATGGGAGTGTTCTTACTCTACGGCGCGGGCGTCGGGGCGGTCACCCCCTTCCTCAGCACGTTCATCAAGCGCATCACCCACTGCACGGATATGGTTTCGCTATTGATCTCGGCGTTGCTGCTGATCGCGACCGGCGTCGGCAGTCTCCTGTTCGGCCCGCTGGTCAACAGGCTTGGGCCGAAGCGACTGCTGATGTTGAGCATGGCTCTCATCGCGGCGGCCGCCGTGAACGGCCTATGGGTCACGTCCATACCCCAGGTTGCCCTCGTGTTGAGCCTCGCGGGATTGGGGATCGGCGCGCAGAACGCATCGTCATACCCGCTGCTCACCCGGATTGTGCCGCCCAAAGAGATCGGATTTTATGTCGGCTTGCAGACGGCGGCGGCCTCCCTGGCGGGACCTGGCACCGTCGCGCTTACGGGAACCTTGATTAACCATAGCGGCTATCGGGTCATCTTCACCGTCTGCGCCGTCTGCGTGGGGCTGGCCTTCGCGGCCCTGTCGCGGCTGCGCGAGCGGGAGGCGGTGGGCGAGGTGGCGGCCCGGATGCAGGAGATCGCCCCCTAGCCCCCAATTCTGGGGGAACAGGATAAGGAGCACACTCCCTTCTGCCTCCCCCAGAATTGGGGGCCGGGGGCTATCCTAACAAACGACACCATGATCTACTTCCTCAGCTATCCTTTCCTGTTCGTCCTCGCGCGCCTGATCCTGCGCGTCCTGGGTCGCCTGCGGTCGAGTGGTGAGGGGAATGTCCCGCGCCGGGGCGGCGTCCTGTACTGCCCGAACCACATCAGCGACGCCGATCCACCGACGATTTTCGTCACCGCGCCGCGCCGCTGCTGGATGGTTGGGAAGCAGGAGATCTTTGAAATCCCATTTCTGGGGCCGTGGTTCGCCCAGTTACAGGCGATCCCGATCCAGCGCGACAGCCCGGACCGGGCGGCCCTGCGGCGGATCGAGCAAGTGCTGAAGGGCGGCGAGGCCGTCCTGCTGTTCCCCGAAGGCCGCGCCTCCGAAGACGGCCGCTTGCAGCGCCTCCAGCCGGGCGTCGCCCTGGTCGCTCTGCGGACGGCAACGCCAATCATCCCCATCGGGCTGGAGAACGTCAACGGCGTCCTGCCCTACGGCGCTGTGGTCCCCCGCTGGTCCCCCCGCCCCGTCGTCGTCACCTACGGCCCGCCCATCCGCCCGCAGGATTTCGGCAGTCTGCCGCGCGGCAAAGCCGTCGAGGCCATCACGCAGAAACTCGGCGAGGAACTGGCGCGTCTGACGCATCAGCCGCCTCCGCCCGATTCACGTTCCGCCCGATTCACGTCCGGTGGCTTAACCAAAACTTAACCTAACTTTAATCCTGTCTTAATCAAAACTCTCCTTGTCTGCCAGTAAACTATGAGGGACCGCAGACAGTGCAAGCGGCCACTTCAAGGAGAAAGAAAACACCATGCACATTCCCGTGCCCCCCCGCGCCGGACGGCGAATGGGCTTCACGCTCATCGAACTGCTCGTCGTCATCGCCATCATCGCGATTCTCGCCGCCATCCTGTTCCCCGTCTTCCAGAAGGTCCGCGAGAACGCCCGCCGCACCACCTGCGCTTCCAACTTGAAGCAGATCGGCACGGCGACGCTGCAATACAACCAGGACTACGACGAGTCCTATTACGCCCACCGCTATAACTGCCCCGGCGGCAGCTTCTGTAACCCGCTAATGGGCGAAAACGGCGGCCCCGCCCCAGTCGGCGCCATCCAGGGCCAGGCCCGGCAAAAGACCTTCTGGATCTCCATCCTCCAGCCCTACCTCAAGAGCTATGATGTCTTCAAATGTCCGTCCAACCCCAATCCGTGGACGCTGTATGACGCACAGAACCCCAATACGAACTGCGCGGGGAGTCCGAGCGGCGCGAACGGCTGCGGCGGCGTCGGCTATGGCGGCGAGAACAGCTATGGCCATAACGATGCGTGGATGAGTCCCGCCGGCGGCTACCTCGGCTCCAGCGGCGCTCCTTACGTTGTCACACTAGCACAGGTTCCGCGCCCGTCCAGCACGATTCTGGTCACCGATGCAAGCTACTATGGCGTCTGCCCGGACGTGCAGAACCACAGCAGCCTGTTGAAGAACAACATCGGCTCGCCAAACGATGGCCCTTGTGCTGCCGGAGGGACCTGCAACAGTGATGCCGGCTTCCTGACTGGCCAGGGCACCTTTTACGCCAACTACTGGAAGAATATCGGCAACGGCAACTGGAGCTGGGGCGGCGCAACCCTATCGGACGCAGATGCACTGAACAAAATCCCGACGCGGCACACCAGCCTGATCAACTGCCAGTTCGTGGACGGCCATGTCAAGGCGATCCGTTACGAGCAGGTCGTCGGCGACATCTGCCTCTGGACGAACGACCTGAACGGCCCGCACCCAAACTGCAACTGACCCCGCACAGCCTCCTCCTGGCCGCACACAAAACGGCCCGCGACCACCCTGGTCGCGGGCCGTTTCTCCGTCTCGCCCCCTAGCCCACAAGAGATAGGAGCAGAGGCCCCGGCACTGGAAGTGCCGGTCTACTCGCAAGTGGAAGTGCCTCCGGCACTGAGGAGAAGCCCCCGTAGGGGCAGGGCTTGTCCCTGCCCTCTTTCTTCAGTCGCGGAGCGACTTTCATTCCATAGTAGACCGGCACTTCCAGTGCCGGGGCCTCTGCTCCTATCTCACAGCACGCGGAACGCCTGCCGCAGCGCCAGATCCGCCTCATACGCCTTGACCTCGCGCACCCGGCGGTCGCCGTCCCATCCCAGCAGCCCCGCCATCGTTTCGAGGATGACGGGGATGGCGGAGCGCCCCCCGTCCGCAGTCCATGCCAGGGGTGTCCGGCGCTGGAGGAAATCGCGCACGGTACGGCATTCCTCCTCGGCCACCGCCCATTCCACGGCGACACGCAGGGCCGGGTCGTCAGGAACCTGCGCGCCGACCGCAGGGACGGCGAGCGTGGGCAATGGCTGGGAGGCGGTGCGACAGGGAGGCGTGGAGAGCGCGCGGCCCAGTTTGCGGCAGGCCAGGTCCACCGCCTCCTCGGCGATGGCACGGACATTCGTCACGCGGCCCCCGGACACTGTCACCAGACCGTCCTGCGCGCCCCCGTTCGCCGCGTGGTCCCGGATATCATAGGTCGGGGGGGCGACGCCGAAGGAAGCGGCGTGGGGCGGCAGGGGGAGACGCACGGCGGCCTGCGCGCCGGCCGGATCGTCCCAGGCGACGGTCGGCAGGAAGTCGCGGACGAGGCGGACGAGGGCGGCGACTTCTTCCCCGGTGGCATGGGCAGTATCCAGGTTTCCCGTGAAGTCGGTCTCGATGCTGCCGATCCAGGACCCTTGGGGCCAGGGCATCACTACAAGCAGCCGTCCCTCTTCTTCACGTGGGAACACGAGGGCATCACCGCGCCCCGGCAGCGGCGGCCCGATGATGGAAACGCTCTTGCTCAGGCGTGGCTGGTTTCCCGGAGGGGCCTCCAGCTCGAACTGCCAAGCGCCGACGGAGGCGACTACGAGATGGGTATGGGTCCGGCCGCTCTCGCCGGTGAGGCGGTCCGTCCAGCGCACTCCGGCGGCCCGCTCCCGGCCCCGGCCCGCCGCCTCCCAGCACAGCGTCTCTACGCGGGTGTGCGTCCGCAGGGACGCTCCCTGTCGGCGGGCGTCCAGCGCGAGTTCGAGCGCCAGCCGCTCGATCCGAGGCACGACGGCCTCCCAGACCAGCGCGGCCCCCGCCAGCCCCTCGGCCCGCAATCTCGGCGCGCGCGTCCGCGCCTCGGACGGGGACAGGAGCTGATGCACGGGCAGGAGCGGATGCATGGGCAGGGACGGGTCGAAGCCCAGCGCGTCGGTCAGGGCCAGGCCCGCCCGCAGACGCGCCTGGGCCAGCACTCCCTGACTATAAAAAGGAATCAGGCAGGATTGCGATTGAACCAGATGCGGCGCGATGCGGCGCAGGATTTCGCGTTCGCGGATGTCCTCGCGAACGTGCGTGAAGTCCAGCGTCTGCAAGGCGTTCAGCCCGCCCGTGACCAGCCGGCTCCCGCGCGAGGTGGCCCCCGCGCCGAAATCCTCCTGCTCGAACAGGCAGACGGACAGCCCCCGCAGGGAAGCATCTCGCGCGATCCCTGCCCCGAGCAGGCCGCCGCCGACGACGACGATATCGTAAATCATGCTCCTGATTATACCCAGGGATCATGCCGGGCGGCGGCTTCTTAATGTTCTCTTTACATTGAGTAGGTACACTTTCCCCAACCACGTCACGCCTGAGAGGAAACCGCCATGTCGCCGTCCCCACTTCCGCCGCGCGTCAGCCGTCGCCGGGGCTTCACGCCCGGTTTTACTTTGATCGAGCTGCTCGTCGTCATCGCCATCATCGCGATCCTCGCCGCCATCTTGTTCCCCGTCTTCCAGAAGGTCCGCGAAAACGCGCGCGCCACGGCCTGCCTGTCGAACGAGAAGCAGATCGGGCTGGGCGTCCAGATGTACGTTCAGGACAATGACGAGCGCCTGTTTTTCCGCTCCAATGACAAGAACTCCCGTTCAGGGGCGACGATCAGCCTGAACGAGTCGCGGTGGTGGAACCAGCTCATGCCGTTCATCAAGAGCAACGCCGTGTTCACCTGCCCCAGCGACAGCACCCCGACGCCGAGCGCGGACGTGAACGGCAACAAGGTCATCCCGCGCTCCTACATCGCCTGTGCCGCGGCGGAGAGTCTTTCGCTGGCCCAGATTGACGATCCGGTGGAAACCATGGTCGTCGTGGACAAATGGGAGACGGATTCCGGCGGCGCCGTCACGGATAGCTGGATCGAAGCCTTTAACGGCGACTTTGACCCTGATTATGGCGGCGACCGGACGCGGATGTTCAAGGCGGGAAACCGCCACAACGGCCGTGCCAACTGCGTCTTCTTCGACGGGCACGTCAAGTCCTACAACTCGGCCACCATCCAGAACAGCAAAGACCTGACCGGATGTGCGCTCATTTATAAGTATCCCGATACAGAAATGAGCACGACGCTTCCCAGCACAGCGCCTACCGAGCCGAACATCTGCAACACGTTCACCTACCCCTAGGAGCCTCCGACATGACCCGAACGCACACGGCGGCGCTGGCCGCCCTGAGCCTGCTCACCCTCCTGCCCGCCGCCCAGGCCGCCCACCGGCACCACGGCCGCAAGATGGTCGCCTACGACGCCAAAGACAAGCGCTACTATTCGGTGGCTTACGCGCGGGTGCACGGGATGCACGACCGGGGCGGCGACCTGCTCACCATCGTCCCCCTGTCGCGTCTGCCGCGAGAGGCCAAAGAGAGCCGGGCGATGCACGGCGCGAAAATCTAGTGCCCGCCACGAAGAAGGCCGCCCACTGCATGAGCAGTGGGCGGCCTTTTCTTGTGTCCCGGCGCGGAAACAGGGCTTACGGGGCACGTTTAAAGAACATCTCTGAGCGTTAGACTGAGGGAGCGGCGGCTCTGGCCGGACTGCACTACGAGCGTCACTTTCGTCCCGACCTCTTGCCGAACCAGCGTATACAGCTTCGCGGCGACGAGTTGCGCGGCGTCCTGACCGTTGATCGTGAGCACCGAATCACCCATCTTGAGACCGGCCGCCGCCGCCGGGCTGCCCGGCGCGACATTGGTGACAGTCCATCCTGGCCCATGGCTTTTCAGTTGAAGCCCGCTTCGGTTGTAAACATCTTTCTGGCCGTAGTTCTGATTCTTCTCGAAGATAATCTGCTGGCGGCTATAGTCGAAGATGAGGTTGAACTGCTTGAGGATGCCGATGCCGACGTTGCCCGACACATAGCGGTCGGCATCGAAGCCCGCGTTCTGCTGGGAAAGGCGGGTCAGCGGGGCCTTGACCTGCACCACGCCCCGCCCGTCCGCGCCGAAGAGGGTCAACCCGCCGGCCCGCGTCATCACGCCGTGCGTCGCGCCGCCGACGGCGTGCCCGCCGTAGGGGATCGTCGCCCCATACTGCTCGACCAGGCCGTAGCGCTTGGCGAAGGGGGCGATCAGGAGCAGGGAGCCGTCATCGCCGGTGTCGATAGTGAAGACCCCGGCGATGCCGTCCACGGAGCCGTTGACCTCGGGCTGGTTGTCCTGGAAGTGGAAAGGAACGACCGCGCCGCTGCCGTGGTAGACGAACGCATCGGGCCGCGTGAGCGTCAGGGTCTGCCGGTCGAAGTTGATGCTCACCACGAACCGCTGGAGGATCTGTAAGCCCACGAGGGTCTTTTCAGGCGCGTCTTTGAAGAGGGAGAAGACCTTGTAGACCTGGTCCGTCAGGTGGAGTCCCCCGATATCCACGCTGTTCACGAGGACTTTGCCAGTGGTCACAAAGCCTTCACCCCCGCCGCCTTCCTTGACGGAGCCTTTCGGCGTCAGCCCCAGCTTCTTGGCGAGCGCCGGCTGGAGGATGTAGTTGCCGCCCGAGTCGAACTCCGCCGGGAACGGCCCCTGACCGTTGATCTTGACCGGCAGCATGAGTTTGTCGTCCAGGAGCTGGAATGGGACCGTCGTGGATGTCTGGCCGCCCCGGAATCGGAAGTCGGATACGGGTGGGGGTGGGAGCGCGAACTGGTCCGGGGCGGGAGGCGCATTGATCGCGACCGCCTGCACCGTGTCCACTTGATCGAACTGCGCGTCACCATCCCCAGTACGGACGGTGAAAGGCAGTTTGACCCCCTCAACCGTGTGGTAATCCAGCAGGCGGACGATCTGCACGTCCTCCCCCTGCTGCTCCACGAAGCGGTCAATCAGGTGCGTCCCCTGGTCAATCCACATGCTGAACGGGCGGCCCGCCTGCGGTGTGAGGCGGAGCACGTCGAACGTGCGCCCTCCCTCCCGCTGCGGCCCGGCGTCTTCCATCGTGGCGGGTCCGCGCTCCGGGAACCAGTAGGCCAGGCTTTTCTGGTAGGCCGCATTGACCGCCCCCTGCCGCGCGTCCTCATCGCCTAGGACGTAACTGTGTCCGCCTCTGGCCTGCGTCCAGACCGATACGCCGTCGAAGCCGTCCGCGCCGGAGGTCAGGGGCAGTTGGTAACGGGTGACGTAGCGGCCGGCGCGCACGTCGTCCCACTCGTCCGAGGAGCCGGTCAGCCCCCCGGAAACCGTCATGGACTGAATGTGCAGTGTGCGTATGCCGTTCCAGGCGTCCCCGCCCGACGCCTGCTTGGCCTGCGCCAGAATTGTGGTCGTGTTTGAGGAGGGCGCAGACGGGCCGGCGGGCTGTGCCACGGCAGCGCCTGACGCCAGCCAGAGGGCCGCGAGCGCATAAAGATGAGTTTTCATGCTGTGATGATACCGCCGCGCTCGCTCCCCTGTCTTGTCTCAGGGAAACGTTCTATCACGGGCGCAACTCCAAACCGTTCAGCCTGAGGCGCGGATGCGCCGGTATTCCGCCGGGGTCACTCCGATGGCGCCTTTGAACGTCCGGGAAAAGTGGCTCTGATCGCAGAAGCCGACGGCCAGGGCGATTTCCCCCAATGACATGTGAGAGGCGGCGAGATGGCGGCAGGCGGCCTCGACCCGGAGGCGCCGCACATACTCCCCGACAGTGCATCCGTGCCGGCGGCGAAAGACGCGCGCCAGATGAACCGGATGCACCCGGACACCCTCCGCCACGGCGTCAAGCGCCAGAGGCCCGGAAAAGTGGGCGCGGAGGAATTCCTCGGCCTGGCGCAGCCACGCGGGGGATTCCTGCGGCGCCTCTTTGACCAGGCGGCGCGAAGCCTCGGCCATGATCTCCAGGGCCAGCCCTTCAATCGCAAGTAATGCCGCGTCATCGCCCCGACAGAACTCGGCGTAAAGCCGTGCGCCGAGCAGTGACGGGACGCCGCCCTGAAAATCCACGGGAGTGTCCAGGATGATGGAATGATCACGCACCGATTGGAGGCGGGGCTGCTCCACCTCAATGCATAAGATACGGGCCTCGGTCGGCTGGTGCTTGTCGGAATGTACCTCCCCGGAGGGATGAAAGATGAGCGTGGCGGCTTCGCAGGATCGGGTGCGGCGCTCATAGGCTTCGGTGTAGCCCCCTCTGAGGACGAGGCAGAAATTCGCCAGTTCGTGGGAGTGCGGAGGGATGGCAAGGGAGGGCGGGTAGACGGTCTCGGAGATACGCAGTCCGGACACGGCCATGCGCCGCACGGTGTTCCCGCAAAAGACGCCGGCCGGAAGTTGGTTACTCATAGCGGTTTTCCTCAGGGAGCGTTTGGCGGGGGCATAAGCGCGTGCCCACATCTGCAGCCGACGATTTGAGATATGATACCACCGCGCGAACCACTTTATCAAATGGCAAGGAGGCGACGCCAAAACGGGGGAAGCCCCGCATCCACTGCTTGGACGCGGGGCTTTCTGTGTACGGGGGGCGACGGCGGCTAGTCGCTGTCGCTGTCTTTGGCGGCCGTATGGGCAGCCGCTTTGGGGGAGGTCGGGCGGGCGAGGAGCAGGTCGTTGTGGCGCGATGCGGGCACCTTCGCGTTCATGCCCTTAACGCTCTTCCACTCCATCTCCGTCAGCAGAGCGGCGGGGGCGCTGTCCGGGTGCTTGAAGTCCAGCTTGCTCGATAGCTTCGCCAGGTGATAGGCCATCGTGCCGGGCTTCAGGGCCGACAGCTTGGGGTTGGTGTCCGTGATGATCGCCTGGGGCGGCAGGACGGCCGTGTAGGGTGCGGTGTTGCTCGGCGCGGTGTCGAAGTCCAGGATAGGGGTCGCCACGGCGTCGTACTGGCTCATCGGCGGCAGGTTCAGCAGCACTTCCATCGTCTTGAGCACGCTGTCCGTGTTGTAGAACGTGTGGTCCACCGACGAACGCTTGATGTAGGGCGAGAGCACATAGCAGGTCGAGCGGTGGGCATCCACATGGTCCGGCCCGTCCTGGGCGTCATCTTCGATGACGAAGATCGCTGTGCTGTTCCAGATCGCGCTGTGGCTGACCGCGTCCACGAGCTGGCCGACAGCATAGTCGTTGTCGGCGACATGTGCCTGCGGCGAGGCCTTGCCCGGCGTCAATCCCACCGTGTGGTCGTTCATGAAGCGAACCATCAAGAATGCCGGAACGGTGTTCGATGCCACCTGCGCCTGGAACTCGCGGTTCCATTCAGTGAAGCGGCTCTTGGCGCTGAACGCTCCATAGGAGGTCGTCGGGTAGCCCTGGAAGCCGTACAGGCTCGGCGCGTCGCTGTCTGGGTAGAAGCCGTCGAAGCGGCGGAAGTCGAAGTCGGTGATGCCGTTGGCCGCCGGGTTCAGCGCGCCGGACGTGTAGCGGCCCGGCGGCAGCAGGCCCGTGGCCGTCGGGTAGTTGTCCGGCAGGACCGGGCCGACGTTCGGCAGGGACACGCCGAACGAGGTGAAGAAGCCGTAGTTACGATACGACAGCTTGGCATTGGCGACCAGGTCCCAGATGTGGCCGGCGGGCGCTTCGGCGACGTCCGTGATCGGCGGTGCGCCCCCAGGGAACAGGACGGAATTCGTCTTGCCGTTGGGGTCTTTGGCCGCAAAGCCGCCCACGAGGTAGCCGTTGTTCTGGCCCTCGAAGTCGTAGTTGCGGCCCCGGCTGCTGTAATTATAGGGCAGGTTCTTGATGACGTACTCGTTGGCGATGCCTTGCGTGGACCACGGCCAGCCGTCGCCGGACGCCTCGCCGCAGTCGTAGAAGTTGTCCAGCAGCACGAAGCGAGACGCCAGGGCGTGCAGATTGGGGGTTACTTTCTGGCCGAAGATCGCCAGGTCCGGCTCGCCGTTGCCCTGGGGCAGATCGCCGAGCACCTGATCGTAGGTGCGGTTCTCCTTGACGATGTAGATGACGTGCTGGATGCCGCCGCTCGTCAGGCCGATCTGATCGAGCGGGGCGGGCACGTTGCCGACTTCCGCCAGGCGGTTGTTGGCGATCACCTGACGGGTCTGTGCCGAGAGCTGCACGGAATTGGGAACCGGCAGGGTCTGCACCTGCCCTTCGATGATGTTCAGGTCGTAATACCGGCCGACGCTGTCGGTGCTCTTGCCGCCCGGCAGGTCATAGACCTTGTGGCCGGGGTTGGGGTTCCGGGTCTTCGTGCCCTTGGCGTCGGCAACCAGAATTTGCTTCTTGAAGGGGGAGGCGACTACAGCGGTGGGATACCAGCCTGCCGGGATGTAGCCGGACACGCTGCCCGCCGCCAGGTTCACCACGGCCACGGCGTTCATGTCGCCCAGCGTGACGTACAGCGTCCCTTCGTCGGGAGACAATCCCAGGCCCGTCGGCGTCGCGCCGGCCAGACCGCGCGTGCCGTCGGGCCGGAGCAGGACCGTGGCGGCGGCGCTGTTGTCCGCCGTGTTGAAGACCGAGACGGTATCGGAGTGGGCGTTGGCGACGTAAAGCTTGGTCTGCGCCCGGTTCAACAGCAGCGCGTCCGGGTGTGCCCCCGTTGGCAGAACGCCGGTCGCCGCCGTGGCCGTCGGGGTGGATGCATTGAAGACATACACCGCGCCGTCGCGCTGGCTGGAAACGTAGACGCGGCTGCCGTCGCCCAGCGCGGCGACGGCGAGCGGGAAGGAATTGGGCGGCGGGGCCGGCGGGGTCGGCCCCGGCACCGGCCCGACCGGGAGGCGGGCGACCTCGACGGCGGGACTGACGGACGTATTATAGACCAGAAGCCGGCCGGGCTGCGTGACCGGCCCAAGTGGATCCGGCCCGCCATAATACTCGTTGACGGCCACATACAGGTAGCCGCGCGCGTCGGTCGCCAGGCCCGCCGCGAAATCGCCGGGTTTGAGGGCGACCGTGCCGGCCGGGGTCAGGACGCCGCCCGCGAGGCTGTACACGCCGACGGCGGCGCTGCTGCCCTGCGAGGCGTACAGGGTGTAGCTGCCGTCGGCGTTGGCCGTGGGCGCGAAGGCCAGCCCGTAGTAGAGGTTGACCTGTTTCGGGTCGGAGGCGCTCAGGGCCGTCTGGTTGGTTTGCAGCTTCTGGTTCACGTCCGTCAGGAACGGCGTCTGCGAGAGCAGCGCGCCGGTCCGGGTGTCCAGGACCGACAGCGCCTGGCGGAAGCCCATATTGGTGGCGACGGCGTACCGGCCGTCCGGGCTCAGGACCATGTGCATCGGCAGGCTCCCGACGTTCGCCTGGACGCCAAGCGGTGGCTGGATGATGCGCTTGCCCGTGACCAGCGGATTGGTCGTGGGCGACTGCGCGAGCAGGGCTGGGGCGAACGCGGCGGTCGCGGCGGCGATGCTGAACAGGAGCGACACGTTGCGGTTACTGATTTTTGATGTGTAGACCATAAGTTCTTTCTCGCGGAGAGGGCCCCGGCTGCTGCCGGCCGGGGCAGGGATGCTAGTCGTCGCCGTCGCGGGCGGGCTTGGCCGCCTTCGCGCCGACGTTGGCGGTTGGCTGGGTCAGGTGCAGCCGGGCCTCAATGGCGGCATTGTGGCGCGGGGCGGGCATCTTGGAATGGACGCCCTTGACGCTCTTCCAGATGATCTCGTTCAGCAGGGCGGGCGGCGCGCTGTCCGGGTGGACGAAGTCCATCTTGTTGGACAGCTCGGCCAGGCGCCGCTGGGCGGCGCTGCCGCGCTTCACCAGCGTCATCGAGGGGTTGACCTCCTGGATGAGACTCCGGGGCGGCAGGACGGCCGTGTAGGGCGCGCTGTTGTTGGGCGCCGCGCCGAAGTCCAGAATGGGTGTGGCGACGGCGTCGTACTGGTTCATCGGCGGCAGGTTCAGCAACAGCTCCATCGTCTTGAGTACGCTGTCCGTGTTGTAGAACGTGTGGTCCACCGACGAACGCTTGATGTAGGGCGAGATCACATAGCAGGTCGAGCGGTGGCTGTCCACGTGGTCCGGCCCGTCCTGGGCGTCGTCCTCGATGACGAAGATCGCCGTGCTGTTCCAGATCGGGCTGTGGCTGAGGAGGTCCACGGTCTGCCCGACGGCATAATCGTTGTCGGCCACGCCGGAGCGGGGCGAATGGATGCGCGGGTTGGTCGTGCTGGTCCGATACCCCTGCGTGTGGTCGTTGCTGTACTTCAGCATGATGAAGGCGGGCACGGCCCCGCCGCTCGGGTCCTGGGCCAGCATTTCGGCAAACTCGCGCTTGAACTCGGAAACGCGGCTCGGCGAATTGTAGTGGCCGAACGTCTGGATGCTGAACAGGGCTGTCGAGCCGTTGTCGGGCTGCACAGGATAGCCCGCCATGGGCGCAGGGGTCGCCGGGAAGGCCCCATAGGCATAGAAGTAGGATGCCTCGCTGTCGGCGAAGTTCTGGTCATAGCCGCGCATGTCGAAGTCGCTGAGGCCGCCCAGGTCGTGGCCGGCCGGCTGGAGGCCCGAACTGCCGGGGAGGTTGGACGGCAGTTCCAGCCCGTTCTTGTCGGTGACTCCGAACGAGGTGAAGAAGCCGTAGTTACGGTACTTGGTCGTCAGGCCTGTGCCGGTCAAGTCCAGGCTCCTCTGGAGGTCGTCCCAGATGTGGCCGCCGGGCGCCTCGGAGACGTCCGTGATCGGGGGCGCGTTCTTGAGGTAGAACGGCGAGGCGGGGCCGACCAGGGGCTGGCCGTAGGGGTCGGTGGCGGGGAAGCCGCCGGTCGGGTAATTGTTGTTGCTGCCTTCGTAGTCGTAGTTGCGCCCGCGCCCACTGTAGTTGTAGGGCAGGTCCTTGATGACCGCCTCGTTGGCCTGGCCCTGCGTGGACCACGGCCAGCCGTCGCCGGACGCCTCGCCGCAGTCGTAGAAGTTGTCCAGCAGCACGAACCGCTCCGCCAGCGCGTGCTGGTTCGGCGTCACCTGGACGCCGGTCTTGCTGCCGAAGATCGCCAGCGCGGGGTCGCCGTTGGCGCCCGGCTCGTCGCCCAGTACCTGGTCGTAGGTGCGGTTCTCCTTGACGATGTAGACGATGTGCTTGATACCGCCGGCCTTCAGGCCGATGGGCGCCAGTGGGTTGGACGCCGCCGCGCTCGTGGCCGTGGCTGTCCCGATCGCCCCCAGCCGGTTGTTGTCCAGCACCATTTGCGTGTCCCGCGCCAGCGCGACGGAGTTCGGGACGGGGATCGTTTCCACGTTGCCGACCGTCAGGTACAGACCGTAATTCGGGTCGGCGTTGTCGCCGATATTGTTCGGCATGGTGGTGGGGCTGCCGTTGGCGTCGGCGAGGAACCGGCCCCCGGAATACTGGAAGGCGGGGTTGGGGTTCCGGGTCTTTGTGCCCTTGGCATTGGCGACCAGGATCAGGTTCTTGAAGGGCGAGGCGACCACGGCGCCGGGATACCAGCCCGCCGGGATGTAGCCGGACACGCTGCCCGCCGCCAGGTTCACTACGGCCACGGCGTTGGCGTCGCCGAGCGAGACATACAGCCGGCTCTCATCCGGCGACAGGCCCAGTCCGGTCGGGGTGAAGCCGAACAGGCCGCTCGCCCCGGCGGGCAGCAGGGAAACGCTGCTCAAGACGGCGTCCGAGCCGGTGTCCACGACGGCCACCTTTTCGCCGTGGGCGTAGGCAACGAACAGCTTGGTCTGGGCCGCGTTGAGGAGCAGGGCGACCGGATGGGCCTGTGTTCCCGAAGCCGCCCCGCTGGTAATCGTCTTGGAGAGCGTGGGCACGCCTCCATTCGTGGTGAAGACGTACACGGCGTCGTCACGCTGGCTCGAAACATAGACCTTGCCGCCGGCCGTCGCCGCCACGGCGTAAGGGTAGGAGGGCGGCGTGAAGGAATAGGCGGGCTGGATATTGGCAGGGTCGGCAGCGGTCAGGGCGGGGCCGAGAGGCAGGCGCGCTGTTTCGGGAGAGGCGGGCGCGGCGGGCGAGTACCGCGTGGTGGGAAGGGTCGCGGTGATGACGCCGGGGGCGGCCGTGTTGTAGACGACCAGGCGGGCCGGCGTGATGGCGTCGGCCAGCGTGCCGCCGGAGTAGTTCTGGTTGACGGCGACATACAGGTAGCCGCGCCCGTCCACGGCGACGCCCGCCGGGAAGTCGCCGCCCTGCATCGGGATCGTGCCGGTCGGCGTCAGCGCGCCGCTGCCGTCAATGTTGAGGACTCCGATCGTATGGTTGCCGCCCTGCGAGGCGTAGAGCGTGTAGCCGCTGCCGCTCTGGCTGGGTGCCAGGGCCAGGCCGAAGTAGAGGCCGGGGTTGCTGCGCGTCATCGGGTTGCCGAACTCCAGCGAGGACACCTGCCGCCCGGTGCGGGTGTCCAGCACGGTGAGGAGCTGGTGGAAGCCCATGTCGCTGGTGATGGCGAACCGGCCGTCCGGCGTCAAAATCATGTGCATCGGCAGGCTGCCGACATTGGCCTGGACGCCGAGCGGCGGCTGGGTGATGCGTTTGCCCGTGACCAGCGGGTTGGTCGTGGGCGACTGCGCAAGCAGCGGGGAGCCGAGCAGGGCGACAGCGGCGGCGCCGAGCAGGGCGCAGGCGTTGCGCTTACGGATTATTCGTTTGCAAAACATCAATGTCTCCAGGAAGGCGAAAAAGCCCCGGCTGAGGCCAGCCGGGGCATGGGGCGTTACCCGTCCGAGTCGCGCGGCGCGGCGGCGTTGACCAGCTTGAGCGCGGCCTGGTAGAGCCGGGCCTGCGTCGCGCGGTACTGGGCGGCGCGCAGGTGGTTCTTGCGGACGGCCGCCTTGTGCAGATCATCGGCAGCCATCGAGAGGCGGGCCAGCGCGCCCAGGCGGCGGCTGTCGCGATCCGGGGCGCTCGTGTCCAGGTGGGCGACCAGCGCCCAGACGTGCTTGCCTTCGGGCGTGGCCTGGTACTTGGCCTCGCGGGTAAACGAGGGGGCCAGCTCGGCCTCGGTGATGCCGTTGTAGGTGGGCTGGAACATGTCGCGCAGGTCGGTCGCGAACAGGTCGCCGTAGTTGTTCGGCGGCAGGCCCAGCAGCAGCTCCTCGGTCTTGACGATGGAGGCCGTGACGTAATGCTTCGGCGCGACGTAGCTGGGCTTGGCGAAGGGGCTGACCACGATCAGCGGGGTCCGGTGTGGGTGGATGTGGTCCAGCGTGGACTGGGCATCGTCGTAGGTGATGAAGATCGCGCTGCCGCTGTCGTCGTTGTTGCTGACGCCATTCGTGGTCGTCGGCGGCGTATAGTAGACCGAGCTTTTCATGATGTGGTCAATGACCATGCCCAGGCCCACGTCGCCGTCCGCCACTTCCTGGGCGGGGGTGTTGGTCACGATGGTGCCGCTGCCGCTGGTGTTGGCGGCCTGGAGGCCGCCCGTATGGTCGTTGGGCTGGTAGATGTAGAGGAACTGCGGCAGCGTACCGGCGGCGGCCATGCGGTCGAAGTCCTTGATGAACTCCAGGGCGCGGCGCTGGTCGGAAATGTTGAAGTTGTAGCCTGGATAGTTGCGGTCCAGGCGCGGCTCGCCGTTGGCGTTGGGCGTCCCCAATATCTGGAGGATCGGCAGGTTCAGGAAGTAGGACTGGCCCAGGCCCGTCGTCTGCGAGTTCACGTCGCCCGACGAGACGACCTTGCCGTTCGCATCCCGCTGCACGGTGAAGCCGTCCGGCAGCACGTTGGGCAGGCCGGCGTTGCCGCTGTCCGGGTCGTTGATCTTGGTGACCAGGGTGCCGGGGCTGCTGACGTCGGCAGCCGTGCTGGTGCCGGTGTCCGTCCCGTCAATGCGGATCAGCTCGCCGTAGTCTTTGAACGAGACGCCGTTGCGGGCGGCGTTGTTGAAGATGTAGCCGCCCTCCGGGTAGTCCTCCGGCTCGAAGTTCTTGTTGACCAGCAGGCCGCGCCCGGTCTTGACCAGCAGGGTCTTCTCAGTGTAGTCCGAGGCCGTGCCCGAAGCGCAGAACTGGTGGCCGGCGTCGCTCTCCTCCGAGTCGGAGTAGTAGTTGACGCCCGTCGCGAACGTCGTCGCCAGGAGCTGCGTGTTGGGCGTGACGCCGGTGAACTGGCCGCTGGTGAACGGGACGGGGCCGGCGGCACTGTAGAGCGAGCCGTCCTTGTAGTTGAAGGCCGTCGAGGCGAAGACGCCGAAGCGGCCCCTCTGGCTGCCCAGCACCGAGTCGAACGTCTTGTTCTCGTGCTCGATGAAGAAAACGTGCTTGATCTTGTTCGAGGCCGGCCCGCCGACCGGGACGACGCTGGCATCCAGGCCGGACTGCACGGCGAAGTTGTTGTTCAGGACCGTCGTGTTGTCCAGGGTCAGATTCGCCAGGCTGATCTTCTGCGCGCTGCCGTACAGGTAGTTGCTGTCCACGCCGCCGCCGCTGAAGCTGCCGGGCGTGTTCGCGCCGGCCGCGCCGGGGAAGTCCACGATCTGGCCGGGGGCGGGCTGGACGTTCGGGTTGTTGGCCTGAGCGACGTTCGGGTTGATGTCCTCGCCCACGCCCTTGGCATTGGTGACGTACAGCGTCCGGCCGTCGCCGCTCAGGGACAGGCTGGTGGGATACCAGCCGGTCGGGATGCGGCCCAGCAGGCGGGGCTGGGTGGGGTTGCTGACGTCCAGGACGGCGACCGAGTTGATGCCGGCCTCGGCGACGTACAGCCGCGTGTTGTCCGAGGACACGACCAGGGCGTTCGGGTAGGAGCCGTGGATGGCGTGGTCGCTGCCGTTGCCGATGTTGTTGCCGCTGTTGCCGGTGTTGCCCGGCGTGAACTGGAGCGGGGACAGGTCGAAGTCGGCCAGGCGACGGTTGTTGTTGACCAGCATCAGGCCCAGGCTGTCCGAGTTGGCCTTGGCGACGAACAGCACTTCCAGCGAGCCGCGCCGCACGATGGCGGTGGCGCACGGGTGCGTCTCGCCGACCAGGTTCAGCGCGTCCACGCCCCCCGGCTGCCCCTGATAGACCGAGCCGAGCAGGTTCGCGGCCGCCCCGTTGCCGCCGGGCGCGGTGACGACCGAGACCGAGGAGGTCTTCGCGCCCGCCCCGGTGCTCGTGGCGGGGACGAAGAACAGGGCGTCGGTGACGTCCGGCTGCCCCGGATTGCTGCGCGCGCCGTTCGTGCCGTTGGCGGGGCTGATGCGGGCCAGGCCCGTCAGGTTGTTGTTGCCGTCGTAGGTCAGCGCGCCGGTCGAGCCGGGCGTACCAGTCGGCAGGAACTTGTACTGGGTGACGCCCCAGTTGGAGACGAGGATGCGGCTGCCGTCGCGGCTGACCGAGACGCCGTAGGGGAAGTAGCCCACGGGGACCTGCTTGACGACCTGCTGGAAGGTGGACGAGGCCGGGTTGATGTCAATGACGGCCAGGCTGTTGTCGCCGTTGCAGGCCACATACAGGAAGCGGCCGTTCGGGCTGAGGGCGGACCCGGCCGGGAAAGTGATCTTGGCGCCGCCCGTGGTGAAGCTGCCGTCAGTGTTCCGCATGGACCCGTTGAAGCCGGAGGGCTTGACCGCCGGGTTGAAGCCCTGGGGAACCGAGTAGTTGGACACGAAGCCCTGGTTGGAAGGCAGGATCGGGCTGATGGTGATGCGCTTGGGCGTCGCGCCGATGACGCCCGCCGCGCTCAACGTGAAGACCTTGACGTCCTGGTCCGCGCCGCCCGAGGCGTACACGGTGTAGGGGCCGTTCGCCGGGCCGGTCGCCTGGAGGCCGATGAAGAAGCGCAAGTTGGAGTTGCCCGCTGCGTTGACCTGCGAGACGACCCGCATGGTGGCGGTGTCCACCACGGACAGGGAGTAGGCCCCCTGGTTGACGACGGCGCTGCCGTTGTTCAGGGCGGGGGGGAGGGATGAGGAGCCGTTGGGGGCGGAACCACCATCGCGCTCGTCGTCGTTGGAGGTAATCAGGAACCGGCCGTCGGGCGTCAGCACCGAGCCGAGCGGGTTCATGCCGATCTGGATGCTCAGGCCCGCCGGGGTCACCTTGCGGCCGTTGGGCAGGACGCCGTGAAAGTAGTTGTTGTTGAACTTGTTCGGGCCGGCCGTCAACTCGGCGGGGAAGGTCGGGTCGGTCGAGCCGAAGACGGGCGCGGTGATGTTGCCCCAGGTGGAGACGTCCACCGCCGGGGCCTGTGTCTGGGTCGGCGCCTGTGTCTGCGCCCGCGCCCTGGGCGCGGCCAGCAGGCCGAGCAGGGCCGCGCCCAGGGCGGCGGCCCCGCAGGTCATCTTATAGGTCTTATAGGTCATTTTGCTGCGTTGCTTCATCGTGAGGTGTCTCCCTAATGATCTCGTGTCTTTGTCGCTTAATTCGCGGCGCGGCGGCGGCGAGTGACGACCAGCGCGCCCAGTCCCAGGGCCAGCATCAGGCCCAGCGAAACCGTCGTGGAGGCCTCGGGGACGGGGTTCGTGGTGGCATTAATCGTGCCGATAAAGATCGGCGGATAGTTGTGGCTGGGGTCATTCGATACCAGGCTGAACTGGCCGATGCCGATCCCGCTGGGCGCGGGGGCGCCGGCAAATTCCGGGAACGTCAGGGTGGACGAGAAGGCAGCGTTGAGGAACGTGTTCGGGAGGCGGGGCGGCCCGTTCTGGTCCACCGGCGTCGTTTCCAAGTCCACGGCCAGAATGGGGGTGGCCGGGAAGCCGCTGATGCCCAGCGTCCCGGTGAGCGTCGCCGACGAGAGGGTGCCGCCCGCACTGTTCACGAGGGAGAAGCCGCTGCTGATCAGGTCGGTCGGCCCGGTGTCCAGCGTGTTCTGGGTCGCCCCGGTCAGGTTGCTCGGGTCGCTCAGGGTCAGGGTGGCTGTCGTGCCATCGCTGAAGCTCTCCGTCAGCAGAAGGTTGTTGAACGTCAGGTCGTCGGTTACGGGGAAGTCCGGGTCCCCGCCCAAGGTGAGGTTGATCACTTGGAAGGCCAACGGCTGGGTCTGCGCGGAGGCGCTGCCGGCGCACAGGAGGGCGGCGGCGGCCAGACCGAGCCAGGCGGCTTGCCGCAGGGGCCAGCGGAGGAATGAAGATTTCACGGGTGTCGCTCCTTTAAGTGTTCTAGTGAACATCACATCGCACACGGTCATTTTACAGGGCCAATGTTAAAGAAGCTTTAACGGAATGTTAAGGATGTGTTAAGAGGCAATCCGGCCTACCAAACCCGCAAAAAAAGTGCGGCGCGGCGGTCAGGCGATGCCGGAGGACAAAAAGCCCGGCCTCATGCTCTGAGGCCGGGCGTCCGCGCACGTCGAGGCAAAAATGCCTCTATTTGGTCTTCATCGCCACCAGCAGCGCCTTCTGCGCCGCTTTCTTGACATCACCCTTGCCCAGCAGGACCGCCTTCCGCAACGCGGCTTTCGCCTGCTGGACACTGCCTACCTTCGCCCGCTCCGCCCGGCTTAACTTCTGCCAGCCGACGCCGTAGTAGTAGTTCGTCAGCGGCGAGTTCGGCGCGAGTTGCAGCGCCTTCCCGTACTCAGCCAGCGCCTCGGTATTCTGAGGCTCGTGCGCCCAGTCCTCCTGGGTACTGTAGACCAGACCGCGCGCGATATGGATCGCCGTCGCCAGCGCCGTCGGCTCCGGCACATCGGGCGAGAAATGGCTGTTCGCCCGTATCACTTCCCCGTCGTGCAGGATGGGTGTTTCCGGGTGAGCGCCGACATCGGGGAGTTGGGTCAGCGCCCGGTTGTAGACGGCGACGGCCTGCTCCCACCGGCCCGACTTCAGCAGCAGCAGGGCGTAGGGCAGAAGGTCGCGTGTCTGCCCTTCTAATCCGTCCTTCCCGTCTACTAACATCGCACGGTACGCCTGGAGTGCTTCCTGTGTTTTTCCCTGTGCGTCCAGCGCCGCCGCCAGCACATCTTGACCCACGCCAGAATCAAGACCCAGCGACAGCGCCTGCCGGGCCTCCGCCTCCGCCTGGGCGTAACCGCCCGCGTGCAGGGAGGCGGCGGCGGTACGATCCAGCAGGCCCTGCTGCTCATTTGCTGCCACTTGTTCGGGCGTGGGCGGAATCCTCCTGTGCTGAATGCTCCGCGATTGGGCTTGGGCGGGCTGTCCGACCATTGCGCAGGTGGCACTTAACAGAAGACCCAGCGCGGCCCACTGTAGCGACATCTTCATGTTCTTCATGGGTTATTTCCTTTCAAAGTCCGCACAGATTGATGCGGCAGGCTCGACTCTGCGCTTAAAATGGATTAGATGCATCTATTTGAGTCCACGAGGGGGGTGTGTTCCAGGGCTTGAACGGCGTCATGGCTGATGGGGTGACTGTCCCCGCCGAGTCCGAGAAGTTCTCCAGCACATAGTCTGACCACTTTCCGGAAACCGGGATAGTGGCACTCCCGTTCGTGCTCCAAGCGAACGCCGCCAGGGGAACCCACTGGACATCAGAACCAGGCGGTTGGTACATGAGGTAATCGACGAACGTATCCTTGAACACTGCTGAGGCAACCGGGGCACTGCCTGACGCTGTAAGTCGTAATCCTGGATTGTCATTATCGGCACCGGGTTGTACCGATTCCATGAAGACATCTCCCAAGTAGGGGCAAGTTAGATCCAACGCAGTGACGCCATTTTGAGGATCGCTATGGTTTTGAACGGGATTTGTGTAGGTTGTGTAACTTTCGCTCGGCGTGACGATCTGCACAACTTCCCATTTCCCAGTCCCAAAAGCAGGCTGAGTTGGGGTGGTAATGGTGGCCTTCCAGTCCATGCTACCCCAAAGTTCGTAGTTGCTGTCTCTTGGGGCTGATGTGTTGACCTGCATATAGCTCCCTTGTCCGGCTGCTTGCCACCCTGGCACCTGCACGGTCACCTTCTGCGTCACGGTGATACTGAAGGGCGTACCCTGCCCGGCGGGCGGCGTCACGGTCGCGGTGCAAGTTACCGTCTCTTGTGCCTGCTTGGAGTCGTTCCAGTACCAATGGGCGGTCGCTTGATTGAGGGGGCCAGGGCCACCGATGAAGTAGGAAGCGTTAGGAGACAGGGGTGAGGACGGACCCCAATCTTGGAACGTGGTGCCGGGGATGGTCCAGTTGTAGTTGGATACGGTGCAGTTAGAAGGAACGCCTACCAGGCTGGCCGTACAGCCCTGCCCCACCAGGATGTTCAGGTTGCCGCTGCTGTCCTGGGTCGTTCCGGCAAGGTTGATGGTGACGGGGGAGGCAGTTGCCGTGTAGGTATATTGGAGAGCGCAATATTCATACGAGTCAAAGTTGACCCCTGTAGTTCCCGAGAGAACAAAATCGGGGCTGCAAGTAGTCGTCGAACCCGACCCGCTCGTGGCCGCTGAATACTTGATGCCCGTACAGCTATGATTAACCGGAAAACCGTACCCGTCCGGGTATCTCATCGCCCCAAGATCAGAATTAACAACAGTCACGCCCGATCCCAATCCCGCGGTGGGGTCTGGGGTGAGGGTAATGGGCGGGCTGTCGCCGACCGTGGCGCCCCATGTCGCGCTGCTGGTTTCCATGACGATGGCGGCGGACGGGGCGGGGGTGTTTGCGCTGCCGCCGTTCCAGGTGAGGGTGCCGGTGACGGCGCCGCCATCCGAGGCGGTGATCTGGCAGCTTCCGGCCTGGCCGTTGGAGGCGGCGGCATCCTTGGAGTCACTTTGGGTGGTGCTGCCGCTGCTGCCGGGGTAGGGACTGTCGCTAGGAGTGAAAGGCTTGCCGTTGATGGTTCCGCCTGAGACACTGACGAGGTAGCCTCCGCCGCCGGGATAGCCTTGTGCGCGGACAGAGGGGGAGAGGGCAAGGGCGAGGAGGCTCAGGAGACTAAGCGCGGTCAGAACGGCAAAGGAGCGGGAACGAGAGCATCACGATCCTCCAGTCAAGAACGGCGACGGTCAAGCGAAAGAACAGCCAAACAAAGCGATGATGGAAGGACGCGGTTCAGCGTCAAGAACTTATTATATCACAGATGATTTGCGGTGTCAAGAACTATTTTGGGGTGTCAGGGCAATTGCATATGGAGGGCAGGCACGGAGACAAGAAGGGCAACCACGGGGGGTTGCCCCTACCCGTGACCATCAACCACGGGCGCGTAGGGGCAGGCCCCCGTGCCTGCCCTTCTTGTCCCCGTGCCTGCCCTTCTTGTCCCCGTGCCTGCCCTTCTTGTCCCCGTGCCTGCCCTCCATCGGCTCCCCTTTCTTCTCTATGCAATTGCCCTGTTGGGGTTGTCACGCGATGCCGGCGTAGCGGGCGAGGACGGCTTCCTGGGCAGTGGGACGCGGCTTGTTGGAAACCTGGAGGAAGATGGTGGTGCCGTGGGCGTCCGTGCAGAGGGCGAGCGCGTCCGTGGACTGGAGCATCAGGTGAAAACCCATGCCGAGCGAGACGCGGGTGGAAAAGCCCTGCTCCAGCGTGGCCCGCGCCAGGTGGGCGGGCGCGATGCCCGTGCCCCGGTCCTCGATCTGGACGGTGACCGCGTCGCGGTCGGCCCAGACCGTGGCGAGGCCGCCGTTGCCGTGCTTGATGGCGTTGGTCGCGGCCTCGGTGGTCGCGGTACACAGGTCGCCGATCCGCTCGGCGTCCATGCCCGCCTCCTGCCCCAGCCCGATCAGGGTGTGGCGCAGGGCGCCGGCATCCACCGGCTCGCGCAGCGGCTGCGTCAGGGCCGGCGGGTCGGAGACGAGGTCGGGCGGCGGCATCTCATCGTGTTCCACCAGCCGCAGCTTGCCGCCGGTGACGGCCAGCAGGACATCCCGGTTGAAGACGCGCCGCTGCTGCTCGCTCTCGATCAGCCGCCCGTTCGCCTCCTGTAGATCGCCGTTCGTCTTGTTTAATTCGCCCAGGGCCGAGCGCAGCCGCCCCGTGATGAAGGCAATGGTCAGAGTCCCCAGCAGCAGCGCGCCGAACTCGATCCCCTCGGCGATGCTGGGGAACGACACCAGCCCCAGGCCGTGCTTGTTGTCATTGAACAGGTAAAGCCGCGCAAGCAGGACGGCGGCCAGGGCCGTCAGGATGCCGCCGCGCACGCCGAGCAGAGCGGCGCCGACGGGGATCAGGTAAAAGATCGTGTACGGCCGGTGGACATCGGCGACATCCAAGATGGCAAGCTCGCCCCAGGTACAGACCGCCAGCAGCAAGGCAGTCAGCAGGCCCGCCGCGAGTGTTTTGAACAATGGTCGCTGATTGTCTTTAAGCACGCGAGTTTCCCAAGAGCAACGAAGCGGCGCCGGCCCAGTGATGTTTTGTCCGCTGTCCGGTATACCCAGGAAGATGCTCCGGCAAACGCTTGACGGCCGGAATGGGCGGCTTGCTCTTTTTGTCGACATGGGGTAGAGGGGTGGATCAGTAGTTTACGCTTGATGTGAAATCAAATTGGCCGGTCCTGGCCGAATGAAGGAACCGAAGGCCCCGCCGACAAACCATGAAGGAACCCTTAAAGAAACCCTTTGGCGAGGTGCTTTATGAATATGCCGACGGACGCCTTCTTGACCACATTATACACCATTGTGGACGACTGGTATCAACAGCACGCCCCGCGCCTTCTAGCGGGCAAGGCCGGAAAGAAGCCGCTCTTCTCAGACAGCGAGGTGATGACACTTTCCCTCGCCCAACACTGGCTCGGCATCCCCGACGAGCGGGAGTTCCTGCGCTTCGTCAGGAACAATCATCTTCCTCTGTTCCCGCGCCTCATCGCCCAGAGCCAGTTCAACCGCAGGGCGCGCAGCCTGTGCTGGCTGATCCACCGGATGCGTCAGCACCTCGTCGCGCAGATGGGTATTGCCCGAGCGCCCTGCCAACTCATCGACGGCACTCCCGTCGAGGTGCGCCACTGGCGGCGCTTCGGCCAGGGGCATCTGCTCTTGCCCGAAGCCGCGCTTGGTTACTGTGCTGCCAAGAAAGAGACTTAGAAAGAGACTTACTACGGCTTCCGGCTTCTGGCCGTGACGACGCTTGATGGCATCATCGCTTGATGGCATCATCGTAGACTGGGACTTGTTCGCCGCCAACACCGATGAGCGCGAAGGCGCACTGGAGGTGCTGGAAAACAGCCGGGACCTCTCTGTTTTGGGTGACAAGGGTTTCCTGGACCAGTGGCGTCAGAGCGTTCTTCGTGAAGAGCAGGGTTTGCTTCTGCTGACGCCCAAGCGCAAGAACCAGCACCAGCAGAACACTCGTGCCTGGGACGCCTTGATGAACTTGATGAACCGGACGCGGCGGCTGATTGAGACGACATTTGCTCAGGCCAAAGGCACGTTTGGCTTGGAGAAGCCGGGGGCCAGGAGCGTGTGGGGCATCCTGAGCCGGGTCATCGCCAAGATCACCGGGCTGACCATCGCGGCGGACTACAACCGGCGGCAGGGTCATTCGCCGCTGAGACTGGCCGAGTTCTCGTTTTGAAAGATTTGAGCAACAGACCAAAAGATCATTTCACATCAAGCGTTAGTTTATCCATAGATGTCGAGTTTCACGAGAGCCGTACTCGCTTCGCCTCATTCTTCGGCTTCGCTCGGCCTAAAGGCTCTGTCCCGCAAGGCTCTGTCCCGCAAGGCTCTGTCCCGCAAGGCTCTGTCCCGCAAGGCTCAGAAAAGCCCGCCTAACCAAAGGTTTTCAACGCCCGCTGAAGCCTGGGTGCTTGCGGCGAGCTAAATACGGAAGTCTACCTAGGGCTGAACGGCGGGGTCTGCAACAAGTCTACTGTACGCCTTCTTACTGCTGGAACAATTAAGGCCCGTGGTCTGTCTGAGAAGGCAGGAAACACCCTGAATACTTGGAGGATCATCGGAACCATGAAACGGACGACACACTGGACCGTCCTCGGTCTTTTGGCGACAGTGGCGACGGCCGCCTTCAGCCCCGCCTCAGCGCTGGCCGACAGTCGGCAGGACAACAAGAACTTCTGGCGCAACGGCGCCATCCTCGGCGGCGCGGCAGCCCTGTACGGCCTGCACAACCACGACACGACGACCACGGTGCTCGGCGCGGCGGGCGCGGCCTATTCGGCCAAGCGCTACGAGGACGACCGGCACAGCCAGAGCCAGGCGCAGGCGGCCCGTGACCGCCGCGCGCGCTACCACCGCATCTATGCGAACTCCTATGGAGCGCCCTATCGCTCCTACAGCAGCCGTTCGTATCACACGACGCGCTACTACCACACCACCGGCTACAGCCGCCCGTACTACTCCAGCTTCGCGCGGTCTCACTCTTCTCGCGCCCGCCGTTCCCGTGTCTGCCACTGCCCCCGGTGACGCGACTTTCGTGAACCCAAGAGAGGCTTGCCGCAAGGCAAGCCTCTTTTTGTCGTTCCTGGGTATATCTCTTCGGCACAGAAGGAGACCATCCATGAACGAAACGATCGGATTTATCGGACTGGGCGGCATGGGGTCCGCGATGGCCGTGAACCTCTTGAAAGCAGGCTTCGGGCTGCGCGTTTACAACCGCACCCCGGAAAAAGCTAGGCCGCTGGTAGGTCTGGGCGCGGCGCAGGCGGACAGCCCCGCCGGGATGGCGGAGACGGGCGGCATCATCGTCACGATGCTGACCAACGATCAGGCTGTGGAAGAAGTGGCCTTTGGGGAGAACGGGTTCGGGGACGCGCTGGGCGAGGGCGGCATCCATGTCTCGATGAGCACCATTTCTCCCGAAACGTCCCGCCGCCTGGCCGAGCGCCACGCCGCGCTGGGAACGCACTACGTCGCCGCGCCCGTCTTCGGCAAGCCCGACGCCGCCGCCGCGCAGAAGCTGTGGATCGCCACCTCCGGCCCCGAAGCCGCCAAGGCCCGCATCCGGCCCGTGCTGGACGCGATGGGCCAGGGCGTCCACGACTTCGGCGAAGACGCGGGCGCGGCCAACGTCGTCAAGCTGACCGGCAACTTCCTGCTCGGCGCGGCCATCGAGGCAATGGGCGAGGCGTTCACGCTGGCCCAAAAGGGCGGCATTCCGCGCCAGGCCGTCTACGAGCTGTTCACCAGCACGCTGTTCGCCTGCCCCGTCTACCAGAACTACGGCAAATTGATCGCCGCCGAGCGCTACCAGCCGATCGGGGCGGTCCCGTCCCTCATCCGCAAGGACTTCGGCCTGCTGCTGCAAGAGGCCAAGACCAGCCAGGTCCCCATGCCCCTCGCCGGCCTCGTCCACGACCGCCTGACCGCGATGGTCGCCAAAGGCCGCGATGACCGCGACTGGGCCGGCTTCGCCCAGGAAGTCTCGGAAAGCGCAGGGCTGAAGAACGACGAATAATCCCGCCTTTTTGTAGTAGCTCGGAACCTTTTCCGGGTATATATCGCTGTGGAAGAGACAAACCACGACAGGAGCTGACAATGAAGAACACACTGAAGATCACCGCCGCGCTCGCCGTCCTGACGGCGGGGGCGCTCGTGCCTGCCGCCCAGGCCAACCCGCTCACCAAGCACCCGACCGCCACCGGCATCGGCGCGGGCATGATGGCGCATCACATGGCGAAGCACGCGCACGGCGGCATGATGCACCGCCACCCCATGATGACGGGCGTCGGCGCGGGCATGATCGCGCACCACATGGCGAAGAAGCACGCCAAGTAGCGCCCGGACGCGCAAGACAAAACAGTGGCCCGCCGGAGACTTCCGGCGGGCCGACTCGTAACACACGCTCACCAATCCGAGCGGCATGGAGGCCTCTGGCTTTAGGATTTATTCTTTAGGGCTTTCTTGGGGTAGCCACGGAGAGGAAATGCCGCCTCGCCCTTCCTGCGAAGCAGGAACTAGTTCTGAGGGCGAGATATTCTGAGGGCGAGATATTGCCAACCTTTTGGGTATAATCACAGTGCTTGCGAGTTTTCGGAAGGCCGCGTCGTCAGGGCCTTCTCAGGAACTGAGCTAAGACTAGAGACAATCTCCTCGTGCCATGGGGAAGACACCTTCGCTGTGATGCACCACGAGAGCGAACACGGTTTCAGAGAGTCCTGTCTTCTACGACGAATTGGTTCAATGGTCTGCCGCAAGCGGCACGGGCCATAAGAACACGGGTTGCCTTGTAAGCCAGCCTATTGTTCCGCCTGCTCCCCGTGAGGAGGCGAGGGACAAGTCCCCTGCTAAAGCCCCTGGCTTCAGCCACGGGGATTGCTTACCAAAGGAGATGACGATGCAGAAGACACTCACGCTTTCCGCTGTCCTCGCGGCCCTCGCGATTTTGGGAGCCGGCGCGCTGGCGCAGACCGCGCCGCCCCCGCCGCCCGCCCATCACGGCATTTTCAGCAAGCTGTTCCACCCCAAGCCGAAGCCCGGCCAGCCCGCCACGGGCAGCTTCGGTCGCCCCGGCGGCATGATGCCCGGACATTCCGGGATGATGCCCGGACGCCCCGGCATGGGCGGCATGATGCCGATGCGGGGCGGCGTCGTCGCGAACAAAAATACGCATGTGTACCACCTGCCGGGCGACCGGGGCGCGCTGCCCGCCCCCCAGAACCGCGTTTACTTCCGCAGCGCCGCCGCCGCCGAGGCGGCGGGCTACCACCGCGCCGGCGGGGGGCGAAGCACGATGGGCCGCCACCCGATGATGCAGGGATCGCCGATGCACGGGATGCCGATGCACGGGATGTCCACGCCGGGCGGCATGACCCGCTAAACGAAGACGGGCCGAGAGGCCGGCAAGCGGAAAGACGACGGGCCGCCGGAGATGTTCCGGCGGCCCGTTGCTGTGTGAAAAATGCGTCAGTTTGAGCGGTGGCTCGCGAGCTGCGCCATCACCGTCCCGTAATCAAAGTCCGCCTGGAACAGCGCGCGGTCGCCCCAGCCGTAGCCCACCGACAGGCACTCGCCGATGCGGTACAGCGAAATCGGGAAGGCGACCCGCTTGGTGTCGAACAACTCCCCCGCCCCTTCATACCCCACCGGCACGTCATCGGGCGTGATGGCGCGGACACACGCCTGGATGACCGGCTTGCCGTCCGCGTCGAACGTCAGCCAGACCACCCAGCCCTCGTACTGCTCGTTGATGCCGGGATGGACGGCGTCCAGCGTTTCCGGGAAGGCGGGGTTGTTCTTTTCCAGCACGACATGGATCAGCCCGATGTAGCCGTCCAGTTCGGGACACGGGACGAAGTTGCTGCCCAGGCCCACCCGATGCACCCGGTCCCAGACCTGAAGCCCCAGCGCCCGGTTCAGCCCGTCAATGACGCCGCCCATCCGAAACCCGCTCAGGCCGTCGTCGGACAGGCTCTCGAAGTAGGCGATCTGCTTGGTTTCGCTCATCGAGCGCGCCCCGATCAGCGTCTTGCGGCCATCCAGGCAGGGCAGCTTGACCGAGTTCTTGTACGACTCGACGTGCATCTCCTCGGCGGCATTGCCCGTGATGCCCTTCACCCAGACGCCCTCGCCCAGTTCGGCCAGCAGCCGGTCTTCGTCGCCCTCGGCCAGCGTCGCGCCGAACTCAATGCCGCCGAAGAGGTGCTGAAGCTCGATCTGGCCGGGCCGCTCGCGGGGGTCCAGGTAGCCGCCGTACACCCCCACGTCGTGGATGAACTCCCCGCCCGGCAGCATCACCTTCCCCCGGTAGCCCTGCCCCGTCACGAAGAAGCCCGCCCGCCCGTCCGGGAGCGTCGCCGGGGTCAGACGCACGTCCTCCATGATGACCCCCTCCGGGTTGGCATCATACCACAGCCGCCCTTCGCGCTGCGGGCAGTGCGGCACGGGCGTGCGCGGGCCACGGATGCGCGTGAACTGGAAGCGGCGGGCCATCTCGTAGACGTTGTGCATCCCGTGCATCTGGTCTTCGGGCAGGTAGAACAGCAGATTGGTGGAATACAGCTCGCGCGAGACGGGGTCCTTGAGGCGCGACAGGCGGACGGTGACGCCGTAGGTGGCCTGGCCGGTGCGGGCGTCTTGCCAGGACTGGATGGGGCCGTTGAAGGCCGCCTCCCACGCCTTGCCCGGCTTGCGCGCCTCCACGCCGAACTCGCGAACGGTATGCGGGATGATGTCCATTCCACGGGAGCCGTCAGGCGCCCGCACTTCTTCCAGTTGAACGACATTGTTCATAGTGAGTAAACCTCGGCTGATATGAATATATATGAATATAACAGTGCGCCCCGAAGGGAAGTTCTAGCACCGACTTGGACAGCCGCCTAGGGCGATTGTTTCGACTATTCCTGGACTATTTGTTTGGACTATTCTCGGTGCAAAAGAGTTCCAGCGTCAGGTCTACAGGGCTATTGTGACTGCTCCCTCTCCTTTCGTCCCTCCTTCAAGAGCTTTGTAACCTTCTGTTTATCTTGCGGCGCCTATGTTTCCCGCTTGTTCCCAGTGAACAAGCATTTCTCCGCCCGGCAGGAAATCGCCCCATGCTTCGCCAATCATCCTGGCAATACCCCTCAAAGGAGTCTTTCCCATGCCACTCCCACCACTTGGTGCGCAGCTTCTGGTCTTCGGCGGCCACCCGACGCTGAAATACAGCATCGAGACGCAGACCGACCTGATCCTGGACAGCCTCGCCGAAGCCGGCTACGACGCCGTCGAAGGCGGCCCGCGCGACGCCGCCGCTTACCGGCGCGCACTGGACGCGCGCGGGCTGCGCTACGGCGGCTCGCACGTCGGGCTGGCCGCCCTGCAAGACGTGGCGCCGCTCGTCGCCTATCTGAAGGCGCTGGACAGCCGCGACATCTGCAATTCGGGCCTGCGGGTCTGGAATAATCGGAGTGCGGACGATTACCGTGACGCCGTTTCCGTTCTCAACGAGGCAGGCCGCGCGCTGCGCCGCGATGACATCCACCTGCACTACCACCACCACGACTTTGAGTTCGAGGCTGTCGAGGGCGAGAAAACAGGCATGAACATTTTGCTGGAAGGGCTAGACCCGGAGGCCGTGGACTTGTGCGTGGACATCGCCTGGGTGCAGAAGGGCGGCGCGGACCCGGCCGCGTATCTGACGCAGCACAGGGACCGGATCGGCTACCTGCACTTCAAAGACTTCGACGCGGACGGCTGGTGCGAGCTGGGCCGAGGGCAGGTGGACATGGCCGCCGTCATGCAGGTCCTGCCCGACATCCCCGGCGTCCGCTGGGTGATGGTGGAGCAGGACACGACGCGCAACGACCCGCGCGAAAGCATCGCCATCAGCCGCCGCTACCTGCGGGACACATTTGGGTATTAGGGGACCTGCCGAAGAAAAGCCCCCGGCGAGAGCCGAGGGCCTTTCATAATTCAGGGCGTGATGAATCTCGCCCCTACTTCTTGCTGAGAGCACTCAGCGCCTGGAACTCTTCGTCCGTCAGTTGCAGCGAGGCCGCCGCGACGTTCTCCTCTAGGTGCGCCACCGAAGACGTTCCCGGAATCGGCAGCATCACGGGCGACCGTTTCAGGAGCCAGGCCAGCGCGAGCTGCGCGACCGTGGCGTCGTGCTTCTTCGCCGCCTCGTCCAGCACGCCGCCGCCGGGCTTGGCGAGATCGCCCGCCGCGACCGGGAACCAGGGGATGAACCCGATGTTCTTTTCGGTGCAGTGGTCCAGCAGCGCCTCGGCCTTGTGGTCGGAGAGATTGTACAGGTTCTGCACTGAGACGATGTCCACGATAGTCTGCGCGTGTTCCAGTTCCTCGACCGAGACTTCGGACAGGCCGATGTGCCGGATCTTGCCCTGCGCCTGCAAGTCCTTCAGCGCCCCCAGCGTCTCCTCGGCGGGCACCTTCGGGTCAATGCGGTGAAGCTGATAAAGGTCAATGGTGTCCGTTTTGAGCCGCCGCAGGCTCATCTCGACGCACTGGCGCAGGTATTCGGGCCGACCGACCGGCAGCCATTGGTCCGGCCCCTGCCGCGTCAGGCCGCCCTTCGTCGCAATGACCAGCCCGTTCGGGTACGGAGCCAGCGCCTCGGCAATCAGCGCCTCCGAAACTTCGGGGCCATAGGAGTCCGCCGTGTCAATGAAGTTGACGCCGATCTCCATGGCGCGCTTCAGAACGCGCCGCGCCTCGGCGGGGTCCTTCGGCTCGCCCCAAATGCCCGGCCCCGTGATCCGCATCGCGCCGAAGCCCAAACGGTTGACGGTCAGGTCGCCGCCGAGAGTAAACGTGCCGGAAGCGGCAGCGTCGGGTGTCAATGCCATGATGTGATTCTCCTTGTCCAGAGACGAGTATTCCCGCGCCTGTGAAGGAGCAAACCGCAGGGGCGGTTGACAAACGGCCCGATCTGATTTATCATAGGCGGACGGTACTTGCCGACAGGAGCAGCACATGGACCCTTCTTGCTTACAACATCGCCTGACGGATGAGGAGCGGCGGACGTTCGAGGAGACGGGGATGCTCGTCGTCGAGGACGCGCTTTCGCCCGAACAGGTCGCATCCCTGACGGCGGCGACGGATGCCGTCTACGGGCGGCATGTCGCGGCGGGGCATGACCCCAAGACGGCGTTGTTCTACCCGAACTTCATCCCCGACGACCTCCAGTACCTCGGCCTCGTGGACTACTCGAAGGTCCTGCCCAAAGTCTGGGGCATTTTGGGCTGGAACATCTATCTTTACCACGGGCACCTGATCGTGACGCCGCCGACGGGCCGGACGCCGGATAACAAGACGTTCGGCTGGCACCAGGACAGCGGACGGGTCAATCAGGAGATGGAGAGCCACCCGCGCCCCCGGCTGTCCCTGAAAGTGGCTTATTTCCTGTCGGACACGAGTGAGCCGGGCCGGGGCAACTTTTGGGTCATCCCCGGCAGTCAGAACCAGAACGAGCTTCAGCGGCCCCCGGACGGCCAGGGGCAGCCAGCAGGGGCGGTTCCCGTGCTGGCGAAGCCGGGCACGGCGGTCTTTTTTGACCGGCGGCTGTGGCACACGGCCAGCCCGAACTGGTCGGACGTGACGCGCAAAATCCTGTTCTACGGCTACGGGTATCGCTGGCTCCGCACCAAAGACGACATGACCGTGCAAAGCTTGTGGGAGAGCAGCGACTCGATCCGGCGGCAGATGCTGGGCGCGGGCACGGGCGCGAACGGCTACTACTCGCCCGGCGACGAGGACGTGCCGCTGCGCGTCTGGCTGCGCGAGCACAGCCCCGAAGAAGCGAAATAGCCTTCCTCGCGGAGCATTTGCCTCCGCCATGACCTCATTGATTGAAAGGGAAACACCAATGGACTACATCAGATTAGGCCGCACCGGCCTGCGGGTCAGCCCGCTGTGCCTCGGCACCATGAACTTCGGCCCGCAGACCTCGGAGCCGGACAGCCACGCCATCATGGACCACGCCCTGGAACTAGGGATCAACTTCTTCGACACCGCCAATGGCTACGGCGGGCGGGGCGCGACGGAGCGCATCATCGGCAACTGGTTCGCGCAGGGCGGCGGGCGGCGCGAAAAGACCGTCCTCGCCACGAAGGTCTACGGCGGCATGGATGACTGGCCCAACAACGGCAAGCTGTCCGCGCTCAACATCCGCCGCGCCTGCGACGCCAGCCTCCAGCGGATGCAGACCGACTACATTGACCTCTACCAGATGCACCACGTTGATAGGGACACGCCCTGGGAGGAGATCTACCAGGCGTTCGAGACGCTGGTGAGCCAGGGCAAGGTCATCTACTTTGGCACGTCCAACTTCGCCGGCTGGCACATCGCCCAGGGGTGCGAGATCGCCAAACAGCGCAGCTTCCTCGGCCTGGTGTCCGAGCAGAGCCTATACAACCTGAACGCGCGCATGGTGGAACTGGAAGTCATTCCCGCTTGCGAGAAGTACGGCCTGGGCCTGATTCCCTGGTCGCCGCTGGCCGGCGGCCTGCTGGGCGGCGTCTTGCAGAAAGCGACCGAGGGGCGGCGCGCTTCGGAGGGAATGCAGAAGAACATCGAGGCGAACCGCGCCAAGCTGGAAGCCTGGGAGGGCCTGTGCAAAGACCTGGGCGAGAAGCCCGCCGACATGGCCCTGGCCTGGCTGCTCCAAAACCCGGTCGTGACGGCCCCAATCATCGGCCCGCGCACGCAGGAACAGCTCGACGGGTCCTTGCGCGCCCTGGAAATCACCATCAGCGACGAGACCTCGAAGAAGCTGGACGAGATCTTCCCCGGCCACAAGACGGCCCCGGAAGATTACGCCTGGTAAGGGTGCGAGGGAACAATAGGAAGGGCGAGGGGACCCCGCCCTTACGGTCGGCAATGTAGGGGCGCGATTCATCGCGCCCTTCTTCTCTGCCGCGCCCTTCTTCTCTGCCGTGCCTCTCGTGGAAGAGGGCGTGATGAATCGCGCCCCTACATCAGAATTGGTGTCCTCAGCCTCGCCCGCGCCTTGTAGTGCCCTAATGCGGCGGCTTTGCCGAACCAGAACCGCGCCCAGCGCGGGGAGGCGGCGACGCCGTCCCCCGCCGCGTAGCACAGACCCAGGTTGTACATGGCCTTGGTGTCGCCGCCCGCAGCCGCCTTCTTGTACCAGAAGACGGCTTTGACGTCATCCACCGTCACGCCCCGCCCCTCATGGTAGCAGACGCCCAGGTCGCGCTGGGCGTCCGAGTCCCCCTGCTTGACCGCCTTTTCCAGCCAGTGCAGCATCATCCCGTCGTTCTGCGGCACGCCGTCCCCCGTCCGATCGCTGAAGGCCAGATTGTACGCCGCCACGGCATGGCCGTTCCCGGCGGCTTTCTCCCACCAGCGCAGGGCCTCGGCCAAGTCTTGCGGGACGCCGTTGCCGTGCTCATAGCAGACGGCAAGGTAGAAATGCGCCCGCGCGTGACCGGCCTCAGCGGCAGGCTGCCAATAGGCCACCACAGCAGGCCAGTCCGTCGGACGCGGGCGGTTTCTGCCGAAAGCGAGCCGATAGCCGAGCCGGAATTGGGCGCGTTTGTCCCCCTGCCCCGCCCGCCGCTTTAGAACCGCCGTCGTTTCCATGCCCGGATCCCCCCCAAGTGTGCTTGTTCGTTGCATGATACCCGACGGGGCACGACTCGCGCCCGCTGGGTGTTCTTATGGTATACTGAAAGCAGAGGGAACGAAGTGCTGGAAGAAGTCGTCAAAGCCATAGAAGGGGCGGAAACGCGGCTGGAGGCCCTGAGCAAGCCGCTGGACCTGAATGGGTGCGTCCGCGAGATCGCCGCGCTCGAAACGGGGGCGTCGGACCCGAACTTTTGGGATGACCCGGCAGCAGCACAGACGCAGATGCAGCGGCTGAACACGCTGAAAGAGAGCCTGACGCCCTGGCAGGCCGTCCGCAAGCGCATTGACGACGCGCGGACACTCGCCGAGCTGGCCGAGATGGAAGAAAACCCCGAGTCTTACGCGCCCGAATTGCAGGACGAGCTGGCGGGGATTACGGGCGCGCTGGACAAGCTGGAAGTGGAAACGCTGCTGTCGGGGCCGCACGACGGGGCGCCCGCCATTCTGGAGATCAATGCCGGGGCGGGCGGCGCGGACGCCAACGACTGGACCTCGCTGTTGCAGCGGATGTACCTGCGCTGGGCGGACCGGCACGGCTTCAAAGCGGAACTGATGGACGAGGTCGAGGGCGATGTCGCCGGCCTGAAAAGCACGACCCTGCGGATCGAGGGCAAGAACGCTTACGGCCTGCTGCAAGGGGAACGAGGCGTTCACCGGCTGGTACGCATTTCGCCGTTCAACAAGACCCGCGAAACATCATTTGCGGGTGTGGACGTGGTTCCCGAAGTCGCCGAGGTGGAGGAAATCGAGATCCCGAAAGAGGACATCGAGCGCAAGCACACATTAAGCTCGGGCGCGGGCGGGCAGAACGTGCAGAAGAACGAGACGGCGGTGCGGCTGACCCATCTGCCGACAGGCATTGTGGTGACCTGCCAGGATCAGCGGTCCCAGATTCAAAACTACGAGCGCGCCCTGCGCGTCCTGAAGGCGCGGCTATTGGAGATCGCCCGGCAGGAGCAGCGGGCGGGCATCAACGGCCTGCGCGGCGACCGCCACGACATCGCCTTCGGGCATCAAATTCGCAACTACTTTTTCAATCCGGAAACGCGCGTCACCGACGACCGGACCGGACACAAAACCGGCGACATCCAGCGCGTGATGAACGGCGAGTTCGACGATTTCATTGACGAGTTTTTGCGCTGGCAGCAGGAACAGAAAACGCAGGAAGCTTAACACCATGAAAACGCGCACGATAGCCTTTGGGGCGGCGGCTTTGACCGCCCTAGCCGCCGCGCCCGCCGCCCCGTCGGCCCTCGCCTCGACCCTCAAGGGGTCGGCCTCCAAAGAAACGGTCCAGGTGCAGACGGCCCTGTCCGGGTCCGGGGTCGCCACCGGAGAAACGAATCTAGGTGACTTAATCGCCGATGCCGTCCGGCAGACCGGCCATGCCCAGGTCGGCTTGATCCCCGCCGACGAGATCAACGGCAAGGCGCAGATCGGGGCGGGCAAGACGGACATAAGCGCCGTCATCGCCACCCTGCGCTACGCCGACGACCCCAGTGACACCGTCGTGGTGCTGAACCTGACGGGGGCGCAGCTTTTGAAGGTGGCCGAGCGCTCCGTTTCGCGCGCGCCGCAGCCGTTCGACGGCTTCCTGCAAGTGTCGGGCCTCCAGATCCGCTATAGCCCCAGCCAGCCCGAGGGCAAGCGCGTGTCCCTGGTCGGCACGGACGGCGGGGAGGTAAGCGCGGGCAAGACCTACCGGGTGGCGACGACGCGCCCCATTGCCGGCGGCAGCCTGGGCTACTTCCAGATATGGAGCCAGAAGGATATCGCCGAGGACACCGGCGCCCCCCTCGCCAAGAGCCTCGGCGCGTATTTGGCCGCCCACAAGACCATTGCCAACACCGTCGAGGGCCGGATTACGGCCCGGTAACTCAGGACCCGGCACTGGAAGCGCCGGGCTACTCAGGAGTGAAAGTGCCTCCGGCACTGAAGACAAGCACAAGGGAACAGGTCTTCAGTCGCGGAGCGACTTTCATTTAATAGTAGCCCGGCACTTCCAGTGCCGGGGAGAATGATTATGATCCTTCCCCGCCCCGCCCTGCTGTCATTCCTGTCCCTCTCCGTCCTCCTGCTCACGGCGGGCTGCCGGATGCATTCTCAGACAGCGGCGGATGCCGCCCCCACCCCATCCCCCGCCGCCCGTTCTGCCTTTGACGGCGACCGCGCCTACGCCATGCTCCAGGCGCAGTGCGCCCTGGGCGTCCGTCCGCCCGGCTCCGCCGCGCACGAGAAGTGCAAGGCATACATCCTCCAGCAGCTTGCGCCGAACGTGGACAAGACCGACACGCAGGCGTTCACGTTCCACGATCCCGACCGGAAGGTGACGCTGCACCTGACCAACATCATCGGCGTCATCAACCCCGCCGCCGCCAAGAAAGTCCTGCTGTTCACCCATTGGGACACGCGCCCTACGGCAGACCAGGACCTGGACCACAAAGACAGGCCCATCCTGGGCGCCGACGACGGCGCTTCGGGGACAGCCACGCTGCTGGAACTGGCCCGCGTCCTTCACGCCAAGCGCCCCACCGTCGGCGTCATCCTCCTGTTCGTGGACGGCGAGGATTGGGGACCGGACGAGAACCGGATGTACCTCGGCGCCCGCTACTTCGCCGCCCGCCCCGGCGTCTACAAGCCGGCCTACGCCATCCTGCTGGACATGATCGGCCAGAAGAACCTCGCAGTCCACCGCGAGCTAGGCTCGGAGACGGTGCATCCCGAACTCAACAACAAAGTCTGGTCCGCCGCCGCCGCGCTGGGCTACGGGGCGCAGTTCCCCGACAGCCTCCAGGGGGGCATCGGCGACGACCACGTCCCCTTCAACGCCGCCGGCATCCCTGCCATTGACCTGATTGACTTCGACTACCCCTACTGGCACACCCTCCAAGACACCGCCGACAAATGCAGCCCCCAGAGTCTCAAAGCTGTCGGCGATGTGATGGCAAAAGTGGTTTCCGACGAGAAGTGATGCGGGTCATACCTCTTGCCCCACGAACACCAGGCAGTCGTTGGGGGCGATGATGTGGAACTCCCTCATGCCGTAGTCCTGCGTGAATAGGTCATGGGTCTTGTACTCCCCCTGGAACTGCCGGACGTGCTCCCAGAGTGCGTCTATGCCGGTCACTTCGATGTAGATCTCCCGGCTAGGCACACTCTCAGGGCCGCCGTCGGCGAGCCGGAACTGAATGCGGCCGTGGTCTTTCTCGACGATGGAATAGTCCGGGGCGTTTAGGACTACTTGGAACAAGAGCACGTCCCGGTAGAAGGCCAGGGCGGCGTCCATGTCGGTGACGGCGAGGATGGGGCTGACGTGCTTGACGCGGGTTTCGGGGGTGGTCATCGGCTTACCTTTGGGGTGATCGTTTAGGGCTACTTCATTGTGCCACAGCGCGAAGCGGGAGCGGCGTTGACACAGCAAGGGAGCGGAACAAATTGCCGAAGTTCTCATGTGGTGAGAATTTTTAGCGGACGTCTTCTAGAGAACGACATGGAAGGCGGCGTAAGGCCGGACGCCGCGCCCGTCGAAGCGCGGCGAGACGCCGAGGTCCACGAACGGCGTCACGGTCGCGCCCAGGCCGAGGAAGGGGCCGCGCCCGGTCAGGCCGAAATCGGCGTGGATGAGCGAAATGTGGTCGCGCCGCCACGCGAACGTGTGGAACTGCCATTGGAGCGACGGCGTGATGGGGCGGCCCCACTGCGCCAGCAGGCCGACCTTGAGGGTCGGCGCCGCTGCCTGCGGCAAGGCGTCGCCCGTCAACGCCGGGTGCCCGTTCCAGACCGACCACAGATACGCCGAGGTCGCCCGGAAGGCGGCATCGGGAGTCAGGCCCAGGGCGAAGTGGTTCACATCCAGCCACTGAATCGGCGGGCGGCCCAGCGCTTCCCACAGCTCGGTCGAATCGCGCGGCGGCACCAGCAAGTCGCGGGCGGCCTCGATCATCAAAACATGGCGGGGCCGGTTTTGGCTGGCATACGTCAGCGGGTCTACGACGGCCAGCCCGCCCAGGGTCGCGGGGTCCAGCCAGCGCGAGTAAAGCCGCCGCAGGAGCCGGACGAGCAGGCTCTTTTGGGACAAGTCCGGCAAATTTCCACCGCCCAGAACCGCGACGCCCGCCGTCAGCCGCGTGTCCTCCCCCATCGCCAGGTGCGCCACGATGGCCCCCAGACTGATTCCCACCACGCCCAGCCGGTGCGGGTCTATGCCGGGCTGGGTCGCCAGCCAGGCCGCGACCGTGCGGACATCGGACGCGCCCTGCCCCAATGCCTGCACGGAAGCGGCCACGCTCCCTTCCAGATAAGGCGCGGCGGGTGCCACGCCCCGCAGATGCCGCTGCCCATGATAAGGCAAATCTATCACAGCGCAGGCGATGCCCTGACCGGCCAGGTGCCGCGCCAGCCGCCGCATGATCGGGTCGCGCGTGCTGCTGCCGCTCGGCGGCACGGCAACGACAGCGGGCGTCGGCTGGAAGGCGAGCGCGGCAGGGTAGTAGACGACGGTGATGCGGTCCACGACAGGATAGCCGGACGGCGCGGCGCTCGGCAGGGTGAGGGCGCGCGGGGCCGGCAGGCTTTCCGCGAAGCACGGAGCCATGCTCGCGCCGAGCGTCCCCACGAGCACCCCCAGACCGGCCCACAGGCGGCTGCGAGATGGGCATGGCCGCCAGCGCCGGAAAGTGAAGTCAGGGAAAGACACGGAAAGTCTTTCCCCAGCAACGGGAGCGGCAAACTTAGACAAAGAGCGTAGCATCTCCCGCTGTAAGGCTCCGCCTCGGAGTAATGCGCCGCCTAAACCGGCAGGCCCAGACTGAGCCGCACTGTTTCCCGGACACCGCGGCAGAGCTTAATTGCCTCGCTTGCCTCTTTTTTGTCTGCCGAATCGCCGGGGTAACGAAAGGCCACCGCGTAGAGGGTCAGACTGTCGAGCGCGGGGCGCATTGCTACCCAAAGCGGATGCATCAGGAGCAAAAGGTCCAATAACTTTCCGAGATCATGGGCCTTTGGGATCGTCAAGCCTTCTTCTTGGAGTTGACCTTTAAGATACTTCTCCGCGCATTGCTGGGCGTGAAAGCACGCCCCGTTGTAGCTAGGTGTTCTGCGCGAGCGCAATGCGAGGCCAGCGATGTTCCAGTCTTCCTCAGCCTTGTCAACCCACTCTTGCGTGACTGGCCTCATAAAGTACCTTCCCCTTCTCGACAACTTCCCGCAAAAAAAAGTCTTCGATCTCCAGACGGTACTTTAGCCTCTCAGGCGTGATTGGTATTAAATCCATCGGGAACCCAGCGTAAACGGCGCCCCGAATTGCGATAGCCTGCTTTGCCGTCCGGCCCTCGAACGGCATGACGACCAGCAGGTCCACGTCCGAGTCCTCGGTGGGCGTGCCGTAGGCATAGGAGCCGAACAGGATGATGCGCTCGGGCCGGAACCGGCGCGCGATCTCGTCGCTGACCTGGCGGATTTGGGAAGGGGTGATCATATCGGCAATCCGAAACTGCGGCGGGCGACTTCTCGCACGGTGCGGCAAAATTGCTGTGCATCCTGCGCGTCAGTTGCATTGGCATCGTGACCAGGATAGCGAAACTCCACGCTGTAGTCATCAAGTTTTGTCAGCGCCACCTGCAACACGTTCCAAGACGGCTCGACGGGGAGGGTCAGGGCCAGCAGAGCGGGCAGATTATGTGTTTTGGGAAAGGCTATGTTAGCTTCTTGCAGACGCGCTTTCAGGTACTTTTCGGCGCACTGCTGCGCCAGATAACAAACAAGGTCGTAGTTGGGTGCATTTTGCGCCTGCCCCTCGCGGTTCATGCTGACCCAATCACCCTCGGCCTTCTTAACCCACTGCTGCGTGATTGCCTGCATAAATTTCTCGCCCCCTCTCCGTGATCTCTCGTAAGAAGAAGTCGTTCATCGCGATGCGCTGCTCTAAGTATTCCGGGTCGCAGACGACGAGATCAAGCGGGAATGTGATGTCCAAGTGCAGCCGAATATCCGACGCCCTGCCGCGACCTTTATCTGGCAAAGGCATGACGACCAGCAGGTCCACGTCCGAGTCCTCGGTGGGCGTGCCGTAGGCATAGGAGCCGAACAGGATGATGCGCTCGGGCCGGAACCGGCGCGCGATCTCGTCGCTGACCTGGCGGATTTGGGAAGGGGTGATCATATCGGCATAAGTGTACCCGGAAAGAGAAAAAACAGGCGTTAGCAGACTACCAAACACCAGGTTTCACGGACACAGCACAGGGCGTGGTATACTGTTCTTTATTGACGTTGTGCAAAAGAACAGGGGTATCATGGAACTCAAAGCTGCTACTACTCTCGATGATGTTTACCAGACCCTCTCGCCAGAACCTCTGCTGAAAGAAGACCAGTTCCACGCCTTCTACAAGGAAGAAATCAACGCGGTTCGCGGCGGAGACAAAGTCGCGTACATCGCGCTTGGCCTGACACGCGCCCATGGCGGGGCGTTCTACAAAGCCTTTATGATGGGCCATCCGGGAGTCGGCAAGTCCACGGAACTGACCAGGCTGTCGCACCAGATGCGCGGCCAGTTCCACACCATCCGCTTTAGCGCTGTCTCGGACTTGGACGCCGCCGGCTTCAAGCCGTTCGATGTTCTCCTTGTGATGATGACGCGCGTGGTTGAAGAAACGAAACAGATCACTCAGCAACAGCCCTCACAGAGATTGCTTGAGGCCATTCAGCATTGGTTCGCGACGGAAAAAGTCACTGACTTAAAGGAAACCAAAACGGAAGCCTCCGCTTCCGCAGGCATTGGCCCTAAAGCCGAAGGCCCCTGGGCGGTGGTTCTGGGACTGTTCGCTCACCTCAAGGGTGAACTGAAATACACGGCGGATCGCAAAAAAGAAGTCGTGGAGTATCGGCTGCATCGCCTGTCTTCTCTCATCACTCTTGTCAACAGCGCCTTTGACGAGTGCAGCCTGCTTCTGCGCGAATATGACGGCCGCGAATGTTTGTTCGTGGGCGAAAATTTTGACAAGCCGGGCATCCCTTTTGAGCAGACGGAAAGCCTATTCCTCAACTACACCAACATTTTCAAGGACTTGCACACTCACCTGATTTTCAACATCCCCATCAGCCTGGTCTACTCCGAGCGCGCCTCACAGTTGCCCTTCTCCGGCGAGCGCATCCACTGCATCCCCGACACGCCTGTTTTTCATCAGGATCACACGCCGCATGAGGCGGGACGTGACGCTCTGAAGGCTGTTTTGGAAGCGCGCGTCACCCCGGATTTGTTTGACGACGACCAGATGACCAAGTTAATCGTCGCATCCGGCGGGAACCTGCGCGACCTTTTCCAAATGACTGCCCAAGCCGCAGACAACGCTATTCTACGCCGGGAAAACAAAATCGGCCACATTGATGCAGACGCCGCCGTCAATAATCTGCGGACGGAATACGAACGCCGACTGGGTGAAAGCCCTTACGACGAGGAGAAAGTCAACAAAATCACCTATGACATGAAGGCCGAACGGCTCAAAAGCATTTACGCCTGTGACCCTGTCGCCAAAGTCCCGGCCCCTGTCCTATACTCGCTGCTGCGCGCCCGCGCGGTGCAGGAGTTCAACGGCACACGCTGGTTCGGCGTTCATCCACTCGTGGTGGACATCCTGCGGGCGCAAGGGAAACTCACAGCGAACGAGGAAGGCAAGGTGCCTGGTGGTACGGACTGACACCGCCGCGCCGTTGACCGGCTCCGTTACCGATGTGGCCGCGCGCCTCGCCCTGTGGGGCCGACGCGCGCCAAAAGGGCTTGCTCGTGTCGAGTTTGTGTCTGACTTCTCGCGTCAGGAAGTGGTCTCGCAACTCTGCAATACACTCCCACAAGATAAATCCCTCCATGAGATCGAGTTGCCTTTCCAGCAGCCTACTCTAGCGGTTGTCCACTTCCTCCGCGAACGCCTGCGTGAATTGCCGCCGGGTATCGTCTCCATTACAGGCTTTGCCACTGCCTTCGCCGATGACTGCTCTTTGGCAGACTCCCTGCGCGCCTTAAACTTCCATCGAGAGAATTTGGCACAGTTCCCCTTATGTCAGATATGGTGGATGACTCGCCCCTTCGCCGAAACCTTTCTGCACTCTGTTCCTGACCTTGACTCGTGGTTTATGTTGCGGCTACAGTTGTCAGAAATGATTGCGGACACATCTATAACCGCGCCATCATCCCTTCAGGAACAGAAAGTGCCAGCTAACCCTGACGTACCACGCAACCAATCTATCGCTTATGTTCAGCGTTTCCGAAAAGCACTCGACACTAACGCCCATCTTAATGAGATCATTCATCTAGCGTTTGTAGCAACCAGGTTATTAGGCAATGCCTGTTTGGAGCACGAAGAAAAAAGACTTGCGATAACCCTTCTCGATGAAATGGCACCCGTCTTGCGGCTGCACGGAGTGTTGGAGTCAGATTCAGACACCTTTTGTCCTAAGAGTAATAGGCCACCTGCCTTTGGGGCTGATTACTTTGGGTCAATCGAAAACCTCAGAATGCTGGGACAGCTATGGGAATGCGCTGGCAACTTGGATGAAGCAGAGGCGTGTTATGAAGCGTCGTTGGGGACAGCGGAAAGCTCAGGTTCGCCAGGGTTCGATATGCTTGGCCTTGCGTTTCACTCTCTGAGACAGTTCTATCTTAGGCAAGAGCGGTACTTAGAAGCCGAACTACTTTGTAAAAGATGGCTCAGTAGGCAAGAAAGCGTATTAGGCCCAGACAGCTTTGATGTTTTATATATTCTTGACGAATTGCAAGAAGTTTACCTCCTTGAAGGTAAGTACGATATTGCAGAGCAGATCTACCACAGAATGCTGAACACTGCTAAAAAAAACCAAGTGCAAAATCAGTTGTTAGAAATTTCACTGCTGAACAATATGTCATGGCTCTATAGTCGCTTGGGCCGATACGCAGAGGCAGAAATTATGTCTCGGCGAGCATCTATGATACAAGCCACCTTATAAGAAGGCTCCTTCCATATGGAAGGAGCCTTATTCTTGGCTAGGCCGCCACCCCATCCCGCTCGGCGGCCTGCGCCGCCGTCGGCACTTTGAGGCGGGTGACGATCTTCTCGCCGTCGCTGTCCACGACGATGGTGTCGCCGTCCTTGAACTCGCGGCGCAGGATGCCACTGGAGATCGGGTTCTCCACCATGCGCTGGATGGTCCGCCGCAGGGGGCGGGCGCCGTAGAGCGGGTCGAAGCCGGAGTCGGCGATGAGCGTTTTGGCGGCCTCGGTGACTTCCAGGTGCAGCTTGCGGTCGGCCAGTTGGCGCTCCGTGCCTTTCAGCAAAAGGTCCACGATGCTCTTGATCTGCTCCTGATTCAAGGCGTGGAAGACGATGATCTCGTCAATCCGGTTCAGAAGCTCCGGGCGGAAGTGCTGGCGCAATTGCTCAGTCACTTTGGCCTTCATCTTTTCGTAAAGCGCGTCCTGCTCGTGGGGGCCGGCCCCGACGGGCATGGCCTCGATATATTGGCTGCCGATGTTGGAGGTCAGGATGACCACCGTGTTCTTGAAGTCTACCGTCCGGCCCGTGCTGTCGGTCAAGCGCCCAGCGTCCAGAAGCTGCAAGAGGATGTTGAAGACGTCCGGGTGGGCCTTCTCGATCTCGTCCAGCAGGACCACGCGGTAGGGCCTCCGGCGGACGGCTTCCGTCAATTGACCGCCCTCGTCGTAGCCGACGTAGCCGGGCGGGGCGCCGATGAGACGGGCGACCGAGTGCTTTTCCATGTACTCGGACATGTCTATCCGCACCATCGCGTCCGGGTCGTCGAACATGAACTGGGCCAGAGCGCGCGCCAGCTCCGTCTTGCCGACGCCCGTGGGTCCCAGGAACAGGAACGAGCCGATGGGCCGGTTGGGGTCTTTCAATCCCGCCCGCCCGCGCCGGACGGCTTCGGAGACGGCCTCGATGGCGGCCTCCTGGCCGATGACGCGCTCGTGCAGCTTCACTTCCATGTTCAGCAGCTTCTCGGCCTCCTCCTCGAACATCCGCGAGACGGGGATGCCTGTGGTCTTGGAGATCAACTCGGCGATGTCCTGCTCGTCCACGACGCTGTCCACGCCCGACTCGCGCATCCAGGCGTCGCGCTGCTCCGTGTAGACCCGGCGCAGGGCGACCTCTTCATCGCGGAAGCGGGCGGCCTTCTCGTAGTCGCGCGCATCGGCGGCGGCGCGGCCCTCGGCGACCAGTCGGTTCAGGCGGTCCTCCATGTCCTTGATGTCCTGGGGCATGGACGATTTCTCGATGCGTATCTTGGACGCGGCCTCGTCAATCAGGTCAATCGCCTTGTCCGGCAGGAAGCGGTCGGTGATGTAGCGATGGGACAGTTCGGCGGCAGCCACCAACGCGGAGTCGTCAATCTTGACCGTGTGGTGCGCCTCGTACTTGTCGCGCAGGCCGCGCAGGATTTCTACCGTGTCCTCGACCGACGGCTCGCCGACGACGATGGGCTGGAAGCGGCGCTCCAGGGCGGCGTCCTTCTCGATGTTCTTGCGGTACTCGTCCAGCGTGGTCGCGCCGATGCATTGAAGTTCCCCGCGCGCGAGGGCGGGTTTGAGCATGTTGGAGGCGTCCATCGCCCCCTCCGCCGCGCCCGCGCCGACGACCGTGTGCAATTCGTCCAGGAACAGAATCACCTGACCGGCGGCCTTGCGGACCTCGTCCATGACTCCTTTCAGACGCTCTTCAAACTCGCCCCGGAATTTCGAGCCGGCGACCAGCGCGCCCATGTCCAGGGCCAAAAGCCGCCGCCCGCGCAGGTTTTCGGGCACGTCGCCTTTTGCTATTTTCAACGCCAGCCCCTCCGCGATGGCCGTCTTGCCCACGCCGGGGTCGCCAATCAAAACCGGGTTGTTTTTGGTGCGCCGGGACAGGATTTGAATGGTTCGCTTGATCTCCTCGTCGCGCCCGATCACCGGGTCTATCTTGTCCTCGCGGGCCAGGGCCGTCAGGTCGCGCGAGAAGCGCTCCAGCATCCGGTACTTTTCTTCCGGGTTCTCATCGGTGACGCGCGCGCTGCCCCGGATGCCCTGAAGCGCCTTATAGACCTTTTCCTCGTCCACGTTCTGCTGCTTCAGGAGACGCGCCGCGCCGCCGTCGCCCTCGTTGACCAGGCCCAGCAGCAGGTGCTCGACGCCGATGTAGCTGTCTTGCAGCCGCTGCGCTTCCTCTTTCGCCAAGTCGAAGACCCGCTTGATGCGCGGCGTGATATAGATCTGCGCACCCTGGTCGGCGTACTGCACTTTGGGCGCGCGCGCCAGGGCCTCCTCGGTGGCATGGCCCAGGGCGCGGGTGTCCACGTTCAGCTTTTGCAGAACCTGCACGGCCAGGCCCTCGTTCTGCTCGAGCATCGCCAGCAGCAGATGCTCCGTATCCAACTGTGTGTGCTGATAGCGCACCAGGATGTCCTGGGCCGACTGCACCAGCTCCCGTGCGCGCTCGGTAAACTTCTCAAACATGGGGATCACTCCTCCTCGTCAATGTCTATTTCGTTTTCTAGTTCATTTTCTGTCTTTGTCGTCGTGCGCTTCTGCTCGATCTGCCCGGCCTGCTGCTCCGCCTCGCGCAGCATAGCTTCCAGCCGCTCACCCAGCATCTCCATCTGGCCCATCTGATCGAGCAGCGAGATGATGTAGGCGACGCCGCTGAGGTTGACTTTGATGTCCTGCGTCAGATGCTGAATCTGCTGAAGCCGCTCGATGTCCCGGTCCGAATAAAAGCGGTTCTTGCCGACCTTGCGCGGCTTGACCAAGCCCAGCCGGTCGTACATCCGCAGCGTCTGCGCGTGGATCGGCTTGGCGGCCTCGCCGCCGCCGTTCGTCGTCCGCGCTAGGGGACGGACCAGCTTGGCCGCGATGCTGATGGTATAGATCGGCTCATCTCTGTCTTTCACGAATGCCATAGTTGAGTTCTCCGAAAAGGCCCCCACCCCCAGCCCCTCCCCCGCTTGCGAAGGCTTTATTGGGGTGGGGAGGGGCCGGGGGTGGGGACTTCTTACACCTTCACGCTATCCTGCCGCAGCTTCGCCAGTTCCAGGAGCAGGTCGCGCTCACGCGGCGACAGGTCTTTGGGCGTTGTCATCTTCACCCGCGCGTACAGGTCCCCCGACCCGCCGCCCTTGAGTTTGGGCATCCCCTGCCCGGCGAGGCGGAACGACTGCCCGCTCTGCGTCCCTGGCGGCACGTTCAGCGTCTTGCGCCCGCCGAACGTCTCCACCGACGCCGTGCCGCCCAATGCCGCGACCGTATAGGGGACCGCGAAGTCCGTCCGCAGGTCGTCCCCCGTGCGCTCGTACTGCGCGCTGGGCTTGACCTTGACCTTCAGGAACAGGTCGCCGCCGCCCGACCCCTGCCCCGCCAGCCGGATGCGCTGGCCGTCGGCGACGCCGGCGGGAATCTTGACGTCGGAGATTTTGCGCGGCTTGGTCACACCTCCATCGCCGTGGCAGTCCGGGCAGACGGTCGAGGCTTCCCCCGTACCGCCGCACTGCGGGCAGATGCTGTTGCCGAACAGATTGCGCCCGCCCTTGACCTTGCCGCTGCCGCCGCACATGGGACAGGCTTTCCCCTTGCCCGCCGAAACCGCGCCGGCCCCGCCGCAGCGGCTGCAAGTGTCCGGGATGGTGACGGTGAACGTCTTGCTCGTGCCTTTGTAGGCTTCCTCCAGGCTGATCTCGACCGTCTGCTCGACCTCCTGGGGCGAGGACCGGATGGGCCGGCCGGCCGGCCGCGCGCTGCTGAAGCCCCCGAAGCCGCCCGCCGGCCCACCGCCCGCCCCGCCGCCCGCCTGACCGCCGAACAGTGACGAGAGAAAGTCGTCAATTCCGGGACCGCCGCCGGCGCCGCCGAAGTCATACTCCGTGCGTACACCGCCCTGGGCTGCACCCCGCTGACCGCCGCCCGCGTTTGGGGCGGGGCCGCCCCCCTGGCTGTACGACTTCCACTGGTCGCCGAACTGGTCGTATTTGGAACGCTTGTCTGAATCGGACAGCACCTCGTAAGCCTCGCCCACGTCCTTGAACTTTTCTTCCGCGCTTTTGTCGCCGGGGTTGACATCTGGGTGGTGCTGGCGGGCGAGCTTCCGGTAGGCTGCCTTGATCTCCTTCTCCGTCGCCGTCTTCGGCAGCCCCAGGATTTTGTAGTAATCTTTATAGTCAACAGCCATGGTTTGTGCTTCCTCCCGCAAGTGACTTCCCAACGGTGTTAGTATTACATATGAGCGTTATGCTGTCAACTCATTTAACAAAAATACGTGGGATGTGGTTCCCTCGTGAGAAAAAGACAGCATTTCTCCGCCTGCCGGGCATATTCGTTTAGCCTTACACTTCTGCGGGTATCAACGGGCAACAGATATTCGCGAGTGAACATTGAGTGAACATTTCAGGAGATAATCGCAATGGCAGACACACAGGAACCAAATCCGATGGGCGCGGATGCGCCTTTCACTGATCAGGTTAAAGATCAGGTCAAGCAACAGACACAGCAAGCCGTGCAGCAGAGCCAGCACTATGCGGGTCAAGCCGTGGACGTCTTGCGTACACAGGTCAAGTCCCAGCTCACGCAGCAGAAAGACGCGCTCGGCGTCGGCGCCACTGAGGTCGCTCAGATCGTCAAAAAGAGCGCCGACGATCTGCGAGGAAAGGGGCTGGGGACTTTCGCCAGTCCTTATATCGAGCAGGCGGCTCAGAAGCTGACCGATTTCGGCACGACCGCGCAGCAAAAGGACATTGACGAGGTGATCCGGGATACGGAGAACTTCGCCCGCGTTCAGCCCGCTGTCTTTCTGGGCATCGCGACCCTCGTCGGCTTCGTGGCCGCCCGGTTTCTGAAAAGTTCCGGGCAGGCCGTCGCCTCAGCCTAATCTATTTTCGGGAGAACACTGATGAGCAGAAAAAACTACAAGCCGGAGTGGAATGAGCCGGCTGAGGTCGTCATGGTCGAGGTGACTGATCCTATCGAGGACACGATCGAGGTTGGAGAAGTCATCCTGGTGGACGGTCCGCTGGACCCGGTTCCTCTGGACAGAAGCCCCTACGAGGTGCAGGAATACAACCCGCCCCACTATTCCGCCGAGCCGATGCCCGGTTTGGGGGCGGCGGATAGTGTGAAAGACGCGGCGACGGACGCCGCGCAAGGCGTGGCCCAAAAGGCCCAGGATGCGGGCCAGAAAGCCCAGGATGTGATGCAGGACGTGACACAAAAAGCTCAAGAGACCGCGAAAGGCGTCGCGGGTAAGGCTCAGGACGTCGCTCAAGGAGTGGCGGAAAAAGCCCAGGACGTTGCTCAGGGCGTCGCCGGCAAGGCTCAGGACGCCGCGCAGAGCGTCGCCGGCAAGGCTCAGGACGTGACTCAAAAGATCACGGAGACCGCTTCGGGCGCGAAGGCCGCCGCTGGCGGCGCGCTGGACTCGGCCAAATCCGCCGTGCCCGCCGCCAAAGGCGTCCTCAGCAGCGCCGCCGGCAAGATCGGCACGGCAAGCGCGACGGGAGCCCAAAGCGCCGGGTCGGCTCTCTGGGCCCTTATCCAGCGCAACCCGCTTCAGGCCATCTTCGTTTTTGCCAGCCTGATCTGGCTGTTCCGCAACAACAAAGCAGCCGCCTCTCAGCCACCCGTCAGCCTGAGCGACGCCGCCGGGGACGCCGCCGAAAAGGTCGGCAGCGTCGCCGGTCATGTGCAGGTGGCCGCGACCAACCTGAGCAACCAGGTTTCGGATCAGGCATCGCGCGGGGCGGGCTGGTTTACCCGAACTCTCCAAGAAAATCCGCTGGCGATTGGCGCGATGGCGATTGTCTTCGGCGTCGGACTGGGCTTCGCCGTGCCCGAAACGCCCTATGAGGATAAGCTGCTGGGCGAGACGCGCGACAAGCTGGCCGGTAAGGCGCAGGAAGCCGCGCAGGACCTCACCCAGAAGGTGACGACGGTCGCGCAGAGCGCCGTCCACGAGGCGGTCGAGACGGCGAAGGAAGAAGCGAAGAACCAGGGATTGACCGGCCAATAAGCGCCGGCGCAGGCCGAAGAATGCCTGCGTCTCAGCGAAAGATCAGAGCCAGGCCAGCTAGGGTCATCCCAGAAAGGGCGACGCGGTTATCCGCGCCGCCTTTTTTGTGCCTGCCTTCTTTTTTGTGCCTGCCTTACCGCCACGTTTTCAGAAACGCCCATTGCCTGCAATCAAGCCTGACGCCGGGCCGCACCCGCTTGACCTGCAAGAGCGCTTCTTCCGGGCCATCGGCCAATCCGCGCGCCATGAGGACGGCGGCGGCGACTAGGGCGGAGCGTCCGTGCCCCAGCGCACAATGAACGTAAACCCCGCCCTCCCAGGCAGCGACTTTCTGGACAGCGTCCCTGAACGCCCCCTGCTCGGGAGCCGCATTGTCCAGCGTCGGCAGGCAGAGGTACGTTGGCAGGCAGAGGTACGCACGGCCCGTCCGCAAGGCGCGTGGCTCGCCAAACTCCGAAGTCAGGTCCACAATCAGCGTCACGCTTGGAGGAAGTTCCGAGGCCGCCGCGCGGCGTCCCAGCCAAAGCCCCGGCGCGACTTCGTCGCAGACGGCCTCCCGCGTAAAGCGCGTCTGGCAGTACCAGATCAGCCCGGTAAGCAGCAGGTACGGCAGCAACAGGCACGGCCCCCAGGCCAGCGTTCCCTCCGGTCGTTTCCCGAACACGCGCGGCTTTTGGAACGCATAGGCCGCCGCCACGGCGCAAAAACTCAGCCCGGACCAGCAGCCACGCGGCGCGCGGGTAAAGCGCCGCCAGCGCCACTTGTCCGATGCCGATGACCAGCAGTGCCGGCGCGCTCCGCATCATGCCCCCCGATCCGGGTATAATGCTCCCATTCTTGTCACGAGGTAAAGCATCATGTCAGCACCTTCATTGGAGGAGCGCGTCGCCGCTCTGGAAATAAAACTAGAACACTTAGAACAGCAACGGAACAACCACTCTTCTCAAGACGACAGGCCCTGGTGGGAACGGATACGAGGAACATTTAAAGACGATCCCAGCTATGATGAGGCGATGCGCCTAGGACGAGAATACCGTGAATCACTGCGGCCGAAAGATGATGAGGATGTCCAATGCTGATCCTGGATACGAATCATCTCAGCATCCTGGATCAGAACACCCTGGAAGCCTTCAACCTCGGCAGACGCCTAGCCGCTGTGCCACCGGCGGACGTAGCCGTGACAATCATCACCTATGAAGAACAAATGCGCGGCTGGCTGGCCTATGTGGCTCAGGCAAAAACGCCGGCACGTCAAATAGAAGCATACCAAAAACTGCGGCAGTTCGTAAAGCAGTTCCGCGAAATCCCGCTGCTAGACTATGATGCGGACGCCGCCAGCCGGTTTGAGCGTCTGCGTCAGGCGCGTGTCCGTATCGGGACGATGGATTTGAAGATTGCTGCAATCTGTCTGGCCCACGATGCGATACTATTGACGCGCAACTTGAAAGACTTCGGGCAAGTTCCCGGCCTGCGCGCAGAGGACTGGTCGGTCTGAAGCAGACCCAGCAAAAAGCGGCATGGGATTATCCCATGCCGCTTTCGCTTCTGCTTCCCTACTCCGCCGTGACCTGGACCTTCTTGGGCTTGGTCTCCTCGGACTTGGGCAGGTGGATTTCGAGAATGCCGTCGCGGTAGGATGCCTTCACGGCGTCGTGCCGGACGGGGACGCCGATGGTGAACGAGCGCTGGAAATGGCCGTAGGCGCGCTCGACGCGGACGTAGTTGTCCTTGCGCTGCGTGTCCTCGAACTTGCGCTCGCCCTTCAGGGTCAGCGTGTCGCCGGTCAGCTCGATGTCAATGTCTTCCTGATTTAGTCCGGGCAGCTCGGCCCGGACGACGATCTCCTCGCGGTCCTCGAAGATGTCCACGGCAGGCGCCCAGGTGCGGGCGGAGGCCAGTTCGGCCCCGCCCCGGCCCGTCGGGCGACCGTTGTCTTCAAAGAGGCGGTTGACTTCCCGCTGCAAGCGAGCCATGTCCTCGAAGGGATCGAAACGAACGATGTTGGTTGGCATTGTTTGTTTTCCTCCAGTTGTTGGTGATGTTTGTAGGGGTGGGGCTTGGCCCCGCCCGGTCGGAAAGGGCGCGATGAATCGCGCCCCTACAGCGTGAGATTACTCGCTCTTGAACTCGGCGTCAATCACATCGTCGTGCTTGGGCGCTTCTTCCGCGTGCTCCTCGGCGCCCGCGCCGTCGGCGTGGTAGCCGTTGCCCGAATCCGGCGCGGGGCCGGGGTCGGCCTGGCGATACAGGATCTCGCTCAGTTTGTACGACGCCTGCTGAAGCTCCTCGGTCGCCGACTTGATGCGGTCAGTGTCATCCGATTCGAGCGCGGACTTGACGTTCGCAATGGCGCTCTCGACGTTGCCCTTCTCGTCGGACGGCAGCTTGTCGCCCAGATCCTTGATCAGCCGCTCGGTCTGATAGACGAGCTGGTCGGCCTGGTTCTTGGCTTCGGCCTTGTCGCGCAGGGCGGAGTCCTCGGCCGCGTGCTGCTCCGCTTCGCGGATCATGCGCTCGACCGCAGCCTTGTCCAAGGTGCCGGCCCCCGAAATGGTGATCCGCTGCTCCTTGTTGGTCGCGCGGTCCTTCGCCGAGACGTTCACGATGCCGTTGGCATCAATGTCGAACGTGACCTCGACCTGCGGGACCCCGCGCGGGGCGGGCGGGATGCCCGTGAGCTGGAAGCGGCCCAGCAGCTTGTTCTGCGAGGCGACCGTGCGTTCGCCCTGGTAGACCACCACGTCTACCGCCGTCTGCCCGTCCGCCGCCGTGGAGAAGACCTCGGACTTGCGGGTCGGGATGGTGGTGTTCCGGTCAATCAGCTTGGTGAACATGTCACCCAGCGTCTGGATGCCCAGCGAGAGGGGCGTCACGTCCAGCAGGACCACGTCCTTGACCTCGCCGCCCAGGACGCCCGCCTGAATGGCCGCGCCGACCGCGACGACCTCATCTGGGTTGACGCTGCGGTTCGGCTCCTTGCCGCCGCCGAGTCGCTTGACCAGGTCTTGGATGGCCGGGATGCGGGTCGAGCCGCCGACCAGAATGATCTCGTCCACGTCCTTCGCCTCGATGCCGGCGTCAGACAGGGCGCGCGTGAACGGCTCCTCGGTCCGCTTCACCAGGTCGCGGGTCAGCTCGTCGAACTTGGCGCGCGACAGCCCCACGTCCAGGTGCTTCGGCCCCTCGGCGTCCGCCGTGATGAACGGCAGGTTGATGGTCGTCTGCACCACGTTGGACAGCTCGATCTTAGCTTTCTCCGCCGCCTCGCGCATCCGCTGCATGGCCTGCTTGTCTTTGCGCAGGTCAATGCCCTGGTCCTTCTTGAACTCGTCGGCCACGAAATCCACGACGCGCTGGTCGAAGTCGTCGCCGCCCAGGTGCGTGTCGCCCGCCGTCGAGCGCACTTCGAAGACGCCGTCGCCCACGTCCAGGACGCTCACGTCGAACGTGCCGCCGCCCAGGTCATAAACCAGAATCGTCTCGTTCTTCTTCTTGTCCAGCCCATACGCCAGCGATGCCGCCGTCGGCTCGTTGATGATGCGCAGGACTTCCAGGCCGGCGATCCGGCCGGCGTCCTTGGTCGCGTTGCGCTGGGCGTCGTTGAAGTAGGCGGGGACGGTGATGACCGCCTTGTCCACCTTCTCGCCCAGATACGCCTCGGCGTCGGTCTTGAGCTTCTGCAAGATCATCGCCGAGATCTGCTCCGGCGTGTACGAGTTGCCGTCAATCGTCACCTTATCCGAGGTGCCCATCTTGCGCTTGATGGAGATGACGGTGCGGTCGGGGTTGACGACTGCCTGCCGCTTGGCCGCGCTGCCCACAAGCCGCTCGCCGGTCTTGGTGAAGCCGACGACGCTGGGCGTGGTCCGCGCGCCCTCGGCGTTGGCGATCACGGTCGGCTCGCCGCCTTCGAGGACGGCGACGCACGAGTTGGTCGTTCCGAGGTCAATGCCTACTGTCTTTGCCATTGGTGTTTCCGATGCTCCCTTATGGTCTATTCTGTTTGAGTTCCGTGTTAAATCCTGCCGACGCCCATTATATCACTTGAGCGTTGCATTGTCAACCTTCTTAACAAAACATCTACGGGAATTGTTCCCGGAATGGGAGAAGATATAACATAGATTTCTCAGGTAGACGTAAAAGACCAGGCGACTGTAGAGCCGCCTGGTCATTTTATTGTCCCAAAAAGCAGAGGTTGCTTCAAACAGGGTCACCGGCATGTTTGCTGATGGCCCTGTTTTGAATCGCACCTGCCTTGTGTCAAGGGCGGCACGAGGGCGGCGCCCCTCGCGGTTGATCATTCTGTCTGTGGCCCCCCTTCGCGGCCAGAGTTGGAGAACGGACTGCTCGTGGCCGTGCTAACGCCGGTTAAAGAGCCAGCGGCAGGCGGAGGTGGAAGCAGCTGCCGCTCCCAAGCTGACTGTCTACCGTCAGAGCCCCCCCATGCGCCTCCGCAATTTGGGCGCAGATCGATAGGCCCAGTCCGCTCCCGCCGGTGGACCGCGCACGATCCGCGCGCCAGAAGCGCTCGAAGATGTGCGGAAGATCGCCGGCGGCTATTCCGGCGCCCGTGTCCTGCACCGTGACCACGGCGTCGCCCGTTGCCCCCTCGGTCCCCGCCGATACCTGGGTGGACACGGTGACTCGGCCGCCGGCGTCCGTGTATTTAAGGGCGTTATCGACCAAGTTGCGCAGCAGGAGATAGAGCTGGTCCGTATTCCCACGGATGACCGGCACCGGTTCCCCTACCCGCTCCTGCCCGTCGGGCGAGCGCTCGCGCGTGAGGAGCAGTCCCGCCTCACGCGCTCTCGGCTCGAACTCCGCGATGACCAGGTCGCTGAGGGTAGCCAGGTTGATTGTTGTGCCGACCGGGTCCGCGCTCACATTAGCCGCGCTCAAGGCGCCGGCGTTCTGGCGGGCCAGAAAGCTCAGGCCCTCCACGATGCGGCTCATCCGATCAATCTCTTCGACCGCGCTGGCTAACGTCGCCTCATAAACAGCCCTCTCACGCGGACGGGTCAGCGCCAACTCCATCTCCCCCCGCAGGATCGTCAGCGGCGTCCGCAGCTCATGCGAGGCGTCGGCGGCAAACCGCTGCTGCGCCTCCGCGAAGTGGGTCTGCGCCTCGAAGGCTTTTCGGAGGCGGGTCGTCATCCGGTTGAGGGTCGCGACGAGGTGCCCGATCTCACTGTCCGACTCCCCGGCTTCCGGGAGGAGCGCTTCCGGCAGAGCCGAGGCGTCCAGCCGCTCGGCTTCCGCCACGATGCGGCTGATCGGCTGAAGCGTCCGCCCGACCAGGACCCAGCCGCCCGCGGCGGCCAGCAGCAGCACGACCGGGAGGACCAGCGCCAGCAGAGCGGCCAGGCGCTCCAAGACGTCGGCGTTATGATCCCAGGGGACGGCCACTTGCAGGAGGCCTGCCTCCCGGCCGATGCGGCCCGGCAGAGTGAGCACGCGGACGGTCTGTTCTTCATCGGGGCCGGCGAACGAAAACCGCCCCAGAGCAGGCGAAGGCTCGCGCAGCAGCGGGTCGAGGGAGCGCTCCACGGCAGGTTGAGCGGCAAGGTCGGCGGAAGTCACTAGGGGCCGGTATGCCTCCTTTCGCACGAGACGGGTATAGACCACATCGAAGAACAGCAGGTCCGAGTTGTCATGGCGAGGCCCGCCCGAAGGCGAAGGGAGGATGCCGGACGGGCGCAGGGGCGGACGGGAAGCGATGGCCTCCGCGAGATCATTGACATCTGGCACATCACCGGGGCTCCCCGCCGCGAGGGCCGTGATCCGGCGCGCTTCGCGCATCAGAAAGGCGTCCGTCTCCGCCAGGAGAGCGCGCTGCGCGCCGGTGTAGAGGAGCCAGGCGCCCAGCAAGAGGAGGACAGCCAGTATCCCCGTGTACCAGAGTGTCAGGCGAAAACGGAGGGACCGGTTCCAAGAAAGAACGCCCGCCGTCCTTGCGGACGCGGGCAGGTGTGCCGCCTCTGGCTTGGGTGCTGTCGTTGGGGCGGTTTCCTTGTTAGACATCGTCCACATCCAGTTCAGACATCGTCCACGCCCAGGCGGTAGCCCACGCCCCGAACCGTGTGGATGAGTTTTGGATCGTGACCGCGGTCAACCTTATTGCGCAGGTAGTTGATATAAACATCCACGACGTTGGTCCCGCTGTCGAAGCTGAAGTCCCAGACATGTTCAGTGATCATCGTCCGGGAAACCGTCTGTCCGGCGTGCCGCATCAGGTATTCCAGGAGCGCGTATTCGCGCGCCGACAGAAGGATGGATTGCATCCCCCGTCGCACGCGCCGGGTTGCCGGGGTGAGGATGAGATCGCCGACCGCGAGGTCCGGCAGCATGCCCGGCATCCCGCGACGGAGCAAGGCGCGCGCCCGTGCCAAAAGCTCGCCCAGAGCGAACGGTTTCGTCAGATAGTCGTCGGCCCCGGTGTCGAGGCCGGCGATCCGGTCGCCGATGGCGTCGCGCGCGGTGAGCATCAGGACCGGGACGCGCTGTGCGGCGGCGCGTAGGGATCGGCAAACACTGAGGCCGTCGCGTCCCGGCAGCAGCCAGTCCAGGATCACAAGGTCATACTCGGCAGACAGGGCCAGACGAAGCCCGTCGTCACCATCGGCGGCCACGTCGACGGCGTGCCCCTCCTCTCTCAGAGCCTGTTGCACGAAGGCTGCGACCTTTACTTCGTCCTCGACGACTAGAACGCGCACGGCTTCCCCCTGGGTTTACTTCTTGTTTAAGGTAAGCGCTGATCATTAGGATTCATCTGCCTGCGTTTGATCTGGCTGCCGCTTGCGTATCACGGCATCCGTCACCACTGGGCCTGGGGGCAATTATCTGCCAGCGTCAGGCCCGGCAGGCTCTTGCCGGGCCTGACGCTGAACTCCAACACGAAGTGTGCCGGTGTTGAGGCCGGGTTCCTTGCCGCCGGCGCTCCACGCCGCCGCAGAAGCGTTTGCGTTGCCGTGGCTCGGCTCGTTCCGAGCCGACCTCGCTTAATGCCGACCTCGCTTAATCGGGCTTCTCACCGGCTTCTGCCTTGGCGGGAGCCTTTGACGAATGACCCGTCTGCTTGGCCTTCAGCGCGGCTTTCTTGTCTGCGGCGGCTTCGGTGGCTTCCTCGGCGGCCGAGGTTTTCTCCGTGGCCGTCACTTTGCCGGTCGTCGAGCTGACTTCCGCCTCCCACATCTGGCCCGTCTTGTCGACCACGGTCACCGCGTACTGCCAGTGGCCGTCCTCGAACTCGTACTTCGCCGCCGTCGCCCTGCCGGGGATCTTCTTGATGGCGCTGGCCTTCGCCTGGGCGGGGGTGATCTTCGCCTTGGGCGGGGCGGCCTGCGTGATGGCGGCGGTCGCGGCCACCGCCGCGATGCTCATCAGAAGTGTGGGGGTGAGTTTCTTGCTTGTCATAATGTTCCTTTTTCTCCTCTGGTGTGTCGTGTTCTGTCAGAGAATGATACCCCGCCAACATTAAGAGGCCATTAGACGGGGATTAGAAAATCCTTATAGACACTTCTTATCGAAATGCACGGAAGACTTCCTCATTTATGAGGGAGATGGGACAAAGTCCTGAAGATAGCGCCATGCCCTTCTTTAAGTCTGTTTGAGGGCATGATATTCGTGCCTTTATATTCGTGCCTTTCGGGTATAATAGAGTTGTCGCGCAGCAACAGAATTGTGTCTTTTGTAGTAAACTGAGCTATGATCACCTACGAGAGCCTTGCCGCTCGCCCCTCTGCGTTCGCCAGCCTGAGCGGCCTGAGCCTCGCAGA